>Ga0157365_10000030_pt1 | contig 79193 bp, 77 predicted proteins | sample AttsexASBM3_FD_111478 | JGI IMG/M metagenome (GOLD analysis project Ga0157365, IMG submission 111478) | Fungus gardens microbial communities from leaf cutter ant in Ribeirão Preto, State of São Paulo, Brazil - Atta sexdens ASBM3 | ecosystem: Host-associated > Fungi > Mycelium > Unclassified ...
GCGCGTCCGTGCCGAGCAGCGTCAGGGTGAACATGAACGGCTCCGACAGCGACTCGCGCCCGGAGAGTTTCCAGAAAAGCAGCCCCTCGACCGGGAGCTGAACGGTGATTCGGTTGAGCATAATCTTCATTCCGTAATGTTTTATGCTATTGCGTGGATAGCAGCAAAGCAGAAGGGATAAAACCCGCGCCATCAAAGACGACACCGCCTGCATAATCAGAAATCATGGAGGCTCGTGTCAGCGGGTAAGGCGGTGCGGGAACTATTTAACCGGCGCAGGCGGCCACTTCCCGCCATGCTCAATGAGCTTGTTTTTTATCTCGGTCAGCGATTGATAATGTTCACTGCCTTCCTTAGCACCAGTCAACAATCGTTGCAGTTGGTTACCCATCGTCCAGCCAAATTTACCGTGGATCTCCGGGTCAGCGCCGCGTTCCAGCAGCAGCAGAACATGATCGTGTTTGCCGTAATCCAACGCATCAATCAACAATGTATTGCCGAGCGAATCGGTGATGTTGATATTCGCGCCCGCATCCAGCATGGTTTTGAGCGTTTCCGTATTCTTGGCTTTGATGGTTTCAAAAATAATAGGCTCATGAAACTGTTTATCTTTCGCATCCGGTGAGAGACCGCCGTCAAGCATCGCCTTGATCCAGACGCCGCTGTCGGCTTTGAGCACATATTCAGCCGGGCTGCTTTTACCCTCCGGGCGGGGCTGGAGCGGATCGGCACCCGCCTTCACCAACTCGGTGATCATGCTCAACTGCTCTGAAGTTTTTTTCTCATTAATGGCATTCATGATGGACCAGAACAGCAGCGTCATCTCCTGCTGGCCGGGTTTATTAAGCTCGGTTCGCGGCGCGAGCTTTTCGACGTCTTCCACGTTGCCGTCTTGGATAGCCTTTGCAAGCGTCAGTTGCTGGCCGCTGAAATAATCCAGCGGATTTAAATCCATATCTTGCTTACACCCCTGCATCATGAGGGTAAAACACAGCGCAAGGCAGCATGAAAAAAGCGTTTTCACAGGCGACTCCCGATGATGGCAATGTCCTCATCTTTTTGCTTTTCGATACAGTTGATAGCCTGACCGATACCGTGGTGGGTTTCCACAAAAGCAGCCCCTCGACCGGGAGCTGAACGGTGATTCGGTTGAGCATAATCTTCATTCCGTAATGTTTTATGCTATTGCGTGGGTAGCGACAAAGCAGAAGGGATAACACCCGCCATCAGAGACGACGCCGCCTGCATAATCAGCAATCATGCAGGCGCGCGTCAGCGGGTAAGGCAGTGCGGGAATTATTTAACCGGTGCAGGTGGCCACTTCCCGCCATGCTCGATGAGCTTGTTTTTTATCTCGTTCAGCGACTTATATTCGTCGCTGCCCGCTTTTGCCCGCTTCAGGAAACGCTCAAGCTGGTTGCCCATCGTCCAGCCGTTGTCGGCTCTGATTTCCGGGTCGGCGCCTCTTTCCAGCAGCAGCAAAACATGGTCATAGGAATGGAAATCCAGTGCATCGATCAACAAGGTATTACCCAATGAGTCAGTAATGTTGATATTAGCACCCGCATCCAGCATGGTTTTCAGCGTGTCAGTATTTTTGGCTTCAAGGGTCTGGAATATAATCGGTTTATCAAACGTTTTATCTTTCGCATCTGGCGATAAACCGCCATCCAGCATTGCCTTGATCCAGTCCCCGCTATCTGCCATTAAAACATATTCGGCGGGGCTACTTTTACCCTGTGGTCTCGGCTGGAGAGGATCTGCCCCTGCCTTTACGAGAACCGTAATAACCTTCAAATGTTCGGGCGTTTTTTTATCGTTGATGGAATTCATGACCGACCAGAATAATAGCGTCATATCCTCTTTGCCGGGCTTATTTAAGTCAGTTTCTGAAGCTAATTTAGTGACTTCATTACTATCGCCCTTTTCAATCGCGCGCGCCAAGGGCAGTTGCTGACCGCTAAAATAATCTTCAGATTTTAAATCCATATTCTGTTTACACCCCTGAACCAAGAACATTAAACAAAGCGCCAGACAGCCGGTTACAAGTGATTTCACAGTCGACTCCCGATGATGGCGATGTCCTCATCTTTTTGCTGTTCGATACAGTTGATAGCCTGACCAATGCCATGCCGGTCAAGCGCGCCTCCCGTACCACCGGGCAGATCGTGTGGAATACCTGCAGCATTTGGAGCGAACGCAGAAACTCCCTCTTTTAAAAGTGTCGGCACGGGGAGGCCTTCCATCGACTTAAGGTCTTCCCAGAAATTTACTTCCTGCACTTTCGTCAGCAGCTCGCCCTCAACGCGATAGGCCTGGATATTATCCGTACTGCCCAGCACGCTGCCGCCATATTTTTCCACCGTACTGGAATGTAATCCGGCGGCATTAAATGTCCATCCGTCCTGGCCACTTGCCATTGAGGTCGCTGAAGCTAACCCGCCACCCAGTGAATGCCCCGCAATATCTATCTTTTGCGCAGATTTGGATAAGCGACTACCCAGACGTACCGCCCTTTTATAATAATCCGACTCCATGCCCAAACCTTGCGCGCCGTTGTTAGACCAGTCAGCGATATTTTTTATCGGTTCAGACATTGATACGAATTCCGGTGCCCTCGATCCCCTGAAAACTAACGTTGGATTCATATCATTTCCAAACACTTTAGGGTCAGGCTGATAAACGCGCGCCAGGAAATCAGGTGAGTCTTTGCGATCAAATAACAGCTCTTTATCAAGGCTAAATTTTTTCAATAACTCATTATCGTTGCTGATATCCGTCCACCCCTCCGGCACGTCCGGCGTCGCCTGTAACGGATTCGTGGTTTTATAAATATTCTCCGCAAGCTTGGCTTTTTCGACGGCGATGTTGTTATCGGCAAGACGCTTCGCGGCAATCTGCGCATCGGGGTAGATACTGGCGTTGCCCTTGCTGATAAGATCTTTACGCGCCTGCCAGCGTTCCGCCTTGGTCATCGCTTTAAGCTGCGCGGCGGTCTGTTTCATGTCTTTTCCCGGCGTCGCCAGTTCAGGGCCCGCAGCGGCTTTCGATTTCACTACCTGCGCCGGTCTGACGGTCGGCGGCGGAATCATACGATAGACACGTACCATACGATCATACCGAAGAATGATGCCACCTAAATCGAAAACGAGGGATCTTGGCGCGTGGGTAGGCTCAAGTTCGCCTTTGGTATTAATGTAGTACAGCTCGGTCGTGGACGACCAGGGCCGCGAACTTTCATCAATCGCCACCAGGTTGCCATACCAGAACTCCTGCGCAATCAGCTTGCGAAGATTGCGTCCGGTCTGATACGGGTTAGCACCATTTCTGGGTTGGAACTGATCGTAACGCGAAAACAGCGAGCGCACGGTGTTATCCGGCACTGAGTTTATCCACTGCGCGGCGATGTCAGGACGCATGATCCTTTCAAACTGCGCGGGGGGGACGTTTTCACGGAAAATAGAGACAATTTTGATGTGGTACATACGCTTTGTCCTGTAGCGGGTATTCGCCTGCCGGCATTAAGAGGAGAGAGCAAGCCGGAGTCAGGACGGGAGGCGTTGCGGGGAGGGCTGCGTAAGCGCAGCCCTGAACGCCTCCCGGCATCCTTATGGGTTCACAAGCCAGGTGCCTGGACGGGAAACATTAATCGTCTGGCTGCGCGACTGCCCGCGCCCTTTAATGACCAGCTGGAATTCGCCGGTCGGCAGTTGCAGCGAGGCGAAGCCGTTCTCGGCAGGCGTCACGGTCTGCGTTTTGCCGTTAAGCGACAGCTGTTCGCCGTCGTTCATGCGCACGTAGATCTGCGCCACCAGCGCGCCCTGCACCGGCGCGTTCTGCGCGGGCGCGGCCTCCTGCGTGGTCGTGGTCGCAGGCGCGGTCGTGGTGTTCTGCGCCGGCGGCGAAACCGGCTCCTGCTCGCGCGGCGCGCTGTCGTTGCTGGCCGTTTCCGGGGCCGGGTTATCCGCGCCGCCGCTGAACAGCAGTCCGCCCGCAATCAGGCCCACCATCACGCCTGCGGCAATCAGCCCCGGCACTTTATAGCGGCGCCAGCCGGTTTCAGCCGCGGGCTCCGCGGTGTCTTCTTCCACCGGCACCAGCATGGTGCCCGGCTTTTTCACGCTCATCACGTCGTCGAGCCCCGCAACCGGCATTTCAATCAGCACGGCGAACTCGTCAATCGACTGCGGGCGGTCTTCCATTTTCAGCGACAGCGCGCGGTCGATAGCCTGCAACAGCGGCTGCGAATAGCCTTCCGGGCGCAGTTCGGCGAGCGGACGATAGCTGTCGGCGATGCTGCGCACCACGCTCACCGGCGGCGGCGAGCCCATAATCAGCGTATGCAGCACCGCGCCGAGCGCGTAGATATCCGTCCACGGGCCCTGCTCGCTTTCGTTGTCGTCGGTGTACTGCTCAATCGGCGCGAAACCCGGACGCAGCATGGTCTCGGTCTCGTCGGAGATATTACCGATACTACGGCGCGCGGAGCCGAAATCGAGCAGCACCGGCAGACCGTTGTCCTGGATCTGGATGTTATCCAGGGAAATATCGCGGTGCAGGTAGCCTTCGTCATGAATCGTTTTGATGGCCCCGAACAGCATCGGCAGCATGCGGCGGATCCACGCCTCGTTGATCATCTCCGGATGCTGTTTGCTCAGGCGCGAGAGCGTCGTGCCGCTGTAGAACACGGTGCCCATGTAAGCGGTGTCGTTTTGCACCCAGAAGCGCAGCACGTGCAGCAGGTTCGGGTGGTTGAAGCGCGCCAGCAGGCGCGCCTCCTGGATAAAGCTGTTCAGGCCTGCGGTAAACGCCTTGCTAAAGCGGTCGCTGCGCAACACCAGGCGCATGTCGTCATTACGCACCGCCAGCGACGACGGCATAAACTCTTTAATCGCAATGGTACGCTCAAGCTGATGGTCCCAGGCGCGATAGACAATGCCGAAACCGCCACCACCAATCACTTCCTTAATTTCAAACTCATTGAAACGGTAACCAATCGGCAGGGCGTTGGGTACAGTCCGGTTGTTTTCGTAATCCGTCATGTTTGGAAAACTCTCTGCTTGATGATGGCGTTACGCCGCAAACTGACACTGAAACTCACCCTGCTCAAAGGTGACGCGCAGACGGCGGTATTTCTCGTCTTGCGCGCTGGCGGTGAGCAATATCTGGCTCATCTGCGGCAGCAGGGTGTTGGTAAGAATCGCATCGACCATACGGCCGCCGGACTCCACCTCGGTGCAACGCGCCACAATCTGGGTAATCACGCTGTCGTCGAATTCGGAAATAATACCGTGGTTTTCCGAAAGACGACGCTGGATCCGCTTCAGCTGCAATTTCACAATCTCGGCCAGCATCGCGTCGCTTAACGGATAATACGGCACAACCAGCAATCGGCCCAGCAGTGCAGGCGGAAAAACCTGCAAAAGCGGCTGACGCAGCGCGCCGCTCAGCGCATCCGGCTCCGGCATCAGTTCCGGGTCGGCGCACATGGCGCTGATAAGATCGGTCCCGACGTTCGAAGTCAGAATGATAATCGTATTACGGAAGTCGATATGGCGGCCTTCGCCATCTTCCATCCAGCCTTTATCGAACACCTGGAAGAAAATCTCATGGACGTCCGGGTGCGCTTTTTCGATTTCATCCAGCAGCACCACGCTGTAAGGACGACGACGCACCGCTTCGGTCAGCACGCCGCCTTCGCCGTAACCCACGTAGCCCGGAGGCGCGCCTTTGAGCGTCGAGACGGTGTGCGCTTCCTGGAACTCGCTCATGTTGATGGTAATGACGTTCTGCTCGCCGCCGTACAGCGACTCGGCCAGCGCCAGCGCGGTTTCGGTTTTACCGACGCCGGAAGGCCCGCAGAGCATAAAGACGCCGACCGGTTTGTTCGGATCATCCAGACGCGCGCGGGAGGTGCGCACGCGTTTGGCGATAAGCTCAAGCCCGTGACGCTGGCCGATAACGCGCTGGTTCAGCGTGTCGGCCAGATTCAGCACCGCGTCGATTTCGTTTTTCACCATGCGGCCCAGCGGGATGCCGGTCCAGTCGGAAACCACGGCCGCCACCACGTTGGCGTCCACGGCGGCGAACAGCAGCGGCGCGTCGCCCTGCACCGCCGCGAGCGCGTTCTGGCGCTCCGCCAGCGTCTCACGCAGCGCAGGCTGGGCTTCTTCATCAGCCATATGCAGCTCGGCGCGCAGGGCGATGATGGCATCCACCAGCGCACGCTCTTCTTCCCAGCGGGCGGTCAGGGCGTCGCGTTCGGCTTCCAGCGCGTCACGCTCGGCCTTCAGACGCGCCACGCGATCGCTGTCGCCCACGGCGACGCGGGCTTCGCGCTCGGCGATTTCCGCTTCGACATCCAGCGCCGCGATACGGTGCAGGCAATCTTCTAACTGCGGCGGCGGCGCGCTCTGGCTGACGGCGACGCGCGCGCAGGCGGTATCCAGCAGCGCGACGGCTTTATCCGGCAGCTGACGCGCGGGGATGTAACGGTGAGACAGTTTCACCGCCGCGCTGACCGCTTCGTCGAGCAGCAGCACGCGGTGATGTTTTTCGAGCGGCGACACGGTGCTGCGCAGCATCAGCACGGCTTTTTCTTCATCCGGCTCGTGCACCTGCACGGTCTGGAAGCGACGGGTCAGCGCCGGGTCTTTCTCAATGTATTTTTTATATTCCGCCCAGGTGGTCGCGCCAATGGTACGCAGCTGGCCGCGCGCCAGCGCCGGTTTCAGCAGGTTGGCGGCGTCACCAGTGCCCTGCTGGCCGCCCGCGCCGATAAGCGTGTGGATTTCATCGATAAACAGCACAATCGGCGTGGCGCTGGACTGCACTTCATTAATCAGCCCCTGCAGGCGCGCTTCGAACTCGCCCTTCATGCCCGCGCCCGCCTGCAACATGCCGATATCCAGCAGCCACAGCTGAACGTTTTGCAGCGGCTCCGGCACGTCGCCTGCGGCGATACGCAGCGCGAGACCTTCGACGACCGCGGTTTTACCCACGCCCGCTTCGCCGGTCAGCAGCGGGTTGTTCTGACGACGACGCATCAGGATATCCACCATCTGGCGGATCTCTTCATCACGCCCGACAACCGGGTCGATTTTGCCTTCGCGCGCACGCGCGGTGAGATCCTGGCCGTACTGCGCCAGCGTCCCCTGCTGCACCGGCGCGCTGCCGGCGGCGTCAGGGGCGGCCGCGACCGCCTGCTGGGCCTCTTTGCTGCCCGAGAAAATGGCGTCGAACTGCTCCACCAGCAGATCGGCGCTGATGCGGTTGAACTGGCTGGAGATGCCTTTCAGCACATTCGCCAGGTTAAAGGTTTTCAGAATGCCGATCAGCAGATGCCCGCCGCGAATGCGCGTCACGCCGAATTTCAGCGAGCCATACACCCACGCGCGCTCAACCGCGCTGTCGATATGCTCCGAGAGATCGGAAACGGAACTCGCGCCGCGCGGCAGGCGATCCAGCGCCGCCACGATATCCCGGCTCAGCGCCTCTTCATCCAGTGAAAAATGGCGGATCAGGTGTTGTAAGTCGCCGTCCTGCTGCTGCATCAGCTGATGCAGCCAGTGCGCCAGCTCCACATACGGGTTGCCGCGCAGCTTGCAGAAGGAGGTGGCGCTTTCCAGCGAGGTAAACAACAGCGTATCCAGTTTGCCGAACAGTACGGCACGGCTGATTTCTGACATGATCGGTTCCGTTTGAAAATGATGAAGTGTGTGTCAGATAACAATGCCCTCCCCGGCCAGTTTCCGTTCAGGAAAAGGCGGATGACAGGACAGGCATGAATTCTGGTGTCTGGCTTACTTTACGCCCGGTTTTTTTCAGAAAAACGCAGGCGAACATGCGTTAAATTTTATTCCGCCTCACCCCGAAGATTTCTGAGGAAAAACGGGGCAAGGGGTGATTATCTTTCCGGTCTAAAAACCAGATCGCCGCGGGGTTGCGGCGTGGGCTGTTTGCCAAGCCAGGCGCTGTAGCCCAGGCGGCCGGTGCCGCCCGGCGTGACGCCTTTTACCGCGTCGGCGCGCAGGATGACGCGCACCTCCCACTCGTACTCAATGCCCATATACTGACGCACCCAGTCGCGCAGCTCGGCCACCCACGGCTCGCCGGGCAGAAAACGCTGGTACGTCTCTTCATCCAGCGGGCCGAGTTCGATGCGAAATTTATGCTGCACGTCGCGCACCGCCACGCCCAGAAACGCCGCATCACCCAGACGCGGCAACCGGCGGCCCGCGCCGAGCCGCGCTTTTTCTCGCTCGGTCAGCGGCATCCACTGCGGGATGTTCTGCACAATGTTCACCGGCACGCGGAAGTAGTGGCGCAGGATCTTCTCAAGCCCCTCGGCGTCGCGCCCGTTGCGCGTCAGATGGCCGAGCAGCGAATAGCGGGCGTGATGGCTCAGACTGCCCTTTTCCATCTGCCCCGGCTGGCCCATGCCGATAAGCGAGGCGAGATATTTTTCGATGCGCGGCCCGTCGGGGCGGTCGAGCGACGCAGTCGGCTGAGCGTCGGCCCAGGCGCGGTAAAACAGCAGCGTCAGGCGGTGGTGGAACAGGTCCGCGAAGGCGCTCATGCTGTCATCCTGATGATGATACAGCCGCTCGCGCGCATATTCGGTAAGGTGTACCGGCAGCGGGCCGTTCGGGCCAAACAGACCGAAACTTAAAATCGACACATCATACAGCGGCGTGTTTTCGCGCGGCCTGACCGTGGCAAGCGTTGACGGCGCGAACGCCATCGACGGCTGCTGGCCGATACGCAGCGGCTCAAAACGCGGCAGCGGCGCGCGGCCTAAACGGTAACGTTCGCCGCCCTGCGCGTCGAGACGGCGCAGCATATGGAACAGGTCGTAGCGCCAGGGCGCCGCCATCATCTGTTGCCAGTAGCCCTCCGGCAGCCGGGACGCGCGTTTTACCGGCGCGTTCTGTGGCAGCGTCTCACTCATAACAACGCCCTTTTACCCATCCGCGGCCCCCAGTAGCCGACGTCGCCGCGCTGCTGGCTCTTGAGGGTGAATTCGGTAAAGCTGTTCATGGAGACCAGCCGCGCGAAGACGCGCTCCAGCACGCTGCCAAGCAGCCACGGGCTGGAGCCGGAAAACGCCTGTTCGTCGACGGTCATCGAAATTCCGACCCCGCGCGCGAAGACAATCGGCCCCGGCTCCGGTACGCGCCGGTGCACCGGCTCCAGCACACAGTGGCGAATGCCGTCTATCTGGCGCGCCACGGGCGCCTCCGCAAGACGCGCGTACAGCCCGAGCAGCTGACGCAGCGCCGCGGCGCCCTCGCCGTCTTCGGCGTCCATCAGGCTTAAATAGTTCATTTGCAGCTGGCTGATAAGCCGCCAGGTGCTGAAGCCTTCCGCCAGCGCCGGGCGCGGCGGCGTCGGCCCTTTGCGCATGGTGAGCGCGCGCACCGGCATGGAATCCGGCAGGACGAACTGACCCATATCCTGCGCCAGCATCAGCGGCAGGTCACGGCTGGTGCACATCACTTCCGCAGTGATATAGCGCAGCTCGTCGCGCCACGGCGCGTGGCTTGCATCCACCAGCGAGACAAACGCCTCCGAGCCGACATAGCCGGTACGCGTGCCGTAGCGCAGCGCGTGTTCCGACAGCGCGCGCTGTTCGCGGCGCAGCGAGAAATACGCGCCATAGTTGCCGCCGTCGCGGCTCCAGGTGCTCCAGAACGGGCGAAACACCTGATCGTCGCGCTGGCCGTCTTCGCTGGCGTAAATTTTACTGACCGAGAAAATCTCGTAATCGAGCGGGCGGATGTTATCCACCACCAGGTGATATTCGCTTAAGCCTTCGGTGAGCTTCTGACGCTCGGCGATTTTCGGGAACAGGTTGATAACCGGCGTGCAGTGCATCGCAAGGTGGCTTTTATCCACCACGCGCTCCAGCGGCGTGTCGGTTTTATCCAGCAGAATGATGATATCGAACGCGTTCGCCTGGCCGCTCTGGGCCAGCAGCTTCTTAATGCCGCTCAGACTTAAGAACTGGAAGCGCGCCGGGAAGGCGAAATACTCCTGCAACAGGCGGTAGCCGTCGAAGTTACGCAGATCGTCCGGCAGCAGCGCCTGGTCGGCTTCAAAGCCCTCCTGACGCAGCGCGTCGTCGCCAAGCACCACGCGCGCCGGTTTCGGGCCGACGGTCTGGCAGAAGATGCCGACGCGGTGCTCCATCAGGAGCTCCAGCAGTTGCAGCGCCTGAATATCCGGCCCGCTCAGGAAGAAATCGAGGCGGTCGAAATCGAGATGGTTCAGCAATACCGGGCCGTCGCAGGCGATACGCACGCGCAGGGCGCTGACCGCGCCGCGCTGGCTTAAACCGAGCTGGCTTAACGGCGCATCCGCCGGCACGCCGCCAAGCTCCACCAGACTGATGTGCAACGGCAGCAGGCGAACGTCGTGCGCCGTGGCGTAGCTACAGGTGACGCCGTTCTTTTTCAGAAGCTGGCTGTCCATCATGGTGCCGCGCGGCACCACGAACCCGTTGCTCAGATCCCCTTTGGCGCTGTCCGGGTGCAGCTCGGCGATGGCCATCGAGGGCGTCGGCGCCAGGTAGTTAGGCGCGAGCATCTCCAGCAGACGCTGGGAGAAGCGCGGAAACTCGGCGTCCATTTTGAGTTGTACGCGGGAGGTGAGAAAGGCAAAGCCTTCCATCAGGCGCTCGACGTACGGGTCCGCGACTTCTATCCCGCGCATACCGAGCCTGCCCGCCACTTTCGGGTAGCGTTCGGCGAACTCCGCGCCCATTTCGCGCAGATACGCCAGCTCTCGGTTGTAGTATTCGAGCAGTTTACTGTCCATGTTTACCCCGCGTCTTTCAGCTCAAAATGGCCGTTTTCCAGATCCACATTGGTGCGGAACAGAAATTCCAGCGGCCAGGGCACGCACCACAGGCGGCCTTTGATCTCAATCGATAATACGTTGTGCAGGTCGAGCGATTTGGTATCGCAGACGCAGCGCACCTGTAAGCCCTGCGGCATGATGCGCGGCTCGAAGTTCAGAATCGCCTCGGTGAGCCGCTGCTGAATGTCGGTCCATTCGATTTCCGACATCCGCTGGCCCGCGAGCGGCGACACGCCGAAGTTCCAGACCGAGCGGCGCACGTGGTCCACCCGGCTGAGATCCTGCTGCGCTTCGTTGTTGATAGTGTTAAACAGCCACTGCAAATCGCGCAGAACATGGCGGCGCAGCGCGCTGTGCGAGACGAGATTGCTGTTCGCCGGCTCCTGGCGCTTGTCCGGCGCGTCGTCGGTCAGGCGGTCAAGCAGCGACGGCTGCATTTTGTCGCGCGCGCTGACGGTTGCGGCGTTGCGGCGCGAACGGTAGCCGTGGCGCAGTATATCGCCGCTGTCGTCCTGATACGGTTTATTCATGCGAGGCGTCGTCCGGCAGCCCGAATGCGAGCATATCCAGCGTCAGCAGCGCGAACTCCTGTTCGCCGCTCAGCCAGACTTTCTGACCCGCGCCGAGATAGTGAATGCCTTCGGCGTCCAGCGGCTGCCACTCGGTGGTGCGCGCCAGCAGGAAGCGATCTTCCGCGCCGGTTTCCAGCGGGTAACGCGCCGGGATCTGGCAGACCTGTTCGGTGCCGTCCACCAGCTGAACCATCGCGTGACGCCACACCAGATCGGTAACGCTCGCCGGAGCCTGGAAGCGAATGGAGGCGATAGCGCTGAACGGCACCCAGAAGTAGTTGCCGTTGACGATAAGCTCGCACACCGGCCCCAGACGGGCGTCGCCGTCCATCAGCCAGTCGAAGCGCACCGGTTCGCCCGGCTCGCTTTCATCGCCCGTCGCAAGCGTCAGCTCGCCCGGATTGGCTTCGGCCTGTTCCAGCGCCTCGCTGCGCAATTCGCTGGCGCGCGCCGGGTCGGTTTCGGCCAGCGCCTGCAGCAGCAGATCCAGCCACGGCCACTGTTCGCCCGGCATACGCGGACGCGCGCGGCCCGCCATCACCTCGGCGCGCTGCTGCTCGCCTTCGATAGCCTGTTGCAGCAGCGTCACGGTAGGCTGCGCCTGCGGGGCCAGCGCGGCCCAGCTTTTCAGTTGCGTCAGCGCGCGGGTCCAGTTGGCGTTGAGGCAGAGAAACTGCACAAACGCGGCGCGGCGATCGGCGTTGCCCGGCTGGGCTTTGATATCGCCCTCAAGACGGGTCAGCGCGTCGCTGACGCTCGCGCCGGCCAGTTGTTGATACAGCGTATTCATAACGGCTCCTGGCGGTTAACGGTAATTACAGCGCGCGGTAAGCGCCCGCCGCAGGGTCGCGCAGTTGCGGATGCAGCGCTTCGACCAGCAGAATATTGAGCGTAGCGCCTGGTGCCAGATACGCGGACCAGACTTTGCGAACTTCATCGAGGCGCGCGCGCAGGCGCGCGTCGTCGCTGGCCTGCTCGCGGGAGATCTCTACCGCGACGGTGCCCTGCGCCTGCCAGACGTTCTGCTCGCTGTTATAAGGCAGGATCATCCAGCTCTGGGCGGAGCGGCCATCGCTGACCACCATGCGCTCGTTGTTAACGCTGGTGATAAGCAGGCGATCGGCGTCGACGCTGGCGTTAATGCCGACAATCGGGAAGCCGTGCACGAAGGTTACCGCGACTTTTTTCTCGCCCGCTTCGCCCAGCTGGGTGACTTCGCTGCGGCCATTCAGCCAGCCGCCTTTTTCACAGATGCCGTCGTCTTTTGCCGGGATAAACAGGGCCTGCGCGTCGGCGCCGCCTTTCCAGAAGGTGCGCAGGTGGCAGCCGTCCTGGAGGTTAAATTCCAGCCACGGGGTGCGGTCAGCAGGCGGCGAGAGATCTTCCGGGCGGCCCTGCGGCAGCGTCTCGGCAGGCGTCGACGTCGCGGCGGCGGTGGTTTCAGTCAGGTTCTGCTCCGGCGCGGCGGCGGGCGTCACGACCGGGTTCCAGTCGCCGCTTTTGGTGGCCGTGCCGTGCGCCAGCGGTTTGCCCTGGGTGTCTAGCATCTGCCAGCGAACCGTTTTCAGTTTGCCGCACTGGCTTTCCAGCAGCGAACCCAGACGCGGCATAAAGTTTTCTAGCACCTTCGGCGTTTTGTCGCCGCTGCTGACGATGCGCAGCGGCAGCTCTGGGCCGCACCAGCTTTGCGGCGTGTTGTCTTTAATGTTGTCTACCCAGACATCCAGTTTCAGGGTATTTGACTGAACGATACGGTAATTATCTGCCCAGACGCTGGATGACGCCGCAAGCAGAGCCAGACCCGGAAGCCAAAGTTTCATAAAAGTCCTTGTTAGCCTTTAATCTCGAAGGGGGAAAAACTGCGCCGCGTCAGAGAGCGTATGCAGCAGCGTCGTCTCCTGGGGCGATCCTACCCAGACCGCAACGGCGCTGTAATTATCCTGCTTATCATGCCCCTGCTCACCATTTTTCAACAGTATTTGATTCATCAAAGTGAGCCATTCATCTGGAGTATTCACCATATGAAGGGATTTTTTCATCTGCTCTTCGCTCACACCGTGCCAGAAGCCGTCGGTGCAAAGTAAAAACGCGTCGCCGTCTTCAATGGGCACCACGTCGCTGTAGCTCGGCTCGCGGCCTTCATCGCCCATGCCGAGCGCGAAGTACAGCAGGTTGCCGTTCACCCCTTCCGTCTGGTGACCTGCGTCTTTCATCTGCTGCACCAGGCTGTGATCGGTGGTGACGTGATAGAGCCAGCCGCGACGAAACAGATACAGGCGGCTGTCGCCCGCGTGCGCCCAGTAGGCCAGATGATAATCGCGGTCGATAAACAGGCTCACCAGCGTCGTGCCCATGCGGTGATAATCCTGCACCGCTTTCTGCTCGGCGCGGATAGCCTTGTTGGCCTGGTTCACGTACTCGCGAATGTACTGCGCGTTGAGATGCTGCTCCCCGTCAAAACGCGAGAGAATGGCGTTGCGCGCAAGCGCCGCGGCGACGTCGCCACCCGGCAGGCCGGCTATCCCGTCGCACACCACGAAGCAGGCGGCGCGTTCGCCGACGCTCTCTCCCGTCTGATCCTGGTTGCTGGCGCGCTCTCCCTGTCTGGAGAGTGAAGCCGTGCTGATATTCATTCTTCTTCCGATCCGCTTTGTGAGTCTTTGTATTGATTCACTTCCATGTCATAAGCGTGCAGGAAGGCTTCGCCAAACAGCGTATGGAAATCGTCCTCGATTTCGCCCGCGGTATCGCTGTAGTGACGGACAAAATAGTCCCACAGCGCCGCTTTGCGGCTCGCCGGCAGCGCCAGGCGGGAGACCACGCCGTCGCGACGCGCCTCTTCTTCCAGCTGCTCCGGGTTAAAGGATTGCAGCATGGCGGCGATAATGGCGCGGATACCCGCGATCATCCCGAGCTGGTGCGCCTGGAGATCGATAAGCGCGTCGCGCACCGATTTTTTCGGCGGCATAAAGCCTGGCATACGGGTGCCGAACATCTGCATCAGCACGGTTTTACCGGACGGCAGCAGCTTGAACGGGTTGTTGGCGTCGTCGAGTACCATCGTCATATCGGCTTTCACGCCGCGCTTGAGAATGGAGCGCGAAGAGAGCAGCGCCACGGTGCCCTGCGAGAACATGCTGAGCATCTGGCCGAGCTGGCGCATATTGTCGCGGTCGAACTGCGGCGTCGGTTGCAGCTCGCCAAGGCCCATGCCCTCAAGCAGCGCTTCCAGCAGTTCGCCGTTCAGCACGTCGCCGTTGGAGGCGGTTGGCACGCCGCCCTGGCTCGGCGACTGCACCGGGTCGATGCGCAGGCGGCCTTTCGGCGTCTGCGCGGTACTGCGCGCCACGGTCTGCGGCGTCGGCAGCGTAATGCCTGCGTAATCCTGAACTTCCGGCGGCTCCGGCTGCACTTCCACCCGCGTGACCGGCGGTTCTTCCGGCACTTCTTCCGGGAACAGCGGCGAACCGGCGAGCGAGGCCAGATCCAGATTATCGTCCGCGTTCGGCGCCAGCGGCGAGGTCATCTCCGGCTGCGGTTTTTCCGGCGGCGTCTGCGGTTTTACAGGCTCCACGTCCGGTGTCGCGGACGGCGGCGGCGTCAGCGGAGCCGCGCCTGCGGAGAGTTCATCCGGCGGCGTCAGCGGCACCGCGCCACCCATCATCAGGCCGAGCGGATCGTCGCTGCGGCTCTGAACCGGCGTCGAGCCCACGCCGCCGAACAGCGCCAGCGGATCGAGCTCTTCTTCGTTCTCTTCATGCGGCGCCTGCGGTTTCGCGGCCTGACGATTGTCAGACGGCGGCACCAGCGTGGTCGGCGTCACATCATTAAAAATGCTGTCTTTATCGAACGGCGTGTCGTCTTTGAACAGGCTGTCCGGGTTAACCCTTTCATTGCCGAAGAGCGGCTCGTTGCCGCCGCCGGTGAAGTGCGCCAGCGGATCTTCCGGGTTGCGGTCCGCCTCTTTCGGGGCGTTAAACGGGTTGAACGGCTGCGCTTCCGGCGCTTTCGGGCGCGCGGTCTGGCTCTGGTTCTGCCCCTGGCTGATGCTGTCGGAGATTGAAAACTCCTCCATCAGGCTGTCCCAGATTTCGGTCGGCACCGCCGTCGGCTCCTGTGCGCCCGCGTTTGACGGCGACGACGGCTGCGCCTGCGCGGCTTTGGCTGGCTGAGCGGCCTGCGGTTGCGCCTGCGGCGCGACGTTCGGTTTCGGCGCGGCCATGGCGATGACCGGCTGCGCGTTCAGCGCCAGATCGCTGACCTGCACGCGATACTCATCGATGCCCAGCACGTCGCCATCCTGTAACTCAACCTGACGGCCGCGCTCCAGCGGAATATCGTTCAGCACGACACGGGTAACGTTGCCGCGGTTGGTAATGCGGCACTCGCCGTCGGCGGAGATATGGACAATCGCCTGCAGGCGGGAAATCGTTCTTTCGTCGTCCGGCAGTACCAGATTGTTATCCGTACCACGGCCAATCGTGCCGCCCGGCGGGTAGAAGTCACAGCTGCTCTGAGGAGGCTGGTGGCCGGGCTTATTGGTGATAATCGTGAATCGCATAGCGTATTCCTGCCTGGGGTTATTAGCGCTCAAACGTCGCGGGTCTCATCAGACGCCCGACGTTTGAGAGCTAAGGAACAGAGCCGCGCCTGCGCGCCGCCCGTGACTGCCTGTCGTTAAGCCTCGCGCCTCACAACCGGACGGGTTTATTCTATTGATAATAGGTATATCAGCGCTATTAACATCATCACTGCTTATGAAAGAATGTCGGGCGGAGAAGCTATTCTCACGCCCGCCGTGACTCACTGCGCCTTCTGCCGCGCGAATTGCTGATACAGCGCCTGAACATCCGCACTTTGCGCGATCAACGCGCATTTCAGCACGCGGTAATCGGTTTTCGCCGTTCCGCCGACGCGCGTTTTCAGCGCCTGCGCGATAACGGCATCCGCCGCGTTAAATGCCTCAACCGGTAGCTCGCTCGCCTCCAGCCAGGCGGCGGCGCTGGCGTTAGCGTCCGCTTTCAGCGCGGCGCTGTCTGCGATACTGGCGATGCAGCGGCTTTGCACCCACTGGGTAAACCTCTGCGGCTGGGACACGTCGCTGATGGACGCCAGCGGCTGCGCCAGCGCGGCGTGGCTGATACACAAAGCAAAAAACAAGATGTGTCTTAACAATTAAAAATGCCTTAGTAAGGTTTATACACTGGCATCCGCCGTTCCGGTCTGTTTGTTGTTAATTCACTGGCTGCAGATTATCGATTTTGACATACCCGCCAGGTGTTCCGATTAATCCAGGCTTGCTTTCATCATAAACGGCTGCCTCAATCCAATGAGCATTAATCGTTTTGATTTTAATTAAAGGCGAGCCCACAGGAATAGTGTCTGCATCTTTAGCGCTTTCTTCCGGAGAGGATTTAAAATGCACACCTTTAGCTTGCTCTTTCAGCGTGAAAGTTACAGCATAGGGATAAGATTCACACCCTGCATTTTTTTCAAGGTTATCAATATCAAACGTATTATCCTTTGAAGGTGTAAACGCTACCAGCTTTGCCTGAGAATAGCGGTGATCGCACTCTTTAGCACTTTTCATATCCGTTACCGAAATAGCACCTGCGCGTTCAACATGCCCTTCCTTAAAGGTCAGAAAATTTTGCGGCACATTATCAAAATAACGGCTGAGATTACTCACATTTAAGTCAGGGTTATGGTTGTTGATTGCAATCACCTTATCAACGTCTGAACCATTAACTGAAGCAATATAACGATATTTAAGATGACGCGCACTCTGAGTTCCATCCTCATTCCAGACAGATAGCCAATAGGCCTGCAAAATACCGTGCTTAATTTCCTGAGCAGCAGCCTGAAGAGAAACAGATAAAAGAAGCAGCAAGGTTACTATTGCTTTAAACATTTTAAGATTTCCTTATTTGCAATCTACATAACAAGACGCAATAGAAACTGTAAAGTTTTCGATACCCTCTTGTGTAATAAATTCCTTGAGTACTTTTAACTTTGCAACACTGCACCTACAAAATCTTTACCTTTGGTACTACCAATGAGCAAACATCCGTCTGTATTACGGGATAGTTACCGTTATGGATAAGAATGTAGCGGGACTGTGGAACTTAAGCATTATAAAGAATCGGTACTGGATTATTAGATTTCACAGATGCGATATTGCTGCTATGCCATTTTATTTTATAACTTCCTTCTGGAATACGCTTTATCTGCCCTGAAGCCGTCGTATCCGGCCCTGGGCGCTCAAGAATATATCCTTTAATAGTGCTTCCAGAAACCTCATATGTACTGATTGTGGAGTTATCGGATTGCCAAAGCCTTTTAATTGATATAACGTGCTTAGCCATATAATGCTTCAGATAATGACTTTAATAAACAACAGAAACCACTGACTGCCTATTACGCCCTTCGCACTTTCGCGAAAACCAGTTAAACAAAGATACTTTTATTATCAGCATGTCTATGGTTTTTTAACCAAGGCAGGTGGTTCATAATAAAAAACATTACAACCTATATTACATGGATTGTTGCGTAAGAAAATCTATGCGTTCCTTGATTGACTTTTCAATGCATTCCTTATCGCTACCGCATTTGTTGCGTTCTTTTATCCAAACACCTTGGCCATTTTTGATTTTATTAAGCGCCGCAGTATCGTCTGGTGTGATTTTCTTTGTTTGCCAGACAACTGTTTTATAAGCCTGGGTAACACTGTTATCCCATGATGCCAGTTCGTCATCACTACAAATGGCTTTCTCAGTAGAATTAAGATTCACTTTACAACTAAACGAAGGTGAAACCTTATCAACAGGATTGACACGTTTCATAAGAAGGTAACTATTTTCATACCAATATGTCAGTAACGTATCAGCATCGATTTTTGTAACCCAACCACCGATTTTGTCACCAGCCGGATTAAACTTTCCTGACTGACATTTGATAAGCACTGGCGTTACCGTTTGTTCTTTTAATTTAAAGTCTTCTGGTGCCGGGATTTCTGGTTTAGTATAACGTTTTGCAGACGTTTGTTTAATCAATTCGCTTAACTTAATGCTGTTCTGAACAAGGTAATCAGGCTGTGCACAGGTAACTGAAGCATCAAGATCACCTCCAATTTTGTCATTGCTAAATGATACTTTTCTGCCAACATAGTGAGGATCATCAGCAACCACCCCATTGTTTGTCGACGCTAAATTATCCACACGAACAGAAACCACCCCCCATTGACCCATTACTGAAGCTTCATCAGAACTAGCAATACCGCCCTGTGCAAATAGGGGAGATAAAGTCAGTGAAATCAAGATTAAAAGACGAAAAGATCTCATTAATATTGCCCGTTCAGGAAAAGATTAACTTCATCATGTCGGTGGTCGACTAAGCCTTTTTGTCGCTCTGTTCCGCTATAAACAATTCTGCTGATTAACGTCATCGCGTCGCTAACTTGTCCATTTTTGATAAAATTACAAACCTTATCCAGAAAACTTCATGGGTTGTAAGATGTTTTTAACATGATGAGCGTCCTTCTCGCGGTCCGTTTATCTGTCCGGCTGACCTTTATAACGACGAATGAGCGCGGCCAGTTCGTCGCTATGAATAAAATCGATACATTTTGCGAGGGTCATCGGCTCGCCTGACTGGCTGCCATACTTTTTCGCAAGAAACGTCTGACCCAGTTTGATGACTGCCGAATGCGCTTCGAGAGAATATTCCCCAAATTCCAGATAACCTCTGGCTGCGGCCGACGCATCGTTTTTCACTTCTGTAGATTCATAGCCCTGCGCAATGCAGGTGCTTAGCGCATAATTTTTCAAATATTCTTCCGGGCTGTACGCTGTGCGAGCAATGGCTTGCACAGAAAATAAGCCCACGGACACCATGACCCACTTAAATCTCGTCGCCATCCCTGCGCCCTGTAAGAGGTAAAGTGAGCCCTTGCGGGCTCACTATGATTACGCTTCTTTGTTTTCTTTGATGTTCCAGCCAGCGCTGGTTTCTGCGCCTTTACCACCAGAAGACGTCTGCTCCCAGTACTGCTGTTTCACTTTAGCAGCCTGGAATGCATAGGTAACACCTACGGTGTCGCCGTTGTCTGCGCCGGTGTACTGTACGGACGTTACCAGCACGTCTTCCAGGGTGATGCGCGCGTATTCAACCTGCTGGCCGCCAGCTTTGCAGACAGACAGCTCAACTTTGGTCAGGTGCTTACCGCTGGAGCAGTGCTTCAGGATAGCGGTGGTGGATTTGTCGATCAGCGCGTTAACGTGCAGATCGTTGAAATTCACTTTACCGGCACCGCCGCCGCCGCCCACGCTCATGTTACCCGGCTGGGATGCGCCCCAGGAAAAAGAGGTGATGTCGGTCCAGCCGGTGTGGTTGGAATCTTTAGATTCGCCGGTTACACCGTCTACTTTCAGGAACATATCAATAGCCATAATATCTACTCTTCGTTAATGACGATTATTGCTTTCGAAAAAGCGCTTAATATGGCAAACAGGAAAGCATGGGGCTGAATAAAACCATCCATATTTTACCTCTGCCTCTCAGCCTGACAGCATGTTTATTCCGTCAGGCGATCTCAGCGACCCGCCCAACGCGAGCCGCTAAAATAGGTGATTGATTACTGCTGATATAACGGTCTTATTTGTCAGCGTTATTGCGACAAGGGAAATAGTGCTTTAGCGCTTCGAGCATCAGCACGCTGGCTTTCTCTTTAAGCCGTTCGGGCGGTAATTTTTTAAAGTAACCGTAAGTCCATTCGCGAAGCGCGGAGGGCATCGTGGTTTTACTTTTGCACCAGCCCATGCCTTCTGTCGCATCAAACAGACCCAGCAAATAGATTTGCGCCTGTAGCGAAGCTTCTTTATCTGCCCTGTCATTCCAGGCGTTTAAGAGTTGCTCGCCTGTCACGTTGCCTCTGTCTGGATCAAGCCGGTTTTTCTGGCTCTCGTCGGGGTCGATAACCCATACTCCTGCAAGCGTCGGCGCACTCAACATGACTGCACTCAGCACGCAGGCCAGAACAAAAACCGAACCTTTCATGAATGTCCTTATTCGTTATTTCCTTAAAGATCCGATCGCGCTACCAGGAGGGATTGTCTTGCATCCAGCTCTGGCTCGAATCACCAATAAGGACTTCCTTACTTAACTGTTCCAGCGCCGGGCTGTGATAGAGGCGCAAACAGTTAAGCGTCACGCCCTTAATAGAGCGCCCTGCTAATGCTTCCGGCGAAAAACCATTTCGCTGGTCGCGATATTTCAGGATGAGCGCATTGACCTTTTCATTCCCTGTGTCGATGTCTAAGGGGATCCATTGCATTAAGGCATAAGCGCTGAAGCCTGCATCGGTATTAAAAGCGCTGTCGTCAGTGGAAACCTGCGCCAGACACCGGGCCAGCACCATGTCTTTAAAGACCTGTTTATAAGGTAAGACTTTATAAAACGCGGCTGACTCCTGAGCGGAATTCGCTAACGCGCTTGTGCAGATAAACAGCAACAGCGAAAAAGGGATTTTCATGAGCGTTTACTTACAGGCATGATTTTCTTTCAACGCCTCAACGATAAGCGTTTTGGCTTGCGCGTTTTTAAGCCGCTCAGGCGATGATTTAGCAAAATAGTCGTAGGCGATACTGCGCAACGTGCCGGGTTTCGACGGTCGTTCAGGGCACCATAATATGCCTTCGGTCGCATCCATCACGCCGATGAAATACATATCGGCTTTGATACGCTCGCGCTCGTTCTGCCTGTTGCTCCACGCCGTAAAAAAACGCGCGGCGGACAAATGATTGTCAAAGGCGTTTAGCAGCGCCGGGTCGCGCGTCAAAAATGTCGTGCCGTCTTCAGGCAAATCCTCTGCCCGCGGATATTCATAAACTGTGGTTTGCGCGCCTGCCAGTGTCGACCACGCCAGCAAACCGACAGCCAGTACCCTAAGCATTTTCATCACGTCTCCCTGTGATTGCGAGGCCAGTGACAGGCCGTAAGGGGCGTCCTTACGGCCTGAACCAGACTTACGCCTCGTTGCTCTTCAGCGACGGCAGTTTGGAAACCAGACGCAGAGAAACGGTCAGGCCTTCCAGCTGGTAGTGCGGACGCAGGAAGAACTTGGCCGCGTAGTAACCCGGGTTGTCCTCGATCTCCTGAACCTGCACCTCGGCAGCCGCCAGCGGCTTACGGGATTTGGTTTCCTGAGAGGAGTTCGCCGGGTCGCCGTCCACGTAGTTCATGACCCAGTCGTTCAGCCAGCGTTCCATTTCGTCGCGCTCGCGGAAAGAACCAATCTTGTCGCGAACGATGCACTTCAGGTAGTGCGCGAAACGGCAGCAGGCGAACAGGTACGGCAGACGCGCCGCCAGACGGGCGTTCGCGGTAGCGTCCGGATCGTGGTACTCCGCCGGTTTTTGCAGCGACTGCGCGCCGATAAAGGCGGCGAAGTCGGAGTTTTTGCGGTGGATCAGCGGCATAAAGCCGTTTTTCGCCAGTTCCGCTTCGCGACGGTCGCTGATAGCGATTTCGGTCGGGCACTTCATGTCCACGCCGCCGTCGTCGCTCGGGAAGGTGTGACACGGCAGGTTTTCCACCGCGCCGCCCGATTCCACGCCGCGAATCGAAGTACACCAGCCGTACTCTTTAAAGGAACGGTTGATGTTGGCCGCCATCGCGTAGGCCGCGTTGGACCAGTTGTAGTTGGCGTGGTTCGCGCCGTCGGTCTCTTCTTCGAAGTCGAAGCTGTCCACCGGGTTGGTGCGAATGCCATACGGCAGACGCGACAGGAAGCGTGGCATCACCAGGCCCAGGTAGCGCGCGTCTTCAGACTCGCGCAGGCTGCGCCAGGCAGCGTACTCGGTGTTCTGGAAGATTTTGGTCAGGTCGCGCGGGTTCGCCAGCTCCTGCCAGGATTCCATCTGCATCACGCTCGGCGCGGTGCCGGTGATGAACGGGCAGTGCGCCGCCGCGCCGATGCGCGCCATTTCGCTCAGCAGTTCAACATCCTGCGGGCTGTGGTCGAAGTAGTAGTCGCCCACCAGGCAGCCGAACGGCTCGCCGCCGAACTGGCCATACTCTTCTTCGTAGATTTTTTTGAAGATAGGGCTCTGGTCCCAGCCCACGCCCTTAAAGCGTTTCAGGGTGCGGCCCAGCTCCTGCTTGGTGATGCTCATAAAGCGGATTTTGAGCATCTCGTCCGTTTCAGTGTTGTTGACCAGATAGTTCAGGCCACGCCAGGCGCTTTCCAGCTTCTGGAACTCGTCGTGGTGAATAATCTGGTTAACCTGCTGAGACAGCTTCTCGTCGATACCGGCAATCAGGTTCTGAATGGTGCGGTAGGTGTCGTTCGAGAAGGTAACGGTGTTTTCCAGCGCCTGCTGCGCCAGGGTTTTCACCGCGTTTTCAACGGCCGAACGGGCCTGGTCGGTTTTCGGGCGGAACTCTTTGCTGAGCAGCGCGCTGAATTCGTCCTGGCTGAACGCCTGCTGCGATTGCAGCTCTTGCTGTTGAGAAGGATTGCTCATCGATTACTCCTCGTTACCTTTCGTGCCATCGTCATTTTTCGGCATCTGGCTCAGCGATTTGAGCAGCGTCGGATCCTGAAGCACTTTCGCGATAAGCTCTTCGGCGCCGTTTTTACCGTCCATGTAGGTCAGCAGGTTAGAGAGCTGGGTACGGGCTTCCAGCAGCTTGTTCAGCGGTTCGACCTTACGCGCGACGGCGTCCGGCAGGAAGTCGTCCATGCTGTCGAAGGTGAGATCGATGCTCAGTTTGCCTTCGCCGGTCAGGGTGTTGTCCACCTGGAACGCCACGCGCGGCTTGAGCGCTTTCATACGCTCATCGAAGTTATCGATGTCAATTTCAAGGAATTTACGCTCGTCTACCGCAGGCTGCGGATCGACCGGCTTCCCGACCAGGTCAGCAAACACGCCCATTACGAACGGGAGCTGAATTTTGCGTTCCGCGCCGTAGATTTCCACGTCGTACTCGATCTGCACGCGCGGCGCGCGGTTACGGGCGATAAATTTCTGCCCACTGTTACTCATTGGCATGATGTTCTCCATCAAAGATGCGCGGTGAATTTCGGGCGACGGGCCTCATGCCTGCCGCCGTATAGAGAAACGCCGTTAGTCGCGGCGTCCGATAATGTTTTCCACCTGATGCACGCCGTCGGGTGCCAGGTCGCGAATAAGATCCATGAAATTCATTTCAATCAGTCGCTGCACGCGCTCAATCATCAGCGGCGCGGGATGGCTCGGCTCATGCCGGGCAAAATATTGCTTCACTTTCTCAAGCATCAACTGGGCGTCGTCGCGCGTTTGCAGCTGCACGTTACGCCAGTCGGTTTCCACCACGCGCGCCGGCGCGCTGGCGCTGACGGCGGCAGGCGCGTTTTCCGCCTGCGTCTGGGTTTCTTCTGGCGCCTGCGGCGCGGATGCACCGCCGGGCTGACAGGCCTGCGCCACAATGCTGGTGAGCTTCTGGAGCTGCTCCATCTCCGGCACGCCGCTTTCGCCGAGGTGGCTGACCAGCGTGGTGCGAATGGTTTCCAGACGCTCGTGAATTTGCAGTATCGCCTCGACGCCCGGCTGGTCGCCGCGCGCGAGTTCATCCACCAGCCGCGGACGGCCGCCCGGATAGCCCGCGCATTCGCTTTTGCTGTTATCCAGCAGCGACTGCGCGTCGCGCAGCGTGATTTCATCGCCGCTGCTGCGCAGCAAGGTGGCGCCCCGCAGCGTGCTGGTCAGCGCGGATTTATCGCCGAGCCCCGCCAGCGCGTTAATACGGTAGAACGGATCTTTTTCGCCGTACTCTTCCAGCAGCGGATAGAGCGGCTCCCAGTAGCGCGCCAGCGCTTCCTGGATAAGCAACAGCCCGTCGGCGTAGCCCGGCAGCCCGCGGCGTTTGGTCCACGCGTGGGTAAGCGCCAGCATGACGCGCAAATCTTTGGTGCGCTCAAGCAGCGCCAGGGCCAGCTTTTCAACTTTAGTCCAGTCCGCCGGCTCTGCCGGAATAATGGTGTCGCCAAACTGCTGTTCCGCTTTGCCCTGGCTTGCCTGTTCCATCGCCTGATAGTCGGCGTCGTACTCCAGGTTGTCGCCGCACGGCTGCTCCGGGCTCACCGGAGCGAGAAGGGTTTCAATATCCATCGAACTGCCTTATTCGAACATGGGCGGGTAGAGCCCGTGGCGACCCGGACGCGCACCGCCCGCCGGATCAAACAACAGCGAAAAGAGCTGCCCGGTAAAATTGCCGCTGTGAACGTGCGTGTAGAGCGGATAACCGTCGCTGCGGTTGGTCCACCAGAAACTGGTCTGGCGCTGCGGGTCGAAACACTCCGCCGCCTGCCGCCAGCTCAGCGTCACCGGCGTCTCTTCATAGCCGATGACATCGAGAATTTCCGAGCGATTCTCCGGGGCCGGCAGCGCCGGTGACGGAATGGCCAGCACCGCCTGGTCGAGCTGCTCGGCGGAGAAGGCGTTACGCACCGCGTGATGCAGTATGCGTCCGAGCTGCTGATACCAGGCCTCCGCCATCGCCAGATGCTGCGGCGTCCACTCGGCGGGGCTGAACGCCACCGTCGCAAGAAGCGGATACTGACGCCCGACGCTGTCGCGCCCCGGCATCAGACAGCCCATCTGCACCTGCTGACTGCCGAGCATCGGAGGCACCACGAAGTTCCAGACCGGCGCGCTCGAAAACTGGCGGTTGCCGGTGTCGCGCTGTTCGTCCTCTTTTTGCCAGTTCAGCAGCCCGACCTGAAACCAGTGCGACCACTGGCGTTGCAGGGCATCCGGAAAACGGCGCTGGAGAAAGTCGCCGGCACTGGGCAGTTTCCCGTACCAGCTAATCGCAGGGTAATGACTCATTATCCGTTCCTTGCGGTTAAGGGCATGCGAAGCCAGGGAGCTGGAATGGGTTGCGGATACTGTTCGGCGTGAATTCCAGCGTCACGCTGTGTCCGTCAACCGAGAACGTCGCCTGGCGGCTCAGGCTTCCTGCGCCCGGCGCAATGCGGGCGCGATCGAAAAAGCGGTTCAGCGCCCAGGCACCGTTAGTGACAAGCGTCGAGGTGGTGCCATTGGCAAGACCAAGCTGCATGCGCACCTGATTCGTGCCGCCGCTGCCCGGCCAGCTCATCAGCTGCACCGCCTGCGGGCCGTGGCTGTAACGCAGCAGCTGGCCATCAACGTCCAGCGACAGCGTCAGAATGTCGTTATCCATGCGCACGGTGCGCACCGTCACGCGGTACGACGGCGTGGTAGCGCCATTGGCGAAGAACGCGTCGCGAATGTATTGCGCCTGCTGGAACGGACGCAGCACCCCTTCGCTGCCCGGCAGCGTTTTCCCGTCGATACCCGGCGTAAAGCGCCAGCGCTGCTGGGTGGTGTCGACTTTGTTGGTCAGGTTGTCGCGAAAGAAGCTGTCCATCAGGCCGGTGCCCGGCGCGAACATGCGCGCCAGATCGTCCGGCGTCACTTCGCTGCTGGCGGAGCGCACCAGCGGATAACGGCCCGCGATCGCCTGGCGGCAGAAGCTGCCGACTTCCACGCTGATACGCTTACGCACGTTTTCCAGTTCGCGCTGCTGGGTATCGCTGCTGGCGCCGACGGCCATGCGGCTGAACATGTTTTGCAGCCCGCCCGGCAGACGCCCTGCGCTGGCCTGTAAGCGGCTAATCGCCTCGCCCCCCGGCGGCGGCATACCGCTGTTCGCGGCGTCCTGCACGGCGGTCAGGTAACGGTAGAGCTCATCGATCTGCTTGATAAAGTCATCAAACACGATGGCTTTGCCGCCTTTCTCCAGCGGCTGCGCCAGTTCGATGATGGGCGCGTAGTGATCGGTCACCACTTGTTCCGGCGTTTGCGGCGCGGCGGCGGCGGTCGTCGCCCCGCTTTCGCGGTCGCTGAACAGCGCTTCCAGCGTGCGGGTGGCGCGGTTGCCCTGCTCTTTCACCTGCGCTTCGCCCGCCTGCGGCTCGGCGCGGGAGAGCGTCAGCACCTGGCTTAAGTTCATTACCAGGCGACGCAGCGGCGAGTTACTGCTGGAGAGCACGCGCGCGGAGTTGATGCGCTGGTTCAGGTCGGCGCTGTTATTGAGCTGGATATCCGCCAGGTAGCTGTCCCACTGGCTGATAAAATCGCGCATATAAAGCTGGCGCACCGCGTTGTCCGTCTGCGCTTTATCTTCCTGCGCGGTGGTGAGGCCCAGCACCCAGGCGTCATCGTCATGCAGCGAGGCGGTGACGTTATCTATCTGACCGTTAAAGCTTTCCCAGTAGCCTTTCGGGGTATAGAGCCCCGGCACGCCATCACTCACCGGCTTGCCGCTTTTACGCGAAAAGACCAGCTCGCTCTGCGGGCCGCCGAGGGTCGCCAGCGACACCGGCTTTAAGTTCTCGTCGCGCTCCAGCAGACGCTTAAGGCGGCCATACACGCGCAGCGACAGCGGCTTCTGGTTGATCATCGCCTGCTGGCGGCTAATCAGCGACTCGTCTTTGGCATACGGCGAGGTCTGGATTTGCGGCTCCAGCAGCTGCGTCAGGTGCCATTCGAGCTGATTCAGCTGCGCCTGAGTGACGTTCTGCGGCAGGTTGCGCTCAAGGTTGAGCATGACCCAGGAGTGCAGGAATTTGCCGTCGTAGTGCTTCGGCTGGTAGAGCATCTGGTACGCCTTCAGCGCTTCGTAGCTATATTCCACGTCGCTGCCGTTGTCGCTGCGCACCCAGCCGGTGATGAGCTGCGCCACGGCGGGCATCAGCATCTCCTGCAGCGCTTTCTGGTAGAGCGCCTGCGAGGCGTCGTTCACGTCATCGCCGCGATACAGCCCCATGCGATACGTCACCGGCGGCGAGTTCAGATCAAACGCGTTGCTCTTCGGCAGGTCGACCAGGCTGTTGAAGAACGGCAGCATACTGAAGAGATCGCGCCCGGCCGAGGTTTGCAGCGCCTTGCTCTGACGCTCGACGCCCGGCACTTTGCCGTCCACTTCCGCGAGGTACTCTTTGTTGTTGCCGTAGCTGGTAAACCACAGGCCGCCGAGAACCACTAACAGCGCGGTGAGCGCCGCATAGCCAGACCAGATCACCGCGCGGTTGCGCAGTTCCCACCAGCGGTTCTGACCGGCGATGCCCGCTTCCTGGAAAATCACATTCTGGAGCAGGTTTTTAATAAAGAAGCTCTGCCCTTTGCCGCCGGGGATCGGCGCCTCTTTGCTGACCGAATCCCAGTTGTCGCCCTCTTTACCGCCTGTCGGCAGCGACAGCGCGCGGTTGAGCTCGCCCATCACGCGGTCAAACGGCAGCCCTTCCTGGGTGCCGCTCGCGAGATAAATCCCGCGCGGCGAGAATTCGGTTTCAAAGTTGGAGCGCGCAAAGACGGTGCTGAGGTAGTCCGCCAGCAGCGGACGCAGCGCCGCGAACTCCTGCGGGAACAGATAACATTCGGCGCGCGCTTTCGGGTCGCTTTCCGCCAGAAGGGTGTCCGGCAGGCCCGCGTCCAGACGCTGTTGCAGCAGCGCGAACTCCTGGGTGAACGCCCCCAGCAGGTCGAAATCGGCCTGCTTTGAACGATCCCACGGGAACGTGAAGCCCCAGATCTGATCGCGCTGCGCTTTATCAAAGCGCCCGAAGTAAGAACGAAAGCCTTTCAGCAGGTCCGCTTTGGTGACGAGCACGTAAACCGGGAAGCGAATGCCGAGCTGTTCATGCAGCTCCGCCAGACGCTGGCGCAGGTTGACGGCCTGCTGCTGCGTCGCCTCGGCTGACTGGGTCAGCAGGTCGGAGACGCTGATCGTGATGATGACGCCGTTAATCGGCTGGCGACGACGATACTTACGCAGCAGATCGACAAAACGCAGCCATTCGCCCGCGTCCTGCGCCTGCTCGCTCTCCTGAGTGGTATAACGGCCTGCGGTATCGAGCAGCACCGCCTCGTTAGTAAACCACCAGTCGCAGTTACGGGTGCCGCCGATGCCGCGCAGCGCCGTTTTACCGAAGCGATCCGCCAGCGGGAATTGCAGGCCGGAGTTAACCAGCGCCGTGGTTTTCCCGGAGCCGGGCGCGCCGATAATCACATACCACGGCAGCTGATAGAGATATTGCGTGCTGAAGCGCTGCGTCCACTGGCCGCGCTGGCCGGGCGCGTTGAAGTGCGCTTTTTTCAGGATCTGCGCGGCTTCGTCGAAACGGTCCGCCAGCACCTGATCGTCGTTGCCCAGACGTTTGAAATCCCCGCCCTCTTCCGCCGGTTTCCCGTCGTTGAGTTTGTCCATCAGCTTGCGGTTCAGCCAGGCGTTGTAAAGCCGCGGCACGATGTGGCTATGCACCCAGATCAGGTAGATAAGCGCAATGCTGATGATACGGTTGGTTTCCGACTCCAGCGGGCGACTGTCGACGATGGACAGCAGCGGCCCTATCATCCAGACGACCGCCGACAGCGCGGTAACGCCCATGAACCCCCACAAGATGCGGTTGGTCACTATTGAAAGGAGAATATTCAGCATCCTTAGTTTCCTTGCGGCAATCCGTTCAGCTCGGCCAGGGTGTTATCCGGCGACACCAGCAGAGTTATCTCTACACGGCGGTTGCGGGCGCGGTTTTCCGGCGTATTGTTCGGAGCGATAGGGTCCATCTCGCCGCGGCCCTGCGCTCTTACGCGGCTCGGGTCGGCGAGGTGCGCCTGGAGCATTTTCTGTACCGATTCGGCGCGCGAGAGCGACAGCTCGTAGTTCGAGGCGAAACGCGCGCTGCGGATAGGCACGTTGTCGCTGTAACCCACCACGAGGATTTTGCCGCTGACGTTGTTCATCGCCTGCGCCACGCGGTCGATGACCGACTCGTAACGGTCGCGCACCACGGTCGAGGCCGACGCGAACAGGCCGTCGCCTTTGAGGATAACGACGCTGCGATCGGCTTCGTCGCGCACCGCCACCAGGCCCGCGTCAATTTCCGGGCGCAGGAACCCGCGCAGGTTAAGCACCGGCGGCGCCTGGCGCGCAGGCTGCTGGACGGTGACTTCCGGCAGCGGCGTCTGGTAGATCTTCGCCAGCACCGGGCTGGTGCTGTCGCCAAGCCGCCAGTTGAGCACGATAAAGAACAGGCAGGCCAGGAAACCGGCCAGCGCCACGCAGGCCCACAGCGGCACCACAGGACGCCAGAGCTTGCGCATGACCGGCTGATCTTCCGGGTGCGGCGAGAGCGGCGGCGGGTAGCTGCCGCGCACGCTGCGGATCATCTGCCACAGGCGCTGTTTGATGGTCTCAAGCTGCGTGCGGCCGTTGTCCATGACGCGGTAGCGCCCTTCAAACCCGAGCAGCAGGCAGTAGTTGATCATCTCCAGCAGGAAGATGTGCTCACGCGGGTTTTGCGACAGTCGCGCCAGCAGCTGGAAGAATTTCTCACCGCCCCAGGTTTCGTTGTGGAACGTCACCAGCAGACCGCTGCCAGACCAGACGCCGCGGCTCCCCCACGGGGTCAGCGCCGCGGCTTCATCGAGCGCCGTACACAGACAGTAGCGCGCGCCGACGATGACTTCGTAAGGCAGCGCCGCCTGCTGGCAGCGCACTTCAAAGCGGCGGATCTCGTCAATCAGACGCTGACGCAGCCCGGCCTGATCTTCATGCGATACAGAATGACGAATCTGCGGGATCGCGTTAAGCAGCGGGTTGGCCGCCGCGACCAGCGGATTATTACTGCTGGCGCCGGAAAGAATGGCATCGCTGCCGGTGGCTTGTGGTTCCATAGTGAGCGCTCGTCGTGTTATTCATTCGTACTGCGAATGGCCCAAAACTCCATATCAAGGCCCGGGAACTCACCGGCGAGATGCAGCGCGAAGGCGCCGGATTTTTCCATCTCTTTCCAGAGTTCGCCGCCCTTTTCCAGTTCGAAATAGCTGTAGCCGGCATGCCACGGGATCTGCGGCGGCGCAACCGGCATGGCGCGCAGCACCATACCCGGCAGTTGCAGCTGTACCAGATCGCGAATTTTGGTGACCGGCGCGACTTTCATCTGCGCCGGGAAGTGCGTTTGCAGGGCCTCGCCCGGCACGTTGGCTTTGACCGCCAGCACGAAACCGAACTCGCGCACCATGTTGCTTTCCGGCACGGTGGCGACGTTGAGCCCGTGGGATCGCTCGGTCAGCGGCAGCTGAATGGCGCTCTCTTCCATCACCAGCGACAGGCCCTGGCGCAGCATCATCGTCAGTTTGCTAAAGCAGCCCGCCAGGTTGTCATGGTCATAGACCGGCAGCGTCGCGTCGGGCGCGCGCTGCGCAGTCCAGGTCGCGAGCTCGCAGGCGAAGGCGAGCCAGTCGCGCCACAGCGTTTCCGGGTGCAGCAACGGCAGCGTTTTTAAATGCGTGACGTGGCCCAGATGATGGTTAATAAGCGACAGGAGCATGAACTCCACCATCTCGGAGGTGTTAAAACGCCCCGGCTGGCGCAGACGCTGGCTTATCTGCTGGCTGCGCTGGCCAAGCAGGCCGTGCAGGTCGTTCAGCATGCTGTAGAGCTGCCCGCTGTTGATGGCGTTGAGCATCGGCGGAATGTAGCTGGTGTCGAGGCGCACCTGGTTGTCGTTGCGCTTTTCAATCACCTGCGCGACGCCAATCGCGGTCCATTCGGCGGTCAGCTCGCTCTCCAGCATCAGCTTAAGACGCAGGCGGCCAAACTGGACCGTCGCGGCGCCGACCGACATCGCGTTGTCATCTTCCACTTCTTCTTCAAACGTGGCGTAGCGGGCGAGCGAATCGGGCGCCTCGCTGAAAATGACCTCTTCGCGTCCGGCGCGGCGCGCGGGCAGCGCGAGCACCACGCGCTCGTGCGTCAGGTTGTCGGGAATAGCGAGCGGCGCCGGGCCGTGGCGCGGGTCGCGAAAGGCGAACGGCGTGCCATCCGGCAGCAGACCGCTGGCGTAGCTCAGCGCCACGCGTCCCTGACGCAGCATCGCCTCGTCAAATTCCAGATCGAGAAACCCCCAGAGATACGGGCGTTGCAGTGAACCCCATTCGCGGATGTGGTTTTGCAGGAAACTTTCCGCGCGCTGGAAGTGATGCGGACGCAGGAACATCCCTTCGGTCCAGACCACTTTTTCTGCTTTGTTCATACTGGTGTCCTGTAAGGGCGCTGATTATTCGTTGATGACGCGGATCCCGTTGACGTCAAGAAACACTTTTGCCTCAAGTTCGTCGGATGACCATTTCCAGAATTTGTAAATGCTGGAGTCACTGGGTGCGGGGAGCGGGAGCGAGATACGCCACTTTTTACCGTCGAGCGCCTGATATTCCGCCATCACGCCGATATAGCGCGCGTCAAGCGAGCTCTGGCCGCTGAGGGTTTTATCCAGCTGGCCCGGCATCAGGAAGAACTCGTCGCTGTTGAGCAGGTTGGCTCCCAGCACGGTCTGAGCATTGTTTTGCAGCGAAAAGAAATCGGCGGACATAAAGTCAGCGTCGGATTTCAAAAGCAGCACCCGGACTTTTAGCGGTGCGGAATTATTGATTTGTGGGTGAGCCTGAAAATGCAGGCTGTACTGGGAAGGAACGCTGCGTGAAGATGATAAACAGCCGCTCAGCAAGGTGAGAGCGGCAAGCAAAAACGCCAGGAAGCCCTGGCGTAAAACGGTACGGTTTTTCATGAGGTGTGGCTCATTGAATCAGGATTAATCGATAACCCAGGTTCCGCTTTTGGTGTTTTTACAGGCTTTGCTGTTGCCATCCACCGTCACGCAGTTAGCTTTGGCAGCTTTACGACGCACTTTCGGGGTCACTGCCCGCATTTGCGCATCATAAAGCTCGCTCTTCACTGCCGCGCGCAGCGGAGCATAACCAATCAGCTGCTCTTCGCCCTGATCGGCGATCGCCAGCCAATGGCCTTCAACCTGGCCCAGTACGTTATAGGTTTTGCCGGTTTCCAGTTGACGAACAACTTTGCCGCCGAAATCCGGGCGGGTCATGACCGACGCCGGGTACATCGCGCGGTATTCTTCGTTAACAGGCTGGAACTCTTTTGGCGGAGTCACCGCGTGGCGGTGGGTGAGCGTGACGCCATTAACCACACTGGTCACGATAGTGTCATCCGTAACGGCAGGAGGCGGCGCTTTACAACCAGCTACGCCTAACACAAACAGCAGGGCTAATACGATTCGCATATTCATCGATGGTTTCCGTTGCAAATATATTCTGTATACAAAGAAATAACGGCTTCTGGATTCAGGCTATGACTAAAAGTCTGTCATTGCCAGGGAAGATTATGCCATTTCGGTGAAGGAATTTCATTTTCTTCAGAGATAGCTACCGCACGGGCTTTACCGAAGTAAACCCGGACGTTTTACGCATATTTCTGAGGCAGAGCGAGAAAATTCTACATAACCCTGATGACAATTCAACACCAGGTCTGGCGGGCATTCTGGTGAAAACGACCGCCTGTTTAATTGAATAGCGTACTTTTAGGAATTTTCCGCCCTTCAGGGCACGAAACAATCAAGAAAAGAACGAATGAATTACGGGAAAAGTATTTCCGGTAATTATATTAAGCGATTGATTTACAATAACAATTAACAGGAAAGCGTAACGAGTTACCGGGCTTTCGAAGCGGGAAACAGCGGGGTTGTGATACATTAGGATTAATCTGAAAACAGATTATTAAGCGGGCATGTATATATCCAGCTACCATATTTAGTGGGTGTTAAATTTAACGCTAAAAATGACACTACAGGATCTTAAGTAAAATTTCTTTAATTAATGATGGCAGCGAATAGTTCTAATGCATTTGTGATTTTCAAAAATCGTATTTGTTGAAAAGCATGATGGCAGTGGATTGCCCTTTTTTGTCATCAGATATTCCTTACAAACAGTACGAATAATGGCGAATGTGTCGCTTTTTCAGCCTGCCGGTTTGCTACAGAAGTGAATATTATTTAGCGTGACTATTACGTTGTGCCGCAGCGCTGCGAAAAAGGGAGAGGCGCGGCAGGCGGGCGCAGAAACAAAAAAACCCCGCCAGGGGCGAGGTTTTTTTCAGCTACTGTTGCGGTTGGTAGCCGCAAAGCACACTGTGTTACGTCAACGCTGTAACTATACGACGAAATGCGCGCACCCGCAATTGGCGCGCGGCGCAGCAGTGGCTTTTAGTCAGTATGGTCCAGCCCTTCACTTCTTGTCCAGAAAATACTGTTCATTTATACAGTACCTCTCTATAATGATGTTGCTGTCACAGCGTGCGATACGGGGCCGCATTTAAACGGGCGCAATAAAGAGTCCTGGCTGAAACGGGTGGTGCCGTCAGTGCCTTAACCCCGAGAGAGCACACTGTGTTACGCCAACAAAACAACTGGCAACAGGCAGCGGAGAGGTACGCCAGTTGGTGCTCCTTTACCAGAGGAGACGCGTATGAGCGGAGTGGATTTGTTTATCCTTATCCTGAAACTCATTGTTGCAGTCCTGCAACTGCTTGATGCTGTCCTGAAGTTCCTTCGGTAACTCAGGTTCAGGCCGCACCAAAGAGGGGCGGGCAACCGCCCCTCTTTAACACGGTACATCCACCAGGAGGGAACGATGTCAGGAATCATCGCTATCAGGTCTGTTACCCCGGTCGGCATCGATTTTGACCGGCTGCGTGAAGAGAGTCAGGCGCTCGGTTTTGCTATGCTCGACAGGCTCGCCGTCCACTGGATGGACGGCAGCAACGCCTTCTCGGCCCCCGGCGAACGGCTGTTCGGCGCGTTTCTTGGCGAAGCGCTGGTCGGCGTCGGCGGGCTGAACCGCGACCCTTTTGATACCCATCCGCGCGCCGGACGCGTGCGCCATCTTTATGTCAGCCATGCGGTACGCCGCGTCGGCGTTGGCAATCAGCTATTGAAAACCATCACGCATCACGCCCATCACGCGTTTGATTACCTCAACATTCGCGCGCCGGAATCCGCGTTCAGCTTTTATTTACAGGCGGGCTTTTTGCCGGTAACGCATGAACCGCACATCACGCACCGGCTGACGCTGCCTGCGCGGGCCTGAGCCGTATCGCCCCTCGCAGCGTCGTGCGCCGGGCGTCACGAGTGGCAATAAATCTTTCCGAAAAGTGTCCGTAAAAGCTGCCTGCCGTCGTTTTCGATGGCGTGATAGCTGACTGGATAATCCCTGCGCATGCGGTATATTTCTCTCGCATTTAATCTCCATGCAGAGATATATCCTGTTTCTTCACCTGTGCGTATCGAATAATCATGATGAGAATGTTGGCTAACCGTCATTTGTTAATGATGTTAATTCTGCTTGTCGCCGTCGGGCAGATGGCGCAGACGATTTATATTCCGGCTATCGCCGATATCGCGCTGGAGATGAACGTGCGCGAAGGGGCAGTGCAAAGCGTGATGGCGGCGTATCTGCTGACCTACGGCGTGTCGCAGCTGATTTACGGGCCGATATCCGACCGCATCGGCCGCCGCCCGGTGATCCTGACCGGGCTGGTCATTTTTATTCTCGCGACGCTGGTGGCGCTGGAGGCGCGCAGCCTGCCGGTGCTGATTCTGGCGGGCTGTTTACAGGGCATGGGCACCGGCGTGGGCGGCGTGATGGCGCGAACCCTGCCGCGCGATCTCTGTGAAGGCCCGGCGCTGCGTCAGGCCAACAGCCTGCTGAACATGGGGATTCTGGTGAGCCCGCTGGTGGCCCCGCTGCTCGGCGGCCTGCTCGATACCTGGTGGGGCTGGCGCGCCTGCTTCGCGTTTCTGCTGGCGCTGGCGGTCATCGTGCTGTTCTGCATGTTCCGCTGGATGCCGGAAACCCGGCCGGTGCAGGCGCAGCGCCCTCGCCTGCTGGCGAGCTACAAACTGCTGTTCGGCACCGCCAGCTTTAACTGCTACCTGATTATGCTGGTGGCCGCGCTCGCGGGCGTCGCGGTGTTTGAGGCCTGCTCCGGCGTGCTGATGGGCGCGGGCCTCGGGCTCAGCAGCCTCGCGGTGAGCGTGCTGTTTATCCTGCCTATCCCGGCGGCGTTTTTCGGGGCCTGGTTTGCAGGGCGCACCCATAAGCGCTTTACCACGCTGATGTGGCAGGCGGTGCTGAGTTGTCTTTCGGCGGGCGTGCTGATGTGGCTACCGGGCTGGCTTGGCATCATGAATATCTGGACGCTGCTTATCCCCGCCGCGCTCTTTTTCTTCGGGGCGGGAATGCTGTTCCCGCTCGCCACCAGCGGCGCGATGGAGCCGTTTCCGTTTCTGGCCGGCACCGCCGGCGCGCTGGTGGGCGGGCTGCAAAACTGCGGTTCCGGGCTGCTGGCGTGGTCGTCCGCGCTGCTGCCGCAGAACGGGCAGTTTAGCCTCGGGATGCTGATGACGGCGATGGGTGTGCTGATGCTGGCGTGCTGGCTGCCGCTGGCGCACCGTGAGCGGATGCCGGAGCAGACGGTTTAACGTGGCCGTGGCCCGGCGTGCTCTCGGTGACGCACGTCGGGTTGATCATGGCGTCAAGCAGCGGCGCCTGCACAGGGCGCCACGCGCCCTCTTCCCCATCGTAAAACTGATTCGCGGCGTTTAGCGCATACGGAATACCCGCTTTTTTCAGCTCGCAGGCCATAAAACTGGCGAACGCGAGCGTGGCCGCCGACGGCGTGGTTTTCACCGTCTGCGCCGCCGACCATCCCCCGACCCAGCTTACATGCCCGGTCTTCTGCTGCCAGCGGCGCGCGCTGTTAATGCGCTCGCGAATGGCCGCCTTCTCCGCCGCCGTGCCGGACGTCCACGGGTATTTGCCGTTGGCGCGCAGCGGCCCCCACGGGAAAATATGCCACTGCGCCAGCACGTAATGGCTGCTCTGCGGCGGCAGTTTCAGTATCGGCAGATCTTCCGGCACGGCGCGAAAGCGCGGCGCAATAAAAATCATCCGCTGCGCATCCGCGTGGTGAAGGGTTTTAATCACGTCGCTGTAGAGCCGGTTGAGCTGCTGCGGATTATGGTTAAGCCGCTCTGCGGGCTCGTAGATGACATCAAACCCCAGCAGCGGATGCTGCTCGCCGAAATAGTTGGCCACCGCGCTCCACCAGGCGACGACTTTGGCGGCGTTTTGCGCGCTCGGATCAGCCTTAAAGGCGTCCGCCTGGTAGGAAATTATCGGGATGATGTTGTAGCGCTCGCACGCCTCGACGATTTTGCGCAAATGGATGAGCCGCTCTTCGGTGGCGTCACCCGCCACTCTCACCCGCACATGGCGAATGCCCCGCTGCTGAAAATCGCGTACCGCCAGCGGGTCGAACTCGCGGATGCCGCGATCGGTGCGCGCCCAGTCGACGTCCATCCCCACGCCGAGTTCGGCGGCGTAGCGCTGGGCCGTCAGCGGCTCGTCAGCACGGGCAGGCGGCGCGGCGTGAGCGGTGGTAAAGATAAGCAAGAGAGCGAGCGCAGGCAGCTTGTTCATGGCTATCGTATCGGAAAGAAGAATCAGAAATATGTAGCACGGATTGACGCAGGCCGGGTAGGCCGCCGGTGTTATCCGCAGAGCAATTGCGCGAGCGCGCGCACGTGCGTCACCACAAACAGCAGCGCCAGCGCGCAAACCGCCAGCGCGATAAGCAGTTTCGCGCGAACCTGGCCGGGCGCCGCGAAATCCTCACGCACAAGCGGGGTCAGGTGTCGTGTACGGGCATACGCGTAAATCACTCCGGTAACCAGAGCGAGGCAGCCTGCCGCCAGCCATAACAGCAGGGCCGCGTTGCTCCACGCGTGACGTAACGCCAGCGCCAGCAGCGCGCCGTAGCCGAGCAGCGTGCGCACCCACGCAAGCGACGTGCGCTCCGGTTGCAGACCCGGATCGCGCGGACTAAACGGCATAGAGCACCACCAGCATCACCGCCAGCGCGACGACCGCCATCACGCCGCTGATAAACGCCAGCATGCGCGTGTAGGGCAGCGTCTGTTTCAGGCGCATCGCCTTTTCGTTGCGCAACCAGCGCAGATAGCCGTAAATGGCGAGCGCGCCGGCGAAAAAGCACAGCAGCAGCGATACTGCTTCGCGCACGACGGGCGTCGCGAAATCCGGTGCCAGCTGATCAAGCCCGACGCCGGCCGCCAGAAACCCCAGCGCGGTGCGCACCCATGCCAGAAACGTGCGTTCGTTAGCGAGTGAAAAGCGATAGTCCGGCGCTTCGCCGAGACGGGAAATTTTCATGAGGCCCTCTCTTTTCCTGCAGGCAGGCCCCAGCATAACGTAAAACGCGATAAACGGGAGAGACGCGGATGACCGGCACCCGGTGGATGCCGGTCGGGGCGTTAATGCAGTTCCGGCCAGTAGTCTTTGTTGGCCTCAATCAGATCGTCGAGTATCGCCCTGGCGACCGACGCGCTGGGGACGGTTTTCGACAACGTGATAGCCTGCCACAGCTTCTGCCGGGAGCGGTGTTCCCAGGCGTCCACCACCAGTTTTTCCACCGCCACCTGCTGGCTCATCAGCCCTTTCTGAAAGTGCGGAATATCGCCGACGGTGAGCGGCTCCGGGCCGTTTTTACCGACCAGACACGGGATCTCGACCATCGCATCGGCGTCGAAGTTATGGATAGCCCCGTTATTCGGCACAATCAGCAGCATCCGCGCCTGGGTGTTAAAGGCGATGGCGGTCGCCAGATCGACGATATACGACGCGTGTTCGTCAATCTCCAGTTCGCCTGCCGACGAGTGGCCTGCGGTGATGATGGCGCGGCACGCGTCAAACACCTGTTTTTCGCGGTGCTCCATCACTTCATTGGCGCGGGTGTGCGCCGGGTTGGAATGCGCCACGACGTAATCCGGGAAGAGATAGTATTTCAGGTAGGTGTTCGGCATGGTGTCAGGATCCAGCGCCTGCACATCTTTCGCCTTCGCGAACGTGTCGTTCCAGCTGGCCTCGGTATGGCTGTCTTCTGAAGGCGGCACATAGCCATGCTTCGATACATACTCGCGCAGCCGGGGCATCAGATCGTTCCCCTCCAGATCTTCAATCGAGGTCCACCAGCCGAAGTGATTAAGCCCGTAATAACGCACGCGCATCTCTTTGCGGTCTTTCAGGCCGACGATTTTCGCCATCCGCCCTTCAATGCCAATCGGCATATCGCAGATGTTGAGAATGCGGGCGTTCGGACGCAGGCGACGCGTGGCCTCGGCCACAATGGCCGCCGGGTTGGAATAGTTGAGCATCCAGGCGTTGGGCGAATAGCGCTCCATATAATCCACCAGTTCGAGCACGCCGCCGATAGAGCGCATCCCGTAGGCAATCCCGCCCGGACCACAGGTTTCCTGGCCCACCACGCCGTGACGCAGCGGAATTTTTTCATCCTGCTCACGCATCGGGTATTTGCCGACGCGAATATGCGCCATCACAAAATCGACATCGGTAAACGCGGTTTGCGGGTCGGTGGTGTAGCTAAAATCGATCTCCGGCGCCTGCTCCTGAAGAATGACTTTGCAGGCTTCGGCGATAATCTCCTGACGCGCGCCGTCGTTGTCATAGAACTTCAGCGCGCGCAGCGGGAAGCGATCGCGGTTGGCCAGTAACATCAGAACGATACCAGGCGTAAAGGTGCTGCCGCCGCCGGCAATGACAACCGAGAATTTTTTCATGATACAGCCTCCGTCATGGGGGATAGTGGGGTCGTTGAAGGGGTTTTCATCAGTGATTCAAGCTGGTCGCGCACCAGCGGAACGTGCAGCCCGACAATCACCTGAATACTGTTGCCGCGACGCACCACGCCGTGCGCGCCGAGGGCTTTGAAGACGTCGTCGCTCTGGGTGTGCGCCATGTCGATGAGCGTGATGCGCAACCGGGTGGCGCAGTTGTTAATGCTGTCGATATTGCCCGCGCCGCCCAGCGCCTGAAGGAAGCCTGCGGCCTGGCCTGCCTGGGTGTCTGCCGCGACCGTGCCCTGCCCACGCGCGGCGCGGTAATCGGCTTTGCTGTAGAGCTTGATGTCGCTTTCCGCGCGGCCCGGCGTTTTGAGGTCAAAGCGCAGGATGAGCGTTCTGAAAATCACGAAGTAGAGCGCGGTAAAGCACACGCCGATGCCAATCTGCGTGAACACCGTGCCGGCGTGGTTATGGAACATGGGGATCCAGTTCTGCGGCAGGAATTGATCGAGCAGACCGCCGCCCATGTTGCCCACGACGCCGAAGATATACATGACGGTCGCCATCGTCGCCGCCAGTACCGCATGCACCGCGAACAGCAGCGGCGAAATAAACAGGAAGGTGAACTCCAGCGGCTCGGTGATGCCGACCAGCACCGCCGTTAAGGTTGCCGGTATCAGCAAACCCGCCACTTTGACCCGGTTTTCCGGCGCGGCGGTGCGCCAGATAGCCAGCGCGATACCCACAGAGCCAAACACTTTCGAGTTGCCGTGCAGCGCGAAACCGCCTTCCGGGAAGAGGGATTTCAGCGATGCCGTGCTTTGGCTGAACTCCTGCAGATGCTGCGCCCAGTAAACCTGAATGCCGCCTTCCACGACCGCCGGGCCGAAGATAAACGGACCGTAGACGAAGTGGTGCAGGCCGGTCGGGATCAGGATGCGTTCCAGGAAGGTGTAGAGCCAGACGCCCAGCGCCCCCGCAGAGCGTAAAAACGCCTGTAATGATTCGATGCCCATCTGTACTTTCGGCCAGCCCAGCAGTGTGAGCCAGGCGCAGGGGATCATCACAAAGAACGCAATGATCACCACAAACGAGGTGCCCTGGAAAATCCCGAGAAAGACCGGCAACGGTTTTTCAAAGTAGCGGTTATGCAGGGCCGTCACGATCCCGGAGATAACAATCGCGCCGATGATGCTGGTATCGAGGGTTTTAATCCCGGCAATCAGGGTCAGGCCGCTGCCGGCGGCGGGCTCCGCGTTGAAATCGACGCCGAAGAAATGGCCCCAGGTCATTCCCATCGCGTTAATGAAATAGTTCCAGGTGAGAAAGCTAATCAGCACGGCGAGACAGGCCCGGCCCTGCGCCTGTTTCGCAAGGCCAATCGGTAAGCCGACCGCGAAAATCAGCGGCATATTGCGAAACACCGCCCAGCCGCCTTCTTCAATAATGTGAACAATCTGAGCGAAAAGGTTATCGGGCGCGGTTAACGCCTCGCCGACAAAAAGCGGATTGCGCAGCATGATGGCGATGCCTACCACGATGCCGGCGAAAGGAAACAGTAACACCGGGGTAAACATGGCACCGCCAAATCGTTGTATTTGACTGAGCATTTTTAAATCCTCATGTAACAACCTGTAGGGGTTTGAGGCCTTGATGTTTTTTTACTGGCCTGAGGCGAGAATAAAAATTAACCCTGCCGCGGACATGCCGCCGCGCTGCGATTCGTGATCGCTTTCATGGTTTTAATTTGCACAGTCAGGTCTACTTTTTGCCTTAAATATGGACATCTTCAGGGGCATTCCTCCTGGTAACAGGCGTAAAGAGGTCTACAGGTGATCTACAAATCCATTGCCGACAGGTTGCGTCTGCGCCTGAATTCGTCAGATTTCAGTGTCGGGAGCCCGCTGCCGGGCGAGATAGCGCTGGCGCGGGAGTTTGGCGTGGCGCGAATGACTATTCGCAAAGCCATTGATCTGCTTGTCGCCTGGGGGCTGGTGATCCGCCGCCACGGCAGCGGCACCTATGTCGCGCGCAAGGACGTGCATCATGAAACCACCAGCCTGACCGGGCTGGTGGAGGTGTTGCGCCAGCAGGGGAAAGAGGTGCAAAGCAAGGTGTTGCTGTTTGAGGTGATGCCCGCGCCGCCCGCCATCGCCAGCCAGTTGCGAATACAGATTAACGAGCGTATCTATTTCTCCCGCCGGGTGCGGTATGTCGAAGGAAAGCCGCTGATGCTGGAAGACAGCTATATGCCGGTGAAGCTGTTTCGCACCCTGTCGCTGGCGCATCTGGAAGGCTCGAAGTTTGACTATATCGAAAAGGAGTGCGGGATAACCATCAGCGGCAATTATGAAAGCCTGACGCCGGTGCTGGCCGATAAACAGATGGCCGCGCTGATGAACGTGCAGGAGCAGACGCCGCTGCTGCGTATTACCTCGCTCTCTTACAGCGACAACGGCGAATTCCTCAATTACTCCGTCATGTTTCGCAATACCAGCGACTATCAGGTGGACTACCACCTGCACCGCGTTCGCCCGTCGATGGTGTGATGCCCGTACGACAGGCATAAAAAAGGCCCCGCTGCGGGGGCCTTTTCTCGTCACGCCATTACTGGCTGTCGGTGTTGCTGTCGCTGTGGCTCAGCGCCGGGCGTTCGCCCTCGATAACGCGTTCATCTTCCTGAGCGCGCGGCTGGCCGATGGCGATACGCTGCGGGGCCAGGGCTTCCGGGATGTTGCGCACCAGATCGATGTGCAGCAGGCCGTTGGTGAAGCTGGCGCCGGACACTTCCATATGCTCAGCAAGCGTGAAGCTCAGGTTGAAAGGCTGGATAACCAGGCCCTGATGGAGCCATTTCGGTTCCGTTTCCGGTTTCACCGGCGTGCCTTTCACGCGCAGCACCGTGTGCTCCAGTTCGATCTCCAGATCTTCCTGACGGAACCCGGCTAACGCAAGGGTGATGCGATAGTGGTTATCGTCGCTTTTTTCGATGTTATAGGGCGGGAAGGTCTGGCTTTCGGCGGTGTTCATCAGCGCGTTGGCCAGTTTGTCAAAACCGATCCACTGACGGAAAAACGGGGATAAATCATAGTTACGCATAGTATCTCTCCTTCATTGAAGCGAGTGAAAACGCCAGTGCGTGTACTGGCTGTGCTCCCGTTCGGCGAGCACGAGACGACAGTGAAGGCCGCCGCAGCGGCCCCAGGAAATTAGTTACCGATTTCGATACGGCGCGGTTTTTTCGCTTCCGGGATCACGCGCTCAAGCTCGATATAGAGCAGGCCGTTCACGAGGTTAGCGCCACGCACGAAAATGTTTTCGGCCAGCTGGAATTTGCGCTCGAAGTTGCGCTCGGCAATCCCCTGGTAGAGATAGGTGCGCTCTTTCTGCTCAGGCGCATGGGAGCCTTTCACCACCAGCAGGTTGTCCTGTGCGGTGATCTCCAGCTCGCTTTCGGCAAAGCCTGCCACGGCAATGGCGATACGGTAGTGGTTTTCATCCACCAGCTCGACGTTGTACGGAGGGTAGCCGCCGTTGCTCTGGCTCTGGTTGTTCTCAAGCAGGTTGAAAAGACGGTCAAAACCGATGGCGGAACGATACAGCGGAGATAAATCAAAGTTACGCATACATACTCCTGAAATCAGCGAGGTTTAACATCGCCCTCCTCAAAGGACAGGCGGCTGTGGCGGAAGACCCGTTCGGCGTGCTTCCTGTGTCCACATTCCAAAAAATGGGTGCGGTCTGCGGGTTTTCAAGGGCCGAAATCGGCCTTTTTTTGGCGATTTACATTTCTTTGCGTAGACTGGGAATAACAGCAACTAATGCTAAACTGCGAGCGCTGCCACAGGACGGCTAAGGCGCGCTATTCATTCTGATTCAGGGGCGTTATATCTCATGGCTGACGCCTGCGGTGCGACAACATAAAAGAAGAATGAAAATGAACAATACTCTCGGGAAAGTGCTTTTTGGCGGCGGCGTGATGCTGCTTTGCGGCTGCTCCAGCGTCATGTCGCACACCGGCGGCGGCGAGCAGGGGTATTACCCCGGCACGCGCGCCAGCGCGACGATGCTGGGCGACGACGACACCAGCTGGGGCTTAAAGCCGCTGGTGGCGCTGGATCTCCCCTTCACGGCGGTGATGGATACGCTCCTGATCCCGTGGGATGCCTTCCGTACCGATAAATCGGTGAAATCGCGGGTGGAAGAGAGCGAAAAGAAGTCCTTCGCGATTAACGCCGTGATCCCGCCCGCGCCCTGATCAGCGCCCCGTTTCCGTCATCCACAGCTGGCGCAAGCCGTCTGTCTCCTGCATCCAGGCGATGCGCCTGCCGTCCGGCGATATCACCACGGCATCGGCGGAGATAGCGTCGGTTTGCGGCGGCGTCAGCGCCGTTAACGCCCCCGTTTGCGCATCGCACAGCACAATCCGGTTGCGCTGCATAAACCCGAGCGCGTCGCCCGACGGATGCCAGCTAAACGCCGAGCCCACGCCATACGCGTCATGCGTTACCTGACGCGGCTCGCCGCCCTGCGGGGATATCAGCCACAGCTGCGCCACGCCGTTGTCATCTTTCATCAGAAACGCAATCGCGGTGCCCTGCGGGTTGCTGCGCACCCAGTGGCGCGGCGTGGTGGCAAGCCCCGGATAGCGGCGGTCATGGGTGAAGGTGAGGCGGCGCTGCGTAACGCCCGCTGGCGGCGCGGGCATGGTGGTTTCGCCACCGGGAAATGCCTGCTTCCATACTGCCTCTTCTTGCGGTAAATCGACGATAAACAGCTCCGGCGCTTTGACGCCCGCAGGCGTCAGCGTATCGCCGATAAACGCCAGCGCGCGCGGCTGCCAGCTGCCGTCCGCTTTTTGATAACCGTGATGGCCCACCCAGCCCTCTTCATAGGCGCGGTTGATCTCATCGCTGCCGGGGCGCGGCGCGGGCGTGGTGCGGCTCACCAGCGCGCACCAGTGGCTGCCTGCATATTCACGCGGATGATGTATTTCAGGCGTCACCGGGCCGAACGGCAGCGCCACGCCGACGTTGCGCAAATCGAGCGCCGGATCGCGTTCATGCAGCACGTGGTCGTTATAGGTAAAGCTCAGCCACGCGCCGTCCGGGCTGAAGACATGCACATGGCTGCCGCCGCGCAGCGCGCCGGGGGTGAACGGCGGCGTAATCGCCATCGCATCGAGATTGCGCGCCACGCCGTTTTCCACCACCACGCCGCGGCGATGGTGAAAATCGTAGCGCCAGGCGTCATCCGAGTTTTCCGGCCCGTGAATGAACACGTACCGCTCCGCCGTCGGGCTCACCGTCACCACGCCCACATGCGCGCCCTCGCGGCCGCGATAAATGACCTCGACTTCGCCGGTTTCCACATTGACGCGCTCAATGGTTTCGCCGGTAAACGACGCGCCGGACGGGCGGACGTCAAAGGCGAGCCAGCGGCTGTCCGGGGTCCAGACGTTAATATTGGTGAGCTGATGGTGACGCGGGGCGAACGTGAGCTGTTTCATCAAGAGAAAACCCTGAAGCCAAAGAAGGCCTCAGGGTAAAAGATTCCACGAAAAAAGCCTATCACGGCACTGGCGTAATGAGCGGATCGCCGGCAAACCAGGCGTTGACGTTCTCCAGCACCAGCCGCGACATCTCCCGCCGCGTTTCCCATGTCGCGCTCGCCATATGCGGCGTGATGACCACGTTGTCGCGCTGTTGCAGGGCGGCGGGCACGTTCGGCTCATCCGTGAAGACATCCAGCCCGGCGCCCGCAATCGTGCCGCTGTCCAGCGCCGCCATCAGCGCGGTTTCATCCACCACGCTGCCGCGCCCAACGTTTATCAGCATGCCCTGCGGCCCGAGCGCCGCCAGCACCGCCGCATTGACCACGCCGCGTGTCGCGTCGCCGCCAGGCGCGCAGAGCATCAGGAAATCGCTCTGCTGCGCCAGCTCGCGTAAATCCGGCACAAAAGGGTACGGCAATGCAGGCTGCGCATGGCGGCTGGTGTAGCGGATTGTCATATCGAACGCCTGCGCGCGACGGGCGATGGCCTGGCCGATGCGGCCCATGCCGAAGATACCGAGCCGCGCGCCGGAGACTTTGCGCGTCCACGGAAAACCGCCCTGCCGCCAGCCGCCCTGTTCGATAAACCGCTGCGCCGCCACGATCCGGCGCGACGTCGCCAGCATCAGGCCGATGGCGAGGTCGGCGACATCGTCAGTCAGCACGCCCGGCGTGTGGGTCACCTGCACGCCGCGATCGCGCGCCGCCGCCACGTCCACGCCGTCGTAACCGACGCCGAACACCGCAATCAGCTTCAGCGCCGGCAGCAATGCGATGAACTCGCGCGTGACCACCGCCTCGCCGTTGGTCACCACCACGGTGATATCCGCGGCCAGCGCGGCAAACTCCGTTGGCGTCAGCGCCGACAGCGCGTGCAGACTGTAACGTTCGCCAAGCGCCGCGGCCAGCGCGTCCGGCAGGGCAGCCTGCATGAGGACTTTCTGTTTCATGTTCGTTCCTTAAGAGAGACGGGAGGCGGGCTGTTTAAGGCCGCCAGGGCGCGCCGGGCGCGAAACCAGAATGCCGATGATGCCGCCCAGGATCAGCGCCACCGCCACAATCAACAGCCCGTAGTGGTAGCTGTCCGTCGCGTCTTTGATTTTGCCAAGCACCGGCGGCAGGCCGAGACCGACGAAATTCGCCACGGTGTTGATAAACGCGATGGATGCCGCTGCCGCCACGCCCGCCAGTTTCTCGGTCGTTACCGCCCAGAAAATCGGCGTCAGCGCGAAGTTAAAGCCCACGGTCAGCACCAGCAGGCCATACGCCACCAGCAGGTTGCTGGTGTAAATAGCGATGGCGAGCGACACGCCGGAGATAATCAGCGGCAAGCCGAGATGCCAGGCGCGCTCGTGCGTGGTGTCTGAATGGCGGCCGTTGAGATACATAAACAGACAGGCGGCGATAAACGGTACGGCCGAGAGCAGGCTTATCACGATGTTGCTCTGCTCGCTCGCCATGCTTTTGATGATAAGCGGCAGAAACAGCGTAATGCCGATAGACCCGAACGCCTGCAGAAACCAGACCAGGCTCAGCAGCAGCACGGTTTTGTTTTTGAGCGCGCTAAGCCAGCTGTGATTACTGCCGACTTCCACACCAACGTTGTCGCGCGCGAGCTGCGCCTTCAGCCAGCTTTTCTGCTCGCCGGAGAGCCACGGCGCGTGATCCGGCGACTGCGGCAGCCGCCACAGCACCATGATGCCGAGCACGATGGCCGGAATGCCTTCGATGGCGAAGAGCCAGCGCCAGCCCGCGATATCCGCGATGCCGTGCATGTTAAGGATAGAGCCGGAAATCGGCAGGCCGATTATCGACGCCATCACCGAGCCCATATAGAAAAACGACATCGCCCGCGCGCGGTTGCTTTTGGGAAACCAGCAGGAGATGTAGTAGATGATGCCTGGCGTAAAGCCCGCCTCGGCCATGCCAAGCAAAAAGCGCATCACGTAAAGCTGCGTCGGCGTCTGCACCAGCGACATCCCGGCGCTGACGATGCCCCAGGTAATCATGATGCGCGCAATCCAGACGCGCGCGCCCACCTTCGTCATGATGACGTTGCTCGGGATTTCAAAAATGATGTAGGAGATATAGAACATGCCGACGCCGAGGCCGTACATGCTGGCGCTCAGGCCGAGGTCGGCGTTCATTTGCAGCGCCGCGATGGAGATGTTGGTTTTATCGAGATTAGCGACAAAGTAGCAGAGGATAATAAACGGGATTATCTTCGCGTTGAGCTGCCGCAGGGTGCTCGAGTACAGATCGGTATGCATAGCAGAACCCTCGTTTCCTGCCGTGGTAAACCCGGCAGGTTTATGATTGTTATCAGTCGATACTCTACGCGCCGGTGAAGGCGGCGCGCGCTGTGCACTCCGTCGCAGGCGTCCCTGCCCTCCATGACGGGCCTCAGCCCACGCGTTTCACTTCGCCCACCAGCAGGATGTAAGAGAGCGCGCCGATAAGCGCGACGACCGAGATGTACACCAGCGCCGGGCCGAAGCCATAATCCTGCGCCAGATAGCCGATCACCAGCGGTACGGTGATGCCGCCCAGCCCGCCCACGAAGTTAAACATGTCGCCGGTCAGGCCAATCAGGCGCATCGGGGCAAGCGACGAGACCAGCGACCAGGTGATCGACGCAAAACCGTTGCCGAAGAACGCCAGCGCCATCAGCACGACAATCCAGGTCGGATCGTTGGTGTAGTTGGCGCCCATGATGCAGGTGGAGATTAACAGGCCGCAGATAATCGGCGTTTTACGCGCCACGCCAAGCGAAAACCCTTTTTTCACCAGCTTATCCGCGAGCCAGCCCGAGAGCAGCACGCCGAAGAACGCGGCGAGGAACGGCACGGTGGTCATAAAGCCCGCCTTGAGCGCCGTGATGCCCTTTTCCTGGGTCAGATAGTTCGGAAACCAGGTGAGGAAGAACCAGAGCGTGGACGTGACCGCAAACTGGCCGAGATAAACGCCAATCAGCTTGCGATGAAACACCAGTTTCCAGTCGGCGCGGGAGAGCGGCTGGCGTTCGGCTTTCGTTGCGGGCGCGTCGCCGTCCACGAGACCGCCGCCGTCGCGAATGTAATCGAGCTCCGCCTGGCTGATGCCTTTAGTGAGGCGCGGCGGCTGGTACACCTTAAACCAGACCAGCGACCAGAGGATCCCAATACCGCCAGTGACGATAAACACCCAGTGCCAGCTCAGCAGTTCCTGGATCCAGATAAGCAGCGGCGTGAGGAACGCGAGCCCGACGAACTGCCCGGAGGTGTAAAAACCGACCGCCGAGGCGCGCTCATGCTCCGGGAACCAGCTGGTGACCATACGGTTGTTGGTCGGAAACGCAGGGGCTTCAAAGACGCCCGTGATCGCGCGCAGACCGATGAGCGACAGCAGCCCCGTCGCAAAGCCCTGAAACAGCGTCGCCACCGACCAGCCGAAAATCGCGATGAAGTAGGTCAGGCGCGAGCCGATACGGTCTAAAAACCAGCCGCCGGGGATCTGGCAGAGCGTATAGAGCCAGGCGAAGGCGGAAAAAACGTAGCCCATTTCCGCTTTGCTGATGCCGAATTCTTCCTGAATATGCGCCGACGCTACCGCTAAATTAGCGCGGTCGACATAACAAATCACCACGGTAATAAATATCATCGCGAGCGTCAGATAACGACGACGTCCGGGTTTTGCAGCCGTTACAGAAATATCCATCACGTTCTGTCTCCAGAATAAGGCATAGCGAGGCACCTCACCATGCCCTGTAAAATACAGAGGGTGTGTTTTTTATATTCGGGTGTACTGCCCGGCGAGCCGGGCTCATTTTCATTTAATCAATACGCGAAATAATTTTCGTAAAAACCGGAATTACCTTGTCCTGAAGAGTTAGTGTTGCAACAAGGCGGCAAGTTAACGAATCCCCGGGAGCTTACTGAAGTCAGTGACCGGGGTGAGGAAACGCAGCCAACGCCGTTGCAACGCGAAATATGCCGGGCATTACCATTCGGCGACAGAGCCGTCGTCATGGCGCCACAAAGGATTACGCCAGTCTGCGCACTGTTTGCTACGCTCAATGACCTGCTCTTCATCGATCTCGACACCCAGGCCCGGCTTCATCAACGGCTGGAAGTAGCCGCCTTCCATTTTGAAATCGTCTTTATTTTTAACGAAATCAAGCAGCTCAGCGCCCTGGTTGTAATGGATGCCCATGCTCTGCTCCTGGAATACCGCGTTGCGCGAGATGAAATCCACATGCAGGCAGGCCGCCAGTGCAACAGGCCCCAGCGGGCAGTGCGGCGCGAGGCCAACGTCATAGGCTTCCGCCATCGCGGCGATTTTCGCGCATTCGGTAATACCGCCCGCGTGCGATAAATCGGGCTGGAGAATGGCGAGGCCGCCTGCTTCGAGTACGCGTTTAAATTCAAAGCGCGAGAACATGCGTTCGCCTGCCGCGATCGGAATATGCGTTTGCGCGGCGAGGCGCGGATAATATTCCGCCTGCTCGGCTAATACCGGCTCTTCAATAAATAAAGGACGATAAGGCTCAAGTTCTTTAATTAATATTTTCGCCATTGGCGCGCTGACGCGTCCGTGGAAATCAAGACCAAACTCGATTTCGCTGCCAAATTCCTCGCGGATCTGCGCAACGGTATTTACCGCGGCGTCCACTTTGCGCGAGTCATCAATAATCCCTAATTCTTCGCAGCCATTTAATTTAAAGGTGTCGAAACCTATCTGGCGCAGCGTTTTAATACCGGCGATCACTTCCGCCGGACGGTCGCCGCCAACCCAGCTGTAGGCTTTGATTTTTTCGCGCACCAGGCCGCCCATCAGCTGCCAGACCGGCGCGTTCAGCACTTTACCTTTAATATCCCATAGCGCCTGGTCGATACCCGCGATGGCGCTCATCAGAATGGGGCCGCCGCGATAGAAACCGCCGCGGTACATCACCTGCCATAAGTCGTTGATGCGGGCCGGATCCTGGCCAATCAGGTATTCGCCAAGCTCATGCACCGCCGCCTCGACCGTGCGGGCACGCCCCTCAATAACCGGCTCGCCCCACCCGACCACACCTTCATCCGTCTCAATCTTGAGAAACATCCAGCGGGGCGGTAAACGGTACGTCGTTAGTTTGGTAATTTTCATTGCACTGCCTCTCGATACGCCTTAACAAATGCTTTCGCCTGCGTGGCCGTGCGCTCAACCGGCTGTCCGGCACGGTAAAGATCGCTGCCAAGCCCGGCGCCCACGCAGCCCGCTTTCAGCCACACCGCCAGGTTTTCCGGCGTGACGCCGCCGACCGCGAAGACCGGGATGTCCGGCGGCAGTACGGCTTTCAACGCTTTGATGTAATCGGGGCCAAAGGCGGCGGACGGGAAGATTTTCAGCGCCTGCGCGCCTGCCTCAATGGCGGTGAACGCCTCGGTCGCCGTGGCGCAGCCGGGGCAGACGGTCATGCCGTAACCCACCGCGCGTTTGATGACGTCGGGCTGAATGTTCGGCGTGACGATAAGCTTGCAGCCCATCTGCGCCAGTTCGTCGACCTGCTCCGGCTTTAGCACCGTGCCCGCGCCAATCAGTGCGCGCTCGCCGAACGCCTTCACAAGCGTCGGCAGGCTCTCCTGCCACTGCGGCGAGTTAAGCGGGATCTCTACCGCGTCGAAACCAGCGTCAAGCACCACGGCGACATGCGCTTCGGCTTCCGGCGGGGTAATGCCACGTAAGATTGCGATAAGAGGGAGATCAGTGTGCCACTGCATGAGCGAGACTCCTTATGCCTGCCTGAAATGCGCTGTCGCCCTCAAGCGTCCGGGCCGTGTATCCCAGCAGCGTCAGCGCGCGCTGGTATCGTCTGGCAAGCGTTGGACTGGCGACCAGCGTGAGGGGCTGCTGGCGGTCTGGCTGCCAGTGGCGAACCTGGCTTGCCACTTCATTGCCAATCAGCAACCCGGAAAGGAATTCGGCGACGTGCTCGCGCGCCAGCTCGCCCAGCACATGGGCGGCGCGCACTTCAAAAAGGCGCGACAGCGGCGCGTCGGTTTCCACGCCCTGCGCAAGGCCTGCGTCAAAAGCGGTCTCGTCCGGCTGTTGTTCTGGCAGGCCCGCGCCGATAAGCGAATGGGTTAACAGGAGATGGTGCAGTTCGCCGGTCATGACGGTGCGAAAATCGCTGACCTGCGCGCTGTCGGCCTGCACCCATTTGCAGTGCGTGCCGGGCATGATGTAGAGCGGCGCGGGGGCAAGCTCGCGGGCGCCGAGAAGCTGGGTCTCCTCGCCGCGCATCACGTTGCGGTTATCACCGCGGGTGACGCACAGGCCAGGAATGATATAAACCCTGGGGGCGACGGTGGTGAGCTGGGTGCCGATATCGGCGAAACGCGCCGGGCACGGGAGATAAGGAGCGATAGTCCAGCCCGCGTTGCTGCCCACCATCCCGGCCATGACGACAGGCGTGGTGGCGTCGCGCCAGCCTTCGGTAATCTGCGCTAACACCGCGTCGGGGGCTCTGCCGTTAAGGCGGGTGACGCCCGCCTCCGATTGCCTGCTCTCCAGGCATTGTTCGTCCTGAAAAAGCCAGGCGCGAAGATTCGTGGAACCCCAGTCGATAGCGATGTAGCGAGATGTCATGTGATTTCCTTAAGCCTTTTTGTGGAGCTCGCGATCATGGTTAACGCCGCCTGCTCCGCCGCCTCGCCATCCTGATGCCGTATCGCATCGAACAGCGCCTTATGTTCCTGGAGCGTTTTCGGCATGTTGGCCTCATCGCCCATCCAGGTGCGCTCAAACACGGCCCGTTGCAGAGAGCTGATAGCCACGCTGAGCTGTTGCAACACCGGGTTGTGCACCGCCTCCAGCACCGCTTCGTGATAGCGGATATCTGCTTCGTTAAACGCGTCGCGATCCTGGTTGTTGGCAATCATGTCGTTGAGCGCCGCCTCAATGCGCGCCAGATCGTTTGAAGTGGCGCGCTCCGCCGCCCAGCGGGCAATGGCGGGTTCGACCAGATTGCGCACTTCGCTCATAGAGGCGATAAGCCGCGGGTCGTCGTCATGCTCCAGCACCCACTGCAACACCTCGGTGTCGAGGTAGTTCCACTGGTTACGCGGCGCGACAAAGGCCCCGCGATAGCGTTTCATCTCAATCAGCCGCTTCGCCATCAGCGAGCGATATACCTCGCGGATGATATTGCGCGAGGTTTCAAACTCTTCACACAGCTCCGCTTCGGGGGGGAGCGCGGCGCCCGGTACATATTTCCCGCCTACGATCTGGCGGCCCAGCGTCACGATGATGCGGTCGGTTTTGGTCATCTTTTGGGTTCCTTTCACGCGAGGTTTCTTCGCTTACTTTACCCTGACCGCCGAATTTCGCCGCATTTTTGAAGTACAACCGTGACGCGGGTGGCCGTGCTGATGGGTTCAATGTAGTACAATCGATGTTTGTTGTACTACAATTTAGATCACAAAAACGACAAAAGGATATATCGGGAGTGATAGCTGCGCGGGATTCATCAAGTGAGCTGATAGTGGTAGAAAATGACGCGAATGGCAGAAAAGCAGCAGGGAAAAGGCGCAAAAATTCAGCAAAACGCCCGTAGGGTTTCGATAGGTTAGCGCAGAAAAGGCGATTTATAATGGCGGCGGCGCTTGAGGCTTTTTGCCTCCTGCGGTCAGCAGAAATGCAAAAAGTGGTGAGGCAGAAAGAAGAAAGCCCCGAAGGTCATTTTTCAATTAACCAACGAGGCCCACTAATGCCTAGACCACATCAGCGTAGCCTCTTACCCGCCGAAAGGCAAGGACAAGAAAGCCATGAAACTGCTGCGAAGTACCCTGTTCTGGTGCGTATTAACGCTCTGTATCACGTTGTTAGTGTTTACATTTCTGACGCGTCATTCGCTATGCGAACTGAGGCTGAAGGACGGGCCAAGGGAGTTTGCTGCGTTTCTGGCTTACGAATCCGGTAAGTAGCAACCTGCAGGGCGGGGGCAACCCCGTCCTTTCAGGCCAGGCGAGGCTGAGCGTGGCTTTGCAGCCGAAAGCGCCTTTCTGACGCGCCGTCCGCCGATTAACGGCCGGCGCGTCACCCCGTTAACGCAGCGCGAATTTCTCAATAGCGTATGCGACGCCATCTTCCAGATTCGAGCGGGTCACGACGTTGGCGGCCTCTTTCACAGCATCGATGGCATTTTCCATCGCCACGCCGATGCCTGCGTATTCCAGCATCGCAATATCATTTTCCTGATCGCCTATCGCCATCACCTCTTCCGGCTGAATGTTTAAAACCTCAGCCAGTGATTTGACGCCGGTGCCTTTGGTGACGCGTTTATCGAGAATTTCCAGGAAGTACGGCGCGCTTTTCAGCACCGTATATTTCTCTTTCACTTCCTGCGGAATGCGCGTGATGGCTTTATCGAGGATGTCCGGCTCGTCAATCATCATCACCTTCAGGAAGGTCATGTTCGGGTCCATTTTTTCCGCTTCGCAGAACACCAGCGGAATGGTAGCCACAAAAGATTCATGCACGGTATAGCGGCTGATATCGCGGTTCGCGGTGTAGAGCGTGGTGCGGTCGAGCGCGTGGAAGTGCGAGCCGACCTCGCGGGAGAGCTGCTCCAGATAGCGGTAATCGTCATAGTTAAGCGGGGTTTGCGCCACGGTGCTGCCGTCGCTCGCCTTTTGCACCAGCGCGCCGTTATAGGTGATGCAGTAATCGCCGGGTTTATCCATCTGCAGCTCGCGCAGATAGCTCTCTACGCCGGCATAAGGACGTCCGGTGGTCAGCACCACGTTGATGCCCTGTTCACGAGCCGCGGCGATGGCGTTTTTCACGCCCGGTGAAATGGTGTGATCGGGTAGCAGTAAAGTGCCATCCATGTCGATTGCGATAAGTTTGATAGCCATGAGTTCCCCTGCATAAATAAGCCTTTTGGCATGCTAACGCGATTCTGCTCAAAAAACAGTAGCAGCCGGGGCGAGAAAAGGGGATGGATCCGCAGGGAAAATGCCGGTTAATGCGCCCGTGGCGAAGAGAAGGACAATGCGGTTACCGGGTAGCAAGGGCAAGTGGCGGGGGTGTGAAGAGCAAGTGGCGGGTGCGCTTTGCTTACCCGCCCTACATCTGGTGGCGCTATAAATAATAAAGGCGGGTGCGCTTCGCTTACCCGCCTTGTGTGCTGTTGTAGGGCGGGTAAGCGACGCGCCACCCGCCATAACGGCCATCAGATATCGATATTCGCCGCTTTCAGGGCGTTTTCTTCGATAAAGGCGCGGCGCGGTTCAACGGCATCGCCCATCAGCGTGGTGAAAAGCTGGTCGGCGGCAATCGCGTCTTTGACGGTGACGCGCAGCATACGACGGCTTTCCGGATCCATTGTGGTTTCCCACAGCTGTTCCGGGTTCATCTCGCCAAGACCTTTATAACGCTGGATAGCGAGACCACGACGGGACTCTTTCACCAGCCAGTCCAGCGCCTGCTCGAAGCTCGCCACCGGCTGACGACGTTCGCCGCGCTCGATAAACGCATCTTCTTCAATCAGGCCGCGCAGCTTCTCGCCGAGCGTGCAGAGACGACGGTATTCGCCGCCGGTCACGAACTCGTGATCGAGCACGTAATCGGTGTCGACGCCGTGAGTACGCACGCGCACTACCGGCTCAAAACGACGCGTTTCGGCGTTTTCGCGGATGTCGTATTTCCAGACGCTGCCATGCTGCTCGTTTTCATTAAGCGTGGTGATAAGCGCGGAAACCCAGCGGGTCACGTTCGCTTCATCGGCCAGCGTCTCTTCCGTCAGCGTCGGCTGATAGACCAGCTCTTTCAGCAGCGCGCGCGGGTAGCGACGCTCCATACGGTTGATCATCTTCTGCGCGCCGTTGTACTCAGACACCAGTTTCTCCAGCACTTCGCCGGCGATAGCTGGCGCGCTCGCATTCGCATGCAGCGTCGCGCCGTCCAGCGCGATGGCTATCTGATACTGATCCATCGCCTCGTCATCTTTAATGTACTGTTCCTGCTTGCCTTTCTTCACTTTATACAGCGGCGGCTGAGCGATATAGACGTGGCCGCGTTCGATGATTTCCGGCATCTGACGGTAGAAGAAGGTCAACAGCAGCGTACGGATGTGCGAGCCGTCGACGTCCGCATCGGTCATGATGATGATGCTGTGATAGCGCAGCTTATCCGGGTTGTATTCGTCACGGCCAATGCCGCAGCCAAGCGCGGTAATCAGCGTCGCGACTTCCTGGGAAGAGAGCATCTTGTCAAAACGCGCTTTCTCCACGTTCAGGATTTTCCCTTTCAGCGGCAGGATCGCCTGATTTTTACGGTTACGGCCCTGTTTTGCAGAACCGCCCGCGGAGTCCCCTTCCACCAGGTAGAGTTCAGAGTGAGCCGGGTCGCGCTCCTGGCAATCCGCCAGCTTGCCCGGCAGGCCGGCGAGATCCAGCGCGCCTTTACGACGGGTCATCTCACGGGCTTTGCGTGCCGCTTCACGGGCGCGCGCGGCGTCGATAATTTTGCCGACCACGATTTTCGCGTCAGACGGGTTCTCCAGCAGGTATTCCGCCAGCAGTTCGTTCATCTGTTGCTCAACCGCCGATTTCACCTCGGAGGAGACCAGTTTGTCTTTGGTCTGGGAAGAGAATTTCGGGTCCGGCACTTTCACGGATACCACGGCAATCAGCCCTTCGCGCGCGTCATCGCCGGTGGCGCTGACTTTCGCTTTTTTGCTGTAGCCTTCTTTATCCATATACGCGTTCAGCGTACGGGTCATCGCTGCGCGGAAGCCCGCAAGGTGCGTACCGCCGTCGCGCTGCGGAATGTTGTTGGTAAAACAGTAGATGTTTTCCTGGAAACCGTCATTCCACTGCAGCGCCACTTCCACGCCAATACCGTCTTTCTCGGTGGAGAAATAGAAAATGTTCGGGTGGATAGGCGTTTTGTTCTTGTTGAGGTACTCAACAAACGCCTTGATGCCGCCTTCGTAATGGAAATGATCCTGTTTGCCGTCGCGTTTATCCACAAGACGAATCGAGACGCCGGAGTTCAGGAACGAGAGCTCGCGCAGGCGCTTCGCCAGGATTTCATATTCAAATTCAGTGACGTTGGTAAAGGTTTCGTGGCTTGGCCAGAAGCGAACCTGCGTACCGGTCTGTTCGGTGTCGCCGGTTACGGCCAGCGGCGCTTGCGGCACGCCGTGCACGTAAGTCTGCTGGTGGATTTTGCCTTCACGGCGGATAACCAGCTCCAGTTTCTGCGACAGGGCGTTTACGACAGAAACGCCGACGCCGTGCAGACCGCCGGAGACTTTATAGGAGTTATCGTCAAATTTACCGCCCGCGTGCAGAACGGTCATGATAACTTCCGCCGCCGAAACGCCTTCTTCCGGGTGAATACCGGTCGGAATGCCGCGCCCGTCATCCGATACCGAGACAGAGTTGTCGGCATGGATGGTCACGACGATATCTTTACAGTGACCCGCGAGCGCTTCGTCGATAGCGTTATCTACCACCTCGAATACCATGTGGTGCAGACCGGTGCCGTCATCCGTATCGCCGATATACATACCCGGGCGCTTACGCACCGCATCCAGCCCTTTCAGGACTTTGATACTGGAGGAGTCATAAGAATTCGACATCAACGTTTCTCGCTCATTTTAACTTGGGTTAATCCGTTATTTTACCCTGATCGACAGCGAACATCTTCGAATTTTTGTCCGTCATGTCGAGAATATGTTCGGCGCTAATCGCGCTGACAAAGACTTGCGACTGCGTGGCCTTCAGGCGCTGCGCCAGAAGCCCACGTCGGGCGTCGTCGAGTTCAGAGGCAAAATCATCTATCAGATAAAGACAGCGTCGTCCGCTTTCGCGGGTGAGAAACTCACCCTGCGCCAGACGTAGCGCGCACATCAGGAGCTTGAGCTGCCCGCGCGACAGCGTATCTTCCACCGGCGCGCCGTCGGCGCGAATGCGGAAATCGGCCTTGTGTGGGCCATGCGCGGTGTAGGTCAGCATCCGGTCGCGTTCAAAGCCGCGCTCCAGCACGTCGGCGTAATCGCTCTCTTTCTCCCAGCCGCGCTGGAAAGAAAAGGTGAGCGTAAATTCCGGCAAAAACTGAGCGCAGGTATCGGCCATATCGCTGGCGATCGCCTCGCTGTAGCTGGCGCGCCACTGACTTATCTGTTCGGCCAGCGGAACCAGTTCACGGTCCCACGGGCGCAGTTGTTCATAGCGGGTCACCTGTCGCAGCGCGGCGTTGCGCTGTTTGAGCAGGCGCTTTAAGTTGCTCCAGGCGACAAAAAAGCCCGGTTCGTTATGGAAGCATCCCCAGTCGAGGAACGCTCTTCTGTATTTGGGGCCGCCGCCGAGCAAAGTAAACCCCTCGGGGGTAATTAATTGCATCGGCATCAGCTGTGCGAGCTCGGCCACTTTGTGGCCGTCGCTGCCGTCGATACGCACCGTGCTGTCGCCGTTGCGATCTTTGGTCAGCCCCACCGACACTTCACGCTCGTCGCCCTGTAACCGCCCGTGGAGAATAAAGGCATCCTGCTCGTGGCGTATCACGCGCCCGATTTGCAGACTGCGAAACGCGCGCCCGTGGCCCAGCGTGTAAATCGCTTCCAGCACGCTGGTTTTCCCGCTGCCGTTAGCGCCAACCAGAAAGTTGAAACCGGGAGAGAGCGCGAGATCCGCGTTTTCGATATTGCGGAAATCTTTGATGAGTAAACGGGATAGCGACATGATCAATTCTTAGCCAGGGCGTTATCGGCGCAGTTAGTCTGGTTTCGGCCAGCGCGCAGCAACCGGAGCGTACTGAAGTACGTGAGGATGGCGAGCACTGCCCGGAGCCAGAATAACAAGTAAGATAGCCCGATATTTTCTACAGACGCATGGGCATGACGACATAGGCTGCGGAGCTACTCGCCGCGTCTTCAATCTGCACGCTCGACACCGAATCCGTCAGCAGAATGCGCACGTTCTCGCACTTCAGCGCGTTAAGCACATCCAGCACGTAGCTGACGTTAAAGCCGATTTCCATCTCCGTACCCGCGTAGGTGACGTCGAGGATCTCTTCCGCTTCTTCCTGTTCCGGGTTATTGGCGGTGATTTTCAGCTGGTTTTCGCTCACATACAGACGCACGCCGCGGAATTTCTCATTCGAGAGGATCGCCGCGCGGGCAAAGGCCTGCTTGAGGATATCGCAGCCGGCTTCCAGCGTTTTGTCCGGGTTTTTCGGCAGGACGCGACGGTAATCCGGGAAGCGGCCATCGACCAGCTTCGAGGTAAAGATGAAATCACCGACGTGCGCGCGAATATTGTTGCTGCCAATCTGAATACGCAGCGGGGCGTCGCCGCCGTCGAGCATACGCATCAGCTCCAGCACGCCTTTACGCGGCACGATCACCGAATGGTTCGGCAACGGCTGACCAACCGGCATCGAACAGACCGCCAGACGGTGGCCGTCGGTCGCGACGGTACGCAGATCTTCGCCTTCGGTTTCAAACAGCATGCCGTTGAGGTAGTAACGGACATCCTGATGCGCCATGGAGAATTGCGTAGCTTCAATCAGACGTTTCATGGTCGCCTGAGCAAGCGTAAATTCCACTTCGCTCTGCCAGTCGTCCAGGTTCGGGAAATCCGCCGCGGGCAGCGTGGAGAGCGAGAAGCGGCTGCGTCCCGAGCTCACGCGCATGCGGTCGCCATCCAGCTGAACGGCGATTTCCGCGCCTTCCGGCAGGCCGCGGCAGATATCAAAGAATTTACGGGCCGGTACGGTGGTGGCACCCGGCTCGTGCGGTTGCACTAACGCGACGCGCGCCACCATCTCCATTTCCAGATCGGTGCCGGTCAGCGACAGCGCGCCGTCCGCGACCTGGAGCAACAGGTTGCCGAGAATAGGCAGCGTCGGACGGCCGCCCAGCGGGCCGCTGACCTGCTGGAGCGGCTTTAATAAATGTTCACGTTCAACGGTAAATTTCATAGCGTCACGAAGATAATGTTCTGATTAAATTGGAGAAATCTTCTTTGATATCGTGGCTTTCCTCACGCAGCTGCTCTATCTTGCGACAGGCGTGCAGCACCGTGGTGTGGTCGCGGCCGCCAAACGCATCGCCGATTTCCGGCAGGCTGTGGTTGGTCAGCTCTTTGGCGAGCGCCATCGCCATCTGGCGCGGACGCGCGACCGAGCGGGAACGCCGCTTGGAGAGCAAATCCGCCACCTTGATCTTGTAGTACTCCGCCACCGTCTTTTGAATATTGTCGATAGTGACCAGTTTTTCCTGGAGCGCCAGCAGATCGCGCAGCGCCTCGCGCACGAAATCGATAGTAATGGCGCGACCGGTAAAGTTGGCGTTGGCTATCACGCGGTTCAGCGCGCCTTCCAGCTCACGCACGTTGGATCGCAGACGCTTGGCAATAAAGAAGGCAACTTCGCCCGGCAGGCGGATATCGTTTTCATCCGCCTTTTTCATCAGGATCGCCACGCGAGTTTCTAACTCCGGCGGCTCAATGGCTACCGTGAGACCCCAGCCAAAGCGCGATTTCAGACGATCCTCAACCCCGTTGATCTCTTTCGGGTAACGATCCGACGTCAGAATGATCTGCTGATTGCCTTCCAGCAGGGCGTTGAAGGTGTGGAAAAACTCTTCCTGGGATCGCTCTTTGTTGGCGAAGAACTGGATATCGTCAATAAGCAGCGCATCCACCGAACGGTAGTAGCGTTTGAACTCTTCGATGGCGTTGTTTTGCAGCGCTTTGACCATGTCCTGCACGAACCGCTCAGAGTGCATATAGACGACTTTGGCATTCGGCTTGCGCGCCATGATGCCGTTGCCGACCGCGTGCAGCAGGTGGGTTTTACCAAGGCCGGTGCCGCCATAAAGGAAAAGCGGGTTATAGGCGCCGCCGGGGTTATCCGCCACCTGACGCGCCGCCGCGCGGGCCAGCTGGTTGGATTTACCCTCAACGAAGTTATCAAAGGTGTGTTTGACGTTGACGTTAGAGCGGTAGGACGGCTCCGCAGGCGCGGGCACGTTGTCCCACGCCGGGCGCACGGGCGCCGCAGCGGGCGCCGCCTGCGCAGGCTTTACCGCCTGGCTTGCGGGCGCGGGCGTCGTCTGCGTCAGCGGTTTAGTACCGACTTCAAAGCGCAGTAACGGCGCGTCAGAGCCGCAGAAATCATTCAGTAATCCGTTAATATTATTGAGGTATTTGTCCCTTACCCAATCGAGCACAAACCGGTTTGGCGCATACAAAGCCAGCGTGTTATCGCTCAGTTCCGCCTGTAGGGGGCGTATCCACATGCTGAATTCAGTGGCTGGTAACTCATCCTGCAATCGGGCAAGACACTGCTGCCAAAGCGAAAGTGACACGGCGGACTCCACTCGAACAAAAGTCGATAAAAGACGAAGACTGAAACATTCATGATTGTTGACACACGCCGACAAGCCCCGAGCCGGGAGGCGTGCGAACCGCTATTTGCGGTTTTATACCCGATGCCTGAGATCAGGGATCCCGATCGGGACCGCGGATCATAGCCTAAAGCGAGACAGAGATCTCCTGTTTCTCACAGATTCTTCCCGATTTATCCACAGGCCTGCGTCAGGACGCTTAAGTGTAATCGATCCTTCCCTGGCTGCGGCACGATTTGACCGACATATCGGAAAAATTAATGACGATCGCGAAAATTTCGCTTTATCGATCTAACGAAGATCCCGCTCGATCCTTGCGCTTTGTTGGCGAGCCCGTATAATTCCCCACCCGGTGCGTAAAGCGCGGTTTATCGCCTCAATTTTGCGTGTTTTTTATCCTCGAACTGAGGTGAAAAGCGCGGGAAATAAGGAAAGTGAATTGACTCCGGAGTGTACAATTATTACAATCCGGCCTCTTTAATCGTCGATTACTTTGGCGTAAGTCGTCCGGCAGGCCGTTCGCGCATACGCAAAGTCAGTGAATTTATTCAAGTTTAGGTAGAAATCGCCATGAAACGCACTTTTCAACCGTCTGTACTGAAGCGCAACCGTTCTCACGGCTTCCGTGCTCGTATGGCTACTAAAAATGGTCGTCAGGTTCTGGCACGTCGTCGTGCTAAAGGCCGTGCTCGTCTGACCGTTTCCAAGTAATAGCTAACCCCTTAGTGGTTAAGCTCGCATTTCCCAGGGAGTTACGTTTGTTAACTCCCGCTCATTTCACCTTCGTCTTCCAGCAGCCACAACGGGCTGGCACGCCGCAAATCACCATCCTCGGCCGCCTTAATTCGCTGGGGCATCCCCGCATCGGTCTCACAGTCGCCAAGAAAAACGTCAAACGCGCCCATGAACGCAATCGGATTAAACGTCTGACGCGTGAAAGCTTCCGTTTACGTCAGCATGAACTTCCGCCTATGGATTTCGTGGTGGTGGCGAAGCGCGGGATTGCCGACCTCGATAACCGGGAGCTTTCGGAAGCTTTGGAAAAATTATGGCGTCGTCATTGTCGCCTGGTTCGCGGCTCCTGATAGCCCTCATCCGGGTCTATCAACGCTTCATTAGTCCGCTTCTCGGGCCGCATTGCCGTTTTCACCCCACCTGTTCGCAGTACGGAATTGAGGCATTGCGCAGGTTTGGGGTGTTAAAAGGCAGTTGGTTGACAGTGAAACGCGTATTAAAATGCCACCCTTTGAACCCGGGTGGAGACGACCCCGTCCCGCCAGGACCTTTTGATACCAGAGAACACTAACGATGGATTCGCAACGCAATCTTTTTGTCATCGCTTTGTTGTTCGTGTCTTTCATGATCTGGCAAGCCTGGGAGCAAGATAAAGCTCCAAAACCCCAGGTTCAGCAGACCACGCAGACTACGACCACCGCAGCGGGTAGCGCCGCAAGCCAGGGCGTACCGGCCAGTGGCCAGGGGAAACTCATTACCGTTAAGACCGATGTCCTTTCTCTTACCATCAATACCCGTGGTGGCGACATCGAGCAGGCGCTTCTGCTGGCTTACCCGAAAGAGCTGGGCTCCAGCGAACCTTTCCAGCTGCTGGAAACGACGCCGAACTTCGTTTATCAGGCACAGAGCGGCCTGACCGGTCGTAATGGCCCGGACAACCCGAATAACAACAAGGGTCGCCCGCTTTATAATGTCGATAGCGACACCTACGTCCTGGCTGACGGTCAGAATGAACTGCTGATCCCGATGACCTTCACCGATGAGGCAGGCAACACCTTCACCAAAACGTTCGCCCTGAAACGCGGTCAGTACGCTGTGTATGTGGGTTACAACGTGAAGAACGCCGGCACGCAGCCGCTTGAAGTCGCCACGTTCGGCCAGCTGAAGCAGACTATCGATCTGCCGAGCCATCGCGACACCGGCAGCAACAACTTTGCTCTGCATACTTTCCGCGGCGCGGCGTACTCCACGCCGGACGAGAAGTATGAGAAATATAAGTTCGATACTATCGCCGACGATGAAAACCTGAACGTGAGCGCCAAAGGCGGCTGGGTCGCTATGCTCCAGCAGTATTTCGCGACCGCGTGGGTTCCGACCAATAACGGCACCAACAACTTCTATACCGCGAACCTGGGTAACGGTGTGGCCGCTATCGGCTACAAATCCGCGCCAGTTCAGGTACAGCCAGGCCAGACGGCGGCGCTTGCAAGCACCCTGTGGGTCGGCCCGGAGATTCAGGACAAAATGGCCGCCGTTGCGCCGCACCTTGACCTGACCGTTGACTACGGCTGGTTGTGGTTCATCTCTCAGCCGCTGTTCAAGCTGCTGAAATGGATCCACAGCTTCCTCGGCAACTGGGGCTTCTCCATCATCGCTATCACCTTTATCGTTCGTGGCGTGATGTACCCGCTGACCAAAGCGCAGTACACCTCCATGGCGAAAATGCGCCTGCTGCAGCCGAAGATTCAGGCAATGCGCGAGCGTCTGGGTGACGATAAACAGCGTATGAGCCAGGAGATGATGGCGCTGTACAAAGCGGAGAAAGTGAACCCGCTGGGCGGCTGCTTCCCGCTGCTGATTCAGATGCCAATCTTCCTTGCGCTGTACTACATGCTGATGGGCTCTGTGGAACTGCGTCACGCGCCGTTCGCGCTGTGGATCCACGACCTTTCCGCGCAGGACCCGTACTACATTCTGCCGATCCTGATGGGCGCGACCATGTTCTTCATTCAGAAGATGTCGCCGACCACCGTGACCGACCCGATGCAGCAGAAGATCATGACCTTTATGCCGGTCATCTTTACGGTCTTCTTCCTGTGGTTCCCGTCCGGTCTGGTGCTGTACTATATCGTCAGCAACCTGGTCACCATCCTTCAGCAGCAGCTGATCTACCGTGGTCTGGAAAAACGCGGTCTGCACAGCCGCGAGAAGAAAAAGTCCTGATTCGGTAGTTAACCGGATGAGGCTAAGCCGCCATCCGGCAAAGGAAACATAACGTTAAGGGCGGTCTGATGACCGCCCTTTTTATTGGTATGACACGAGACAAACCATGAGCCATAACGACACCATTGTCGCCCAGGCGACGCCTCCCGGACGCGGCGGCGTAGGCATTCTGCGCGTCTCCGGCCAGCAGGCGCGGGACGTGGCGCAGGCGGTGCTGGGCAAACTGCCGAAAGCGCGCTATGCCGATTATCTGCCGTTTAAAGACGCCGACGGCACGGCGCTCGATCAGGGGATCGCGCTGTGGTTCCCCGGCCCCAACTCCTTTACCGGCGAAGATGTGCTGGAATTGCAGGGCCACGGCGGTCCGGTGATTCTGGATCTGCTGTTAAAACGCATTCTCACCCTTCCGGGCGTGCGCATCGCGCGTCCTGGCGAATTCTCCGAGCGCGCGTTTCTTAACGACAAGCTCGATCTCGCCCAGGCGGAAGCTATCGCCGACCTTATCGACGCCAGCTCAGAGCAGGCGGCCCGTTCGGCGCTCAACTCCCTGCAGGGTGCGTTCTCGGCCCGCGTCAATCATCTGGTGGAGGCGCTCACCCACCTGCGTATCTTTGTCGAAGCGGCTATCGATTTCCCGGATGAAGAGATCGATTTCCTCTCGGACGGGAAAATTGAGGCGCAGCTTAACGAGGTGATCGGCGATCTCGACGCCGTGCGTGCCGAAGCGCGCCAGGGCAGCCTGCTGCGTGAAGGGATGAAAGTGGTGATTGCCGGTCGTCCGAACGCGGGCAAGTCGAGCCTGCTGAACGCGCTGGCGGGCCGCGAGGCAGCGATTGTCACCGATATCGCCGGCACCACCCGCGACGTGCTGCGCGAGCATATTCATATCGACGGCATGCCGCTGCATATCATCGACACCGCCGGCCTGCGTGAAGCAAGCGACGAGGTGGAACGCATCGGCATTGAGCGCGCCTGGCAGGAGATTGAACAGGCGGACCGCGTACTGTTTATGGTGGATGGCACCACGACCGACGCCACCGACCCGGCGCAGATCTGGCCCGATTTTATCGCCCGTCTGCCCGCGACACTGCCGATTACCGTTGTGCGTAACAAAGCCGACGTCACCGGCGAGGCGCCGGGCATCAACGAAGTGAATGGTCACTCACTTGTTCGCCTCTCCGCCCGCACCAGCGACGGCGTGGACGTGCTGCGCAGCCATCTGAAGCAGAGCATGGGCTTTGATACCAGCATGGAAGGCGGCTTCCTGGCCCGCCGACGCCATCTGCAGGCGCTGGAAACGGCGGCCAACCATCTGCAACAGGGCAAAGCGCAGCTGCTGGGCGCCTGGGCAGGCGAACTGCTGGCGGAAGAGCTGCGCCTGGCGCAGCAGGCGTTAAGCGAGATAACCGGCGAATTCACCTCTGACGATCTGCTGGGCCGTATTTTCTCAAGCTTCTGTATCGGTAAATAATGCCCGCTTCGCCTGATTAGTAATCATCCACTAACCCGCATTAACGACCTGTTAATGCGGGTTTTTTAGCATCAATAGTGCATTTTTTATGTCGGGTGTCGTTAACGTCATTACCCATACAGGTACATCGCTTTCATTTACAGGGACAAATAAATGACGATGGGATTAAAAGCTCTGAAGTGGTGCGTTCTGCTGGTTGTCACCGTAATGGTTCTGGGTGGACTATTTGTCTGGTTCGTCGCCGCTAATCTTGATGAAACGGTGGTTTATACAGAAAGCGATTTTTTCAACTATCACACGCTGACGGATAAGGATATTGAAAACGCGCTACGGATCACGCACGACTACTATTTTGAAGCGCATCCAGGTGATGGTTATGCGCCCACTAATAGCATTATCTTTAAAGCCGCTAACGGAACCGCACCGCTGCGCTCTTATCTTGAAAGCATGGGATATAAAAAAGAAAAGCGTAGCCTGGGTGAGAAAGAAATCTGGTCAAAGCCCGATCAAGCCAACGGAGATCTTTTCTATTTGTATTTTAATACCGCGACCGGAGAAGTTGAGCTAACTAAAGTTCTGAATAACTGATTCGCCCCGTCTCTACCATCACGCAGAGACTTAATCAGAAGTGGTCGCCAGGGAAAGACTGACCACTTCTGAGCAAAACAGCGACACAATGCAGCCCACGCGGAGATGTACAAAGCCACATTCGAAGAGGTTCTTTTACATACTTCTCTGCGCTTTTGAAGCTGCCACCACTATCTTTTCGCAAAGCGCGGTATGCCCCGAGGGGCATTGCGTTTTAGCGGTATCGCTCACCTTTTGCAGATCGTCTGAGCCGAGCGTGGAGTCGATATGACTGATTACCCAACGTTCGAAAGACGCGTTGCGTTTTCCCAGTGCATCTAAAGCCGGTAATTCACTCCAGCGATCAACCAAAAGACGAGTTATCGCTTCTGAATAGCCTTCGCCAATACTTCCCTCATCACATGGCAAGTAATGCCTGTAACTCTCATAAACCGCTGCCCATGTTTTGAGGTTATCTACGGCGTTTTCTGCCGCTTCTGCTTTCTCCTTGGAACATTCACTTCCCTGCGTTAAAGGGCAAACAAAGACTGTAAACAGGAAAAACAGGGCTACTTTTTTCATATGATTTGCGCCCTCACTGCACGGTAAATTCGGGCTTGATGGCGCTGTGTCGCGGTTGCCGCCTCTGAGCCGCTATTATTTCTGACTTCAATTGTGGTCAAGGGTGAAAGACGCATAATATTTCTTATTTGAAACATCGCATCATCTGTTGTTCGAATACATCCTTGTGTTGCGTGCTGTGGCCCCGGATTATAGCGGTGATGAGCCCGTCCTGAATGAAGGCCAATACCGAAATGGCCCGGAACGGTAAATCTGATAATTCCATACATACCATACGGGCCTTCAGGATCAGGTGAATGGTAATGTGGCGATCGGCGGTCTTCTACGGAATAGGTTCCGTTGGGAAGATGTCTCATTAGGATACGGCTATCAATATTATTGTACGCACTCCATGTACTGATAAGCCCACCCTTGTCATTAATCACAGACAATTCATGCTTTACACCATCAAATAATAATTTCGTCATTTCCGTTGCTCCGTTGTTTACACCTGCATTTCGTGAGTAACGGGATAGTACCGCCTGGCGACTTTACAGAATGTAATTTATTTTCTGCTCAGTCATCTTAATTACTGAAGCAAATATAAATGCGGGTAATTTTCACCTGAGGAATAGAAAAAATACGGTGAAATCTTTTCTGGCTTTACGTCTGTTTTATCTCGGTTTTAAACCATTCACAGCTATTAATGTGAGCATTTACCAACCTGCATTAACGTGTTGTTAATGCAGGTTTTACAGGTTTACACCACCGCGTCCACACCACGCTCTTCCGTATACGTGTTGCGCTTGTGCGCCCAGCTGTAAAACGCGAGCCCGATAAACAGACACGCCGCGCCGGTCATCATAATGCCGGTGCCGACCGGCACCAGCTCGAACAGCATCCCCAGCAGCAGCGAACCCGCCGCGCCGCCGCACGAGCCGATGGTAAACCAGTAGCTGATCACCTTGCCGACATGTTCCGCCGGGATCTGCTTCTGGATAACCGTCAGCAGCGGGATATCAATGGTCGCGGCCGCGACGCCAATCAGAATCACCGCCGAGAACAGCCAGAGGTAAGTGAACGGCAGCCACAGGCTCAGCGCCAGCAGCAGCAGGCCGCTTCCGAGCAGCACTTCGCAGGAGTAGGTAAACAGCAGCGGGCGCTGGAAGAACCGCTTCCCGACCCACAAATTCGCCAGCAGCTCCGCAAGCCCGTTGGCAAACATCAGCGCGCCGTAGAGCCACGGCGGGCTTTCCAGCGTGCGAAGGATAAGGATCGGGATGCAGATTTGCAGGCTGCCGCGCCAGAAGAACGTAAACGCGCCATAAAGCCAGACGCGGGTGCGCATCACCGGGTCAACATGCAACACCTGATAACCGTTGCGCAGCTCCTGGAAAAACACGCCGGGCGTCAGGCGGTTCGTGGGCGCGGTGCGTGGCGCGCTCTTCGGCATCGTCCACAGCAGCAGGCTGGAGACGCCAAAAACCATGCCGGTCACCACAAACAGCATCTGAGAAGGAATGCGGTCCTGGAGTACCGCCAGCAGGCCGGAGCCGAGGAAAAACGCGGGCCAGGTAACGGTCTGGATCAGTCCGTTCGCCAGCTGCAGGCGTTCCGTCCCGGCAAGCGTCGGGATCAGCGCTTTGGCCGCCGGTACGGAAATCGCAAACAGCGTGGAGATAAACACGCCGATAGCCGACAGCCCGTAAATATTCAGCCAGCCCGCATAATAGAGCGCCGGGATCGCCAGCACGCTCAGGGTGCGCAACACCTCAAGGCAAATCACGTAGCGGCGGCGGTCGAGCCGGTCGCTGATGACGCCGCCCAGCGGGCCAAGCAGGCCGCGCGTCAGCGTAATGGCAAACACGATGGCCCCAAGCGTCGCCGAAGACGAGCCAATCTTCAGCGCGTAATAGATAAGCGAAACGGAAAACAGCCCGTCGCCCAGGTTCGTCAGGATCTGGCTGTAAAAGAACGGAAAGAAGCGTTTTTCGCGCAGCAGCTCCCCGTAGCCTTTTTTCTGTACCGTTGTGGTCATCTCAATGTCCTCGCAGCAGAGTGCATAATGCCTGTATTCCTGTTCCGGCCCACCCGTTGGGGCGTCTGATGACCACATTCGCTACATCAGCAGCCGCAGCTGACCGGTGTGCCGTCGCGGCCCTGATGACCTTCAGTGGCGTAACCGTCGCGTTTCCACCAGTCCAGCCCGCCGATCAGCTCTTTCACCTGGAAACCCAGCGTCAGCAGCTTCATCGCGGTCCTGGTCGAGCCGTTACAGCCGATCCCGTCGCAGTAGCAGATATACACTTTGGATTTATCCAGTTCAGTCGTGTTGTTAAAACACAGCGCTTTATGCGGCAGGTTAATCGCGCCTGGAATATGCTCCCGCTGGTACGCCTCTTCGCTACGGCCATCTACGACCACGATATTTTCACCCGCCTGAAGCGCGAGATAGACATCCCAGGAGTCGGCCTCAAAGGAGAGCTTTTTCTGGTAATACGCCAGTTGTTCAAGGTTCGACATAAATTCCTCATATAGTCAGTCAGAAAGACAATTTTTAAATGCCAGCAAACACGCAAACTGGCGTCATATCGTTTCCGGTACCGGCTGATAAGCAATAAGCCCCTGCCGTGTAGCCTGCCAGAGACGAAAACTGTGCGGGCGGCTCTCCCGGTGGTCGTCAAAATGAAGCGGCCCTAACAGGGTTTGTGCAGGTTCGTCTGGGTGGCAGACAGCGGTCTGAAGTGCGGCCAGCGTTTCCCACAGATATGCACCCGGTTCGCCGCCCCAGCGCCGCCTCCAGGTCTGCCGTATGCAACGTGCGATCTCACCGGCAGGGTGCGGACAAATCCCGGCGATCAGAATCTCGTGTCGTTCAGGATCGACACCATGCGCCAGTAAATCGGGTACCAGCGCAGGCGAGCCTGCATCGTCCGTTAGAATAAGCCGCCCTGGCAAGTCGCTGTGCGCCCAGCGAATAGCATAACGTACCGACGCGGCGTAGCGGCCGGAGAATACCCGCGTCGCACCATAAGGTGTGATAGTAAGCGCCGACGCCAGCTGTTCTGATACGCTAATGCCGCGAAGCGAGCCGTCATGCTCCGGCGTGGCGACCTGCCACTGTGCCTGAATGATTTGCGATTTCACCCAGGCCACATAATCCGCATCGTTATCACACAAACGCCAGGTCGTCGCATTACGCGTAAGATAGCTTGCTGTCGCGGCAGGTAAAAACAGCGGCACGCCACGCTTTGCATACTCTGGCGCCGCAGCCTCGGCCGCAGAGGAAACGTAATGCCCGACCACAGCCTCCGCTCCCCAGGCCGTGATTTCGCCGACAGCTCGTAATGCTCCCTCCCGGCTGCCGCCATCATCAAACAGCCTGATTTGAGCGCCCTTCATCAGCTGACAATGTCTGGCGAGCACGACTGCACGTAAAAAGGTATGCGCATGTGCCGAAAACGTCGGATTAAGACCGGCCACGCAGGCGATACGTTTCATTGATAGCGTCATCTCTTACCCACTCGCCGAAGCGCTGAATTACCCAAAAAGAAAATGGCTGGCGAGCACCTGGCAGATAACGCCCACCACCACACTGACAATTAAGTTTTTGGTGAACCACGCGGTTAATACGACCGGAACCGCCGCCAGAACGCTGGCGTTATACAGACTGAACCCGCCGCTTTGTGGAAAGAACAGCGCCGGGATCGTAATGCTGGAAATAACCGCCGCCGGAATGTACTCAATCACCGCATTAATAAAGCGCGGCGTGCGCTCCGGGCTCAGATGCAGCGGAATCAACCGGATAGCGAACGTCACCGCCATCATTGAGAAGATGACAATCAGGAGGAAGATTTCTTGAGACATACGCCCACTCCGCAGCCGACCGCCGTCGCCACAAAGACGTTCAGCGGTGAAATATGGATAAAATTCATGCCGATGGTGGTCGCGATGGAGACCAGCGCGACGATGCGTTTACCGGTGGTGTTGCACAGCGCCACCAGCACGAACAGCATCATGGCCGTCAGCGCGTAATCGAGCTTGAAGCTGATAAATTTGGCTAAGTATTCCGAAGCCACGGCGCCCGCGAATCCGCCCGCTATCCACGACAGATGGCAAAAGGCGTTAAAGCTCAGCAGGTAGCTCGCCGTGGTGGCGATGCGGCTTTCCAGGCGCTGGCTGTGCATCGCGAAGGATTCATCCGTCAGCCCGAACGCATAGAGCGATTTTTTCACGCCTGACATGCCGACCGGGCCGAGTTTCTTCGACATATACATCGACATTAAAATGTGGCGGGAATTGATAAGCAGCGTCGAGAGCACGATGGGCAGCAGCGAGGCGCCCGCGGTGAGTAGCGCCAGCGCGGCAAACTGCGCCGTGCCCGCGTACACAAACAGGCACATCGCCGCCGGGAACCAGACCGGCAGCCCGGCATTCAGGCACATCACGCCGAAAACAAACGCGACGACGAAATACCCCGCCATAATGGGCGAGGCGTTAATCAGGCTCTCTTTAAAATCGCTACGCTCGGCGTAATTCAGGTTTTTTAAAGATCCAGTTCGCACGTCGTTTCTCCTGTGGTCGGCTGAAACCCCTGGGAGCGCCAGAAATTGAACGCGACCTGGTTTTTATCTTCAATAAACAGAAAGACACGTTTAATACCGCTAAGATAAAAATCATTCAGAATGGTTTTCGTCAGCACGGTGCCAATCTTGTTTTTGCGGAAAATCGGCGAAATAGCGATGTGGTTTAACGTAGCGCGGGTGCCGAGCATACCGCCGATAATGGCGCCCACCAGAGCGCCGCTTTCATCTTTGGCTAAATAACAGCGCGCGTTTTCCGCCGCGACGATTTTGCGAATATGCTCTTCATCCTGCCATTCGCAAAACGCCACTTCTTTAAAGAATTTTAAAAAGCTGACGATATCGCAGGCATCATTTAATGTGGCTTTGGAAATAACCAGCCCTTCCGGCGCGGCAGTTTTATCTGCGTCAGAGGAAATAAGCTGGAGATTATTTGATGATATCATATTCCGTCCCCGGTCTTGAAAATGACACCGCGATAATCTGGCGAAAGCCCATTGCATTCTCGGTTGGGTTAAACGCCGTCGTGACGTAATGCAGCATTTCGCGATCGAGGAAGAACGTGGTATCCAGAATATTGCGGTACGTCCCGGAATCCACCAGCGTGCCGTCTTTCTTAAAGACCTGGCTCATGGCGCCTTCGACGTTATACCGGCCCCAGAAATGCACGCCGCTGAACGGATAACCGTCGCAGTGGATGCCTTCTGGCGTTATCTCAAGCTCACAGCCCGGCTTAATTTCAATACGGATTTGGTGGATCTGGCACTGCCAGATTTCATTATGCAGTTCCGGCGGCAGCACTTCTTTATAAACGTTGAAATCCAGCTCCACCAGCGAACGTAATACCGGAGAATGTAATACCTCGGTGGTAATATCATCAAAGTGACGTTCAATACCGCCGACATATTTATTGTGCTCGACCGACTGCTCATAGGCGCGATGGCCAAGCGACGTTAATGTTTTGGTGACCGGGTTATAGTCAAAGTCGCTGTAGCGGCGATAACGTGTACCGCGATCGGCCTGCCCGTAGAATTTATCCACGCCCATAGTTTCCCAGCTTTGGGTGAATTTAACGAAATCGCTAAATCCGCCGGAAAGTGAAAAATCAGAACCCAGAACATTTACCGCTTTATTTTTTCTCAGGTCGTCGCCGATTTTTTTATTGAGCTGTAACATATATTCTATATTCATCCGAGGGGTTAGGTTGGTTTCGATTTAACCTACCAGCTAATTAAGTTATTTATATTCAATTCTTTTTCAGGCGCCTTAATAACCATTTTAATCAGGGGTGTTTGAGGACTATCCGACCAAAAAAAGCGGATAAGCTGGTGTTTTCAACCAGCGTAACGGCGAGCCATCAATTGATAATTCTTATAGCCGTTGATATAAAGGAAAGACCGGCACGTCAGGAGGTGGTCATGGATATTAAAGTATTGAGAAATCTGCTAAAAACCGCGCAGCTTGGATCGTTAACCTGCGCCGCAGAAGAGGCCAGCCTGACCATTCAGGCGCTGGCGGCGCAGCTCAACAAAGCGGAAGAATATTTCGGATTTAAAATATTCAACCGCACCAATAAAGGCGCCGTATTGACGCCGGAAGGGAAACATCTGCTGCCCTATATTATGAATGTCGTCAAAACCTCCGAACATTTGCGCCTGAAAGCCGAACAGCTGAAAAAGAGTACGTCTACGCCGATTCGCATCGCCTTAAACAGCACCTTTTCTGTCGATACCAACAAGAAAATCATCAACTTTATGATCGACAAACTGAGCGATTACAGCGTGATTTTCAGTACGTCGGAGTCGCCGGAAAACCTGGTGAAAATCGCCAAAGACGAGACGGATATCGCGGTGGTGTTGGGCGCAAATGTGCCGCCGGGTTTTTACAGCATTAAATTGACCGGCCTGCATATTAAAGTGATTGCCGCCTGCTCGGCAGAAAGCGCGGCGGCGGCCTCCACGCTGGTTCAGCCGCTGGCGGAGTGCCCGTATTCAGCGAGCTTCGATAAATTCACCGCCCGGCATAAACCGCTGCTTCAGGAGGCGAGCATGATTTTCTCCGGGAGCGAGCTGATTACCGTCTCGCTGATGAAAAGCTTCAGCAGCATCGGGATAATCTCTCAGGACCTGGCGCAGGCGAACGGCCTCACCATTCTGCCAGGCTTTGAAGATATTCTGGATGTGCACCTGATCATGAAAGAACCGATCCTGACAGAGCACGATCTGGAGTCGTTCTACAATAATGTGGTGCATCTGCCGGAGATCCCTCTCACCGCGTAAGCGGGGCTGCCGGCTGGCCTCGCCAGCCTTTCCGGCGGCCCGGTATACCGCTTTTTGCGGGGCCGCGGCCTGCCTTGTGCAAGAGTTTTGTAAATGTCCGCGCCGCCCTCTTTTCAGCATCCGAATTAGGCATTAAAACCTAAACATTATCGGACTGATTAGTTGCAGATTACGCATTCGTAATTTCCATAGCTAACAGTCACTGACCATTATCACGGAGCGAAAAATGGCAACGCATTTTGCAAGAGGGACGCTTGGCCCCGAACTCAGTCTCTCCCCCCGGCTCTCCGCCGACGCGCTGAAAACCGCGCAGCACCTGCCCGAACACCGCCGCAGCCGCTTCCTCGCGTCGCGCTCGCTGCTGGCCGAGCTGGTTTTCATGTTTTATGGAATTCCCGTGCTGCCCGATGTGGTAGTCAATGCGCAGGGGCGACCGCGTTTCGCCGACGCCGGGCTCGCCGATTTCTCCCTTGCCTATACCGGCAATATGCTGGGTGTGGCGATCACGACGGAAGGCTGTTGCGGGCTCGATATGGAACTCCAGCCCGCCACCCGCACCTTTACGCACCCGCTCGCGCCGCAAACCGGTCACACGCTCAGTAAAAATGAAACGATCTGGATAGATAATCAACATGACCCGATGGAGGCGCGCACCCAGCTGGTGACGCTGCGCCGCAGCCTGCTGAAGCTGACCGGCCAGCAGAATGACGACGGGCAACAGTTCCAGCTCCTGCCGGGCTCCGGCAGACTACGCGTGGCCCAGTTCCCGCTGGTGGAAGCGGCCTGCGACGCCGAAGACGTGCTGATCTGGACCGTCGCGGTGTCGCCCGCCATCGAAAAACTCTACCTGTGGGAATATGACAGCGCGCAGGGCTGGCACAGCCTGCCGGATATGCGTAAACGCAGCACCAGCCCGGATACGCGTCTGATGCGCTTTACCAGTCTGCCCTCGGAAAAGGCGATGATTATCAACTAATCTGCTTTAACATTTCCCCGGAGGTTTTCTATGTCTGAAACGTTAAACATCGTGACGCTGATTGGCAGCCTGCGTAAAGGCTCCTTCAACGCGATGGTGGCGCGCTCGCTGCCGTCACTGGCCCCTGCCGGCATGGCGGTCGCCGAGCTGCCGTCCATTCGCGATATCCCGCTTTATGACGCCGATATCCAGCAGGATGAAGGGTTCCCGCAGACAGTGGAAGCGATAGCAGAGCAAATCCGCCAGGCGGACGGCGTGGTAATTGTGACGCCGGAGTATAACTATTCGGTGCCGGGTGGGCTTAAGAACGCCATCGACTGGCTGTCGCGCCTGCCGGACCAGCCGCTCGCCGGTAAACCGGTGCTTATCCAGACCAGCTCAATGGGCGCTATCGGCGGCGCGCGCTGCCAGTATCATCTGCGCCAGATCCTGGTCTTCCTCGATGCGATGGTGATGAACAAGCCGGAGTTTATGGGCGGGGCGATTCAGAACAAAGTCGACACCCAGACGGGCGAAGTGGTGGACCAGAGCACGCGGGATCACCTCACCGGACAGCTGACCGCGTTCGCGGAGTACATCCGGCGGGTGCGCCGCTAACAGAAAAAAGGCCAGCGATTCGCTGGCCTTTTTGATTAGTGCGCGTCGATAAAGACGATTTTCAGCAGGAACAGCAGCGCCACGACCAGCACGCAGGCGTTCAGATCGCGCAGGCGACCGGTGAAAATTTTCATCACGCAGTAGGAGATGAAGCCGAGCGCGATGCCTTCGGTGATGGAGAAGCTGAACGGCATCATAACGGCGGTGATAAACGCCGGCACGGCTTCGGTCAGGTCGTCCCACTTCACGCGCGACAGGCTGGAGGTCATCAGTACGCCGACATAAATCAGCGCGCCTGCGGCGGCGTAAGGCGGCACCATGCCCGCGAGCGGCGACAGGAAAATCACCAGCAGGAACAGCAGGCCGACAACGACAGCGGTCAGGCCGGTGCGCCCGCCAATGGAGACGCCGGAAGAGGATTCGATATACGCGGTCACAGAAGAGGTGCCGATAAACGAGCCCGCGACGGACGAAATGCTGTCCACGTACAGCGCCTGCTTCATGCGCGGGAACTTGCCGCTTTCATCCGCGAGCCCGGCTTTATCGGTCACGCCAATCAGCGTGCCGGAGGAGTCGAACAGGTTCACCAGCATAAACGAGAAAATCACGCCCGCGAGGCCGATATCGAGCGAACCTGCAAGGTCGACGTGGCCGAGCACCGTCATGACGCTCGGCGGCTCTGACACGACGCCTTTGAAATGGACGTCGCCAAACGCCAGGCCCAGCAGCGTGGTCACTACGATAGAAACCAGCACCGCCGCGTGAATATTGCGCGAGGCGAGAATGGCGATGATAAAGAAGCCCAGCACGCCCAGCAGCGTGGTGTGGGAGGTGAGGTTGCCAATGGTGACCAGCGTCTCCGGGTTCGCGACGATAACGCCCGCGTTTTTAAGCCCCATCATGCCGATAAACAGGCCGATACCGCTGGTGATGCCGATACGCAGGCTTACCGGAATATTCGCGATCATCCAGTAGCGCACGCGGAAAATCGTCAGCAACAGCAGGCCGACCGCGCCCCAGAAAATCGCGCCCATGCCTACCTGCCAGGAGAGGCCCATCGCGCCAACCACCACGAACGCGAAGAAGGCGTTCAGGCCCATCGCAGGCGCCAGCGCCACCGGCAGGTTCGCCAGCAGGCCCATCAGAATGCTGCCGAAAGCGGCGATAAGACAGGTGGTCACAAAGACAGCGCTGGTATCCATCCCAGCCGCGCCGAGGATCTGCGGGTTAACAAAAACGATATACACCATCGTCAGGAAGGTGGTTACCCCGGCAATGACCTCGGTGCGGGCCGTAGTGCCGTGCGCGCGTAATTTGAACACGCGCTCAAGCAATCCCTGCCCTTCGGCTTGGGACGTCGGTTGTTGGCTCATTCTTTAATTCCGTACAAGGAGGGGAAAAATTCGTCGCTATCCTATACCAAAACGCAGCGATGTTGATGGTCGTCACACACTTTTTTTCATTGAATTTGCTTATACGGCATCGATTGCGTGACGCAAAGCGCTTAGAGTAAACGTTCAACTTGCAACAACAGGAAACGGCATGTCCCGAATTGAAGCGGTATTTTTCGACTGCGACGGCACGCTGGTGGATAGCGAAGTTATCTGCTCCCGCGCTTATGTGCATATGTTCGCCCGGGCGGGCATCACCCTTGAGCTCGACGACGTGTTTAAGCGCTTCAAAGGCGTGAAGCTCTACGAAATCATTGACACGATCAATGACGAATATGGCGTGAACCTGCAAAAAGCCGAGCTCGAACCGGTCTATCGCGCGGAAGTGGCGCGACTTTTTGACGCGGAGCTTGCGGAGATCCCAGGCGCAGCGGCGCTTCTGGCCCGGATGAATGTGCCGATGTGCATCGTTTCGAACGGCCCGGTAAGCAAAATGCAGCAGTCTCTCGGCAAAACGGGCATGTTGCGCTATTTCACCGACAAACTCTTCAGCGGCTACGATATCCAGCGCTGGAAGCCCGACCCGGCGTTAATGCATTTCGCCGCCGACGCGATGCAGGTAAATGTGGAGCGCTGCATCCTGGTGGATGATTCCGCCGCGGGCGCGAAAGCCGGCATCGCCGCCGGAATGCAGGTGTTTTATTTTTGCGCCGACCCGCATAACCCGCCGCTTGAGCACCCGAATGTGACGGTATTTACCGATTTAGCGCAGTTGCCCGCCTTGTGGCGGGCGCGCGGCTGGGAGATAACGCGTTAATGTTGATGGCGGGTGCGCTTCGCTTACCCGCCCTACGGGGCTGGTCGATTTCATGCAGTTAATGCATATATATTCCCTTTTGCAATTCAGTATACAAACCAGGATTAATCTTCTGAGAGAGGAAGATAAAAAAAGCCAGCGTAAAGAGATGACCCACTATTATTACACCAGCGACAGGCGTATGTGTATCTAAGAGGATATAACAAGTCACCAATCCTCCCAGAATCGCTGCAAAAGCAATAGTAAATATGTCGCTCGAGTCAACATTATAGAATTTTAATGGCCACCACATTATTAACGTGGCCAGAAGTTGAGGTAAAACGATCCATATAAAAAAGATACGGCTTTTAGAATAGCCAAAGGATTTGATCAGAAAAAATAAAACAACTGCTCCCATTAAGTAGGGGGTGGCCATTAGTATTAATGCAATTAACACATCAAACCAGGTGATTTCGATAACACTTAACATTGTTAACCTTCCCTGTAATATGCTGATAAATACCGTTTAATCATGCGAAACATGACAGCATAAATGAAAAAAGCCAGCATCTGCTGGCGTTAATGACTTTACTCTTTCGGATCTTTGCCCACCAGCAATTTATTCAGCTGACGGCCCTCGTTAAAAGATCTTCTGCACCCATTCGGCATAGGCCGGACGCCATACCGCCATCTCATGACCGAGCCCCGGATAGACGTGATAGTCGAATTTCACGCCGTCGCGCTCAAGCTCGGTTTTAAGCCCGGCGATATCCCGCCCCGTCACGCTGTCTTTATCGCCTACCACCAGCGTAAAGTTACGCAGCTGGCTGTTCACGTCATCCGCGCGGGACAGCTGCTTCGTCACGTCGTCATTCGGCACCGTCGCGGTGGTGACGCCGCTCAGCGACGCCAGCCAGCCGAAACTCTGCAGGTGCGTCATCCCCGACACCAGCGCCTGATAGCCGCCCTGCGACAGCCCGGCCAGCGCGCGCCCCTGCGCGTCCTGGCGTACGTTAAATCGCTGCCCGATCAGCGGAATGATGTCGTTCATCAGCTCTTTATCCGCCGCGCGGGCGTTAAGCGGGTAAAAGTCTTTGCGTCGCTCGGCGGGCGGGAAATTCTCCGGCACGGCGTCGGCGATATCCGTTTCGGTATCCGGGATAACCACCAGCATCGGCTTGATTTTGCCCTCCGCCAGCAGGTTATCCATCATCTGCGGAATGCGGCCCTGGGTGACGGCAGAAAGCCCGGTATCGCCAAAACCGTGATAGAAGTAGAGCACCGGCAGCGGCTCGCTGTCGTGGCTGTAGCCCGGCGGCGTCCAGACATACACCCGGCGCTCCGATTTCAGCGCGCCGGAGTGGTAGGTCAGCGTGCGCAGCTCGCCGTGCGGCACCGCCCGGTCATCAATAATACTGCCCGGCACCAGAATCAGCGACGTATTGGGCTGGCGCTGCGGTTTCACATACGGGTTGCCGGTATCGATGGAGCGAAAGCCGTCGACGTTAAAGAAATATTCATGCAGATCCGGTTTCAGCGGCGCGCTTTTCCAGCTCCAGACGCCGTTGGCCTCTTTGCGCATCTCGTGCGATACCTGGCTGTCCGCCGTCGCGCCGAGCACCACCGCGACGCGCTGCGCCTCAGGGGCGAACAGGCGGAAGGTGATCGATTTATCGGGGTTCACCTGCGTAATGTAATGGCTGACCGGAATGGACGGGTCGGGCGTTGCCAGCGGCAGCGCGCTGAAAGCGGGTAAACTGGCGCAGCCTAACAGGGCGGCGATGGCGAGAGCGGTACGGGAAGGTAATTTCACGGATTTATCCTTTTTATAACGGGCTCGGTAACCCCTTATAGTATTGAGTAAAATCCGCAAAAGGGGCGACATGCGCCCCAAAAATGCCCTCGCGCGCGGCGAGGGCGGCAGGCTTATTCTTTCGGATCTTTCCCGGCGAGCAGTTTATCCAGCTCGTCGCCGCCGACGTGGCGGAAATCCTGGCCTTTCACGAAATAGAAAATGTATTCGCAAATATTCTGGCAGCGGTCGCCGATACGCTCGATAGAGCGGGCGCAGAACAGCGCGGTCAGCACGCTCGGGATGGTGCGTGAATCTTCCATCATGTAGGTCATCAGCTGACGCACAATGCCTTCATACTCCTGATCCACTTTTTTATCTTCGCGATAAATACGCACCGCTTCGTCGAGATCCATACGCGCGAAGGCGTCCAGTACGTCGTGAAGCATCTGTACGGTATGACGGCCCAGCGATTCAAGGCTGACCAGCAGCGGCTGATGCTGCTGGGAGAATTTCTCAAGCGCGGTGCGGCAGATTTTATCCGCCACGTCGCCGATGCGCTCCAGCTCGGCGATGGTTTTGATGATGGCCATCACCAGACGCAGATCGCTCGCCGTCGGCTGGCGCTTGGCGATGATGCGCACGCACGCTTCATCGATCGCCACTTCCATCATGTTGACCTTTTTGTCGCCGTCGATGACGCGTTTGGCCAGTTCGCTGTCCTGGTTGTGCATGGCGGTGATCGCATCGGAGAGCTGCTGCTCCACCAGCCCGCCCATGGTCATCACCTGGGTGCGAATGTATTCCAGCTCAGCGTTGAACTGACCGGAAATATGTTTGTTCAGATTCAGATTATCCATTTAGCACTCCACATGCCCGATAAATTCAAAAGCGGCCCACATGAGATATCAGGGCATATCAACCGTAGCGACCGGTAATATAGTCTTCGGTTTGTTTCATTTTCGGCTTGGTGAAGAGATCGTCTGTGTTGCTGAACTCGATCAGCTCGCCGAGGTACATAAACGCCGTGTGATCGGAACAGCGCGCCGCCTGCTGCATGTTGTGCGTCACGATAACCACGGTGTAATCCTGCTTAAGCTCGGTGATGAGCTCTTCGATACGGCCCGTGGAGATTGGGTCCAGCGCGGAGCACGGCTCATCAAGCAACAGCACTTCCGGGCGGATCGCGATACCGCGCGCGATGCACAGACGCTGCTGCTGACCGCCGGAGAGAGAGTAGCCGCTCTGGTGCAGCTTATCTTTGGTTTCGTTCCATAA
>Ga0157365_10000031_pt1 | contig 75823 bp, 67 predicted proteins | sample AttsexASBM3_FD_111478 | JGI IMG/M metagenome (GOLD analysis project Ga0157365, IMG submission 111478) | Fungus gardens microbial communities from leaf cutter ant in Ribeirão Preto, State of São Paulo, Brazil - Atta sexdens ASBM3 | ecosystem: Host-associated > Fungi > Mycelium > Unclassified ...
CGCTCACGCCAACACCCAGCTGGCATCCATGCGCAGCTTCCCGGTCGCTCACGCCAACACCCAGCTGGCATCCATGCGTAGCTTCCCGGTCGCTCACGCCAACACCCAGCTGGCATCCATGCGTAGCTTCCCGGTCGCTCACGCCAACACCCAGCTGGGGTAAACTCTGATATACTTTGTGCTGCAATCCTTTATAAGCTTCAAGAAACTGAATTCTTGAGGCTTTAATTGCGTTTATTGATTTTTTTCATCTGTATCGTATTGTGTGGGGCTTGGACAAATTCGTGCTTCGGCGGCGTTGTATCATTGCAAAGTTACACAGAAGCATCAGGCCTGAATAATCTAAATATTACCTGCCAAAAAGTGACTCCAAATGGTGTCCTCCTTCTGGGTACACAAAACGGATTTTATTTTTACACAGGAACAAAATTTCAATCTTTTAGTAATACCCAAGGTCTCCCCTCTAAAGGGTCTTCGTATAATATAGAAATTATAAAAAATAATATAATTATTTTTGTTTATCGTTCCCGTATCTATGCTTCTTATCCATTAGATAACAAAAAATCTCTTTTGCATGCTAAGTTTTATCTCATAAAAGAAATTCCAAAATCATTTAGTGAAAAAATTAAAGTAATAGATTGGAATGGAAATATTATTGTAAAAGACTATAGTCACAACTTCATTTTTCAAATGAGCAAAAAAGGAATTTTAGAAGAAGTAAGTTTTCCATCAGAAACAGAGAGTTTTCTAGAAATACAGAAAAATATAGACCTTTTTTCCACGGCTAAAAATAGCTTATGGTCTATAATTGGCAATAATGAAATTTGTCAAATGAGTTTAGAAAGAAAAATTAGATGTAAAAGTTTTTTTCAGAAGAATGATGAAGCTTGGGTAGCTATGTCATACGACGGAGAGAAATTTCTTTATGCGCGCTCATTACATTATTTAATTCGCGTTAATGTGAAAAACTTTTCCATTTCTCAGGTTTCTATACCTTTCATGAAAGAAAGATATAATTTTTACAACAAATATATTGCAATAATTGCATCTTTGCCAGGTAAAATTTTTACTCAATATGACGATGGAATTTTAGAATATAATGGTATTAATTGGAATAAAATAACAATACCATCTAATGATGGTGTAACGCCTATTATTTCCTCGTTTTTGTTTGACCAGAACAAATCGCTTTGGCTAGGATTTTACGGACAAGGCGAAGCCCGCGTATTGGGGTTTGATGTATTTGAAAACTGGCAGCATCAGAATGGTCTATCAAGTAACGCCATCTGGAGCATAGTCCGTCAAAACAACGGGCCTTTATGGCTAGGAACTGATTTTGGTATAGATCAGCTTAATACCGAAAGTGGATCTATAAAATCTTTTGGATCTGGCACAACATATACTGTATCTATTGATCAGAAAAATAATATCTGGTATCCGAATTCGCCCACGCAAGTTACACAGATGACCCAAAACTTTGATATTCAAAAATCATTTGACTTGAGAAATATAGAATCGATAAATTCCTCTCCAAACGGAGATATATTATTTCTTACCGCAAACGGTATATACAAATGGAATGCAAAACTATCCGATAGATCCCTTCAACCTATCCCTGTTTTTAATCAATCTGCACAAGCAGGACTTGTAGATAGGGATGGAAGCATATGGGCCCTACAAGGAAACACTATTGTTTCTCAGCCTCCTGCTAAATCTGCAGAGTTTTTTCCAATCAAGGAGTTACCGGAAAATTTTGAAGGTTCAGCCTTGGTCCTGCAAGACAAAAACACACTCTGGCTCGGTGGCTACGGCAGTTTATACCGCATCACCCATGACGATTCAGCAGTCACCCATGTTCAAACCTACACCCCGGAAACCTTTGGCGGCGACAACGTCCTAGCCCTCCTCTACGACCGCCGAGGCTGGCTCTGGGTCGGCACAGATAAGGGTCTCAGCATTTTCGATGGCCAGCGCTGGAGGCTCATAACCACATCCGATGGCCTGATCGGTAACGACGTCAACCAAGGCGCTCTCTTCCAGGATACCGATGGCACCATCTGGGTCGGCACCAGCCGAGGCCTGTCCCACATCCGAAACCCGGAACGCCTGTTTGATATCCGCCCCCTGCGCCCCTTCATCAACGAAATAACCCTTGGCGGCCGGCCCATCGAAGGCCAAGTTCCCACCTACACCACCGCCCCCCTCACAATAGATGCTGGCACGCTGGACTATCAGGACGACGCCGACATCCGCTTCCGCTACAAGCTAGACGGCGTTGACGCCAATTACGGAGAGACCTCCACAGGCTCCATCCGATACGCTTTCCTCCCGCCCGGCGAGCACACATTCACCCTCTTTGCCGTCAACCCTCGCACGCACCAGACATCCCCCCCTATCACCACAACCTTCACGATGCCCTGGCCCTGGTACAACCGCTGGCCCATAATCGCACTCTATGCCGTCGGAGCGGTCCTTATAGGCTACAGCGGCGTCAGATGGCGCGAGCGCTACACCCGCCGCCGTCAGGCCGATCTCGAAGCCAAAATAGAGCAAAAAACCGCCGAGCTCGCCTTCCAGGCCAACCATGACGAACTCACGGGTCTCCTGAACCGCCGTGCCATACAATCCGCCCTCAAGCAGGCGCTGGACGCCGAAACCAGTGCAACACCTGTCTGCATCGGCCTCTTCGATGTCGATCACTTCAAACAGATCAACGATCTCAACGGCCATCTCGTCGGAGACGAAGTCCTGATCGAACTTGGCAGACGCCTGAAAGCCGTCACCAGAGACATGGAAAGCGCCGGGCGCTATGGCGGTGAGGAATTTCTTGTCATCATCCAGGCCGCTCCGGAAACCGGGCTCAGGCGCCTCGCCACCATCCGCAAGGCCATCACCGAGCCTGCATTCAAACTCACACCAGGCGATGCACGCGTCACAGCCAGCGCAGGCGTCGCCTGGCGACTTCACCCTCACAATACAGTTCAGGACGTATTGGAATACGCCGATATCGCACTCTATCGCGCCAAACACGAAGGACGTAACCGGCTCTGCGTTTCAAAGCACCTGCAACAGGCACTGGAAGCAAACTTTCACACCCGAAAAGAAGATGCCTGATCTGCGAAAGTATAACCGGACGCGGGAGGAATGGTGGGCACACAAGGGCTCGAACCTTGGACCCGCTGATTAAGAGTCAGCTGCTCTACCAACTGAGCTATGTGCCCAAACGTCCCGCGTTCCGGTGAGCGGCCTTATAGCGAACCCAACCCGCACCCTCAAGAGGAAAAATAAAAAATTCCGCTTTTTCAATATCGGCCCTGAAGCATCGCCAGCAAGGCATCGAACTGATCCAAGGATTTATAATCAATTCGCAACGAACCGCCTTTCCCGTCAAACGCGATCTTCACCTGTAACCCAAGCTTACCAGACAGATCCCGCTCCAGAGATACAATCTCCGCATCCCGCGGCGCAGGCTTCGCCAGTTCTTCTTCCTTCGGTTTGCGGGTGGACAGAGCCTCGGTCTGTCGCACATTTAACTTCTTCGCGATCACCTCTTTCGCACCCGCAATCGGGTCGGGATGCATTAAAAGCGCACGTGCATGGCCGGCGGACAGAGCACCGCTACGCACATATGCACGCACTTCTTCCGGCAGGGCCAACAAACGCAACATGTTCGCCACATGCGGGCGCGATTTCCCGACAGCCCCCGCCAGTTCCTCCTGCGTCAGCCCGAATTCCTCCACCAGCCGATACAGCCCCTCGGCTTCCTCGATCGCATCAAGATCGGATCGTTGAAGATTCTCGACCAACGCCGCCGCCATAGCGTCGCCATCATCCAGTGCACGAATATGCACTGGAACCTCGTGCAGGCCCGCAATCTGGGAGGCCCGCCACCGCCGTTCACCGGCAATGATCTCGAACAAATCCTTCTGCCCCGGATGCGGCCGGACCAGAATCGGCTGCAAGACCCCACGGGACCGGATTGAATCCGCCAGCTCGTTCAACGGCTCGAGCTGCATCCCCTGGCGCGGCTGAAACGACCCGGGAATCAGCAATCCCACCGGCAACGACATCAGCCGCTGCACATCTTCCGGAGCCGAACGCGCCACCCGGTTCAAGCTAGGCGCCTGGTCGCCCAGCAGCGCCGCCAATCCACGTCCCAGACGCGGCGGCTCCTTTTTCGCCATCAGCCCTTCCTCACCACACGCGCCACCAATTCATCCGCCAATGCCTGATACGCCAATGCGCCGGAAGACCGCTGATCATACCGCATCACAGGACTACCATGGCTTTGCGCCTCGGAAATCCGGATATTGCGCGGCACCAGCGTCTCGAAAACCTGTTCGCCAAAGAAACTGCGCGCATCCGCCGCCACCAGTTCGGACAGATTGTTCCGTCGATCATACATGGTCAGCACGATCCCGCCGATATGCAAATCGGAATTGAACGCGCGCCGAACGCGATCCACCGTCCGCACCAGCTGGCTGATCCCTTCCAACGCGAAGAATTCGCATTGCAACGGTACAACAACCGCATCCGCCGCCACCAGCGCATTCAGCGTCAGCAGACCAAGGCTTGGCGGGCAATCGATCAGCACATAATCGAACCGATCCTCAAGGCTCCGCAATGTCTCGCGCAGCCGATACTCACGACGCTCCGTCGCGATCATCTCGATTTCCGCACCTGCCAGATCATTATCCGCCGTAATGACGGACAGATTTTCAATGCCGGTCTCACGCGGCAGATCAGCCGCTTCGGCTTCCTGCATCAGCGCGGCGTAGCTACCAACAGTACGTTCGTCATACCCAATTCCAAGCCCTGTCGAAGCATTGCCCTGCGGATCGAGATCGACCAGCAGAACACGTTTCTTCGTCGCCAGAGCAGCGGCGAGATTAATGGCCGTCGTGGTCTTGCCCACACCGCCCTTCTGATTGGCAACCGCGAAAATCTGCATCTTACACTCTCCGCGTACCGTCTTCCTTGCGCCTGAGATGGCTCACCTCCACAATCGCGCCGCTTGGGTCGGTGCGGCTTGGCGTAATCCTGTGCGTCATGTGCCAGTTCGCCTCCGCATCGGTCAACTCACTGTCGAGCTTTTTCCCTTTCAAAAACAGGCATTTCCCACCTTCTTCCAACAAAGGTGCCGACCATTCCAGCAAGGCTGGCAATGCCGCCAGAGCACGCGCCGTCACATAAGGCGCCGGCTCTAGCTTGGCATGCTCAATCCGCACCGCCATCACCTTCGCGGTCACTCCACATTCCCGCGCCGCCTCCCGAAGAAAAGCCGCCTTGCGCTGATCGGATTCTACCAGCGTCATATCCAGATCCCGTGCAATCCCAATAATCAGCCCCGGAAATCCTCCCCCAGATCCCAGATCGATTACGCGCGCGCCTTGAGGCACCAGCGGCGCAAGCTGCAACGAATCCTCAATATGGCGCGTCCACAATTGCGGCAGATCCCGTGGACTCACCAGATTGATCCGCGCATTCCAGACTGTCAGCATATCCACAAAGCATCGGAGCCGGCTGAGTGTTTCACGTGAAACATCCATGGTCAGGCCGCCGCTCGCACATGCGCCAACAATGCCACCAATGCCGCCGGCGTGACACCCGGCACGCGCTGAGCCTGCGCAAAATTTACGGGTCTCGCCTGCTCAAGCCGCTCCCGCATTTCACTGCTCAGGCCGCCAACGCGACCATAATCAATATCGGGCGGCAGGCTGATCTGAGTTTCGGCGGCCATCTGCCGAATTTCTCGCGCCTGACGTACCAGATATCCTCCATACCGAGCTTCTGTCTCGATATGTTTTCTTACCCGCGGTGTAAGCATATCTGTCCATGGTGCGATCCGGCTGATTATTTCCGCTGTCGCCCCAGGGAAAATATCCAGCAAACTTCTACGCCGTCCATCCAGAGCCACAGTCATGCCTGCATCACGAAGAGTTTGCGGCAAAAACATCATTTCTTCCGCCTGCTTCATCGCATCGCCAATCGCTGACCTGTCCGACGCAAACAAGGCAGCACGCCTCTGCCCAATACAACCAGCCGCCTCACCTAACGGCGTCAGCCGCAGATCCGCATTGTCTGCCCGAAGCGACAGACGATACTCCGCCCGAGACGTAAACATACGATAAGGTTCGCTCACCCCCTGTGTCGTCAGATCGTCAATCATGACTCCGATATAGGCCTGCCCGCGCTCCAGAATGACCGGATTACGCCCACGGGCCGCATTCAGACCAGCCATCAGTCCCTGCGCACCAGCTTCTTCATATCCTGTCGTCCCGTTAATCTGCCCTGCCAGGAACAATCCCGGCAAACGCTTCATTTCAAGGCTGGGCAATAACTCGCGCGGATCGACATAATCATACTCAACCGCATATCCTGGCTGCACAATCACTGCACGCTCCAGACCAGGCATGGTCTGGATCATCATGGCCTGAATGTCAGCCGGCAGGCTGGTGGAAATCCCATTCGGATACACCAGATCTCCCCCCGGATTTCCTAGCAACGCCTCTGGCTCAAGGAATACCTGATGGCTGTTTTTTTCCGCGAACCGCACCACCTTGTCCTCAATGGACGGGCAGTAACGTGGCCCACGCCCCGCGATCGCACCGCCATACAATGCAGACTGCGACAGATTGTCCCGAATGACACGATGGGTTTCCGCTGTTGTCATACTAATCCGGCAGGACACTTGCGCATTTTCGATACGATCTGTCAGTCGGCTGAACGGTTCAGGATCGTTATCTCCACGATCTTCCGCAAGAGAATCCCAATCAATGCTGTCCCGCTTCAAACGCGGAGGGGTCCCTGTCTTAAGCCGACCCAGCTTCAGCCCAAGCGCTTCAAGTCTCAGTCCAAGCGCCGTCGCAGGTGCTTCCCCGATACGCCCGGCTGCTTTCTGCACGTGACCCATGTGAATCACGCCACGCAAGAAAGTGCCACTTGTCAGCACAACCGCACCGCATGAGAAGGCCCGTCCATCTTCACAGATAACGCCACACACCCGGCCCTCATGAACAGTCAGATCCGCGACCGCACCTTCCTCAATCGTCAGATGTGCCTGCTCCGCCAACAAATCCTGGATGGCATTCCGATACAAGAACCGATCCGCCTGCGCACGTGGCCCATGAACAGCCGGCCCCTTCGAGCGATTGAGCAGTTTGAAATGAATACCTGCCCGATCTGCCGCAACCCCCATCAGTCCATCAAGCGCATCGATTTCCCTGACAAGGTGACCCTTGCCAATTCCGCCAATTGCCGGATTGCACGACATCGCACCGATAGTCGCACGCGCATGCGTCAGCAAAAGCGTCCGCGCGCCCATACGTGCGCTCGCTGCCGCCGCCTCGCAACCAGCATGCCCCCCCCCGATGACGATAACATCGTATGCCACTGTTTCTCACTTCCCGATACAAAACTGCCCAAACACAGTATCCAACAAATCTTCGACACCAACTTGCCCTGTGAGCCGCCCCAATGCACGCATGGCGAGCCGCAGCTCCTCTCCACGTGTTTCAGGCCAATCCAGATCAAGGGCCTGCTTTAGATGGCCCGAAGCATCTCCAACACCGGCACGATGACGCGCTCGCGTCAGTGGTGGGCCAGACCGAGAGGTAGTCAGGTTGGAGACCCGATTGACAAGTTCTTCCTGAAGCACCGTCAACCCTGCTCCAGTTGTCGTCGATATCCCCAGGCATCCTTCCGGCGCGGCTTTTATATCTATTTTATTGCATACCAATAGGGCGTGTTCCACCAGAGGTTCTGGCCTTGCCCCTTCGAACAGATGAACGACGCAATCCGCATGTTTCACGTGAAACATTGTGCGGCGAATTCCCTCTGCCTCGATTTCATCATCAGTCTCACGCAGACCCGCCGTATCCACCAAAGTGGTCTTCATTCCATTCAGATTCAACACCACTGCAACCGCATCGCGCGTTGTCCCGGCACGATGCGTCACGATAGCAGCGTCCCGCCCAGCCAGAGCATTCAGCAAGCTCGATTTTCCAGCATTAGGAGCCCCTGCGATGACAACCGTTACCCCTTCTCTAATCAGTTCGCCGCGATGACCATCTGCCAGATGCGCCTGCATCTCCTGCTCTAACGATGCTATTTCAGTGTGAAGTCCCAGTTCCACTTCTCTCGGCAAATCCTCATCTGGGAAATCTATCAATGCCTCCTGCTGCGCCAAAGTCAGGCGCAGACGCTGTGCCCATCCCGAATACAGGGCAGACAGATCGCCATCCGCCTGCGCCAGCGCCTGTCGCCGCTGAGCGCTGGTTTCGGCCTCGATCAGGTCAGACACAGCCTCTGCCTGCAGAAGATCGATCCGGCCTGAACGCCAGGCACGTTTGGTAAACTCGCCCGGTTCGGCTGGCCGTGCACCCAAGTCAATCAGGGCATCTGAAACATCCTGAATAATGGCTGGGCTGGCATGCAGATGTAACTCGAAGCCGTCTTCGCCGGTATAGGATTTTGGTCCAGGCAACCACAACACTACAGCATGATCGAGTACTTCGCCTTTATGACGCAGGGACCGTAAACTATACCTGCGCCTTTCAGGCAATGTACCCACGAGCTCCCCTAGAATAGAGGTAGATCGAGAACCGCTGGCACGCAAAACAGCGATCGCTGCACGGCCTTGTCCCGTTGCAAGTGCAAAGATGGTGGCGTCATTCATGGATCGAGTATAGCGAAGACGCATTGTTTTGGAGAGGTTTCATGCCGCAATTATCCCTACACGCCCCAGTTGGTTCTCTTACGTTGAGCGAAGAAAATGAACAGATCGTGGCACTTGACTGGGGCTGGGGACGCGATCAGGAGTCGACTTCAATTCTGGAAAAGGCCCGCGCTGCGCTGGAACGCTATTTCGATGGAGCAGCTGAGACGTTTGATTTGCCCCTTACGCCTTTCGGAACCAACTATCAACGGAAAGTATGGCAGGCACTACGCGAAATTCCCTACGGCGAAACAAGAACTTATGCGGAATTGGCAGTTTCGGTTGGAGGCAGTGCCCGCTCTATCGGAGGAGCGGTGGGAGCCAATCCCATTCCTATCCTGATCCCCTGCCATCGTATTTTAGGCAGTAGAGGGTTGGGGGGTTACTCTGGAGGGTGTGGTCTGGAAGACAAGATTGCCTTGCTGAAAATAGAAGGAGTGAAGATTTCTGCCAGATAGAAATCTTCACTTATCCCGACAAACTATCAGTTGTTCATTGCATCGAAAAAATCCTGATTTGATTTGCTGTATTTCAGCTTGTCGAGCAGGAAGTCCATGGCATCCATCGTACCCATCGGGGCAAGAATACGGCGCAGAACCCACATCTTGGACAGAGAGGCACGATCGACCAGCAACTCCTCCTTCCGGGTGCCGGACTTGGTGATATCGATCGCCGGGAAGGTCCGTTTATCGGACAGCTTGCGATCAAGAATCAGTTCGGAGTTACCGGTACCCTTGAATTCTTCGAAAATAACCTCGTCCATCCGGGAGCCAGTATCGATCAAGGCTGTGGCGATGATGGTAAGCGAACCACCTTCCTCGATATTACGGGCCGCACCGAAGAAACGCTTTGGACGTTGCAGCGCGTTTGCATCCACGCCGCCAGTCAGCACCTTGCCGGAGGACGGCACGACCGTATTGTAAGCCCGGGCGAGACGAGTGATGGAATCCAGCAGGATGACCACGTCACGTTTATGCTCAACGAGGCGTTTGGCTTTTTCGAGCACCATCTCGGTCACCTGGACGTGGCGGGTTGCTGGTTCGTCGAACGTGGAGGAGACCACCTCGCCGCGCACAGAACGCGCCATATCGGTCACTTCTTCCGGCCGCTCGTCGATCAGTAGAACGATCAGGAATACGTCCGGATGATTGGCGGAAATGGATGCCGCTATACTTTGCAGCATGACGGTTTTACCCGTCCGGGGAGGTGCGACGATCAGGGCGCGCTGACCCATGCCGATCGGAGCGACCAGATCGATTACGCGGGACGTATAATCACGGCCGTCCTTCTTGCCGCGCATCTTTTGCAGCGGTGTCGCCTCTTCGGTTTCGCGCTGCTCCACCTCCATCTTGAGGCGGCGTTCCGGGTAAAGCGGCGTCAAATTATCGAAATTGATGCGCTGGCGGACCGATTCCGGTGCCTCAAAATTGATGGTGTTGACCTTGAGAAGCGCGAAATAGCGTTCGCCGTCCCGGGGAGCGCGGATCTGGCCTTCCACCGTATCGCCAGGGCGCAGGCCGAAGCGCCGGACCTGGGCGGGAGAGATATAGATATCGTCCGGGCCGGGGAGGTAATTGGCTTCCGGGGAACGCAGGAAACCGAACCCGTCAGACAGGATTTCGAGAGTACCTTCGCCATAGATGGCCTGGTCGTTGTCCGCCAGTGTCTTGAGGATAGCGAACATGATGTCCTGCTTGCGCATGGACGAAGCGTTTTCGATTTGCAGATGCTCGGCGTAGGCGAGAAGATCCGCGGGAGTTTTAGCCTTGAGTTCGGCGAGATGCATGCGATGTCGTGCCTTAGGAGGTCATGCCCGGAGAAAAAGCGGACGCACTCGGTGGCGTGATGGAACCAGCGCGAGGCTGAAAGCGGGACAGTCATGGCGCGCGTCTCTCGCGAAGCCGAAACCGGTCCTGCATATCGGAAAGATGGAAGACTGAACGACAGAACGCCGCCAGCGCTAGGCTGTGTAACGTCTTCGACCTGTGGCGTCAAGGTCGCTCTTGCTTGGGAGGTCATGGACCACAAGCAAAATCGTTATTGCTCATTAAATTTTTCTGGAAAGTCTTTAATGAATTGTACACTTTCCTGGTCCTATCCTTTCGAAGTGACAGGTTGGATGGGAAGCGGATCGGATGGCATTGATGCAATGTTGCATAATTTTTCGCTTCAAAAGGGTCAGGCTTGACCGAGGTCTACTCGGTGTTCTTGGGCTTTTGATTGCTTCCGAAGCGGCATCTGCTCAATCTACGCTGATGCAGGACGACTGGGAAACGCAGAGTGTCTGCGTTTTACCGGATGGATCGCTTGATCAGTTACATGCTCCGGGAAATGACACCTGTGGCCATATGCGAAAGCTCCGTCTGGGCGAAATGCCTAATTACCGACTAAGTGACTGGCCAAGCCGAAGTGATGTCTGCCCGTATGGTGGCGGCCCGATCGAGAAAATCAATATTCCGGTTCAGGTACAGGAGCGGATACGCAATATTTCATTTTATACGGCCAGACCGGACGATACAGGGTGCCGTGGTCCTTATGTCGGCGAGTCCATCGGGGCGTCCATTGAATATCAGGACCGGAACTATGCTTTCATCATGGGGAGCTGGAGCCCGGTCGCATTGTCCCAGTTCGTATCTCCTTTGTGTTCTACCTATCCTGAGCAGTCCGAGCGATATTACGATGCGTGGCTGACAGGCCGGATGACGACGAACCCGGCTGGAACGGAAGAGATGAATGTCTCTTCAGCGTTGCGCACAGGCTCGACCCTGTCGGCCTGCCCGCTGCATTATGCAGTGAGTTTCACGACGCTGACGCGCGCGCCGTTCGCCTATAAATCGGGGAAAATCTTCCTGTCTTCCATTTCAAGTCATTTCTCGACGGCGGCCAAAACGCCTGCTCGCGCTGCGGTAGGAACGGCACAGCAGCGGGAACGCACCTATCTGACGCGTGAATTCGGCCTGACACGGTGGGAGAAGTGGTCTCGTGAGGACTGGCGATCGCCTTCTGGCGGGACTGCACAGTCGCAGGCAAGACAACTTGTCCAGAGAGGCCGGTGCAGCCTGCCTTACCAGGATCATGATCAGGCCGGACATGCCCTGTCCTATGGGAGGATTGTCGTTGACGCGGATGGTTATCATGAAACGCTGACGGATACGCTGACCCATGAGACACATATCTGGTATCTGACGCGCTGCGAGGATTTCAGCAATATTGTCTATAGAGGCGTGCCGTCTTCCATGCTGGAGGAGGCACGTCGATCCGCAAACCCACAATTCTGGAAATAGACTTTACGGGCTATTTCATGGGGCCAAGCCAGTACTGACTGGCTGTGATGGGAGGGGTCGCCGCGCCGATGGCGATCGCTGCCTTTACGAGCCTCGTCTGAGGTATGTGAAACGTGCCGGAGAGAACGGTGGCACTGCACACGCCATCCAGATCAAGTTCGGAATGGAGCTGGGCCTTGAGATGGCAGGCGGTGGCGGACTGATTCATCCCACCAGGTGTTTCCAGGGAGCCCGTGATCGGGCCTGAGGCGACAGGGCGGTTTTGTGGATCGAGCGCTATGAATTCGCCGCTTAGATGAGTGGTGTCGTCAGGCGCACGGGGATGCAGGCCGATCAGGATGCGGCTGGGTGCGCGGTTATCTTCCCACAATGTATGCCCGAAAGCGGAGGCCCCGGTGGCCGTTCCATCGTAGCGTAGTGGTTCCTGCACCAGCTGATCGACCGTCTGCTGCGGTGTCTGTGCAGAGGGCGGACCAACGATTTCGGCATGGGCCGGGAAGGTTGCGACACAACCTGCAAGACCGAGACCTGCGGCGAGAGCGAAAAAGCGGGTATTCATCGATTTCCAAACCATCCACGTTGCCAGAAGATCAATAGCGGGATCACCACGGACACCAGCATCAGAGTGAGACAATACCAATACCCGAACGACCACTGAAGTTCCGGGATGTTCTTGAAGTTCATTCCGTAGATGCCGGCGATCAGAGTGGGCGTGATCCCGATGGAGCTGACAACGGTCAGCAGTTTCATGCCGTCATTCTGCTCAATGCTGATGAAGCCGAGCGTGGCGTCGAGCAGAAACTGAACCTTGTTGGTGGTCTGACCGACGAAATCATTCAGGGAAGCGACGTCGCGGCCCAGAATCGACAGGCGCTTTTGCAGACTGTCCGGCAGTGTGTAATGGCCGTCTCCACTGATGTAGATCGCCATCCGCTCAAGCCCGAGCAGACTGTCACGAATGGCGGAGGCGAGATCCCCGCTGGTGCCGAGTTCACGCAGGGATACGCGCAGGCTTTCGCTGGCCTTCGTGCGTTGTTTGGGGCGTTCGGGTGCAAAGATGATGCGTGACCGATTATTGAGATTGCCGTCCAGCCGTTCAAGGATATCGGCCAGCCGGTTCACGATCGCCTCCAGCAGCATGAGCGCAGTGTCATCCGCAGTATGGGCTGTCTGGTTCGCGGCGAGCTCCGTGCCGAGCGTATCGAAGGCGGCATAATCGGCGTAGCGAACCGAGATGCAGTATTGCGGCGTGATCACGAGTCCGATCGGCTGGGACTGGAAATCGTTTTCGTCGGCATGGACGAGGGGCATGGAGAGATAGACGGCACCGTCACGCATGAAGTGGCGGGACGAACTTTCAATCTCCACCAGTTCTTCGCGCCGGGGAATATGCAGGCCCGTCATCTGTTCCGCGCGGGTGATCTCGTCGTCCGTGGGACGAAGCAGATCGAGCCACGAAATATCTCGCAAGGGCGTTGAATCGGCGATTTCGTAGGCAGGACGGCCAATGGCGCGGGCCAGAAACATTGATTACTCCGAGGCTGGTGGCTCTGTCATGTCTTGTCACGAAGCGGAGGGCAAGGGGCGGCGGACAGGGAGGCGGGCTTGCCAAGCGGTGCGTGGCAGAGTGTGGTAAGGGTTTCTTTCGGGCGTCATGCGCGCCTTTTCATCGACGAGTGAAACGGAACGGCTCCCCATGAGCGTATTATCCCCCTCCCCTGGTGCCGAGCGGCCCAACTCCCTGCGTTCGGGGCCGGATTTTCGCGGCCGGTTCGGCACGTTCGGCGGCCAGTTCGTGGCCGAAACGCTGATGCCGCTGGTTCAGGAACTGGATGCGGCCTACGAGGCGGCGAAGAAGGATCCGTCTTTCCGAACCGATCTGGAGTATCATCTGCGCGATTATGTCGGGCGGCCCAGCCCGCTCTGGTTCGCGCGGCGGCTGACGGAATCGCTAGGGGGCGCGAAGGTCTATCTCAAGCGCGAGGAACTGAATCACACGGGGTCTCACAAGCTCAACAACGTCATGGGGCAGATTCTGCTGGCGCGACGCATGGGCAAGACGCGGATCGTGGCGGAGACCGGGGCTGGGCAGCATGGCGTGGCGACAGCGACAGTGTGTGCGCTGTTCGGCCTAAAGTGCGTGATCTATATGGGGGCGACCGATGTAGAGCGGCAGAAGCCCAACGTGTTCCGGATGCATTTGCTGGGGGCCGAGGTGAAGCCGGTGACGGCGGGGGCCGGGACGCTGAAGGACGCCATGAATGAGGCGATGCGCGACTGGGTGGCGAATGTTTCCGACACGTATTTTCTGGTGGGAACCGTGGCGGGGCCGCATCCTTATCCGGCGATGGTACGGGATTTCCAGTCGGTGATCGGGACCGAGACGAGGGCACAGATTCTGGAGGCCGAGGGACGGTTGCCGGATGTGATCGTCGCGGCGATTGGCGGGGGATCGAATGCGATGGGGATTTTCCATCCGTTCCTGGACGATCCCGAGGTGCGCCTGATCGGTGTGGAGGCGGCCGGGCATGGGTTGGATTCCGGCAAGACGGCGGCTTCGATTTCGCGCGGTCGATCGGGTGTGTTGCATGGCAACCGGACCTACCTGTTGCAGGACGGCGAGGGGCAGATCGCCGAAGCGCATTCGATCAGCGCCGGGCTGGATTATCCGGGGATCGGGCCGGAGCATTCGTGGCTGCATGAAATCGGGCGGGCCGAGTATGTCGGCGTGACGGATAATGAGGCGCTTTCGGCGTTTACGCTTTGTACACGACTGGAGGGTATCATCCCGGCATTGGAATGTGCGCATGGTCTGGCGCAGGTGGTGAAAATGGCGCCGCATCTGGGCAGGGAGCAGGTTATCGTACTGAATCTTTCGGGCCGGGGCGACAAGGACGTCAACACGGTTGCGAAGCACTTGGGGGTGGAACTGTGAGCCGGATTGCCGCGCGTTTCGCGACGCTGGAGACGGAAGGCCGCAGGGCCCTGATCCCCTATCTTCAGGCGTGCGATCCGGATTTCGAGACTTCCCTGACGTTGTTGAAAGGGATGCCGGAGGCTGGCGCCGATCTGATCGAGATCGGAGTTCCGTTTTCCGATCCTTCCGCGGACGGGCCGACCATTCAGGCGGCTGCCCTGCGCGGGCTGGCAGCAGGTTCGACCATGGGCCGGGTGCTGGAGATGGTGCGTCGGTTCCGGGAAGGCGATACGGAAACGCCGATCGTGCTGATGGGGTATCTCAACCCGATCGACAGCTATGGTGTGGCGCGGTTCTGTTCGGATGCGGCATCGGCCGGGGTGGATGGTCTGATCATCGTGGATCTGCCGCCGGAAGAGGCGGATCTGGTGGCTTCGGATGCGGCGGCGAACGGGCTGGACATCATTCGGCTGGTGGCGCCGAACACGCCGGATGCAAGGATGGGCAAGGTGCTCTCGGGGGCATCCGGGTTCGTGTATTACGTCAGCATCACCGGCATCACGGGGACGCGGACGGCATCCGAGCCCGAACTGGCGGCGGCGATACCGCGCATACGGGCCGTGAGCGATCTGCCGGTTGCGATCGGGTTCGGGATCTCCACGCCGGAGCAGGCGGCGCTTGCGGCCCGGACCGGGAATGGCGCGGTGGTGGCCTCGGCTTTGATCAAGACGTTGGCCGGGACGTTGCGGGACGGGCGTGCGACGGCTGAGACGGTGCCGAGCGTGCTGGCGCAGTTGCGGGCGCTGGCGGCTGCGGTTCGGGCGTGATGTGAGGAAGCGCTGGCGTTTCCGGGCCTGTGGCAGTAGAACGCGGGCCTTGTTCGTTCACCGACCGTTGAAGGAGACCCGATCGTGAGCTGGATGACCGACTATGTCCGCCCGAAGATCCGCGGGCTTCTGAAGCGGGAAGTGCCGGATAATCTGTGGAGCACGTGTGAGTCCTGCTCCCAGATGATTCTGGTGAAGGATCTTGAGAAGTCCATGAAGGTGTGTCCGCATTGCGGGCATCACATGCGCGCCCTGGCGACGGAACGCTTGGCCTGGACGTTCGACGATGGCGAATACACGCGTATCGAACTGCCGAAGGTGCCGGTCGATCCGCTCGGGTTTCGGGATCGGAAACGTTATACGGAACGGCTGAAGGACGAGCGGGCGAAGTCTCATCTGGATGAGTCCATGGTCGTGGCGCATGGGAAGCTGGGCGGCCGCGATGCCGTGGTGGCGGTGATGGCGTTCGAGTTTCTGGCGGGGACGATGGGAGCGGCGCTGGGCGAGGCGTTTCTGGCGGCCTGCCGTCTGGCGGTGTTGCAGAAGGCGCCTTTGATCGTCTTTACCGCATCGGGTGGGGCGCGGATGCAGGAGGGCATGGTGAGCCTGATGCAGATGCCGCGCACGACGATCGGCGTGCAGATGCTGCGTGAGGCGGGGTTGCCTTATATCGTCGTGTTGACCAATCCGACGACGGGGGGCGTTTCAGCCTCTTTCGCAATGCTGGGTGATGTGCAGATTGCCGAGCCGAAGGCGCTGATCGGGTTCGCGGGACAGCGGGTTATTCAGGACACGGTGCGCGAGACGTTGCCGGAGGGATTCCAGCGGGCGGAGTATCTGCTGGATCATGGCATGATCGACATGGTGGTGAAGCGCGGCGAACTGCCCGAGACGCTGGCCCGGGTGGCGGGGCTGCTGCTGGACCGCACGACGATGGTTCCGGGCTTGCAGGCAGTATCGGCGTAAGCTGCCATGGCGGCGGGAATGGGCGCACCGGCGACGTTGGGGAGTGAGTTCACGGGGCGGCCGGGGATAGTTCTGGCGCGGTTGCAGAGCCTGTATCCTGCGCTGATCGACCTGTCTCTGGGCAGGCTGGAAGTTTTGCTGGCACGGCTTGGGCATCCGGAACGAGTTCTGCCGCCGGTTGTTCATGTTGCCGGCACGAACGGCAAGGGTAGCACCTGCGCCAATCTGCGGGCGATTGCGGAAGCATCGGGCTGGAAAGCGCATGTGATGACCAGCCCGCATCTGGTGAGTGTGACGGAGCGGTTTCGCGTTTCGGGTGAACTGGTTTCCGAGGATGGGCTTCTGAATGTTCTCGAGGAGATCGAGCGCGTCAATGAGGGCGCGCCGATTACGATTTTCGAGGTTCTGACGGCCGCCGGATTTCTGCTGTTTGCGCGCAATCCGGCTGACATTGCCATCATCGAGGTCGGGCTTGGCGGCCGGTTGGATGCGACCAACGTGATTTCCAAGCCGCGCGTCTGTGCGATTTCCTCGATCGGGCTGGATCACCAGGCGTTTCTGGGGAACTCTCTGGCGGCGATCGCGCGAGAGAAGGCGGGGATCATCAAGGCAGGCGTGCCTGTCGTTTGTGCCGTGCGGCAGGACGAGGCGCTGGACGTCGTGCAGGCGCGGGCCATGGCTTTGGGTGCGCCTCTGTGGCGCATGGGGCGGGATTGGATGATCTCACGCACCGCGGACGGACTTGTCTATCGGGATGATGGCGGGACGCTATCCCTGCCCTTCCCGTCCCTTGCCGGAACGCATCAGGCAACCAATACGGGACTGGCTGTTGCGGCTCTTCGGGCAGGCGGTTTTGCAATTCCTGATGCGGGATGGCAGGGGGTAGGGCGGACGCACTGGCCGGCACGATTGCAACGTCTGCACGGGCATCTGGCTAGGTCTTTGCCTGACGGATGGGAAGTGTGGCTGGATGGCGGGCATAATCCTGCGGCCGGAGAGGCCTTGGGGCAAACGCTGGCAGGATGGGCCGATCGGCCGGTGCATGTTGTGGTCGGCATGAAACAGACGAAGGATGTTGCAGGGTTTCTGGCCCCGTTACTGCCTTTTGCGGCGTCTGTTCAGGCGGTTTGCGAACGCAACCAGCATCTGGCCGTGCCGGTGGAGGACATCGTGGCGGCGTCTGGTGGCGTGGCGATTGCGGGACCGACGGTCGCGGAGGCGATAGCGCGGTTACGGTCTTTGCCACCGGGACGGATATTGATCTGCGGCAGCCTTTATCTGGCGGGGATCGTACTGAACGATGACGGTTGGGTAGCGCAATAGAGCGGGAAGCTCCTGTTACTGCCCCAGCAGATTGAATTCGCGGATCAGGAACCACATCGCGACGATCAGGATAATTCCGACAATAACGACGGGCAGCACGATACCCGTCATGAGTGTTCTGACGGGATTTTTCGGATCCTGATCGTCCGGTGGCGCAATACCGTTATCCCGCTCGATCAGGGCGGCGTCCCGTTCCGAAGGATCTGTCTCATCGCTTACGTCGAGCCATGCTTGATTGGTCATGGAGCGACTGTAGCGGTTCTTTTTGGGGAAAGGGAACTCAAATCAGGAAATGGCCGTGTGGTAGATGAAAACGCAGGCCCAGAAGAATGCTATGGCAAGCAGCCAGTGATTGGCATGGACGTTGTTGTTGCTGTCCATCGTCGTGGTGAAACATGCCCAGCCCAGGAAGATGAGAAACAGGAAGAATCCTGCTGTCATTCCGGCAATTCTGATAACCAGACGCCGCGTGTTGGTCTTGTCTTTCGGATCTGAAGCGGCGATTTCGTTCTGAGTGACCATGCCCCTGCGCCCTTGCTGCTCTGTCTGCCTGATCCCCTTGCGCGTTGCATTGGAGAAAGCAAGTGACGGATTGTCCATGCGGAAGTTTACCGTCTTGAGCAAAACATTTTTCTGGGAATAAGAAGTTTTTGGTGGAGCCAATCGGAATCGAACCGACGACCTCCTGAATGCCATTCAGGCGCTCTCCCAACTGAGCTATGGCCCCACCGGATCGGTTTCCGCCTTGGGTTTGCGGACCGGTGGTCGGGCGTATAGCGGGCTGTTGACCGTCTGACAAGCGGTGCGGTGTATTTTTTATCGCAGCAGATAGTCCTGTTGCCGCAGGACATCGAGAACAGGAAGCAGGGGAAGGCCGAGAATGGCATCGTGTTGGCCTTCTATCCTGCTGAAAAGCTGGCACCCCATGCCTTCGAGCCGATAGGCCCCGACGCAACCCAGGATGAATTCTCCTTCCTGCTCCAGATAGCGGTCCAGAAAATCGTGGGAAAAGAGGCGCATGGTCAGGTGCGGTTCAACGAGAATGGAGGCGATTTCCTGGCCGCCGCGATACAGGGAGACTGCTGTGTGGAGACGGTGTGTCTGCCCGCGCAGGGCGAGAAGCTGGGTGCGGGCCTGGGCGAGACTGCCGGGTTTATCGAACCATTGATCGTTGCAGGAGAGCATCTGGTCAGCCCCGATGACAATCGTATGCCTGTCGGCGCTGATGGCGGATGCTTTCGCGGCGGCGAGACGACAGGCGACAGTCGCGGTCGTTTCGCCTCTGGAGCGCCCGTCGGTCTTGAGCGCGGTTTCATCCAGACCGACAGGGTGCATGATGTGGGAAATTCCGGCCTGTTCCAGCAAGGCGTGTCGGGCGGATGATGCACTTGCCAGGATAATCCTGAGTACTTCCGATTCGGGCATTTCAGACTCCAGTACTACGACTCCGTACTATCGCAGCAATCGAGACTGTGTGGGACTCCGTGACAACCATGCGGGTACTTCGTACGAGTACTGGGGTACATGGGGACAGTACTGCGATCATGTCAGCGGCGTACCGAGTACTGGGGATGACGGGTACAGGTGGAAAAACGGGGGGTTGTACACAGACCCTCGGGCATGAAATGTGGATAAGATCCTGGGGGGCCGGAGCGACGGCGAGTCGGAGGTTGTACACAGTGTGGGAAAAGCGGGGTACATTTTCGGAAAGACGGGTACCCCGACATCCACAGGGCCTATTAACCTCTCCAGGATTTCTTTCTTTCTTCTTTCATGGTTAGTGAGCACGCATCGTTCGGTGGAATGAATGAGATTGGCGAGAGGATCGTGAGCCAGAGATGACCGGCATACCGAAGAAGAAGCTGCTACGGGCTTTGGCGGGCGAGGCCATGTGGCCGCCACCGGTCTGGCTGATGCGGCAGGCGGGGCGGTATCTGCCGGAGTTTCGGGCGTTACGGGCGCAGGCAGATTTCATGACGCGGTGCATGACGCCGGAACTGGCGGTGGAGATCACGCTTCAGCCGATCAGGCGGTATGCGATGGATGGCGCCATTCTGTTTTCGGATATTCTGGTGTTGCCCTGGGCGATGGGGCAATCGCTGGAATTCGTTGAAGGCCGTGGGCCGGTGCTGGGGGCGGTGAGGAGCCGAGCCGATCTGGAGCGGCTGTCGGCGGCGCGTGTGGCGGAAGCCGTGGAGCCGGTGCGGGAGACGTTGCGGCGATTGCGGCGGGAGTTGCCGGCGGAGACGACGCTGATCGGGTTTGCCGGGGCGCCGTTCACGGTGGCGTGTTACATGGTCGAGGGGGGTGGATCGCGGGATTTCGCGGTGACGCGGGAGATGATGACCGGGGCGCCAGAGGTGTTCGACCGGTTGATGGAAACGCTGACGCAGGCGACGGCTGAGATGCTGCTGGGACAGATCGAGGCGGGGGCGGAAGCGATCATGCTGTTTGACAGTTGGGCGGGGTTGCTGCCGCCGTCGCAGTTCCGGCGCTATGTGATCGAGCCGGCGCGGCAGATCGTGCAGGTGTTGCGGAATGTGTATCCGGATATTCCGGTCGTGGGTTTTCCGCGACTGGGCGGGGTGATGGTCGGTGAATATGCGGAGGCGACGGGGGTGAATGCGCTGGCGCTGGATACGGCGGCGGATATGGGCAGGGTCGCGCGAACCGTTCCAGCGTCTCTGGCGTTGCAGGGGAACCTGGACCCGCTTCTGCTGAAGGCGGGCGGGGATGTGATGCGCCGGGAGGCGCTGGCGATCCGCGATGCGATGCGTGGACGCCCGCATGTGTTCAATCTGGGCCACGGCGTGGTGCCGCAGACACCGCCGGAGTATGTGGCCGATCTTGTTCAGACACTTCGGGAGACTGCATGATGGCTGCGCACGCGCTTGACCCGCAAGGGCGGCTTCGGATGATTATTTTCGACTGTGATGGTGTGCTGGTGGACAGTGAGGGGCCATCCTGCCTGATGGTGGCGGCGGTGGCGCGCTCTTACGGGCTGGATATTCCTGACGAGGATTGCGTGCATCATTTTGCGGGCAAGGCGCTGGATTCCGTGCAGAAGGAGATTGAGCAGGCGACGGGACGGGATCTGGGGACGGGGTTCGTGCCGGAGATGCAGCAGAAGATGATTGACCTTATGCAGACTGAAGCGCAGCCGATCGACGGGGCGGCGGCGATGCTGGACGGGATCGTTTCGTTGAACCTGCCATATCGCGTGGGGTCCAATTCTTCGGTGCCGGAGATGGATGCGAAGTTCGAGCGCGTCGGGTTCAGCGACCGTTTCCCGATGGACCGGATTCATTCGGCGCGCGACATGGGGCAGCCGAAGCCTTCACCTGCGGTTTATCTTCATGCGGCGGCGATGGATGGCATTCCGGCCGAAAACTGCGTGGTGATCGAGGATTCCAATACCGGCGCGCGTGCGGCACGGGCGGCGGGGATGGCGTGTGTGCTTTTGCGTTCCGATGAGGACGTTGCACGGCATGAGGCGCTGGAACCTTGGCCCGGGCTGGTCAGGATCGGCCATCTGGATGAGCTGGTGCCTTTTCTGCGGCGGACGCTGGACGCGCAGCGCGCCGGGGCGTGATGGCCCTGCTGCCTTATGCGCGCTGGTTTCTGGCGTTGCATGTCATGGCGTTCACGGCCTGGATGGCGGGGCTGTTCTATCTGCCGCGCCTGTTCGTCTATCACTGTCAGGTTTTGCCGGAGTCCGACGAGAGCGCGCGGTTCAGGACAATGGAGCGCAGGTTGCTGCGGCAGATCATGAACCCGGCCATGATCGTGACGGTGTTGTGTGGTGGGGTGTTGTCGGCGATGCCGGGGTTGATCGACTGGCAGGCCGGGTGGTGGTGGACCAAGCTCGTCTGTGTAGGGTTGATGCTTGGTTTTCATGGTATGTGTGGCCGTTGGCGCAAGGATTTCGCGGCGGGTTCCAACCGGCGGCCCGAGCGGTTCTATCGTATGGCGAATGAGATACCGACGGTTCTGATGATGATCATCGTGATTGCGATTATCGTCCGGCCCTGAAGGCGCCCATGACGGCTTCGGGCCACGGAAATATTTGCCGAAAACTCTGGTTTTTTGCGGGTTTCATGGAACAGTTGATGGCGTTTTGCGCTTGAAGCGGATGCCATGAATGTCAGGCGGTATGACGAAAGTCGATGCTTTCACTATGCCTAACAAAAATGTGATTTTCAAGATTGAAGAAAATCTAATTCCCCATATCCTTCTGACATCATCAAAAAGAAATCAAGTTTGGTAGAGACCAGGAGAGAAAAACATGAATAGTGCTGTTGATTCCGGTATTACGAAGGATGCACCGAGCGCGGTTCGTGAAGACGGTCAGCTCCGCATGGTGATATTTGATTGTGATGGTGTTCTTGTTGACGGCGAGCATCTTTCGACTGCGCTAATGTCTCAGGAAGCCCGTAAATACGGCTGGAACATTACGGACGAGGAAGGACACAGAATGTTCACGGGGGGTGAACTGGCCAAGATCGGGCAGCGGATCGCGCAGGAGACCGGGAAAGAGGTTCCGGCGGATTGGGACATGATGATGCAGAAGCGCATCGTCATGATGATGAAGACGGAGGCCGAGACGGTTGATGGGGCCGAGGCGATGCTGCGTTCCGTGACGGATCTGGGGCTGCCGATCCGCGTTGGGTCCAACTCCTCCAATGCGGAAATGGATGCGAAATTCGCCAGCACCGGGCTGGACGATATCCTGGAGAAGGATCGGATCCACTCCGGCCGTGATCTGGACATGCCGAAGCCGCGCCCGGACATCTACCTCTATGCGGCCAATGAAGAAGGTATCCCGCCGGGAAACTGCATCGTTCTGGAAGACTCCGATGCGGGGGTCGAGGCTGCGCGCCGTGCGGGCATGGCCTGTGTGCTGCTGCGGGATCTCGACAAGCCGGGACCGTCCTGGCCGGGACTGCTGCGGATCGGACATCTGGACGAGTTCACGCCGCTGCTGAAAAGCATTCTGGCCAGCCAGACGCACTGATTGCCTGCTGGACCCGGACGAGGTGGTACGGCTGCGAAAGGCCGCTCTGCCTTCTCGGGATATGACGCGGTCTGAAGCCTGTCTTTCGAAAGCGGGCTTCTTTTTTCTTCTGAAGAATTATGCCCGGGGCATCGGGGCTGGGGAAGTATCGTTCCTGAAGCAGGCCTGTCCGGGATTGAACAGGAAATCCCATGTTGACACCCGCCATGTTGAAGACCCTTCCCGCGCAGGTTACGGCCCCGCCCTATTCTCTGGAGGATGTGACACCCGGGATCGTGCATTTTGGGGTCGGGAATTTCTTTCGGGCGCATCTGGCGTATTACATTGATCGCGTTCTGGGCCTGCCGGGGTGTCAGGATTGGGGGATTGTCGGGGTCGGGCTGACCGGCGGGGAGCGTTCCGAGAAGAAGGCGAGAGATTTTCTGTCTCAGGACTGCCTGTATTCGTTGAACGAGACGGCGACGAGCGGCGAAAGCAGGATTCGCGTGCTGGCGGCGATGAAAGATTATGTTCTGGCGCCTGAGGCGCCGGAAAAGGTTCTGGCGTATCTGGCGGCCCCGGCAACGAAGATCGTTTCCATGACAATCACGGAGGGCGGCTACAATATCGACGAGCGCGATGGCTCGTTCCGTGTTTCCAGCAAGGCGGTGCAGGCGGATCTTGCTTCGCCCCGGACGCCGAAGACGGTTTTCGGATTTGTGGTGGAAGGATTGCGGCGGCGGCGTGAGGCCGGGCTGGGTGGTTTCACGGTGCTGTCCTGCGATAATCTGCGGCATAATGGCGATGTGTCCCGCACGGCTTTCCTGGGCTATGCGAAGGCGCTCGATCCGGAACTGGCGCAGTGGATCGAGCAGAACGTGACGTTTCCGAATGCGATGGTGGACCGGATTACGCCCAGCGTTTCGGCGGCGACGGCGGAGATGCTGAACCGGAAGAGCGGGCTGGAGGATCTGCTGCCGCTGGTGGCGGAGGATTTTACCCAGTGGGTTGTGGAGGATCGGTTTGCTGCCGGGCGGCCGCCGCTGGAACAGGTGGGCGTGCAGTTTTCGGATGCGGTCGGCACGTTCGAACATGCCAAGATCCGGATGCTGAATGCGTCTCATCTGATCCTGAGCTGTGCCGGGACGTATCTGGGGCTTGAACTGGTGGATGAGGTTCTGGCCGATCCGAAGCTACGGGCGTTCGTGGATGCGATGCTGGACCGGGATGTGATTCCGACGTTGCATGGGCCGGAGGGTGTCGATCTGGTGGCCTATAAGCAGGCGATCCTGAACCGTTTCGCCAATCCGGCGATGAAGGATCAGGTGGCGCGGATCGTGGGGGATGGGGCGTCCAAGGTTCAGGTGTTCTGGACCGAGACGGTGCGGCGCGTGCTGGAGCAGAAGCGGGATGCGACGCGGATTGCCTATGGTCTGGCGTTGTATCTGGAGATGCTGCGGGGGCGGACCGAGGGCGGTGCGGCGTATGAGATGAACGAGCCGACCTATTCGGACGAGGACAAGGCGCTGGCGGTTTCCGACGATCCGCGTGCGGCTTTGGCGCTTTCGGCGTTCGATAGCTGGCGCGATCTGATGACGCCGGAGTTCGAGGAGGCGATCGTGCGCGCACGGCTGGCGATCCGGGAGAAGGGGTTGCGGGAGGCGCTGCCGGTGTAAAAACGGAGTGGGGTTTTTGAGGCCCCTTTTCGGAGAGAAGCCGGGCTCTGCCCGGACCCGGCAAGGATCAAGATCCCTGCACCCTGATTGCTTTGAAAGGCTCGGTTCTGTGGGGACCGGGCCTTTTTCGATGGGTGTTATGTCCAGCTCGTCCTGATCAATCAATCGGGATGCAAGGGCCGAGGCCCTTGCCGGGTTAGGGCAGAGCCCGATCCTTTTTCATGCCGGTATGTCTTACCGACCAATGTTCTTGAGTTTCTTGCCGCTCATCAGGCGTTTTTCCATGGTGGCCAGGGACATGCCCTTGGTTTCCGGGACGAACAGGAATGTCAGCGCGATGAAGAGTGCGTTGAAGCCGGCGAAGAGCCAGAACGTGCCGGCGGTGCCGAAGGTGTTCATCAGCGTCAGGAAGCTGGCGCCTACGATCATGTTGGCGATCCAGTTGGTGAGGGTAGAGATCGACATGCCGAGGTCTCGGCCCTTGAGCGGCTGGATTTCGGCGCAGAGCACCCACATCAGCGGCCCGGCGGACATGGCGAAGCCTGTGCAGAACAGCAGCAGCAGGAAGACGGCGAAGAACTGCGAGGCCTGATCGTTCATGCCGTGCTGGAGCAGCAGGGCAAGCGCGCCCATGCCCAGCGCCATGACGGTGAAGCCGGTGTAGAGGATGGGTTTGCGGCCCCATTTATCGACCAGTCCGACGGCGATGAAGGTGGCGAGCATGTTCACCAGACCGATGATGGCGGTGCACCACATGCGGGATGTGCTGTCGAAATGTGCGCTTTCGAGGATATTGGGCGCGTAATACATGATGATGTTGATGCCGGCGAGCTGCTGCATCATCTGGAGCATCACGCCCAGGGCCAGGGATCGGCGGAAGTTCGGGTTGGTGCGGGCCAGTTCGAAGCCGTTCTGCTTGACTTCGAGCTGTTCGCGGATGGCCTTGATTTCCTGCGCGGCCACGAGGGGATCGTTGCGCAGGTCCAGCAGGACTTCCCGGGCTTCCTTGTGGCGGCCCTGGATGATGAGCCAGCGCGGGCTGTAGGGCAGGAACAGCACGCCGATCAGGAACAGGCCGGCCGGGATGGCGGCGACGCCGAACATCCAGCGCCAGTTGCCGCTGTAGGAGAAGTAGGTATCGCTGAGGAAGGCGACGAAGATTCCGACTGTGACCATGAGCTGGTAGGTGGAGACCATCGCGCCACGGGATTCTTCGGACGCGATTTCCGAGAGGTAGAGTGGCGAGGTGAAGGCGGAGATGCCGACGGCGATGCCCATGACGAAGCGGAACGCGATCATGGACGGGGTGGACCATGACAGGGCGCAGCCGACCGAGCCGATGACGAAGATGGCGGCGCCGAGAATGAGGGAGCGCTTGCGGCCGAGGTGATGGGCCAGCCAGCCGGCGGCGATGGCGCCCAGGGCGGCGCCTGCCATCATGGAACTGACGACCCATTCCTGAGCGAAGGTGGAGGCGTGATACTGCTTGGCGAAGAGTTCGAGTGCGCCGGCCACCACGCCGATATCGAGGCCGGACATCAGGCCGGCCAGTGCCGCCAGGACGCCGATGACGAGGATCTTGAACTTGGTGGCGTCGAAACCTGAACTGGGCTGGGTGTCGTCCGGTAGGGAGGTGGTGTCGGCTTCACTCATGAAGTCGGGTGTCCTTTCGGTTTTGTGTTCAGGCGAGGCCGGGTGCCGGGCGCAGTGCGCCGACCGTGAGGCCCTGCCAGTTGTTCAGCAACGGATGCGACAACGCGTGGAGCGCGGTTCGGTCGCTGTCCGAAACATCGGGAAGCAGGCGGGAGAGCAGTGCGGCCATGGCCACTTCTGCGGCGCGGTTGGCGCCGTCCCGGATCTTGATGGCGATGCCCAGCCCCGGTTCGGGCAGGGATGCGACCATCACGCCTTCCGCGCCCATCTTGACGAAGGCGCGGGTGCCGAACCGTTCCATGACGTGTGTATCGAAACGGCCCGTGCCGGCGACCATGAAGGGATTGGCCGCGACGGCTTCGCGTAGTGTAGCACAGCTTTCCGCACGCGTCCTGCCCAGGCCGTTTCCGGTGCCGAAGCGGGCGAAACCGAGGGCCAGCGCGCGCAGGGGGATGGCGTAGGTGGGGATGGAGCAGCCGTCCGTGCCGCGATGGGCTTCATCATGCCGGGCGCTGGTGAGGGATTCCAGCGTGGCTGTAACCTGTCGCATGATGGGGTGGTCCGGCGCGACATAGCCCGTGGGGTCGTGGCCCTGATCGCAGGCGAGGCAGATGAGGCCCGCGTGCTTGCCGGAGCAGTTGTTGTGCAGCGCGGTAGGGTGTTCGCCGGAACGGGCGAGCGCGCGCGCGGTCTGGTCGTGTGTGGGCCAGTGTGTGCCGCATTCGAGGCAGGAGACGTCTCGCCCGGTTTTGGCGAGCATGGCGGCGGCGGTTCGGGCGTGAAGGGGTTCGCCGTTATGGGAGGCGCAGGCCAGGGCGAGTTCAGCCTGTGTCAGCCCGGCGCGCATGGCGGCGCCGGAGTCCACGAGGTCGATCGCCAGCAGGGCCTTGACGGTGGAGCGCGGGTAGATCGGGCTTTCGGTATCGCCGATGGACAGCAGGGTATGGCCGTCCGCATCGACGACGATGGCGGTGCCTTCATGAAGGGATTCCACGCGGTTTCCGCGCAGGACTTCGACCAGGGGGCCGTCGGTCATGGTTTTCTATCCGGTTCAGGGTTTACCGGTGAGGAGATAGCACGGCGCATCGAATTGTGCGCTGTGGTCCGGGTCCGGCTCCAGCCAGGGGGCGACGAGGGTGCGGCGTACGCGCAGGACCGTGAGGTGACGGGCGGGGATGTCTTCGGTTTCGGTCAGGTGCTGAAGCCAGGCGGGGATTACGGTGCGTTCCGCCAGCAGGTGGGGTAAGCGCGTGGAGAGTGGGAGGCCTTCCGACAGGAAGATGTCCGGCATATCGGTCAGGAAATAGAGGAAGGCGTCGGGGCGGGTGGTGCCGGTGAAGGCTGAAAGTGGGACGGAGGTGAGCGGGGCTTCGTCGGGTGTCAGGTGTGTTGGCGGGGGTGCGGGCTGGTTGAAGAGATCGGGCTGATCGGGTGCCGGGCGAGCGGTGACGGGATGGGACGGTTTTGGATTTCGGGGTGTGTGCGTGGCCCCTCCGGTCAGGTTCAGGGTGGTGTTCGTGCGCCTGGGCATGGGGCGCTGGTCAGGCGGTGGTAGTCTGGGCCTGGCAGGTGGCGCACAGGCCTTCGACTTCGATGGTGGCGTGTTCAGGGGTGAAGCCGTGCCGTCTGGCGGCCTGTGCCAGGGCGGTTCCGATCGTGCTGTCTTCCATTTCCTGCGCGGTGCCGCAGAGGCGGCAGATCAGGAACTGGGCGCGGTGGACGCAGTCCTCGCCGTGATGGCAATCGAGGGCGTGGCCGCAGCCGATGAATGCGGAGAGGCGTTCGATCTTGTGGATCAGGCCCTGTTCCAGCAGGAAATCGAGCGCGCGATAGACGGTGGGTGGGGCTGCGGCGCGGTGGGTATCGCGCAGGTGTTCGAGCAGATCGTAGGCGCCGATGGGTTTCGGCTGTTCCAGAATCAGGCCGAGGATGAGGCGGCGTGTATCCGTCAGTTTCGTGCGGCGGTGGGCGCAGAGATGGTCGGCCCGGGCCAGAAGGGTTTCTGTTTGGGGGGAAAAGGTCGGGAGGGTATCGAGCATGGGGAAAGAAAGTCCTTTTGCCGCTGCGCGGTCGCAGCTATACCGCGTTCGGGCGATGTTATAATATAACTTGTTGGGTTTTCATGCACGGGTTGCGGTTTTTTCTGTTCGCCTTGGGATGCGTGGTGATGTCGGTTCCGGCTGTGGCCGTGCCGGTCCGGATTGTCTGTGCCGAGCGGGTGTGGTGCGATCTGGCGATGCAGGTGGGTGGTGATGTGGTGACGACGCAATCCGTCCTGCAATCGACGACCGTGGATCCTCATGCTTATGATCCTTCGCCGGCTGTGGCGCGGGAGATGGTGGCGGCGGATGTGGTGGTGGTGACTGGGGGCGGTTACGATCAATGGGCTGTGCCGTTGCTGCCGTCCGCTGGAGGTCCGTCAGTGCTGGATGTTGCGGTGCTGGCGCGTCGGGCGGGACTGACGGAGGCGGACTGGCATCTGTTTTATGAGGTGGGAGCGGTGCGTGCGTATGTGGAGGCTATGACTGCGGCACTGGTGGCGCGCCGGCCTGACATGAAGGATGCGTTGACCGCGCGGGCGCAGGATATTCTGGCCGCGGTGGACGGGGTGCGGCGGCGGATCGACGTGGCGCGGGCACAGGTTCAGGGGGATCAGGTCGTGGCGCTGGAGCCGGTGGGACAGCCTGTTCTGGCTGCGTTGGGGGTTCGGAGTCTGGATCGTGGCTTTGCCCATGCGGTGATGGCTGAGTCGGAGCCTTCGCCGCTGGATGCGGCGGGGCTGGAGGATGATCTGACGCGGCAGCGCGTGCGGGCGTTGATCGTCAATCCGGCGGTAGCGAGCCCGGTGACGCAGCATTACGTGGCTGTAGCGCAGGCGCATGGGGTTCCGGTGGTTTCGATTGCGGAGGCGTTGCCGATGCAGCAGCATTGGGCTGGCTGGATGCATGGTGTGCTGGATGGACTGCTGGGCGCGTTGCGGTGACTGAGGCTGCCATTCGACTACAGGATGTGACGCTGGAGCGTCAGCGGCGGGTCTTGCTGCGGGATGTGGATTTTACGGTACCGCGTGGGAGCCTGACCTTGATGGTTGGCCGTAATGGCGTGGGCAAAACATCGTTGTTGCGGGCTTTTTGTGGGCTGGTGGCGGTTCGGACAGGGGAGATCGCTGTTCTGGGAACGCCGCCTGCCCAGGCGCGGGGGCGGATCGGGATGATGGCGCAGTTACGCCGGGTTGAGGCGCCTGAACTGTCCGGACGGGCGCTGGTGATGGCGGCGTGGCGTGGTGCGTGCTGGGGGTGGCCGAGCTTTGGGAGCGTGGCTGGGCGTGAGGTAGCGCGGGTTCTGGACCTGACCGGAGCGGCGGGATTTGCGGATCGTCCATATGGGGTTTTGTCGGGCGGGGAGCGGCAACGTCTGGCGCTTGCGCAGGCATTGCTGGGCGCGCCGGAGCTTCTGTTGCTGGATGAACCTCTGGCCGGGCTGGACCCGGCGGCGCGCGTGCAGATCATGGAGGTGATTGCTTCGGTTCATGCGGCATTGGGTGTGACGATCGTATTATGCGCGCATGAGCCGGATCTGGTGCTGGGATATTGCGATCATGTTCTGAGGCTGGCCCCATCGGGTGTGACGCTGTGCCGGGCGGATGCCCTCGAAGCGGGCGTGCTGGAGGCGGTTTATGCTGGCCTATGAGTTCATGCGTCATGCGTTTCTGGCGTCTGGTGTCGTTGCGGTTATCAGTGGGCTTGTAGGCTGGTTTCTGGTGTTGCGGGGTCAGGGGTTTGCTGGCCATGCGTTGTCTCATGTCGGGTTTGCGGGGGCGGCGGTGGCGTTGTGGGCGGGGGTGCCGCCACTGGCCGGGATGATCGTGGCGGCTGTGTTGGGTGGGGCGCTGATGGGGGATGGAGGGGTGGCCGGACCAGGGCGGCGGGATACGGTGACGGGGTTGGTGCTGGCGGCGTCTCTGGGATTGGGATTGTTCTGTTTGCAGCGTGTGCAGGCGCCGGGTGGTGTGGCGACGGCGCTGTTGTTTGGGAACGTGCTGGGTGTTTCACGTGAAACATTATGGGTGCTGGTGGGGCTGTGTGCGACAGGTGTGGCGGTGTTGAGTACGCTGGCACGACCGCTGTTGTTTGCGAGCCTGGATGAGGAAGCGGCGCGTGCGCGTGGTGTGCCGGTGGGAGTGGTGTCGGGTGCGTTTCTGGTGCTGACGGCGGTAACGGTGGCGGTGTGCAGCCAGGTGACGGGGGTGTTGCTGAATTTCAGCCTGCTGATCGGCCCGGCGGCGGCAATGCTGCGGCTGGGGCTGCCGCCTGTGATGGGGTTGGCGGGATCGGCGCTGGGGGCGGTCGGGATCGCGTGGTTGGGGCTGGCGCTTTCGTGGTGGAGCGATGCGCCGGTATCGTTCTGGATCGGGGTGCTGGCGACGGCCGGTTATGCGGCGGCGGCGTTCTGGAGGCGCGTTATTGGGGCAGGTGCCACGCGTAGTAGCCTGTGATCAGCATGAAGCCGAACAGCAGGATGTGGGACAGCATGATGCCGCGCCAGCCGAGGGCCTGTTTGACGAGATGATCCTGATCTTTTTTCGTGACTGGGGAATGATCTGACACTGGTTGGCCTTTGCTATGAAGGCAGGAAGGATGGTGTGGTTTACGCTGGTCTAACGATGGCGACCGCGTGGCGGCAACCTTGGCTTTGCTGTGTGGTTACAATACACATGCAGAACCAATCGACACAACCCATGCCTGATGAACAACGCTCTGGACCGTCCCGGAATGACAGGGACTATCCGATCGAGGTTTCCCCAAATGCAAAAGTCATGCTGATGCTCGCGGCTGTTGTCGCGGCGATCTGCGGTGGCTTGTATGGATATGATACCGGGATCATTTCCGGTGCCCTGCTGCTGATTACCAAGGATTTCCATCTGTCCAGCAGCGCGCAGGAAGTGGTGACGTCCGCTATTCTGTTCGGTGCGGTGATCGGTGCATTGGTGACCGGGCAGCTTTCCGAGCGGTTCGGGCGGCGGACATCGTTGTGCATTGTGAGCGGTGTGTTCGTGATCGGGGCAACGGCGTGTGCGCTTTCGCCGGATGTGATTTCGCTGGTGATTGCGCGTGTGTTTCTGGGGCTGGCGGTTGGCGGGTCTACCCAGGTGGTGCCGATGTATATTTCCGAGCTGGCCCCGCAGGAGCGGCGTGGCGGGCTTGTGACACTGTTCAACGTGGCAATCGGGCTTGGGATTCTGATTGCCAACATCATCGGGTTTGCGGCGCGTGAGGCGTGGGGCTGGCGGCCGATGGTGGGGATTGCGGCGGTTCCGGCGGCGATCGTGTTCGTGTCCAGCTTTTTCCTGCCGCGCAGCCCGCGCTGGACGGCGGAGAATGAGGGGATCAAGAATGCGATCGTCGAGCTTGGCCGCATTCGGGCTACGAAGCGGCAGATCCGCAAGGAGGTGCAGCAGATCCGTGACAATGCGGAGAATGTGGAGGAGCAGAACCGCGGCTGGAAAGGCCTGATGCAGCCTTGGGTTCGCCCTGCCCTCGTCGCGGCGCTGGGTGTTGCGTTCTTTACGCAGTGCGGCGGGCTGGAGATGATGATCTATTACGCGCCGACTTTTCTTCGGGATGCGGGGTTCGGGTCCTCCTCCGCGTTGCTGGCGAGCCTTGGGGTAGCGATCGTGTATTGCATCATGACGGTGCTTGGATCGTTCATCGTGGACAAGGTAGGCCGCCGCCGCCTGATGCTGATCATGGGGCCGGGTTCGGTGCTGAGCCTAATCGGGCTTGGGATCGTGTTCAACATTCACCCGGCGTCCGGCACGATCGGGTCCTATCTGGTGATCGTGTTTCTGCTGGCGTTCATGGCGTTCAATTCCGGCGGGATTCAGGTATGCGGCTGGTTGTTGGGAGCCGAGATGTTCCCGCTTTCGATGCGTGGGCAGGCGACGTCTCTTCATGCGGCGACGCTGTGGGGATCTGACCTGCTGGTGACAGGCACGGCGCTGACGCTGGTGACGCTGATCACGCTGGGCGGGACGATGTGGTTCTATGCGGCGGTCAATCTGGCAGCGGTGATTTTCGTGTTCTTTCTGGTGCCGGAGACCAGCGGGGCTTCGCTGGAGGATATCGAGCTGGCTCTGCATGAGGGGCGGTTTCGCCCGACCCGTGGCGATGTGTCGATCGCCACGGAGGACTGAGGTCTTACAGGATGTGCATGACCCGGTTCGGGTTGTGCATCGACCAGAGTTCCATGACCACCCTGCCCTCCAGATTCCAGAGTGGCAGAAGGCCGACGCCGCCTTCCAAAATCGGGAAGCGGCTGTCGGCGGAATTATCCCGGTTGTCTCCCATCACGAAAAGACGTCCCGGCGGAATGGTGAAATCCGTGATGTCGTCATAAGGGCTGCCGGCGGCGGTTTTGAGAAGATCGTGCCGGATGCCGTTGGGAAGCGTTTCCGTGTAGCGTTCGGCGGGTTGCCAATGGCCGGGGGTGATTTCTTCCTGCGCAGGGCCGTCGTCTTTCCAGTTCAGTTCCTGTCCGTTGATGAGGACATGGCCCTGCTGCAGGGCGATGTGGTCTCCCGGGAGGCCGATGACGCGTTTGACCCAGGTGGTGGACGGGTCTGCCGGGGCGCGGAAGACGATGATATCTCCCCTGTCCGGGAGGTGGCCGAACAGGCGTGCGGTGTGTGGGAGGCGGTTGCCGAAGGGCAGATTGGCGGTGCTGTAGCCATAGGCGAACTTGGTGGCGAGGAGGTGATCTCCGATCATGAGGCTGGGCTGCATGGAGCCGGAGGGGACGTAGTAGGAACTGGCAAGGGCGGAGGTGGCGAAGATCGCCATGAGCAGCGGGGTGAGCCAGGAAACGAGAAGTGCGCCGAGCCGTCGCATGAGGGGGTTCCTTTGGAGCATGAGGAGTGCGATTTTCAGCGCGTGGTTCGGGAATACCAATTTCCGGGAAGTTACGATTTCGAAAGGTTGGCAGGATGGGGCGTTTTCGTTGGGTGAGCCTGCTGGCGATGTGCCCGGTGCTGATGGCGCGGGCTGATCCTCTGCTGGATCGGCCGCTGTTCATGGCGCATCGTCGGGCGCCGCATGTCGACGCGCCGATGGCGAAGGATACGATGCCGGTATTGACCGGGACGGTGCTGCGGGCGCCGATCCGCCGGGCGTTGTTTCAGTCTTCCGATGGGCCGGGGTTGGTGAGGACTGTCGGGCAAGATGTTTCTGGCTGGCGGGTGCAGTCGATTGACGCGACTGGTGTGGTGTTGCTGCGGGCTGGACAGGTGATGCGACTGCATCCGGCGTTCGGGCCAGATGCGCCGCCGGCGGTGATCGGGCGTCTCCCCTCCCCTCCCCGTCATATGGCTGGCCGGGTGAGTGCCCGGCCGGAGTGAGTTCAGCGGCTGATGGCGCATGGGCCGTTCTGGTAGAGAGTGAGCAGATTGTTTCTGGCGGCGGTGTGATGGGCGAAGCATTGTTTGCCGGTCTGCTGGAGGTAGAGCCCGGTGGATGAGCCGGTATGGCTGGTGACGCTGCCGCTGCTGGAGAAGGACAGCGTATCGCTTGGGGAGATGCGTTCGCGGGTTTCGGTGTGTTCGAGCGGGATGTCATTCCAGCGTGTGTCGGCTGTCTGGATGAGGGTCTGGGTCAGGCTGGTGAACTGGCTGGCGCTGCCATCCGTTGCGGTATTGTAATTATAGGTGAGGGTGAGCGGGTAGTGGTCCACGCTGCGGATGGTGTGCGCGCCGGAGAGATCTCGGTCTGTGATGGTAGTGGTGAAATCGGTGGTCTGTTTGATGGACTGGTTGAAGGTGGTGGCGCCGGTGACGAGGAAGTTCTGGGCGTTGCTATAGGTGTCGTCCACCTGCACGGCGGTTTCGACCTTGCCGTGTGAGGTTTCGGCATAGCCACGGATTTTATAGGCGTTTCTGGCAGTGATGGTGACGGTTCCGCTGGCGGTGCCGTTGTTCTGGGTGATGGTGTTGGTGCTTTGCGGAACGGTGGCGGCAAGTGTGTTGTCCAGCACGGCGCCTTTGACGAGGCTGCTGTTGTGATCGAGCGTCAGATACAGGGCGCCGGTGACGGAGAAGTAGTTGTTGGCACCGTTGACCGAGAGCGCGACGGCGTGGGGCTGGCCGTTATTGAGCTGACTGACATAGGGGGTGAGTTCGATGGTGGTGGGTTTGAACTGGAGGGTCTGGATGCCGGGGGTTGGGGACCAGAGATAGGGGTCTATGCCGCCTGTGTAGATCCAGGGGAAGACGGGGGCGAGTCCGACCGGGGTGCCGTCGATGCTGGCCTGGCCTTCGCGGAATGTGCCGCCGCCGCAATCCTGAAGTTCGGAGGCGAGCGCGGTGGTGGTGCAGGTGTACCAGAATTCATCCTGATTCTGGCTCTGGAGATAGACCTGGAGACGGGCGCGTTCGATGTTGCGCGGTAGGGTGAGGCTTTTGCTTAATGTAGCGGTTCCTGTGGCGAGGGCGGTGGTGACGCCGCGTGGGTCCGGGCCGAGAGGGATGACCATGTCCGGCGTTCTGGGGGCCGGGTAGCGCGGGGTTGCAGGGTAGAACAGGAGTTTCGCGCTGGCGTAGATGGTGCTGTTATCGGTGCTGTTCTGGTAATTGGCGATGAACATCTGGCCGATCTGGGCGGTTTTCAGCAGGGCGGTATCTTCGGTGACGTCTCTTTCGACATGCCAGGAAGGGGCGAGGGATTTTCCGGGTTCCGAGGTGGTGCCGAAGAAGAGGTTGACGCCGCCGAGGAACAGCGTGGCCGTGCGATCGTACTGGATGCCGGCGGTGACGGCGAGATCAGTGCTGAGGACGATTTTCGCCCAAGGGCCGTTGCATTGGGTGGGTGGGGTGTATGTGAAGGTGGCAGGAGTAGCGCCGAAGCTGGCGTGTTTGACCAGGTCGACGACGCAGGGGGTTTCGTTCGGGACGGAGAGACCGGGTTCGAGGGGGGCGACGTTTCCGGTCCCGATTTTTGCAGTGGCGTAGGCGGTTTCAGTGGTGGCGAACATGGCGAGGGCGGCGATCAGGAAAATGGGTTTCACGGGGGTGCCTTTGATTTGGTAAGTATCGCGCTAAATCGTAAACACTTCGTAAAGAAATTGGGAAATGTTTTTTTTGGGAGAGGCAACGTTTTGTTAAGGAATTTTCGGCATGGTGGCGGTCGGTAGCGCATTCAACGTGCAGAGAGGACCCTTGCGGATGTCGATTTTTAGTTCCCTGAATACGGCCGTCAGCGGCCTGAACGCCCAGTCTCACGCATTCAGCGATCTGAGCAACAATATCGCGAACAGCCAGACGACCGGTTACAAGGCGGTTGGAACGAGCTTTTCCGATTATGTGACTCATAACGAGCTGGCGAGTGGTGGTGGGGCGAACAGTGACAGCGTTAAGGCGACGACGGATCAGCAGAATGCGGCGCAGGGGACGATCGCGGCCAGCAGCAACTCCCTGGCGCTGGCGATTTCGGGGAACGGGTTTTTCAACGTCGTGCAGTCCACCGGCAATTCGGCAAGTGGGGTGGGGGCTTTGGATACGTCCCAGCAATATTATACGCGGAACGGGAATTTTTCGCTGAATGCGCAGGGCTATCTGGTGAATTCGTCCGGCTACGCGCTTGAAGGAAAAATGGTGGGTGCGAATGGGCAGTTGAACAGTGCGACGGCGCCGATTCAGGTGAACCAGAACATGGCGTTCCAGCCGACGCAATCCACGCAGATGAATCTGGTGGCGGCGATCGGGACGACGGGTTCGACGGGCGCGACGAATACCTCCACGGCGACGGCGTATGATGCGAAGGGCAATGCATCCCAGGTGACGTTGGACTGGACGCAGAGCGCGAGCAATCCGCTGGACTGGACGGTGGCGAATGCGGCCGATCCGGGGAATACGACGGCGGTGACATTCGGTTCGGATGGGTCTTTGGCGTCGGTCGGGTCTCAGACGACGGCTGGAGCGAATGGAACGTTTCAGTTTCAGGGATCGCCGCAAAATATGAGTGTCGATCTGGGGACGATCGGGACGACGGGTGGGGTTTCCCTCTCTTCCAGCGCCAGCACGGTCGTGACGAATCCGACGATGTCCACGGACAGCGTGACGTCCGGGTCTTTCAATGGGGTTGCGATTAAATCCGATGGGTCTGTCATGGCGACATTCACCAATGGGTTGTCGCAACTGGTTGGCAAGGTTCAGCTGACGACGTTCCAGAATGTGAACGGGCTGACATCCCAGGATGGGCAGGCCTATACCGCGAGCGCGGATGCGGGCCAGGCCAAGACGGATTATGTGGGCAGTGGTGGCATGGGGACGCTGGATGTGGGGGCGCTGGAGGGTTCGACGACGGATCTGACAGGGGATCTGACGCAGTTGATCGCGGCGCAGCAGGCTTATGGGGCGAACACGAAGGTGGTTTCGACGGCGGATCAGATCATGCAGACGACGATTGCGATGATTCAGTAATTACCTGTGTGATGAGGGTGTTGTCATGGGTTTGAATGCGGCTCTGTCCATCGCCACGTCTGGCCTGAATGCGACGCAATATGCGCTTTCGGTGGCGTCCCAGAATATCTCGAATGCCAGTACGGCCGGGTATAGCGCGGAGGTTGCCAATGTTTCATCGGTGAGCGGTGGAGGTGTTGGTGGCGGTGTTGCGATCGGGCCGACCAGCCGGGTTCAGAACGCGGCGCTGACGAATGCCTTGACGGCGCAGAATGCCGAGGTGGCGGGGTGGAGTGCCACGAGTTCCGTTCTATCCACGATTACAAGTGTTCAGGGATCGACGACGGCGGATGCGGGCAACAGCGGCACGTTGTCCGACCAGCTTGGGAATGTGCAGACGGCGCTGATTTCGTTGAGTGGCACGCCGTCGAGTTCGGCGGCGCGATCGACGGTGGTGGCGAATGCGCAAAGTCTTTGTGCGGGCATACAGACTTTGGGGAACGCCTATCAAGGCGGGCGGCAGTCGGCGCAGGATGCGATCGTGTCTTCCGTTGGGATGGTCAATACGGATCTGACGACGATCGGGTCTATCTCCACGCAGATCATGGCGGTGCGGTCTTCCGGGGGGAGCACGGCGGATCTGGAAAACCAGCGTGCCACGGCGGTTGCGAACCTGTCGAGCCAGTTGTCAGTGAAGACTTCGGAGAGTGCCACCGGGGATCTGGTCGTGCGGACGGCCGGGGGGACGATTTTGCCGACGCATCCGCCGGACGGGGACAATCGCATTTCCGCGACGTGGCCTCTGACGACGCAGAATGCCACGGTGACGGCGGGTTCGGTTTATCCGTCGGCGACGGCTTCGGATGCTCTGCCGGGGATTTTGCTGAATGGTTCGGATGTGACGCTGGCCATGACAGGGGGGGCGTTGGGGGCGAATATCACGTTGCGGGATTCGACATTGCCGCGGATGCAGGCGCAGCTCGACAGTTTTTCGTCTGCGTTGTCGAGCCGGTTTGCGGCGCAGGGGATGCCGTTGTTTACCCCGACAGGGGATGCCCTGCCGGGTTCGGATCCGACGACGGTGGCGCCGGGCGGGACGATCGGACTGTCTCAGACGCTTTCCGTCAACTCGGCTTATGTGAACGATCCGTCCTTGTTGGTGAACGGGTCGCAAAATTCGACGCAGACTGTTCAGAATGTACTGAATTATGGTTTCGGAACGACGCTTGCGGATGGAGCGTCGCAACCGGATGCGCCCAGTTCGGGGCTGGGGGCGAATGGAGGGTTTTCGACGGGGTACGACGGGGGGCAGGGATTGCTGTCTCTTGCGACCAGTCTGACGGCGGATCAGGCGAATACGGCGAATACGGCGAGTTCCGCCCTGACGACGGCGCAGACGACGCAGGCGAGTCTGAGCACGAAGGTTTCGGATGCGACGGGTGTGTCTGTCGATAATGAGATGTCGAATGTTGTGGCGTTGCAGAATGCCTATTCTGCGAATGCGAAAGTCGTTTCCGCCGTGCAGTCCATGTTTTCATCGTTGCTGAACGCGATCGGAGGTTGATGATGAGTGGTTGTATTGCGCCCTATAATGGAAATGCTTTTTCATCTTCGATGATGCTGGGGGTGACGGCGCTGGCGTACCAGCAATCCGATCTGGAATTGCAGACGGCCAGCGGGGTTACATCTGACAGTTATGCGGGATTGGGGAGCAACCGGAAGCAGGCCCTGTCTCTGGAGCCGGCCCTGACGCAGATTTCGGCGTGGTCAGGGAATGTGACGCAGGTTCAGAACCGGCTTTCCCTGACGCAATCGACGCTGGGGCAGATCAGTGCGATTTCGACGGCGCTTGGCACGACGTTGGGCACTTTGGGCGGGACGGTTCAGGCGGGGGCGGTGACGACGGTGGCGGCGCAGGCGAAGCAGGCGTTGCAAACGTTGGGAGGATTGTTGAATACGCCTGATGGCAATGGGGGATATCTGTTCGGCACGGCTGGATCGGGGGATGCGCCGGTTGCTTCGGGGGGGCTGGCGGCGGGTGGGTTGGCTGCGTCGATCGGGGGGATTGTGTCGCAGGTGAATGAGGTTGGTGGGGCTGCCGTGCTGGATCAGACGTTGGGTCTGGCGGGTTCGACGCAGGCGGGAGAGCCGTTTTCGGCGGCGTTGTCCGTCTCGCCGGAGGAGGCTGGGGGATTGGTGGAGCGGCCCGTGACGGGAGCGGGGCAGACGACGCCGGACGGGATTGTGGCGACGCAGGGAGGCGCAGCATCCGCGACGTCCACTGGGTCTCCGATTCGGGATCTAATTAGAAATCTGATGGTGGTTTCGTCTCTTTCTCCGTCGATGGTTTCCGGGTCAGGCTATCAGCAGCTTGTCGCGGGGTTGCAGAACTCTTCCATCGCGACGGGGGCTGGACTTGCGGATATGAGCGCCGGGTTGGGGGTGACGCAGAATGGCCTGACGTCCCAGGCGTCGATGCTGTCCCGGATGACGACGGCGTTTACCAGCCAACTGGATGCGACGAAGGCGGCCGATCCGGCGGCGGTCTCGGTTCAGTTGACGTCCGTGAAGAACCAGCTTCAGGCGTCCTATACGGTGATTGCGAACATGAAGGGGATGACGCTGGCGGATTATATCTGATCGGGCTTCGGGAGGGTTGAAAAGACCCTGTTGTAGAAAGACCATTCCCTGAGCAGGGCGTCCTTGATGGCGGTTTCCGCGCGGAAACCGTGGGCTTCGTTGGGATAGACGTGGTGTTCGACGGGGATGTTCCGGGCTTTCAGGTGGTGGACCATGTCTTCCGCCTGTTTCGGGGGGACGACCTTGTCCTCGCTGCCGTGCAGGAACAGGATCGGGGTCTGGATTTTTTCGGGATGCGAGAGCGGGGAGCGGTCCAGATAGCGGGACAGGGTTTCGGGATAGGGGCCGATCAGGCGGTCCAGGTAGCGGGCTTCGAATTTATGGGTTTCGTGTGCGAGGGCGCGCAGATCTGTGACGCCGTAGAGGGAGGTGGCGGCGGCGAAGAGTGTAGAGTGGGCGAGGCATTCGAGCACGGTGAGGCCCCCTGCACTGCTGCCGCGGATGACGCAGCGGGCGGGATCGACCATGTTGCGGGCGATGACGAAGCGGACGGCGTCCAGGCAATCCGTGACGTCGAGAAGGCCCCAGTGTTCGTCGAGCTGTTCGCGGTAGGTGCGGCCGAAGCCGGTGGAGCCTCGGTAATTGACGTCCAGCACGGCGAAACCGCGTGAGGTCCACCATTGGATCTTGAAGGAGAAGGCTGGGTTGGAGCGACCTGTGGGACCGCCATGGGCCATGACGACGAGGGGGGGCTTTTCATCTGTGCCGAGAGAGTGGTCGGGGTTTCCGGGAGGGTAGAAGAGGGCGTAGGCGTCTCCGGTTTTGGTGGGGAAGCGGAGGATATCCGGGCAGGAGATTGCGTTTCTGGGTAGGTTTTCGGGGAGTGTGGTGGCTGTGCGGAGGATTTTGGGGGGGCTGCCCGGTGCGCCGATGGCGATGGCTGGCGGTGCGTCCGGCGGGGTGTCGATCCAAGCGAAGAGGCCGGACTGGCCGAGGGGTTGGGGGACTTCCGAGGGGTGCCCGAAGGTGAGCGGGGTGATGGAGGACGGGTTGGACGTGAGGCGTAGGATGGTGTTCAGGCCTTCGCGGATTGCGAGGCAGAGGAGGGAGCCGTCCTTCAGGGGGGTGAAGGTCTGCTGGCCGAAGATCCAGTGCGGAAGGCCGATTTCCGCGTTGATGTTCGGGAACTGAAGTGTCGGGTCGTATGATTTCGGGTTCCAGAAGCCGGTTTCATCTGTCGCGGCGATGAGGCGGTTGTCTTGTGTCCATCTGGGTTCGATGACGCTGAAATGGCCTTGTTCGCCGTTGGCGAGGGTTTGGATGGCCCCAAGGGTTGCAGGTGTGTCCGCCAGGGGGGCGTGCTGGAGGCAGGTGTCGTTCCAGGGCATGTTGGGGTGGGACCAAGCGATCCAGGCGAGCTGTGTTCCATCGGGCGATGGGCGTGGGCTGCTATAGAAATCCGCGCCTGTGACGAGGGTGGTGCCGGAGTCCGTCGGGTTTTGGAAATCCAGCCAGACGATGGTGTTGGCGGGTTCGGGTTTTGTGGGGTCACGGTGGTCTTCCCGGATGGCGTAGGCGCCCTGGCCGGATGGATGGATGGCGAAATCGGCGAAGCGTAGGCCGGGTGCGCCGACGATTTTCCTAGGGGGAGTGGTTGCGGGTGTGATGAGCCAGACGTTGCCATCCTGGCGGTCCGAGAACAGGAGTGTAGGGCCGTCTTGCGTGCGGGCGACGGTATAGGCGCCGCCGCCGTATTCGTGGACGCGGGTTCCGATATCGAAGCGGTCGTCCGTGATGTCGGTGATGGTGCCGTCTGTCGTGGCGCTGACGAGGATGGTGCGGCCGCGTTGGGTGGGGCGGGATTCGAGCCAGTAGAGTGTTTCGCCGCAGGTACGGAGGGTGGAGAGACCGATGGTTTTGCCGGCGACGAGATCGGGCGTGACCCAGGAGGGCCAGGCGCCGGGGGGTGGGGAACGATCGGTCATGGGGACTCTTGGGTTTGTGGCTGGGGTGGAGGGAGGGTGTTATGAAGTGGCTGATCTGTAAATACGGGGGTGTGCGTATGGCGGTGGCGTGGGTTGTTTTCGGTATGACGGATGTCTGGTTGGGAGGGGGGGCTTGAGGGCTGTAGGGCGGACATTAAAAGGGTTTTTTAGAAAATATGGCTAACATCGACTATTTTATAGATGGGATAAAACTTAGTGGCGTATTTTGCCAATCCTGGCATTTTTCTGTGTTGGTGGCTTGAGTGAGGGTATTGGAGTTTGGGCGTTAAGGCTTTGAAAAGTAGTGCTTGTTCGTGAGATCTGAAGTGAAAGCAGCGCGAGTGGTGAAGTTTGGCACGGGGTTTGCAAGGTTCTCGGCAGGACCAATTTTCCTGTGGAGAGAGTATCATGATCCGTTTTTCAACTGTGGTTGCTTCTTTCGCTCTGGTTGCTGGCATGGCTGTTTCGGCGCCGGCTTTTGCGCTGCCTGCCCAGCAGACGGGGCAGCAGGTGGATCTGCATGATCTGGATCTGTCCACACGGGCGGGGCAGGATGTGGCGCGGGATCGTCTGGCGTTTGCGGCGGAACAGTCCTGCGCGCGCGTGCTGGGTGAGGATGCGGATTCGGATGACCTGCTGACGTGCCGTCGTCAGGCTTTCGTGGAGGCGCGGGGGCGGCTCGAGGAGGTGACGGTTCGGCAGTCCATGGAGCGGAATACGCTGTTCGCGGCGATTGCGCCGCATGTGGCGGCGCATTCCTGAGTGTTCAGGCGGGGGTAATGTCCAGGCCGATATCGAGGGCCTGGACGGTGTGGGTGAGCCAGCCGAGGGAGAGGATGTCCACCCCGGAGGCCGCGATGGCGGGGGCGGTTTTCGGGGTGATGCCGCCGGAGGCTTCGGCGATGGCACGGCCGTCGATCAGGGTGACGGCGTCCTTTAGTTGGGCGGGCGTCATGTTGTCGAGCAGGTAGGCGTCCGCGCCGCCGACGGCAATGGCATCCTGTAATTGTTGCAGTGTATCGACTTCGAGTTCGATTTTGACGAGATGCCCAGCGCGTTGTCTGGCGGCTGTGAGGGCAGTTTTGACGCCGCCTGCGAGGGCGAGGTGGTTGTCCTTGATGAGGATGGCGTCGTCCAGCCTGTAGCGGTGGTTCGCGCCGCCGCCGGCGCGGACGGCGTATTTCTGTAAAGCGCGCAGGCCCGGAAGGGTTTTTCGGGTGCAGCAGATTTTCGCTTTCGTGTGGGCGACGGCGCGGACGAGTTCCTGCGTGGCGGTGGCGATGCCGCTGAGATGGGAGAGGATGTTGAGGGCGACGCGTTCGCCGTTCAGGACGGTGCTGGCGGGGCCTGTGATGGTGGCGATGAGGGCGCCGGATTGAACCGTGCTTGCATCTGGCGCAAAGATTTCGAAATGGGATTTTGGATCGAGGAGCGCGAAGGTGAGTCTGGCCGCGTCCAGGCCGGCGATGGTGCCGGGCTGGCGGGCGCGGAATTCGGCGCGGACGTGTTGATTGGGGGCGATGACGGCGCTGGTGGTGATGTCTCCGGCGAGGCCGAGATCTTCCAGCAGGGCGGCGCGGAGGATGGGTTCGAGCATCAGGTCCGGCAGGGGGGGGAGCAGAGGGTTCGTCATGAAAAATCCGGTCTGGTTCAGGAGGGAATCAGGTCTGGCGTTGAGGCGAGGATATCGTGCATGGTGAAGGCGTGGCGTTTTGCCATGGGGGCGCGGCCGGGGTGATCCTGCCGGAAATGAGCGCCACGGCTTTCCTGGCGCTGGAGGGCCGCGTGGCAGATCAGGGCGCTGGTGAGGGCGTGGGCGTCCGTTCTGGCGTGTGGGGTGAGTGTGGCGAGGGCGTGGGTCAGGGATCTGGAGTTTCTGAGGATACCGGCTGAGTCGCCTAGGGTTTTTCGGAAGTCGTTATATGTGATTCTATATGGGGCGGTGGTGGTGAGCGGGGATGCGATGGAGGCGCCGTCGAGGGCGTTTCCGACGGCGCGTCCGATGACGAAGGCTTCGAGCAGGGAGTTGCTGGCGAGGCGGTTGGCGCCGTGCAGGCCGGTGCATCCGGCTTCGCCGCAGGCCCAGAGGCCGGGGATGGAGGTTTGGCCGTGCAGGTCGGTGGCGATGCCGCCCATGTGGTAATGCACGGCGGGCCGGACGGGGATGGGGGTGGTGTCCGGGTCGAGCCCGGCGGCGCGGCAGGCGGCGGCGATCGTGGGGAAATGGGTGGAGAAGCGGTTGCCGAGTTTGGGGCGTGAATCGAGAAAGACCCTGTGCCTGTCTTTGAGGTGTGCGGCGATGGCGCGGGCGACCTGATCGCGCGGGGCGAGTTCTTCGGTGAAGCGGTTTCCGGTTTCGTCGATCAATATGCCCCCTGCCCCGCGTACGGCTTCGCTGATGAGGGGGCGGCGGCCTTGTGTTTCGATATCGAGTGCCGTGGGGTGGAATTGTACGAATTCCAGATCGATCAGCGTGGCCCCTGCCCTTGCGGCCATGGCCAGGCCGGTGCCGGCTATGGCGGCGGGGCTGGTGGTTTGTTCGTAGAGGGCGCCGATGCCGCCGGATGCGATGATACAGGCGGTGGTTCGGAGGGTGATGTCGGTGGCATCCTGGCGGATGTCGATGCCGGAGACGTTCCCGTTTCTGGTGTGTAGGGCGGTGAGTTTTGCGTTTTCCAGCACCGTTATGCGGGGGGTGGCGCGGACTTTCCGGATGAGGGCGCGCATGATTTCGGCGCCGGAGCCGTCTCCGTTCGCGTGGGCGATGCGGGGGCGGCTGTGGGCGGCTTCGAGGTGCAGGTCCAGCGTGTTCGCGGCGGTGCGGTCGAAGGTGACGCCGAGGGAGAGAAGCGTCTGGATGGCGTCCGGCCCTTGGGCGGTGATGGCGCGGACGGCTTCTGGATCGCAGAGGCCGTCTCCGGCCGCCAGCGTGTCCTGTGCGTGGAGGGCGGGGGTGTCGTCCGGGGCGAGGGCCGCGGCGATGCCGCCCTGGGCGAGCGGGCTGGCGGCGCCTGTGCCGAGGGGGTGTGGGCTGAGGACGACACAGGGGCGTTTTGTGGTGAGGGCGGCGGTGAGGCCTGCCAGCCCTGCCCCGACGATCACGGGCTGGCCGTGCGGCAGGTCTGTCATGAGGCCTCCAGCATCCGTTCTATGGCGCGGCGGCCATTGGCGATCAGGTGGTCGGGGACGATGACTTCGTGTGTGGATGTTTCGAGGCAGGTGCGGAGGTTTTTCAGGGTGATGCGTTTCATGTGCGGGCAGAGGTTGCAGGGGCGCACGAACTCGGTTTGCGGGTGGGAGGCGGCGAGGTTGTCGCTCATGGAACATTCCGTCACCAGCAGGATTTTTCTGGCGCCGCTGGTGGCGACGTAATCCGACATGGCGGCGGTGGAGCCGGAAAAATCGGCTTCCGCGACGACATTGGGTGGGCATTCGGGATGGGCGAGGACGACGACGCCCTTGTGCTGACGGCGGTAGCGGCGGATTTCTTCCGGAGTGAAGCGTTCGTGAACTTCGCAGTGCCCGGGCCAGGTGATCATCTCGATGCCGGTTTCGGCGTGGATGTTCTGGGCGAGGAATTCATCGGGAATCATGATGACGCGCGGGACGTTCAGGCTTCTGACGATTTTCGCGGCATTGGCGGAGGTGCAGCAGATATCGCTTTCGGCTTTTACCTCGGCCGAGGAATTGACGTAGGTGACGACCGGGACGCCGGGATGGGCGCATTTGAGGGAGCGGACGTTTTCAGCGGTGATGGATTCCGCCAGCGAGCACCCTGCCCTCGTATCCGGAATGAGGATGGTTTTGTTCGGGTTCATCATTTTGGCGGTTTCGGCCATGAAGTGGACGCCGGCCATGACGATGATGTCCGCGTCCATGTTCTGGGCTTCGCGGGCGAGGGCGAGGCTGTCTCCCCGGATGTCGGACACGCAGTGGAAGATTTCGGGTGTCTGGTAGTTATGGGCCAGGATGACGGCGTTTTTTTCTTTTTTCAGGCGCAGGATGGCGTCGATGTCGTCCGCGAACTGGCTGTCGAAATCGGAGCGCCACATGAGGCGTTCGACGCGTTTGTAGAGGCCGTCCAGTTTGGATTCGGGGGCGAGCTGGTCCATCGGGCGCTGTCTCCTGGAGGATATACTCTTATTGAGCATAAATCGGATATGTGTCTTCGCCGCGATAGAAGGGGATTGTTGGGGGTGGCGTCAAGAGGCTCGCGCGATTGTCAGGAGTGTTAGGGGGCAGCGATGGAGATGGGTATTTTGCTATTTTCGGTCATTCTCCTGCCAGAGCCGACCGCGCTCTGTTCTTCTGGCGGCTAGTAGGCCCGGGTTAGTTGCCATCCTGTGTCCAGCGCTGAAATGCTCACTGAGTGCGAGCGATTTCCGCCACGCGCCACGCTTCCCAGCGCTGAAGCAGGCGATTGTGGGAGTCACCGATCGGCTGATTCAGGAGTTCGGCAGCGCGCATCCGGGCGGTACGGAAGTGGCGAAAGCCCTGCCGCAGTTCGCACCATGCGATCAGGGTACAGTGGGTGTCCGAGTAACCCAGCACGACAGGCCAGACTGTTCTTTCGGTTTCGTCGCCGTTTTCGGCACGATAGAGGAGCCGTAGCTTCACCCTTTTGCGAATTGCATCCCGCAAGGTCGCTGTATTCACCACCTCTTCCGTTATATCAAGGCGTGGCACCACTCTTGTGCTTGGTTGCACGACGAATGTTCTCAAATGGGCAGGAATGGCGGTTACGATTTTGGCGAGAACATTGCGAGCCGCAGGGGATAGAAGCGGATCACCGCGCTCGGCCACCCATTGCGCACCCAGCGCTATGGCTTCCAACTCCGCTGGTGTCAGCATCAGCGGCGGCATGTCGTAGTCCGTCGCCAGCAGATAGCCGAAGCCGGCTTCGCCTGTGATCGGCACGCGCTGCGCCATCAGGTCAGCGACATCGCGGTACACGGTGCGTGTCGATACTTCCAGCTCGGCTGCCATGGCGGCGCCGGTCACAGGCATGGTTGATCGGCGAAGGATTTGGATGATCTGGAAGAGGCGTTCGGCGCGACGCACCGGCTCATGACTCCTGCTGACACAATGTTGTCAGTAGGGGTGGATTATAAGGGTGTCTCGCGCAAGAGACTTTTAGGACATGACCAATGAAGTTCGCATCTATCCGTTTGATCGCCGCAGACATCAAGGCGATGGTTGCTTTCTACGAGTTGGTGACAGGCCAGACTGCCGACTGGCTGGCACCACAATTCGCCGAGATCGTCACGCCCGCCGCGACCTTGGCGATCGGCAGCGCCGAGACAGTAGCGATTTTCGCCGATGGGAGCGCCGAGCCAGGTGCGAACCGCACCGCTATCCTTGAGTTCATGGTCGAGGATGTCGATGCAGCCTTCGAGTTGCTGAAAGACAAGGCCGAGTTGGTGCATTCGCCTAAGCTGCTGCCGTGGGGCAATCTTACGTTTCAGGTTCGTGATCCCGAGGGGTCTGCCGTCAGCCTGTTCACGCCCGTTACCGATGCGGCAAAGGCGCGCTTTGGTTCACGATAGATTTTTACGGCAAGTGGCTGCCGTCCGACAGTTTTGGCGACGACCGGGTCCGTTGGATGTTTAGCTTTTCGCTATCGAGGGTGATCTCACCGTTTGAGATTACGTATCGGTACAGGTTCTGGCGCGTGATCCCAAGTTCGGCGGCGGTTGTTTTGTGGGGGGCTGTCCTGCCATTCGCGGGCGCGCGGCGGCAAGACTCGCTCGCGTAAGTTCCATGATCGATTTCCGTTCAAATTCGGACAGTTCGGCAAAAATCTAAGGTTGGATCTAAAGTTTCCGGGGTGACGACCGAAATAAGCAGAGTGTTATGATTGGCTGTCAGGTGGGTTTGACGAGGGGGAGTTTTGAGCCGGCGGCCTGACGTTCGCCGATGATTTCGCGGCGGAAGCGGAACAGGCGGGCGGGGCGGCCTCGGGAATCCGTGTCCAGCAGGTCCGTTTCTTCTACCAGGTTTTGCTGGGTGATGAGGCGGCGGAAGTTCTGTTTGTGCATGGGCTGGCCTGCGACGGCTTCGACGGTGCGTTGCAGGGCGAGGAGAGTGAAGATTTCGGGCATGAGTTCGAAGATGACGGGGCGGTAGCGGATTTTGGCGCGAAGGCGGGCCATGCCGGTGGCGAGGATGCGGCGGTGATCTCCTTCCATGGGGGTGCCGGGGATGAAGAGGTCCGGGGCGGTGTTGTGGGGGGATTCCGGGATAAGACCGGCCTCCCAGAGGAGTTCGTAGCGCTGGAGGACGAGCTGGTCGTCCCACGGGGTGTCGTCCATTCCGAAGGCGGCGGCCGCGCGCTGGTGGCGTTCGATGCGTTGGTGGCGGGGGGCGTTGGCGGACCAGTCCTGGAGGCGCTGGTGGATGATTTTGATGAGGCTGTGTGGGCCGGTGCGATCTTCCCAGGGGAAGTATTGGTACCAGGAGCGCCAGTTTTCGGCGTTGCCTTCGATGCGGGTGAGGGCGAGGTAGGAGATGAGGATGGAGCGGGGGTGGTTTGGAGTGGTGGGGTCGTAGGTATCGGCGAAGGTGTAGAGCTGTTCGATATGGCCGAGTTTGTGGCCGGTCTGCCATTCGACCCAGAGGCGCATTCCGGTTTGCAGGGAGCGGTGGCGGGATTCGAGCGGGCCTGCGGGGAGGCGGCGTCCGCAATTGAGTGTCAGGACTTTTGGGGTTCCGTCTTGTACGGCGACGAGGACGGCGATGAGTTGCGGCTGCATGGCGCATCATAGCGGGGGAGACGGGTGGGCGTCATCCCTGCGGGGGCAGCGGCGTTTTCGTAGCGGGGAGGCAGCCGTTCGGGACGGCCGCCGGTGTGGGGCGGTGTTTTGGCCGCCCCACGGTGTTGGGCTTTAGCAGCCGAAGCCGAAGCCCTTGTGTGCGCCGAAGCCTGCGAAGGCGTTGCCGCCGTGCTGCTGCGGGTTGCAGAAGTCGAAGCTGTTCTTCGGGGCGGCGCCGCGGCCGCAGAACGGATCGAAGGAGCCGCCCTTGCCTGCGAAGCCTTTGGAGCCGTTGAAGCCCTTGCCGCAGGTGAAGTCGGACGCGGACTGCTTGCAGATGTTGCCCCAGCCTTTGCCGCCCCAGCTCTGGCCACCCCAGATGGAGCCGCCCTTGGAGGAGGAGCCGCAGCCGCCGTTGCCCCAGGAGTTCTTGCCCCAGTTGCCGCCCCAGCTTCCGCCCTTGTTCCAGCCGCCGCCGTTGCCGCAGCCCCAGCCGTTTCCGCCGCCGGTCCAGCCACCCCAGCCGCCGCCGTGGTTGTTGCCGCCGCCGCAGGGGGGCTGCGGGGTGGGCGGGGTGGGCGGGGTGACGGGCTGCGTCGGGTTGGTGGGGCAGGTGCCGCCGCCGGAGCCGCCGCTGGTGCCGCAGGACGAGCCGATCACATAGTCGCCCGCGCTGTCCTTGGAAATGGTGGTGGCGCCGGGGGTGAAGCCGGCGGCTGCGTGGACGTCGCCCAGCGTCAGGGTCTTGCCGCCGTTGAGGGAGACGTTGAGGGTGTAGCTGCCGTCGGTGTTCTTGTCATAGACGGCGGAGACGGGGGTGACGCCCGTGGAGCCGTTGATGGCGAATTCCGTCTTGCAGGAGACGTTCTGGAAGTTGGTGGTGACGTTGCTTTCGTTGCCGTTGAGGACGACGGTTTCCTTCGACGTCGGGTCGAACGTGACGGTGCCGCCATAGGCGTAGAAGCCGCCATACATGGTGGTGTTGCCCGTGAGGGTGACGTTCATCGCGTTATCGACGGAGATCTGGTGCTGTTCGTTGCCCAGCGTCGAGTTGATGAGGTTCAGGTTGCCGCCGCCACTGATGCGGTCGCTGCCGAACAGGACGTTGGAGGTGTTGTTCTGGATGGTCAGCGAGCCGTTATTCTCGTTGAACGCGCCGAGATTGACGGTTCCGGCGGTGTCCACCACGAGGTTGCCGCTCTGGAAGACCTGGAAGCTCTGCGTGGAGAACACGGTGGAGGTGTCGTTCGGGCAGGCGTTCTGGGCGGTGATGAGCAGGGTGCCGTTGGTGCCGATCGTCAGGCTCGGCACGTCGATGGAGGACGGCGTTGCGGCGATGGCGAGGGAGGGGCTGACGGCGCCGGTTGCGCTGGTGGGGCCGCTGACGTTGACGTCGTGGTAGTTCTGCGGTGCGTCGTTGGTGGACCAGTTTGCGGGGTCATAGAAATTGTTGGACTTGTCGCCAGTCCAGTATGTTGTGGTCATAATATAAACCTTCCTTAATTTAATCAAAACGCATCATGTACGACGTCTGCCGCAGAATTGTTTCGGTTGCTGTGCATCCGGGGAGGGTTTGTAACGATGTGTAGGAATTTGTCGCGTAAAAAAGGCATTAAAGTGTTGATTTAATGATTTTATTCTACGTCATATACTTATGAAGTGGTTCGGGGGAGCTTGTTTCGGGTTTGTGGTGGGGCGAGATGGTGGGGTGCTTGCGGAAGTTCTGCGTGGGGTGGCCGGAGGGTCCGGCCATTATTGTTTCTGTACTGGGGGTGTTCAGTTATTTATGGGGGATGTGGGGTGTTTATGGGGTCTGGACGGTTGTGATGTCTGACTCGGGGGTGATGGTGATGCGGGGGCTGAGGGTGGCGTTCGTGAACTGCCCTGCCCCGTTCGGTTCTTCCTGCATGGTGGCTTCGGCGTGGTCCTGATAGGAGAGGACGGTGATGTCGGCCTGGGCGCAGAGGGCGAGGTACCAGAGTTTGTGGCAGACGGAGAGGGAGGCGAGGAGGAGGTCTTCCGGGTTCCAGCGGGTGGGATCGCCGAGGAAGGCCGGGTCTGACGAGCCGGGAAGATCGGGTTTGCCGGAGGCGGTGTGGGTGTGGTTACGGCTGTAGGCCCGGTAGGCGGCGGTCCCCTGGCCGGTGTTGCCGGTCCAGGTTGTGGTGACGCGGTAGGTGTGGGTGCGGTCTGGCATCAGGCGAATTTCCTGCGGGCGGCTTCCAGGGAGGCCGGGAGGGGGGTGTTCTCCGCGAGGCGGTTGTCGTCCAGCGGGCGGCCGAGGGCGGTGGTGACGGGGATGACTCCGGCCCAGATGGGGAGGGCGTAGTCTTCCGCGTCATCCACGGGCGGGGCGGCGCGGATCTTGCTGGAGACGGCGTTCATGCTGACGGCGAGGACGCCTGTGGCCTTGCGTTCCTTCGTGAGCATGGGGCGGACTTCGTTCCACCGGCCGGGGAGGAGGTGTTCGGTGATGATTTTCAGGGCATGGTCGTGTTCGTCGGGATCGGTGATGTGGCGGGCCTGGCCGTGGATGACGGCGCAGCGGTAGTTCATCGAGTGGTGGAAGGCGGAGCGGGCGACGACGATGCCATCCACGTGTGTGACGGTGATGCAGACGGGGAAGCCCTCGTCTATGTTTTTGATGATGCGGGTGGTGCTGGCGCCGTGGATGAACAGGGTGTTTCCGTCCCGTCCGTAGGCCATCGGCATGACCATGGGGCGGTCTTGGGCGGTGAAGCCGACATGGGCGACGAGGCCAGCATCCAGGATGGCGTGGATGGTGGGTTCGTCATAGAGCGCGCGTTTGGACTGGCGGGCGATGGCGTAGGGGGGGAGGGTCTGGCTCATGGGGGGGGATTGTGCATGGGGACTGGACTGGTTGAAGATCCGGTTTCGGGAAAATGAGGGAGCCAGTTGATGCTTGAGGGGTGGATCGTTCTGGACCGTGCGGGGCGGGTTCCGTTGGCGGAGCAGATTTACCGGCAGGTTCGGGGGATGGTTCGGGAGGGGCGTGTGGCGGATGGCACTCCCCTGCCCTCCTCCCGTATGCTGGCGGACCGTCTGGCGGTTTCCCGAAATACGGTGACGGCGGCTTATGATCTGTTGCGGGCCGAAGGAATTCTGGAGGGGCGTTCCGGGGCGGTGCCGGTGCTGGTGCTGCCGGAGGCGGTGGGGGCTGGCAGTCCGGTTCTGGATCTGGCCGAGGGGGTACGGCTGTCACGCGTGGGGGCTTTGCTGGCGGAGGATCGGCATGCGGTGGCGTATGGGGATCGGGGGGGGCGGTTGCGGCCGGGGCAGCCGGATGCGGCTTTGTTTCCGCGCGACGAGTGGGCGCGGTGTTTGCGGCGGGCGGCGCGCGGGCTGTCTGGCGATGTGCTGTTGTATGGGCATATGGAGGGGGTTCCGCGATTGCGGCGGATTCTGGCGCGGGTTCTGGGGGAAACGCGGGGGCTTTCGGTGACGGAGGAGCAGATTCTGGTGGTGCCGACGGTACAGTCTGCGTTGGGGATGCTGGCGCGGTGTCTGGTGGAGGCGGGGGATGAGGTGTGGATCGAGGAGCCGGGCTATCTGGGCGCGCGGCGGGCCTTCGCGGAGGCGCGGCTGGTGCCGATGCCGGTGGATGAGGAGGGTGCGGATGTGAGCGGCATGGAGGGGCGGCCGCGCGTGATGTATGTGACGCCGTCGCATCAGTATCCGTTGGGGGTGAGGATGGGTCTGGCGCGGCGTGTGGCGTTGCTGGAGCGGGCGCGGGCGGTGGGGGCTGTTGTGATCGAGGATGATTATGACAGCGAGTTTTTGTGGAGCGGGCGACCGGTTCCGGCTTTGGGGGCGTTGGCGGTTCGGGGGGAGGTGGTGACGCTGGGGACGGTTGCGAAGTCCATGTTGCCGGGGTTGCGGCTGGCGTGGATGGTGGCGCCCCCTGCCCTCGCCCAGGTTTTGCGATATGCGCAGGTGAATCTTGGGTTGATGGTGAATGTGCATGTGCAGGAGGCGTTCGCGTCGTTTATCGACAGTGGGCAGTATCGGCGGCACCTGGAGCGGATCAGCGGGGTGTATCGGGAGCGGGGGCGGGTTTTGTGCGAGGCGGTGCGGCGGTGGTGTGGCAATCTGGTGTCCGTGCCGGTTCCGACGGGTGGTTTGCAGGTGGCGGTGCGGTTTGGGGAGGAGGTGGATGATGTGGCAGTGGTGCGGGCTTTGGCGGGGGCAGGGTTCAGCGTGCCGGCGTTGTCCCGGTTGTGTCTGGCCCAGTTGGGTTCGGGGGAGGCTGCGCGTGGGGTTGTGGTGTCGTTCGCGGAGGTGGGGCAGGAGGAGGCCGATCGTTTCGGGCGGGTTCTGGCGGCGGCGCTGCGGGGGTGAGGGGGATGCTGATTTCGGGGATGTGAGGGGCGCGTGGCAACCGGGATGGGGGTTGGGAGGTTTTGTATTGCGAACTGTGTAATCTGGTTTGGCGAGGGACTGAGGATGCGGGGATTTCGGATGTTGGGTGGTCTGGCCGGTTTGGTGCTGGCTGTGGCGGCGAATGGTGCCAGGGCGGAGGACCAGACGCCGCCGACGGCGTATTACTGGCATAACTGGGCGGATTCGCATGGGGTGAGCCATATGACGCGCTGCCCGTTTCATGCCTATACATTGAAGACGATGAACAAGCCTGCGGCGCCGCAGTGGTCTGACCCGCAGCCGAAGGGGGAGGCGCAGGTGATTTCGACGGTGCAGCCGAACCACTGGAACGGGGCTTGGCATCCGGACCCGAAGGTGCAGTGGATCATTCCGCTGAAGGGGACGTGGTTCGTTCAGGCGATGGACGGGAAGCGGGTCGAGATGGGGCCGGGCGATGTTTCGCTGGGGGAGGACCAGATGACGAAGCCGGATGCGCAGGGGCATAAGGGGCATCTGGCGGGCAATGTGACGGAGGGGCCGGTGACGTTGATGGTGATTCAGTTGGCGGAGGCGCCGACGGTCGATCAGCCTTGCAGGTTCAAGTGAGATGGCGGGGCGTGAGGGGCTACCGCGCGGGATCGATCATATCGGGATCACGGTGCGGGATCTGGAGGCGGCTTCGGCGTTTCTGGTGAAAGCGTTTGGTGCTGTGCCGCTTTATGACAATATGACGCGGGATCAGCAGCCTTTCGCGGGGAGCGATGCGGAGCGGACGCTTGGGCTGGTGCATGGCGGCGAGGTTGTGGCGATGCGGATGCTGAAGCTGGGTAATGGGCCGGGGATCGAACTGTTCGAGATGCGGGCGCCGGAGCAGACTCCGCCTGCGCGGGCGAGCGATCTGGGGATCCAGCATTTCGCGCTGTATGTGGACGATATCGAGGCGGCGGCGAAACGGTTCGTAGAATCTGGCGGGGTTTTGCTGACGCAGCCGCGCAAGCAACTGGGGATCGAGGAGGGAGCGGGCAATGCGTTCTGTTATGGGCGCACACCTTGGGGATCGACGATTGAGTTGCTGTGTACGCCCACCACATCCGGGTTTGACAAGGTGGCGTCGGAGAAGCGGTATCGGCCGCCGGAGCGTTGATGGGCTGTGCCATGCCAGGGCGCTCCCCTGGACCCGCCAAAGGCCACTGGCCTTTGAAAACCAGTTGGTCGCGGAGGTTTGTCTTGTCAGGAAGATGGGGGAGGGTATCAGGAGGTTTGCGAATGAAATGAGGAGCGCGTGATGAGTGAGTCAGAGCATACCGGTGCGGGTGGGCTTGCGACGCTGTTGCTGGCGGCGCGACGGAGTGGGGTTCCGGCCGGGGATGTGCCGACGGCGCTGGTTCCGGCAGATGTTGTTGCGGCCTATGAGGTTCAGGATCGTGTTGCGGAGGCCCTGAAGGAGCAGCTCGGGCCGATCGGGGGATGGAAGGTTGGGGCGCCGACGCCTGAGGGAGAGCCGTTCGCGGCGCCGGTTCATGCGGGAACGATTTATGCGGATGGGGCCGTGGTTCCGGCGGACCGGATGCGGCTGATCGGGGCGGAGGCGGAGATTGCGTATCGCTTCGGGAAGGCGCTACCGACGCGGGTGGAGCCTTATGGGGAGGGAGAAGTTCTGGAGGCCGTTGCGTCCGTTCATGCGGCGATAGAGGGGGTGGACACGCGATTTGAGGCGATGAATTCGCAGGAAAAATTCGTGCATTTTGCGGATCAGATGAATCATGGCGCGATGATTATCGGGCCTGCGGTGACGGACTGGCGGGGGCTGGTTCCGGTGGAGCAGGCGGTGGAGATGGTGATTGACGGCAAGGTGGTGGTTGCGCATCGGGGGGGCAATTCGGCGGGTGATCCGCGACGCTTGCTTGTGTGGCTGGCGAATGAGGCGTCGCGCCGTGGGTATGGGATTCCCGAGGGGACGGTGGTGATTACCGGGTCCATGACGGGGACGGAGTTCGTGCCGCATGGTACGGATGTGACGGCGCGATTCCCGGGGTTTTCGGAGGTTTCCGCGCGGTTTGCGTGAGGGCGTGGTTTTGTGAAAGGGGTTTGAGAACCCCTTGATTTTCAGATGCTGACGAGTTTGGGGCGGGCGCGTTTCACGCGGGGGGAATGACGGGTGGGAAGAGGGGCTTTCTGGCTTGCGTAGCCGGTTTTGCCCATGTCGTAGCCGATTTCCCAGTATTGCGCGCTGGCGTAGTGCGCGGGGAGGTGGGCATCGTAGGGGTTGGCGACGTGGCCTTTTGCGTGGGCGTCCAGGCCTTGCTGCATGATGCGGGCGCGGGTGGCGTCGCCCTGTGCGACTTTCCAGATGGTGGGGTTGAAGCCGTGTTTCCGGGAGTTCAGGAGCCGTTTGAGGAAACCGGGCATGGTTTGATCCTTTGGTGGGGGGATTCTGTGGTTTTCGGGAATGTCCGATCTGGTGTGGGGATAGTGTCGGCGGGTTTGGGGCTGTGCAACGGGAAAATCGGCGGGTTCGTGAGTGTTTCGTCAATCTTTGACGATTTTTGTGAGTATGTGTTTTTCGGATGGGTTCTTTCGCGATTTTATCATTAAAAAAGGGGCCGGAGCCCCTTTGTTGAGTGTGTGTGGGAGGGTGTTCAGAGCAGGTCTTTCGTTTCGAGCAGGTTTCTGTTCTTGCATTCCGGGATGAAGAACGTGGCGATGATGGTGGTGATGGCGAGGGCCATGACGTAGAGGGCGAGGGGGATCCAGGCCATGCTGCCTGCATGTGCGCCGGGGGCGGCGTGTGTGGGCCAGTAGCGGATGGTCATGGCGATGATGAAGGAGCCGACGAGAGGTGTGATGCCGCCTGCGATGACGGCGGAGACTTCGCGGGTGAGGGAGACGGCCATGTAGCGGTGGCGGGCGCCGAACATTTCCGGGAGGAAGGCGGCCTGGGAGCCGAACATGCCCCATGCGGCGATGCCCAAACCCACGGAGAGGCCGATGGCGGCCCAGACGGTCTGGCCCTGTGCGAAGGCGTACCAGACGAAGGGGGCGGAGACGAGTTCGAGGATGGCGAAGCCGCGATAGGTTTTGACGCGGCCGAATTTGTCCGACAGCAGGCCTGCGACGGGGACGGTGATGGCGCCGACGAGGGCGGCGGAGATGAGGGCGATAGTGCCCGAGAGGGCGGGCAGGCCCATCGTGTGGACGATGAAGCTGATGGCGAGCACCTGATAGAGCGAGGAGCCGCCGTTTTCGCCCGCGCGGAGGCCGATGCCGACGATGATGGTCTTCCAGGAGGTTTTGACGAGTGTGGTGAGGGAGGTGGATTCGTGGGCCTGGTGTTCGTTCATTTTGGCGAAGGCCGGGGATTCTTTCATGGTGACGCGCATGTAGAGGGCGACGATCAGGATGACGAAGGAGAGCAGGAAGGGGAGGCGCCAGATCCAGGAGTGTTCGAAATCCTTCACGCCGAAGAGGAGGGCGCAATAGACGACGGCGGCGAGGATGGTGCCGATCTGGATGCCGAGGAAGGGCATGGAGGCGTAGAAACCGCGTTTTCCGTAAGGGGCGTATTCGGTCATCATCACGGCGGCGCCGGCCTGTTCCGCGCCGGCGCCGAGGCCCTGGAGGATGCGCATGAGGATGAGGAGGAGGGGGGCGAACAGGCCGATTTGGTTATAGGTGGGGAGGAGGCCGATGGTAGTGCTGGCGAGGCCCATGAGGGTGACGGTGATGAGGAGGATTTTCTTGCGGCCGATCCTGTCTCCGAGTGCGCCGAAGACGACGCCGCCGATGGGGCGGACGGCAAAACCGATAGAATAGGTTGCAAAGCTTGCGATCAGGCCGAGGCCTGCGGTGTTGCTGGGGAAGAACAGGGGGCCGAAGACGAGGGCGGAGGCGAGGCTGTAGAGGGCGAAATCGTAATATTCGAGGGCGGAGCCGAAGGAGCATGTCCAGGCGGTTCGTCGGAGGTCTGCCGGGGTGATGGTGATGTCTTCGTGGAGGGTGTCCTGCGCTGTGGTATTGGAGTGCGCGGGGACGAAGCCGTGCGGGAGGGCCTGTGTGGTCATGCTTTTTGTATTCCCTGACTGTTTTTAGGGATCTTTTCCGACGCCGTCTGCTGCGGATATCAACGCGGTTTCGGCTTTGAAGTGTGCGCGACCATAGGCGGGTTTTTGGGGGATCGTGTTCACATGTTGGTGGATGGGTGGGGTGATCGCGGGGAGTTGCTTGAGGGAGTGGTTTCCAAAGGCGTGCCTTTGGTGGGGGTCCAGGGGGCGAAGTCCCTTGGGGAAGCGATGCGGGGCGCTGCCCCGCGCCCCGGACCTTCACCTCCGGTGGTCTGGGTTCAGGCGGGGATGGGTTTCAGGGCGGGGTAGAGGGCGCGGTAGCGGGTGAGGCCGCGTGCGTAGGCGTCCCGCAGGGTGGGATCGGGCTTGATTTCGGCGATGCGTTTGGGGGCGAGGCAGACGAGGGAGGGGTCTTCCGCGGTGACGGCGAGGCGTGCGAGGCGTGCGGCCCCGAAGGCGCCGCCCTGTTCGCCGTGGTCCAGCCGGTGGAGGGTGACGTCCATCACGGAGGCGAGGATGGTGGACCAGAGTTTCGAGCGGGAGCCGCCGCCGATGACGTCCGCCTCCCGGAAGCCGGAGCCTGCGGCGGTGAGGCCGTCCAGCGCGTCCCGGAAGGAATAGGCGACGCCTTCGAGGATGGATTGCGTCATGATGGCGCGGGTGGTGTCTTGCGACAGATGCAGGAAAGCGCCGCGGATATCGGCATCGTTATGGGGGGTTCGCTCGCCCGAGAGGTAGGGCATGAAGGTGACGGGGGAGGGTTCGTTCGGGATTTCGGGAAGTTCGGCGAGGAGGTCTGTTTCGGTGGTTCCGGTGACGCGGGACCACCAGGCGAGGGAGGCGGCGGCGGAGAGGGTGACGCCCATCTGGTGCCATGTATTGGGCAGGGCGTGGCAAAAGGAGTGGATGGCGGACTGGGTGGCGTGGCGGAAGCTGCCGGTGGTGTTCCAGACGACGCCGGAGGTTCCCAGCGAGACGAAGGCATCGCCGGGATGGGTGGCGCCGAGGCCGATGGCGCCGGCGGCGTTGTCGCCTGCGCTGCCGGCGAGGATGGGGGGCGTGTCCATGCCCCAGCGTTGGGCGAGTTCGGGTTTGAGGCGGCCTGCGGCATCGGAGCCTTCGCAGAGGCGGGGCATATGCTCAGGAGTGAGATAAGTGGCTTCAAGGGCGGCTTCGGACCATTTCCGGTGGCCGACATCGAGCCAGAGGGAGCCTGAGGCGTCCGACATATCCTCGATCATCTCGCCTGTCATGCGGTAGCGGAGCCAGGCTTTGGGGAGGAGGACTTTCGCGGTTCTGGCGAAGATTTCCGGTTCGTGTTTGCGGACCCAGAGGAGTTTGGGGGCGGTGAAGCCGGGCATGGCGAGGTTGCCGGTGATGGTGTCTATCTCGGGCAGGCGTTCGGTGAAGAGGGTGCATTCGGCGGTGGAGCGCGTGTCGTTCCAGAGGATGCAGGGGCGCAGGACGCGGCCTTCCGCATCGAGCAGGACGGCGCCGTGCTGCTGGCCGGAGAGGCCGATGCCTTTGACGGCGGCCATTTCCCTGGGGTGTTCGTCGCGCAGGGCGTCCAGCGCCTTGCCGGTGGCGGTCCACCAGTCTTCCGGGTTCTGTTCGCTCCAGCGATCGTGCGGGCGGGAGACGGTGAGTTTTTCGGTTTTCGCGGCGAGGACGGTCTGGGCGTCATCGACCAGGATGGCCTTGATGCCTGAGGTGCCGACGTCGATTCCGATATACATGTGATGGCTCGCCAAGGTTTTACGGAGGTGGACCTTGGCGCGGTTCGGGTGTGGTTGGGAATGGCCTCGGGGGGTGTATCGCGGGGTTGTGAGGAGGGTGCGTTATGATGCGCCCTTTGCGAAGCCCATTGTGGGGTCGGTGATGGAGGGCTGGCCGTTTTCGATATGGCCCGCGAGACGCCACGAGAACTTTTCGTCGCCCGGGATGGTGAGGGCGACGTCGTACCAGCCGTTATGGTCTGCCTGTGTGAAATGGGCCGGTTCCACGGCGCCGGGCAGGAGGGTGAGGGATTTGCCTTGCACGGAATGCCGTTCCCGGACCTGGACGGCGACCGGCAGTGCGGATGGGTTGCTGATGGAGAGCACGAGAGTCTGGTTCCTGGGATCGGTTCGGGTGGCGATGCCGAGTTCGGGCTGGTCGGGTTTCGGGGTGATGCCCTGAAAGCGGCGGAAGAAGCCGTTCGGGCCGTGGACTTCGAGGTGGTAGTGTTTGCCGGGCTGGGTGGTCCATCGGTCGGAGAGTTGTTTGCCGGGTTCGACGGTGTAGGAGCGCGGGGCGGTTCCGTAGGCCGGGTCTCGCACCATGAAGACGGCCGCGGCTTCGCCGTGATTGGCGAAAGCGAGGGCAAGGCCGGTTGTTTCCGTGCGGGCGTGGACCTGAAGATCGTAGGGCAGGGGGCGCGCTTTTCGGGTTCCCGGTTCCTGCTGCGGCATGGTCTGGGTGGTGGGAACCTGCGGGATGTAGCTGGTGTGGCGGGTTTGGTCCGGCGGGGCGTAGGCGGTGGTGGAGGGAAGGGGGGAGAGTGTGTTGGCGTTGGGGGTTTTGAAATCGAAGCAGGAGGTGAGATCGCCGCAGACGGCGCGGCGCCAGGGGGTGATGTTGGGTTCGATCAGGTCCGGCCGGCCCTCGCCGAAGCGTTTTTCGATGAAGCGGATGATGGAAGTGTGATCGAACACTTCGGAATTGACCCAGCCGCCCCGGCTCCATGGGGAGAGGACGGTCATGGGGACGCGCGGGCCGAGGCCGTAGGGGCCGGGGGAGTAGTTGTCGGCCTCGCTGCCGGTGAACCATTCGTGGCGGGTGGAGACGGTGGAGCCGCCGAGGACGGTTCCGACCGCCGGGACGGGGGGGACGATATGATCGAAGAAGCCGTCGTTTTCATCGAAGGTCAGGAACAGGGCGGTTCTGCTCCAGATTTCGGGATTGGCGGTCAGGATGTCCAGCACCTGTGCGATGTACCAGGCGCCGTAATTGGCGGGCCAGTTAGGGTGTTCGCAATAGGCTTCGGGGGCGACGATGTAGGTGACCTGCGGGAGAGTTCCGTTTTTCACGTCGGCCTGAAGCTGATCGAACAGGGTTCCGGAGGCGCTGATATCGGTTCCGGTGCGGGCCTTGAGGGCGAGGGGGCTGATATCGGGGGCGTTGCGATAGGCGTTGAAATAGAGCAGGGAATTATCGCCATAGTTTCCGATATAGGCGTTGCTGCCCCAGCCCCATTCCCCGGCGGCGTTCAGGCCGGTGCCGATGTCCTGATAGACTTTCCAGGAGATGCCGGCGGCTTGCAGGCGTTCGGGGTAGGTTTTCCAGCCGTAGCCTTTTTCGGCGTTATCGACGACGGGGCCGCCCCCTGCGCCGTCGTTGCCGACCCAGCCGGTCCACATGTAGTAGCGGTTCGGGTCCGTGCTGGACATGATGGAGCAGTGGTAGGCGTCGCAGATGGTGAAGGCGTCCGCCAGTGCGTAGTGGAAGGGGATGTCCTGCCGGGTGAGGTAGGCCATTGTGGTTGTGCCTTTTTGCGGCACCCACTGGTTCCAGAAGCCGCTGTTCCAGGCGAGATGTGTTGTCTGCCAGTCATGGGGCAGGTCTTCGATGAACTGGAGGCCGAGATTCATGGCGGTGGGGTGGAAGGGGAGGAGGAAGCCGTCCTGCCGGGGCTGGTTCCAGACGGTCTGGTTATGGGTGAGTCTGGCGGGTGAGGGGTCGTTGAAGCCGCGGACGCCCTGCAGGGAGCCGAAATAGTGATCGAAGGAGCGGTTTTCCTGCATCAGGACGATGATGTGTTCGACATCGTGGATGGAACCGGTTTCGGTGTTGGCCGGGATGGCGGCGGCGCGGGTGATGCTCTCGCGCAGGGTTGCGGCGGCGACGCCCGCGCCCATGAATTTGAAGAACGAGCGGCGGGTGTTGTCTGTCATGTGTGGTCCCTGCATCGTGAGAATGGCGTGATCCGATGCGGGGGACCATAGGGTTCCGCCGTAGGGGCGGGTGTTAAGATTTCGAGAAAAGACGATTGATGGCCTTGGGATGTGTGGTTCCGGCCGGGTGGCCGGAACCATTAGCGGAGTGGGTTATGCGGCTTTTGTTGCGGTTTCCGTATGGTCGGCGCGGTAGGGGCCTTGTGCCTTGACCTGGATGCTGAGGATGCGGTGTGCGTCCGGTTCGCAGGGGCCGAGGGGGAGGATGGCCGCGCCGTTGGTCCAGCGGCAGGGGGAGGTTTCGACGACGTCCCAGCCGGGGAGGGTGGGGGTGGTGAGGTGGGTGTCCAGCGTCGTGCGGCCCTGGGTGCCGAAGAGGCTGATCTCGCCGACGAGGACGCCGAGATCCCGGCGGTCATCGACGAAGGGGCCGATGGTATCTGACGGGCGGGCGGTTCTGGAGGCGAGGATGACGGTTTCGGTTCCTTCGGGCAGCAGGAAGACGTGCTGGTTGTTGACGATGCGCCGACTTTTCACGATGGCGCCGGTGTTGGTGATGAGGTGGAGGGCGGCGTCGTCCGTCAGGGAGTCCGCGATGGGGGAGGGGGTGTTGGCGCGGGCCAGGATGGCGGCGTGGAGGGGTTCGACGAAGCTGCGCGAGGTGTCGAGCGGGAGGGTTTCGGAGCCGCCGATGGAGCGGAGGTCCGCCGGGAAGGCGGCGGTGACGGGGTTGTTTTCGAACTGGGCGCGGTTGCCGGTGTCCAGATAGCTTTCCGTGAGGGCGCCTTCGGCCCAAATGGCTTCGTGGGTATCCAGCTCGATGTGGAAATAGGTGTAGGTGTCGATCGAGCGGTCGATGATGATGGAGGCGTTGTTGACCAGCATCCGGGCGGGGACGAGTTTGCCGTCGAACACCATGCAGTGTTCCTGCGTGATCAGCAGGTCGCGGCTGGGGGTGTTGTCGGCCAGGGCGCCGGCTTTGATGCGGATGAGCCAGTTTTCTTCCGGGACGCGTTGATCCGCCACGGTGAGGGTGCGGTGGCCGGTCCATTTAACGGGCATCGGGCCTTTGGCGGTGGCGATGGTATCGCCGGGCTGGAGGGATTCGACGGCTGTGGTGCCGGTCGGGGTGGCGATGTGTGTGCCTCTGGCGAAGCAGGTCGTGTAGATCGTGCCACCCTTGCCGTCGTCCTGAAGCTGGTAGCCGTAGCTCGACGCGCCGGGGGCGTTGAGGGTGTAGGTCTGGTTTCTGGTGGAGATGGTGATCTGGTTGTTCTGCCGCGAGATGTTGGTGATGGCGGAGCGCGGGATGGAGGCGAGGTCGATCGTGTCGCTGGTGGTGAAGCCGGAGATCGTGTTGGTCGGCATGGACGTGCCGCTGATGACGAGGGCCGCGCCGTCGCCTGCGAGGTTGATGGTTCCGGAGCCCGCGGTGCCGTTGAGGACCAGCGCGCCGCCGGAGGAGACGGTGGTTGTGTTGGCGAGTGTGCCGCCGGAGACCACGTATGTGCTGCCGCCGGACTGGATGGTGGTGCCGGAGACTGTGGCGCCGGAGCTGACGATCAGGTTGACCTTGTTCGTGGCGGTGTAGGGGCGGCTGTCGCTGAAGCCGCTGCTGAAGATGAGCGTGCCGCCGTTGCTGGTAAAGGTTGTGTTGTTGGTGCCGCTGGTGCTGTTGAGGATGATGGTGCCGCCATCGACGGTTGTGCTCGATGCGACGCCGCCGTCCAGACGCAGTGTGGCGCCGGATTGCAGGGTGGCTGCGCTGACGAGACCGGAGGTGACGGAGACGGCTGCGTTGCTGCCGATGGTCTGGCCGAGGGCCGAGCCGCCGGAGGTGAGGGCTTCGGTGATGCCGGGGCCGGAGAGCGTGCCGCCGGAGACGAGGCCGCCGCTGATGTTGATGGCGCCGGAGAGGAGGCTGCCGGATGCGGCGTTGAGCGTGCCGCCCTGGAAGACTTCGGCGGAGAGGACCTGTGCGCCGGAGGCAGCGTTCACGACACCATTGGCGCCGATATAGGGATCGGTTGCGGTGCCGCCGCTGGCGATGTTGCGTGTGCCGCCGGAGGAGACATATCCCTGATAGGTTGAGCCGCCAGCGAGGATGGTATCGACGCCGCCGGCCGAGACGGCGCCGTTGCGGAGGATTCCTCCGGAGGAGATGATACGGGAGGCGAGGGAGCGCTGGTCCTGAACGACGCCGCCTGCGGTGATGGTTTCGACCGTGCCGGAGCCGGAGAGGTAGCCTGCGGAGATGTAGCCTGCGTTGTTGATGGTGCCGGAGAGGATGGCGCCGATGCCGCCACTTGCCGTGGGAGCCGCGTTCAGCAGGCCGCCTGTGGAGATGGTGGCGCTGGTGATGAGGGCGCCTTGTGCGGCGCTGAGGGTGCCGCCGCTGGTAATGAAGGGATTCGTATTGGAGGCACCGGCATTGAGGATACGGACGCCGCCTGAGTTGATGGACCCCTGAAAGGCGGAAGCGCCGGAAAGCAGGGTATCGGTGCCGCCACTCCAGAGAACGCCGTTGCTGGCGATGCCGCCGGAGGAAAGGGTGCGGGTGCCGAAGATGGTCTGATCGGTGGCGGTGCCACCGGCCAGGATGGTTTCACTGGCGGCCGAGGTCAGATTGCCCTGGGAGATGACGCCGGCGTTTGTGATGGCGCCGGAGAGGAGGCTGCTTCCGAGAGTGGCGAGGCCGCCGGTGGCGATGGTGGCGCTGGTGATTGTGGCGCCGGTGGTTGCGCTGAGGGTGCCGGCGCTGTTGACGGCGACGGTGTTGGCGGAGGCGCCGGACAGGAGTGAAAGGGAGGCGCCGTTGCCGATTGCGGCGCCGGAGTGGATGGAGCCGCTGCTGAGGGTTTCGGTGGTGTTGCTGCCTGTGAGCGTGCCGCCGGAGAGGGTAGCGTTTCCGGCGCTGATGGTGCCGCTGAGGATGGTGCCGGTGGTGGCGTTCAGGATGCCGCCGGCGAATGTCGTGTTGCTGAGGACAGAGCCGTCGGCGGCCGTGGCGGTGCCGTAGTTGATGAAGTTGTTGATGCCTGTGCCGCCGGCTGAGATGGCGAGGGTGCCGTTGTAGTAGAGGCCGCCACTGTCGACGCCGCCGGACAGGATCTGATCGGTGCCGCCGCTCTGGATATATGTGTTGGTTCCGGCGATCGTGCCTCCGGCGGAGACGATGCGGGTGCCGCCATGGTTGTTTTGCCCGCTAACCGTGCCGCCGCTGGTGACGTATTCAGTGGCGCCACTGCCGAGACTGCCGTTCTGGATGATGCCGCCGTCCTGGATGATGCCGCTGAGGGTGACGCCGGTTGCGGAGAGCAGGGCGCCTGAAGAAAGCGTTGCGCTGTTGATGAGCGCGCCGGAAAGGGCATTCATCGTGGCACCGCCAGCAATGACCGTGCCTATGGCAGCGCCGCCTGAACTGACGGTGCGCAGGCCGCCGGCGAAGAGATATCCCTGAAAGGAAGATCCGCCTGCGAGGATGGTGTCGACGCCACCGAGGCGATATAGCCGTTGTTCACGACGCCCCCGGAAGAGACGATCCGTGTTCCTGAGACGCCCTGATTGCTGGTGACGCCGCCGCCGAGGACGTATTCGGTATCGCCTGCGTTGACGTTCTGGCTGGTCGTGGTGCCGGAGGTGACGGAGGTTGTTGCCATTCTACGATTTCCTCGAATGTTGGTTTCCGTGCGGGGACGGGCGGTTCATGAGGGCGCGTCTTGTGAGGCTGACGGCATATTTCGTTAAGTAATCGTTAAATATTATAAATAAATACGGTCTGGTGCAACGGAATTTCTGGCGCCTGATCTGTATGGGTGTCTTGGTGCCGGGGTGGGCCTGTCCGATGCTGTGATACGCGGGGATCACTTCGGGTTGAGATTGGTGGATTCCGTGCCGGGTAGGGGCGGCGGTGTTCTGGAAAATCCGGTTTGCCGAGGATCGTGAATTCTTCGTGTCAGATGCAGCTGCGGCGCATGGGAGAGGATATCGGGCGGGGGCGTGTCCTTGGGGTTGGGGTGTGCGATGTAGTTCGGGATCGTCATGCTGTTCGTGGGGGAGGGGTGATATGACGCGGCTCTGGGTTCTTTCGGACCTGCATCTGGAGGCGGCGCCGTTTCCGCTGGCTTATGATCCGGTACGGCCGGTGTTCGATATTTTGGTGGCGGCGGGTGATCTGTGGCGGGGGGAGCCGGAGCGGGCGATTGCCATGATCGCGCGGCTGGCGGCCGGGCGGCCGGCGGTGTGTGTTGCGGGAAATCACGAGGCCTGGGGGATGACGCCGGAGCGCTGTGTGCGGCGGATGCGGGCGGCCGCCCGGGGGACGGGAGTTGTCGTGCTGGATGGGTGCGATGCGGTGGTTGCGGGGGTTCGGTTCATCGGCGCTACGCTGTGGGCCGATGGCAGGTTGTCGGGCGCGGATGACAGGGCGTTCCGGACGACGGGCGAGGGGGTTGTGTCGCCTTCCGGACGTGGTGCGATTACGCATGGCGATGAATATGCGCTGCATGCGGCGCAGCGGGCGGCGATCGAGCGTTTGCTGGCTTTGCCGTCCGGTGATCTGCCAGTTGTGGTCGTGACACATCATGCGCCGTTGACCGATCGGCTGCCGGTTTTTTTACGCGATCATCCGGGGGCCGGGATCTATGCGTCCGACCTGTCCGGGATGATGGCGCGTTACGGGATGGCCTTGTGGGTTCATGGGCATGTTCATGCCTGTGTGGACCGTGTGCATGACAGTGGCACGCGGGTTGTCGCCAATCCGGCCGGGCCTTTGTTTTCCACCCCTGGGTTTGAGGATGTTTATGTCGTTACCGTCTGAGAGAGTTCGCTGGCTGGTGCGTCATGGCGAGAGCGTGGCCAATGCCGGGGGTGTGACGGATGATCCTGCCGCCATTCCGCTCTCGCCCGTGGGGGAAGCGCAGGCGCGGGTGTTGGTCGGGCGTCTGCCGCGTGTGCCTGACCTGATCGTGCAGTCTCCTTTTTTGCGGACGCGGCAGACGGCGGGGCCGGTCATGGCGCATTATCCGGACGTGCCTGTGGCTGTGTGGGCGGTTCAGGAGTTTACCTATCTGGCTCCGGCCCGGTGTGCCGGCACGACGGCGGCGGTGCGGCGGCCCATGGTCGAGGCTTACTGGGCGCGTTGCGATCCGGATTTCGTCGATGGGGAGGGGGCGGAGAGTTTCAGTGCGATGGTGGCGCGGGTTCGGGTGTTGCGCGCGCGGCTGGAGGAGTTGGCGGTGCCTTTCATTCTTGTGTTTGGGCATGGGCAGTTTTTTCAGGTGTTGCGTATGATGGAGGCTATGCCGGGGGCTGGTGATCGTGCGTTGATGGCGCGGTTTCCGGAGTGGAACCGCGTGGGTCCGATCCGGAATGCTGAGGTTGTTGTGGTGGAGTGTTGAGGGGATCTTCTTTTTCTGAAGAAAAAGAAGCAAAAAGACTTCTGTTCGTTTTGAAGTTTTTCTTGTCCTTGTCTGTGTGGCTTCAAAACGAACAGGAGTTTTCTGGTTCTTTTCTGTAAAAAAGAACGGAATGTCCGGTTATGGTTTCAGGGTCTTGTTGAAGAAGTCCGTTCGGGTTTCGTTGACGCGTGCGCGGAGGACGGGGTTGGGGAGCATGTGGGTGCCGGGGAGGAGCATGAGGCTGTAGGGTTTGCCGGCGAGGGTGAGGGCCTGGGTGAGTTTCATGGTGTTTTCGAAATAGACGTTGTCGTCCGTCAGGCCGTGCATGAGCAGGAGGGGGCGGGAGAGTTTGGGGGCGTAGGTGAGGACGTTGCTGATGCGGTAGCCTTCGGGATCGGATTGGGGGGTGCCGAGATAGCGTTCGGTGTAGGCGGTGTCGTAGTCCGACCAGTCCACGGGAGGAGCGCCTGCGTTGCCGGCCTTGAAGATGTCCGGGCGGCGGATGGTGGCCATGGCGGTGAAGTAGCCGCCGAAGGACCAGCCGAAGACGCCGGTGCGGGAGAGGTCCATTTCCGGGTGGGTTTTCGCGGCGGACTGGAGGCCTTCGATCTGGTCGTGCAGGGGGATGTCGATGAGGTTGTTCTTGATGGCGCGTTCGAAATCGTGATCGCGGCCGGGGGTGCCGCGACCGTCGAAGCTGACGACGACGTAGCCGTGATTGGCGAGGCACTGGTCTTCGTAATAGCTGGCGGGGGTTCGGTAGACGGTTTTATAGCCCGGGCCTGCGTAGACGGAGAGCAGGGTGGGGTAGTGTCTGCCGGGTTGATAGTCGTCCGGGTGGATGATGAGGGTGTCCAGGTTTTGTGGGCCGGAGGTGGTGAATTCGGTGTGGAGGGCGAGGGTGGGGGTTTCCGCGACGCTTGGGAGGGTGGCGAGGATTTTGCCGGTATGGTTGCGGACCAGGGTTCTTCGGGTGCCGTCGGCGCTGCTGAAGGTGTCTGTGAAGATGTCGTGCTGGCCGTCTGTGAAGGTGACGTGGTGGAGGCCGGGTTCGGTGGCGAGTGTCGTGATGGTGCCGTCTGTGAGGGAGATGCGGTCGATCTCGTTGGTGAGGCGGTCCGGATTGGTGGTGATGACGATGGTGTTGGTGGTGGGGTCGTAATCGTTCAGGGCGTAGAAGGGGTGCGGTTGTGGAGTGAGAATTCTGGCGAGGGTGCCGTCCGGGTGGTGGAGTTCGAGTTGCCAGTGCGGGCCGGGCTGGGCGGCCCAGAGGAAGCCTGCGTTGTGGGGGAGGGCGTAGGGGAGATCCTTGCCGCCGCTGTTTTCCTGGGGGGTAAGGCCGACCCAGGCGGTGTCGGTGTTGGTGAGGAGGGTTCTGGTGGTGCCGGTTTTGGGATCGACCGAGAGGAGGCGTTCCTCCGTTTCCGTGCGGTTCTGCACGACGAGCATGAGGCCGCCATCCGGGCGCCAGACGACGCGGCCGAGATAGGGGTATGCGGTGCTGTCCCACGCGACCCAGGTGGTTTTTCCGCCTCTGGCCGGGATGAGGCCGAGTTTGATGCGGGCGTTGGGGGTGCCGGCGCGGGGGTAGCGGAATTCGGTGGGGGCTTGGGCGGGGTCGCCGGGGTTGGCGATGTAGTGTTTTTCCACGGGGCTGGTATCGGCCTGTTCGTAGAGGAGGGTTTGGCTGTCGGGCGACCACCATGTGCCGTCCGGGCGTTGCAGTTCCTCGGCGGCGGCGAATTCGGCGAGGCCGTTGGTGAGGGTTTCGGAGCCGGTGTGGGTGAGACGTGTGGTGGTGTTGGTAGTGAGGGAGAGGGTGTAGAGATCGTTGTCTTTCACGACGGCGACGGCGTGTGCGTTCGGGCTGAGGCGGGGGGCGATCCAGGTGCCGGGGAGGGGAGTGGTTGTGTGGGTGGTGAGGTCGATGCGTTCGAGGGTGCCGCCCTGAGTGGCGAGGGCGAACTGGCCGTTGGGGGCGATGGCGATGTCTGTGATGCCGGTGAGGGATTGGCGGGCGCGTTCGCGGCGGGCTTTTTCCTGCGTGGAGAGGTGTTCGGGGGTGGCGCTGGGGCGCGCAAGTTCGGTGGTGGTGCTGGTTTTCAGGGTGGTCTGGAAGAGGTGAAGCGTGGTGTCTCGTGGGGCGCTGCGGAGGAAGAGGATGCTTTGGCCGTCCGGGGTAGGGGTGGCGTGCGTTGGGAGGCCGAGGGTGAAGTTACGGGTGGCGGCGAGGTCCGCGTAGCAGGTGGTGGGGGTGGCCTGGAGGGTGGTGGCTTGAGCGGTAGTGACGAGCGTGGTGGCGAGGAGGAGGGCGGTTTTGCGGGTGGGGGACATGATGGCTCCGGCTTGATGGGGGGATGATCATGTCGTGAGGGTGGGGTGTGGGGAAGGGGGATTGCGTTTTCCGGGGGGAGGCGGCATTGAGCCATGATGTGTTTGACGACTTGATAACGTGTTACCGGTGAGGGTGTGACGGATCGCGCGACTTATGAAAATGCTTTTGACAATGTGTATAGCAAGCGCGTGGCACGCCGCCATGTTACTGGCGAAGCATTGACCCGCTGGATCTGACCATATTTCTGCACGCTTTTGATAAGTAGAGTATTTCCTTTAGCAGGCTATTGAGGGCTTCATGAGACCAGAAATTTGCTGTATTACTCTTGAAGTAGGCTACCATGCTGATTGGGCGAAGTTCCATAACAAAGATCATACCATTTCTGGATTGCAGGTATGATTGCGCAATGCCATTCGTTATATGGTAGGCATTTGCGCCGTCATGGAAAACCTTATATTGAATACTGGGACAATGCCACGGTAAAGCATAATTCACTGTATACGGAGAATGGGGTGTTGATACCATTTTCGACGTATATGGTTGGCCGCAATGATGGCGACTTATTCAAGCTTGACTTGTATGCACCGCCTTCTACCTCAATCAGGCCACCTCAAGGGAACAGACTTGCCGGAACTTTTTTATGGATGGGTTATTTCCACAATCATTTCGGTCATTTCCTGCTGAGTGGGCTTCAAAGATTATGGGCGGTGCTGGAAGATGGCATAAATTATGATTTCATTGCCGTACCTAACCAGGATTATAAAAACTTCCTAGGGAAACCGTTTATAAGAGATATCCTTGCAGGACTAGGGATTTCCGAAAGCAGGATCGTATATATTCCCCAAGATACTTATGTCGAACGTGCTATAGTGCCAGAACCTGCTTTTGTGGAAACGAGTCATTTTTATGATAAATGGCCGGAATTCATGCAAAAACTCGCTATCAGGCTATATTCCTTCGGTGAGAGAAAACAGCTGAACGGCAGGCCTGTTTATTTGAGTCGTTCATCTCTCAGCAAAGGTACGCGGGTCTATCGAAATGAAGACCTGTTGTGCGAATATCTTTCAGGTCATGGATTCGATATTATGAATCCTGAGACTCTCTCGTTTCAGGAACAAATAGAGCTTTGGCGGAACAGATACACTTTCGTAGGGTTTTCTGGGTCGGCTTTTCTGACTTCTGCTTTGACCAGGCAGAAAAATGTAATAGTTCTGCAGCATGATTCTTATATGCTGACAAATCAGACGATGGTAGACGCTGCTTCTGATAATCGTTCTCTATACATTGATGTCTCGGATTTTCTTTGTGAACGCAGGGATGATACTAGGGATTTCGGGCAGGACTACCTAATTTCAAATCCAGAAAAAATGGCGGAAGCTATTTTAAAAACATTTTCCTATTCCGTGTTGAAATCTACAGAAAAGGCAGAAAAAATACCTTTTTCGCTTTCCGAGAACTCATCGCTGTGGCTAGGATCGTCTCCTATTTATTCCCTTGGGAATAGAGAAAAACCCCGAACTAGGAAAGAAGACCATGAAATAAGCAATGTAGAACTGGATGGGAAATTTTTTTGTAAAATATTCTGTGATGCATTTGGAAAAATAGTAATCGATATAGAAGAAGATATAGATATCACGGAAATAAGATATTTTAATGATTTCTACAAAGGCCTATATTCGATAGATAGCAAAAACTACGGTGTTCGTGATGGTTGTGTAGCTGTTTGTGACGGTTTCTCTCGATCCTCTTCGAGAGAAGAGATAATGTTCAGATGGAGACCTCAGAAAGCTTCCAGAATATCGAAAATCATAATTTATGAAGATCCCTCTTTTCCTTACTTACGAAACAGAAAAATAGAAATTTTTTCTCTGCCATCCATCAGAGTATGATGCAATTGAATGCAAGAAAATTAGTTGCTTTGAAAGAATAAGAGTTTGAAGATAATATAAGGTGAAAGACTGTTGAATAAGAATATTGATATATTTCTTAAAAAATATATTCTGTTCGTAGTGCTTTTTATCTATCTTCTGTCCTATCTTGCACTTCCGTTCTCCGATCATGATCCGCTGATGTATGTGATGATCGGGCGGGCTTTGGTTCGGCATGGGGTTTTGCCTTATGGGTATGTGTTCGATCATAAACCTGGTCTGATTTATGCGATCTATGGGACGTTCGATGCCGTATGGCCGACGCGGCGGGGGATGTTTGCGGCGTTTGCGTTGATTTCGGGGGGAATTTGCGCGGGGCTGGTTCAGGGGTGGGTGCGGTCTGTCTGGGCGGTGGTGGGGTTCTGGCTGGTGTTCGGGGCGCCGTTCGGAATTTTGGGCGGGAATGCGGAGGCGGCGTATCTGCCTCTGGTTCTGGGGGCGTTGGTTTTGATGGCGGGGGCGGGGCGTTCGGTGGTTCGGGCGGGGGTGGCCGGGGCTGTGGCGATGGCGGCGGTGCAGACGAATTATCTGGCGGGGCCGAGTCTGTTGCTGCCGTTTCTGTATGCGGTTTTCCATTCGGGGTTTTCTGGTGGGTATGGGGTGCGGCGGTTTCTGGCTGGGGCGGCTGGGGCTATCGGGACGGTGTTGGTGCTGGCGCTGCCTTACTGGTTGACGGGGCAGGGGGTGTGGTCGTCCTATCTGGCGTTTCAGGTAGGGTATCTGAGCCATTATGGTGCGGGGGCTTCGGAGCGGCTGGCGGCGGTTGCGATGTTCGGGGGGTATGCGGCGGTGTTTGTGCCGTTCGCGGTCTGGGCGTTGCGGCGGGGGTGGTGCGATCGGGTGACGGGGCTGCTGGGGCTTTGGGCGGCGTCAGGGGTATTGGCATGTCTGGTTTCGGGGCATCCGTTCGAGCATTATTTTCTGCTGGTTCTGGTGCCGTTGGGGGTGTTGTTCGGGCGGGTGTGGCCGGTGGGGCGTGTGGGGTGGTGGGCGCTTTCGCCGGCGATTGTGGTGGCGGTGGTGTGGGTGCGGCATGACGTTCACCATAACTGGCTTTTGCGGCGCGAGTTGGCGCGGATCGATTATGGGGCGCTGCATCGGGCTGTGGGGGATGTGCCGGTATTGAGTGTGGAGGCATCTCATGTGCCATTCTATATGGCGGGGCTGACGTCGGCGACGCGGTATATTTTTCCGGATCATGTAAGGACGGTTTATGGGGCCGGGGCTGAGGGGTTTTATCTGGAGGCGCTGGGAAAGGCTCCGGGGTTCGTTCTGACGCCGGGTGAGGGGTGCCCGGTCTCTCTGCCGGTGGTGTGTGGACGGTTGCGGGCGGGGTATCGGGTGGTGGCGCGGAATGGGGATCGGTACGGGTTTACACTTTATCAACGCATTGGGGGGTAGGGTTGCGTTCACGGGTTGCGTGAGCGGCGCAACCCTGGGGACGGATGGTGCATTCTTTGTCCTGATCTATCGCAGGTAAGGGAACAGACGGATGCAGTATCGGCAGCTTGGGCGTTCGGGGCTTCGGGTTTCGGCGTTGACGTTCGGTTCGGTGACGTTCGGGGGGGAGGGGGCGTTTGCGGCGACCGGGAATATTGACGAGACCGGGGCACGGCGCATGATCGATCTCTGTATCGAGCATGGGGTGAACATGTTCGATACGGCGAATGCGTATTCGGACGGGCTGGCGGAGCGGATTCTGGGGCAGGCGATCAAGGGGCGGTCCGAGGAGATTCTGGTGACCAGCAAGGCGCGGTTTCCGATGGGGAAGGGGCAGAACGATGCGGGGCTGTCGCGCCACAATCTGATCAATGCCTGCGAGGCGAGTTTGAAGCGGCTGGGGCGGGACCATCTCGACCTCTATTATATGCATGAATGGGATGGGCAGACGCCGCCGGAGGAGACGCTGGAGGCGCTGACGCAGCTTCGGCGGGACGGGAAGATCCGGTATGTGGGGGTGTCCAATTTCTCGGGCTGGCATGTGATGAAGATGCTGTCGGCGTCCGAGCGGGAGGGGCTGATCGCGCCGGTTTCGGAGCAGATCTATTATTCACTGGAATCCCGGGATGCGGAGTATGAGTTGCTGCCTCTGGCGGTGGATCAGGGGCTGGGGGTTCAGGTGTGGAGCCCGCTGGCGTGCGGGTTGCTGTCCGGCAAGTATCGGCGTGGGAAGTCCTCCCCGGAGGAGGGGCGGCAGATCCAGGGGTGGAGCGAGCCGGAGGTTCGGGATCTGGAGAAGCTGTATGACACGGTCGAGGTGCTGATCGAGATTGGCGAGGCACATGGGGTGACGGCGGCGCGAGTGGCGCTGGCGTGGTTGCTGAGCAAGGCGCCGGTGACGTCCGTGGTGATCGGGGCGCGGAAGGAATCGCAGTTGCTGGATAATCTGGCGAGTGTGGATCTGCATCTGAAGCAGGGGGAGATCGCGCGGCTGGATGAGGTGAGTGCGCCGGCGTTGATCTATCCGTACTGGCATCAGAACCGGACGGCGTCGGACCGGTTTTCGGAGGCGGATCTGGTTCTGCATGGGCCGGCGACGAAACATCGGAAGGCTCTTGCAAAGAAGGACTGAATTCCTATTTCTTGGAATGTGAAGACCTGTGGGTTGGGTTTGGCTTGCTTTTCGAGAAAGCCAGCCATGACACAAACCCGTGTGGTCTAAAGATATGGGTCGTTGCCTGATGAGGGACGGCCCCTCTGAACCATTTGCCGCCGTTAAGGGGCAGAAGGAGAATAGACGATGGACATTCAGAAGTTTACCGAGCGGAGCCGTGGCTTCCTTCAGGCGGCGCAGACGATTGCGCTGCGGGATTATCATCAGCAGTTGACGCCGGAGCATCTGCTCAAGGCATTGCTGGATGATGAGCAGGGGGCGGCTTCGGGGCTGATTCGTGCGGCCGGGGGCGATCCGCAGGTGGTGAGGAAGGCGAATGATGCGGCGCTGGCGAAGATGCCGGTGGTGCAGGGGGGTGGCGCGGGCCAGCCGCAGGCGACGCCCGATTTTGTGCGTTTGCTGGACGGGGCCGAGCAGGCTGCGACCAAGGCCGGAGACAGCCATGTGGCGCAGGACCGTTTGCTGGTGGCCATTGCGGGGAGCAACAGTGCGGCGGGGCGTGCTCTGGTTGAGGGCAAGGCTGGTGCGGATGCGCTGGAGCGTGCGGTGGCGCAGGTTCGCAAGGGGCGGACCGTGACCAGCGAGAATGCGGAATCCAGCTTCGATGCGTTGAAGAAATATGCGCGTGATGTGACGGCGGTGGCGCAGGCTGGCAAGCTCGACCCGGTGATTGGCCGGGATGAGGAGATCCGCCGGGCGATTCAGGTGCTGGCGCGTCGGACGAAGAACAACCCGGTGCTGATCGGGGAGCCGGGGGTTGGCAAGACGGCGATCGTAGAGGGGCTGGCGCTGCGGATCGTCAATGGTGATGTGCCGGAGGCGTTGCGGAACAAGAAACTGCTGTCGCTCGATCTGGGCGCGCTGGTGGCGGGGGCGAAGTTCCGTGGTGAGTTCGAGGAACGGCTGAAGGCGGTTCTCAAGGAAGTTGAGAGTGCTGAGGGGGAGGTCATTCTCTTTATCGACGAGATGCACACGCTGGTTGGGGCGGGGCGTTCCGATGGGGCGATGGATGCGTCCAACCTGATCAAGCCGGAGCTGGCGCGTGGCACGTTGCATTGCATCGGTGCGACGACGCTGGACGAGTATCGCAAGTATATCGAGAAGGATGCGGCGCTGGCGCGGCGGTTCCAGCCGGTTTTCGTGGGTGAGCCATCGGTTGCGGATACGATCTCGATCCTGCGTGGGATCAAGGAGAAGTACGAGCTGCATCATGGGGTGAGGATTACCGATACGGCGCTGGTGGCGGCGGCGACGTTGTCCAACCGTTATATTACGGACCGGTTTTTGCCGGACAAGGCCATCGATCTGGTGGATGAGGCGGCGAGCCGGTTGCGGATGCAGATCGACAGCAAGCCTGAGGCTCTGGATGAGCTGGACCGGCGGATCATTCAGTTGAAGATCGAGCGTGAGGCGATCCGCAAGGAGGATGACACGGCATCCCGGGATCGGCTGGTGAAGCTCGAGGCGGAACTGGCGGATCTGGAGGAGCAGTCCGACGCGATGAGTGCGGCGTGGCATGCGGAGAAGGATCGGGTCAATGCGGTTCAGAAGCTGAAGGAGCAGCTGGATCAGGCGCGGTCCGACGTGGAGATTGCGCAGCGGAGGGGCGATCTCGGCCGGGCGTCCGAGCTAATGTATGGTGTGATTCCGGATCTGGAGCAGAAGATCGGAGAGGCGCAGGAGCATGAGCAGGAAGGCGCGGATGCGACTGGGCTGCTGAGCGAGGCGGTGACGGATCAGGGTGTGGCTTCGGTTGTGTCACGCTGGACGGGTGTTCCGGTGGACCGGATGCTGGAGGGTGAGCGCACCAAGCTTCTGCGGATGGAAGATGATCTGCGCCGGAGTGTTGTGGGCCAAGAGCCGGCGCTGGTGGCGGTGGCGAATGCGGTGCGCCGTGCGCGGGCGGGTTTGCAGGACCCGAACCGTCCGATCGGGTCTTTCCTGTTCCTGGGGCCGACGGGTGTTGGCAAGACGGAGCTGACCAAGGCTTTGGCGCGGTTTCTGTTCGATGATGAGAAGGCGTTGCTGCGGATCGACATGAGCGAGTTCATGGAGAAGCATGCGGTGTCTCGCCTGATTGGCGCACCTCCCGGCTATGTCGGTTATGAGGAGGGGGGTGTTCTGACGGAGGCGGTGCGGCGGCGGCCTTATCAGGTCATTCTGTTTGATGAGGTTGAGAAGGCGCATGAGGATATCTTCAATGTGCTTTTGCAGGTGCTGGATGATGGGCGGCTGACGGACGGGCAGGGGCGTGTGGTGGATTTCCGCAACACGATCATTGTTCTGACCAGCAATCTCGGGTCCGACATTCTGGCGAACCAGCCGGATGGAGAGTCTGTGGATCTGGTGCAGGCGCAGGTGATGAGTGTGGTTCGGTCCCATTTCCGGCCGGAGTTTCTGAACCGGCTGGATGAGATCATTCTGTTCTCGCGGTTGCAGCGGGCGGACATGAGCCTGATCGTGGACATTCAGATGAAGCGGCTGCGTGGCTTGCTGGAGGATCGGAAGATCGTTCTGGATCTGGATGACAAGGCGCGGGAGTGGCTGGCGGAGGCTGGTTATGATCCGATCTATGGGGCGCGGCCGTTGAAGCGGGTGATCCAGCGGTCCTTGCAGAACCCGTTGGCGGGGCTGTTGCTGGAGGGTTCGGTTCATGATGGGGAGCGCGTGGCGGTTTCGGCCGGTGATGACGGGCTGGAGATTGGCGGGCGTTCTCTGACGGATGCGTGATGTGAGGCCGCTGGGGCGTTTTTCCGGCGGTGTCATGTTTTTGCAAAAAAGTTTCATCCGAATTTGCAATGAATATCGGGCATAAGTTGATTTTCTGACGGTTTGCTTAGGTTTTTGTTGTGGAAAAGGTGGAAAAACGGGCGCGTTGACAGGGGGGCGGGTTATCCCTAAAACCCGCTTCACCGACGTGGTGAGCCGCAACGGTTTGTTCTTTTAAAATAGAATCTGGAATGGAAGGGATATGTTGGCGGCGTTTGGTTTATGTGCTTTGGGCTTTTGTCTGGGTGCGTTGGCTGGATGTTATGTTGATGTATTCTGGATTTAG
>Ga0157365_10000032_pt1 | contig 74785 bp, 69 predicted proteins | sample AttsexASBM3_FD_111478 | JGI IMG/M metagenome (GOLD analysis project Ga0157365, IMG submission 111478) | Fungus gardens microbial communities from leaf cutter ant in Ribeirão Preto, State of São Paulo, Brazil - Atta sexdens ASBM3 | ecosystem: Host-associated > Fungi > Mycelium > Unclassified ...
GCGTATAGCCGCCGGTATAGCCCGCCTCGGTGCTGGAGACGCCCGGCAATGGCCAGAACAGCCGTTCCACGCCCCAGAAGCAACCCATGGCGAACAGCGCCACCTCCATGCCTTCCGGCACATTGGTCATTGAGTGGCCCGTCACGGTATGCAGTGACGCCACCGGCATTTTGGTATTTCGTCCCGGCAGGGCCTCTTCTTCGGTAATTAGCTGTTTCTTATCAAAAAAACTCATGGCGCCGACCTCCTGAAAATTGTTGAGCGCGCAAATTTTCGCCTGCGGTTGTCACGAAGCGGCTCTTTGCCCACAATAAAGCGCTTAAATGCGACTAAATTAAACATAAGAAATATTTGGCTGATCGTCTTTTTTTCAACTCCATTTAGCGGAGTTTTGTCAGGCCGCGGAGCGGCGTCAGGTTTCCTTCCAGGGGTGGGAATAAGGGATATTCAGGAGAAAACGTGCCACAAATCCGTAACTTGTGCTGGGCCGCACTGCTGATGGCGAGCGCCTCGACTGCGGCGCCCGTGCGTTTGCAGGTAGAAGGGTTGTCCGGCGCGCTGCAAAAAAACGTTCGCGCTCAACTTTCCACGATTCAGGTTGATGAGGTCACGCCGGACCGCCGCTTTCGCGCGCGCGTTGATGACGCTATCCGCAAAGGGCTGAAAGCGCTGGGCTATTATGAGCCTACCATTGATTTCGAACTGCGCGAGCCGCCGGCCGGCGGTCGCCGTCAGGTGCTGCTGGCGCGCGTCAACCCCGGCGAGCCGGTGCGTATCGGCGCCACCAACGTCATTCTGCGCGGCGGCGCGCGCGATGATAAAGAGTATCTCGCGCTGCTGAAAAAGCGTCCCGCCGTTGGCACCGTGCTGAACCATAACGACTATGACAGCTTCAAAAAAGGGCTGACCAGCGTGGCGCTGCGTCGGGGCTATTTCGACAGCGAATACAAAAAAAGTCAGCTCGGCGTGTCGGTGGAGCGCCGCCAGGCGTTCTGGGATATCGATTACGACAGCGGCACCCGCTACCGCTTCGGCGACGTCACTTTCGCGGGCTCGCAGATCCGCGAAGAGTATCTGCAAAACCTCGTGCCGTTTAAAAAAGGCGATTACTACCAGTCGAGCGATGTGGCGGAGCTGAGCCGTCGTTTATCCGCCACCGGCTGGTTTAACTCCGTTGTTGTGGCGCCGGAATTTGAAAAATCTCGTCAGACGAAAGTGCTGCCGCTGCGCGGTGTGGTATCGCCGCGCATTAAAAACACCGTGGAGGTGGGGGCGGGGTATTCCACCGACGTCGGGCCACGCCTGAAAGCGAACTGGCGCAAGCCGTGGATCAACTCTTACGGTCACAGCCTGACCACGTCGACCAGTATCTCCGCGCCGGAACAGCAGCTCGATTTCAGCTATAAAATGCCGCTGCTGAAGAACCCGCTGGAGCAATATTATCTGGTGCAGGGCGGCTTTAAGCGCACCGATCTCAACGATACCGAGGCCGACTCAACGACCCTTGCGGTCTCACGCTACTGGGATCTTTCGAGCGGATGGCAGCGCGCGATTAACCTGCGCTGGAGTCTCGACCACTTTACCCAGGCCAACGTCACCCATACCACGATGCTGCTCTATCCTGGCGTGATGCTGAGCCGCACCCGCTCGCGCGGCGGCCTGATGCCGACGTGGGGCGATTCACAGCGCTATTCCATTGATTACTCCGATACCGCCTGGGGATCGGACGTCGATTTCGTGGTGTTGCAGGCGCAAAACGCCTGGATCCGCACGCTCTATGACAAACACCGCTTTGTGGCGCGCGGCAATCTCGGCTGGATCGAGACGAACGATTTCGAACGCGTGCCGCCGGATCTGCGCTTCTTCGCGGGCGGCGACCGCAGCATTCGCGGGTATAAATACAAATCGATTTCGCCGGAAAACGACAAGGGCAAGCTGACGGGGGCTTCGAAACTTGCCACCGGGTCGCTGGAGTACCAGTACAACGTCACCGGCAAATGGTGGGGCGCGGTGTTCGTCGATTCCGGCGAAGCGGTGAACGACATCAAACAGAGTAATTTTAAAACCGGCGCGGGCGTCGGGGTGCGCTGGCAGTCGCCGGTCGGCCCGATCAAGCTCGATTTCGCGGTGCCGGTAGGCGACAAAGAGGAGCATGGTTTGCAGTTCTACATCGGTCTGGGGCCTGAATTATGAGTCGTGTAAAAAAAATCAGCCTCGCCGTACTGGCCGTCATTGTTCTGCTTATCGCCACCGTCGGGTTCCTGGTGGGCACCACCACCGGCCTGCATCTGATTTTCAACGCGGCGAACCGCTGGGTGCCGGGACTCGACATCGGCAGCGTCACCGGGGGCTGGCGTAATCTTACCGTTAAGTCGCTGCGCTACCAGCAGCCGGGCGTGGATGTAAACGCCGGTGAGATACACCTTTCCGTAAAGCTCGCGTGCCTGCGCGGCAGCAGCCTGTGCGTGAATGATTTCTCGCTCAAAGATGTGAATGTGGTGGTGGACACCAAAAAGATGCCGCCTGCCGCCAAAGTGGAAGAAGAAGAGAGCGGGCCGCTCGATCTCTCCACGCCCTACCCGGTTACGCTGAGCCGCGCGGCGCTGCATAACGTCAATATTAAAATCGACGACACGCTGGTGTCGGTGATGGATTTCAGCTCCGGCCTCGCCTGGGAGAGCCGCAACCTGATGCTCAAACCCACTGCTTTGCAGGGGCTGCTGATAGCCCTGCCTAAAGCGGCGGATGTCGCGCAGGAAGAAGTGGTCGAACCGAAGGTTAATAACCCGCAGCCGCAGGAGAAACCGCTCGGCGAGACGCTGCGGGATCTGTTCGCCAAACCGGTGCTGCCGGAGATGACCGACGTGCATCTGCCGCTGAACCTGACGGTGGAAAGTTTTCGCGGCGAACAGCTGCGCCTGACCGGCGATACCGATATCACGGTCAATACGATGCTGGTGAAAATCAGCAGCGTGGATGACGTGACGAAGCTCGACACGCTGGATATCGATTCGAACCAGGGCACGGTAAACGCCACCGGCAGCGCCGAGCTGCGCAATAACTGGCCTGTGGACATCACGCTCAACAGTACGCTGAACGTGGAGCCGCTCAAGGGCGAAAAGGTGAAGCTCAAAGTGGGCGGCGCGCTGCGTGAGCAGCTGGAGTTTGGCGTCAATCTTTCCGGCCCGGTGGATGTGGTGCTGCGCGGCCAGACGAAACTGGCCGAGGCCGGGTTGCCGCTTAATCTGGATATCACCAGCGAGCAACTTTACTGGCCGCTCACCGGCCCGAAACAGTATCAGGCGGACGATCTTAAACTGAAGCTTTCCGGCAAAATGACCGACTACGCGCTGTCGTTCCGTACCGCCGTGAAAGGCGATCAGCTGCCGCCCGCCACCATTACGCTCGATGGCAAAGGCAACGAACAGCAGATCGCTATCGATAAGCTGGATGTCGCGGCGCTCGAGGGGCATACCACGCTGAAGGCGCTGCTCGACTGGCAGCAGGCCATCAGCTGGCGCGGCGAGCTGGCGCTCAAGGGCATTAATACCGCCAAACAGTATCCTGACTGGCCGTCGAAGCTCGACGGGCTGATGAAGCTGCGCGGCAGCCTCTACGGCGGCACCTGGCAGCTTGACGTGCCGGAGCTGAAGCTTGCGGGCAACGTTAAACAGAATAAGGTGAAGGTTGACGGGCAGCTTAAGGGCAACAGCTATCTTCAGTGGACAATCCCCGGCCTGCATCTCGAGCTGGGGCGTAATAAAGCGGATGTCAAAGGCGAGCTTGGCGTTAAAGATCTGGCGCTGGATGCGACGATTGACGCGCCCGCGCTCGATAACGCGCTGCCGGGGCTTGGCGGCACGGCGAAAGGGCTGGTGAAAATCCGCGGCAACGTCGAGGCGCCGGAGCTTAACGCCGACGTGACCGCGCGCAATCTGCGCTGGCAGGAACTCTCCGTGGCCCAGGTGCGTCTGCTGGGCGATGTGAAATCCACCGATCAGATTGGCGGCACGCTGGATCTGCGTGTTGAGCGCCTCGTGCAGGGCGATATCAACCTGCGGCTGATTACGCTTGCGGCCAAAGGCAACGAGAAATCGCACCAGATGGCGCTGCGCGTGCAGGGCGAGCCCGTTTCCGGCCAGCTTGACCTGCGCGGCAGTTTTGACCGTCAGGCGATGCGCTGGCGCGGTGAGATAGACAACACCCGCTTCGCCACGCCGGTCGGCCCGTGGGCGCTGAGCCGCGCGCTCACGCTCGATTATCGCGGTCAGGAGCAGAAAATCGCCATTGGCCCGCACTGCTGGCGTAACCCGAACGCCGAACTGTGCGTGCCGCAAACCATCGACGCGGGCGCCAGCGGCCGCGCGCAGGTTAATCTCAACCGCTTCGACCTCGCGATGATCAAGCCGTTTATGCCCGAAGAGACGCAGGCGAGCGGCCTCTTTACCGGTAAGGCGGATGTCAGCTGGGATACGACGAAAGAAGGGCTGCCGCAGGGGCAGGTGCAGCTGGCCGGTCGCAGCGTGCAGGTTACGCAACAGGTTAACGGCAGCCCACTGCGGGTGGCGTTCGACACGCTGAATCTCAACGCGGAGCTGCGCAACAATCGCGCGCGGCTTAACTGGCTGATTCGGCTGGCGAATAACGGCCAGTTCGATGGCGATATTCAGGTGGCGGACCCGCAGGAGCGACGTAATCTTTCCGGAAACGTGAATATCCGTAATTTCTCACTCGCTATCGCCAACCCGGTCTTTTCACGCGGTGAAAAGGCGGCGGGCATCCTGAGCGCCAACCTGCGGCTTGGCGGCAACGCGCGTCAGCCGCAGCTTTTCGGCCAGATGCAGCTGAACGGTGTGGATATCGAAGGCAACTTTATGCCGTTTGAAATGCAGCCGAGCCAGCTGGCGATGAACTTCAACGGCATGAGCTCGACGCTACAGGGCGTGGTGCGCACGAAACAGGGCGACATCGCGCTCGACGGCAACGCCGACTGGAGGCAGCTCGATAACTGGCGCGCCCGAGTGGCGGCGCGCGGCAGCCGGGTGCGGATCACTGTGCCGCCGATGGTGCGTCTGGATGTGTCGCCGGATGTGGTGCTGGAGGCGACGCCGAGCCTGATTTCGCTCGATGGCCGCGTGGATGTGCCCTGGGCGCGGATCGTCGTGCATGACCTGCCGGAAAGCGCCGTGGGCGTCTCCAGTGATGAAGTTTTGCTCGATGAAAATCTGAAACCGGAAGAAGAACAGCGCGCGTCCATTCCGATCAATAGTAACCTGATTGTTCACGTTGGGAACAACGTGCGGATAGATGCTTTTGGGCTGAAGGCGCGCCTCACGGGCGATCTGAAAGTCGCGCAGGATAAACAAGGGCTCGGCCTGAACGGGCAGATCAACATCCCGCAAGGTCGCTTCCATGCCTACGGGCAGGATCTGCTGGTGCGTAAAGGCGAGCTGCTGTTCTCTGGCCCGCCGGACCGACCGCTGGTAAATATCGAGGCGATCCGTAACCCTGAGGCCACCGAAAACGACGTGATTGCCGGCGTTCGCGTGACCGGCGAGACCGACGAGCCGAAAGTGGAAGTCTTCTCCGACCCGGCGATGTCGCAGCAGGAAGCCCTTTCTTATCTGCTGCGCGGACAGGGGCTGGAGAGCGGTCAGAGCGACAGCGACGCCATGACTTCCATGCTTATTGGCCTGGGGGTTGCACAAAGTGGGCAGGTTGTGGGTAAAATCGGCGAGACGTTTGGCGTAAGCAATCTGGCGCTGGACACCGAAGGGGTAGGGGATTCCTCCCAGGTGGTGGTCAGCGGCTATGTACTGCCGGGTCTCCAGGTGAAATACGGCGTGGGCATTTTTGACTCGCTGGCGACGCTCACGCTAAGGTATCGCCTGATGCCTAAGCTATATCTGGAAGCGGTGTCTGGCGTAGATCAGGCACTTGATTTGCTCTATCAGTTTGAGTTTTAGCAATGCGAATATTTGTCTACGGCAGTTTACGACGCAAACAAGGCAACAGCCACTGGATGACCAACGCCCAGTGGCTGGGTGATTACGACATCGAAAACTTCCAGCTCTTCAGCCTGGGTCACTATCCGGGCGCTGTGCCGGGAGAAGGCCTGGTCGTGGGCGAAGTGTATCGTATCGACGCCACGACGCTTGCCGAGCTGGATGCGCTACGCACCGCGCGTGGCGAGTATAAACGTCAGCTTATCCAGACGCCCTATGGCAGTGCCTGGATGTATGTGTATCAGCGTTCCACAGAAGGGCTTACCCGTATCGAGAGCGGTAACTGGCTCGACCGGTAATAGCAATACGTTTTGAAAACCACGCTCCGGCGTGGTTTTTTATTGCCTATAGTTTAATTAAATATGTTTTTTAATGGATGTTAATTGCTTTTTATTAATTATGGGGCCGAAAACGTTTATGGGGGGTGAGTGAGTCTGCATTGATAATTAATGATATTTATAAACCGTTCTTAATTGCTTGATTAATGGCGTTTTTTTATTTCCAGAGGATTTGTTTCATTCCTTTCATGACGATAATTCTGTTCTTTTTTTAGACTTTATATTTCTTGATGACTCTTGATGCTGAACATAAAATTCCCATGAATTCGAGGTGTGGCAAATATAAGTGGCATTACATATTTCTGTAGTGAATATTATATTGATCACTTTGAAGGTTTTTAAAGGAACCCGTTAATTTAACTCAAGGAAAAATCATGAAATTCAGCAAAGTTTCTCTGGCAGCGGCAATGGGTCTGATGCTGGCAGCAGGTATGGCTAACGCAAAAGATCAGGGTCACGGCAAAGTCACTTTTACTGGTTCTATCATTGATGCGCCGTGCTCTATTAACCCGGACAGCATCGATCAGACTGTGACCATGGGCCAGATTTCTAACGTTGCGCTGAAAGCGAATGGCAACACCGGTACTTCCACACCGCGTAATTTCGAAATCAAGCTGGAAAACTGCGACGTTTCTACGCTGAAATCCGTTAAGACCACCTTTAGCGGCGCAGAAGGTGCTACGGATGGTTCTCTGGGCATCACCGGTACGGCTAAAGGCGCGAGCCTGATCCTGACCAACGGTGACGGCAAGCAGATTAAACTGGGTGAAGCTTCTGACGCGCATCAACTGCAGGAAGGCAATAACACCCTGCTGTTCTCCGCTTACCTGCAGGGTGACGGCGCGTCTGCAACCGTTACTCCGGGTGATTTCTCCGCTGTCGCTGACTTCACGCTGGCTTACGAATAAGTTTAGCGTTACCAGGAAACATACGTCCGCGCTGGCGGGCGTATGTTGCTCCCTTTTTCAGAGACGGATCTCATGACCAAAATCAGGTGTTATGCAATAGCTTTAGCCCTGGGATGTACAGCGTTGGCCGCGCAGGCCTCGCATCAGGCTTCCGAATTCGATATGGGATTAAACGGGCGAGTAAGCATGCAAGGCTCCATTGTTTCCAGAGCCTGTGATATCGCCATGGAGAGCCGTTACCAGTCTATCGAAATGCCGGCAGCATCGATGAATGTGCTGAAGCGTGCAGGCGAAAGCATTGCACAGCCGTTTTCCATTCATCTGGTGAATTGTACCTTTGATACCGACAAGCCAGACGACGCGCCATGGCAGTTTTTGCAGGTCACCTTTGATGGTGCCGATAACGACGGATTATTTCAGGTAACAGGCGAAGCAGGCGGCATGGCGCTGGAAATTGCCAGTAAAAACGGGGATGAGATCCACCCCGGACAGCCATTGCCTTATACAGAAATCTCTGGCGACGATATTAAACTGGATTACGAGCTACGCCTTAAAGCAAATGATGATGGGCTACGTCCAGGCGAATACTCATCGGTAATTAAATATCGTATTGATTATTTTTAAGCACCTTCTTTATTGCTGATTTTTTTGACAGAGAGTGCCCGTAAACCGGCAAAAGGGATATGGCCAGACAACATAATAAACAAGCCACTCTATCAACTCTGATGGTGCCTTCAGCGCTGGCATTATGCATCTGCGCATGTTTACGGACTTCCGCAATGGCAGCGGATGATATCCAGTTTAATACGGACGTATTAGACGTAAAAGATAAGCAAAATATCGATCTCAGCCAGTTTTCAAAGCGCGGCTATATTATGCCGGGCGATTATACCTTTACGATTAAAGTTAACCAGAACCAGCTTGAAGAACAGCCTGTCAGCGTGCTGGCAGATGAAAATGATAAAAGCCAGTCAAGGGTCTGTTTTACGCCGGACCAGGTAAAAAAATTCGGTTTTAAAGAGAAATATTTTACTCAACTGAAAACCTGGCATAACGGCCAGTGTGTGGACGTAACGGCGCTGAATGGCGTAGAAGCCACGCCGGATCTCGGCAGCGGCACGCTAACGCTTAACGTGCCGCAGGCGTACCTGGAATATACCTCTGATAACTGGGTGCCGCCCGCCATGTGGGATAACGGTATTCCGGGCCTGATTGCGGACTACAACGTTAACGCCCAGACGCGTCATAACGAAGGCAGCCAGGGCGGCGAAGATAAATCGGTTTCCGGCAACGGTACCGTTGGCGCGAACGTCGGGCCGTGGCGCTTACGCGCCGACTGGCAGGCAAACTACGACGATCAATCGGAAAACGCCAGCAGCCAGAAAAAATGGACATGGAGCCGTTTTCAGATGTATCGGGCGCTGCCGAAGATGGGCGCGAAGCTAACGGTCGGCGAAGACTACATGAACTCCGATCTGTTCGACAGTGTGCGTTTCGCAGGCGCGAGCGTGGTCTCGGATGACAATATGCTGCCACCGAACCTGCGCGGCTACGCGCCGGAGGTTACAGGGGTTGCGAAAACCAACGCCAAAGTGACGATTTCCCAGCAGGGGCGCGTAATTTATGAAACTCAGGTCGCGGCGGGGCCGTTCGCCATTCAGGATTTGAACAATTCGGTATCCGGCGCGCTGGATGTCCGCGTGCAGGAGCAGGACGGTTCGGTACAGGAATACAAAGTCAATACGGCATCGATCCCGTACCTGACGCGCCCCGGCAGCGTGCGGTACAAAATGTATGCCGGGCGGCCGAGCACTTACGATCACCATAGTGAGGGCCATGAGTTCGGCTCTGGTGAGTTTTCCTGGGGGATCAGCAACGGCTGGTCACTGTATGGCGGTCTGGTGGCAAGCCGCAACTATCTCGCGACGGCGCTCGGTGTTGGCCGTGACCTGATGGCGCTGGGCGCGCTGGCGTTCGATATCACGCGTTCCGGCGCGAGGCTCGACGGCGGCGAAGAGCGTCAAGGTCAGTCTTACCGCGTGAGCTATTCGAAACGCTTTGATGAAACCGGAAGCCAGGTGACCTTCGCGGGTTATCGCTTCTCGGAAAAAGACTTTATGAGCTTTAACGATTATCTGAATTACAACGCAGATAACGGCGATTTCATGCAGAGCAAGGAGATGTACACCGTCACCTTCAGCCAGCAGTTTGACCGCATCGGACTGAGCGCGTACCTGAACTATTCGCACCAGACCTACTGGAATAACCCGGCGGAAGATCGCTACAGCCTGTCGCTGTCGCGCTATTTCGATATCGGGAAAATGAAAAACATCAGCGCGTCGCTCACGGCTTATCGCAATAAATTTAACGGCGAAAACGACGACGGTATGTATATGTCGCTCTCGGTGCCGATGGGCGATACCGGCACGCTGGGGCTTAACTCGTCATACAGCGGTGATGCTACCAGCCATAACCTGAGCTATTACGACCGTTTAAATAATGGCGATAACTACCGTATCGCGGCGGGCGGCAGTGATGACGGCGGCAGCCTGAGTGGTTATTACGATCATGCGGGCGATCTGGCCGAAGTAAGCGGTAACGTGGATTACCAGCACGGTCAGTACAGCTCGGCGGGCGTATCGCTGCGTGGCGGCATGACGGCCACCGCGAAAGGCGCCGCGCTGCATCGCGCGAACGTTATGGGCGGAACGCGCGTGCTGCTGGACACCGGCGATGCCGCCGATATTCCGGTGCAGGGCTACGCGAATGCCACCACGACCAACCACTTTGGTAAAGCCGTGGTAACCGAAGTCAGCGATTACAGCAAAAACAGCCTGAGCATTGATATCAACAAACTGCCGGAGAATGCGGAAGCCTCTGCCTCTGTGGTGCAGGCGACGCTCACCGAAGGCGCGATTGGCTATCGCAAATTCAATGTGATTTCCGGCCTCAAAGCGATGGCAATTATTCGTCTGGCGGATGGTACGTTCCCGCCGTTCGGGGCTAGCGTGCGTAATGCTGAAAACCAGGAGGTGGGTATCGTTAATGACGAAGGCCAGGCCTGGTTAAGCGGCCTGAAGCCAGGCCACAAATTGCAGGTGAACTGGAATGGCGCCACGCAATGTGCGGTCACGCTGCCGGAAAACCTGAAAGGGACGAGCGAGAACGGAAATCTGCTGTTGCCGTGCCATTAAAGTGCGGCGGTAAACCGATTAACCAAACCAGGTCATTAATTATGTTAACGATGAAAAAAACTGTTTTTGCCGCCGCGCTGGCGCTGACCGGCATTATGGCGACCCAACAGGCGTTTGCCGCTATCGCGCTTGACCGTACCCGCGTGGTCTACAACGGCGAGGAGAAATCGATCAGCCTGAATATCAGCAATGAAAATAAAAATCTGCCCTATCTCGCTCAGGCGTGGATTGAAGATGCGCAGGGTAACAAGGTCACGTCGCCGCTGACGGTGCTGCCGCCTGTGCAGCGTGTCGAGCCTGGCGCCAAAAGCCAGGTGAAAGTGCAGGCTTCGGCTGCGGCAGCCACGTTGCCGCAGGACAAAGAAACGCTGTTCTACTTCAACCTGCGTGAGATCCCACCGCGCAGTAATAAGCCGAATACGCTGCAAATTGCGCTCCAGACCCGCATCAAGCTCTTTTATCGTCCAGCCGCGATCGCGCTTGATAAAACCCAGGCGGCAGAAGGCGACTGGGTAGAGAAAGTAACGCTAACGCGCCAGGGCGACAAATTGGTAGTGAATAACCCGACGCCGTATTTCCTGACGATCGTTGAAGGCGCGCCTTCGGTAAAAGGAAACCCTGTAGCCTTTGAGCCCGTGATGGTCAGCCCGAAAGGCAGCGCGACGATTGGGGCTGCCGCCGCCGCGTTCGGCAACAGCCCGGTGCTCACCTACGTGAACGACTACGGTGGACGTCCAAAAATCCAGTTCAGCTGCGGCGGGACGACCTGTACGGCGAAACTGCTGAAAGATAAAAACTAAACGGCGGTAAAGGACTCGGTTATGAAAAGGATGGCTCACATTTTCGCGCTTAGCGCAGCGCTTGGCTTTATCGCGCCTGTGATGGCCGATGAGCCGGTGTCGGCGGATGGCGGCGCGCTCTACGTGCATGGCGTGATGCGTGAAAACACGTGTCGGCTGGAGATGGATTCCGCCTGGCAGGATGTTGACCTGGGCGATATCTCCCGCGCCGATGTCAGCCTTGTTGGCAAGATGACAAAACCGGTCACGGTGACGCTTTACCTGCGAGATTGTCCGGAAATCCCGACGCGCAGCGCTAATATCACGCCATTGACGCACACCCGCAGCACGCAACAGCCTGGGTATCAGGCGCGGTTTGTGGCGCCGACTGACGCGTTAAACCCGGATTTGATTAAGGTTACAGGCGTATCCGGCATCGGGTTACGGCTGAAAGACAGTCACGGACAAACGGTGAAAATGGCGCAACAGAGCGATACCGTGTTGCTTAATCCTGGTCAGGATATGGTCAATTTTACTCTGGCGCCAGAACGTACCACGGCTCCGCTTGTGGTAGGTCCATACCATGCGCTGATTAACTTCAGCATGATTTACCAGTAAGGGCAAAACATGAGCAACCTCTTTAGGCTGGCAACCGTGTTGATGCCTGGCAGATCAGTGGCTACCAGCGATCCGTATGCTGACCTGGTGCCGGTTATCAAAAAAACGGCACTGACGATACTGGTGGAACAAGAGCCAGACTCGCACTTGCTGGCGGGCGATTTTACTGCTGGGGTGACCATGACGGTGAACAATCAATGAAGTGCATTATTTTTTTGATAGCGGCGCTGACACCGCTAGTTTCGCAAGCGACCGACAATATGTCGTTCCATGGCACGCTGGTAGCACCGCCGTGCAAAATCAGCCGCGGTCAGATCATTGAAGTAACGTTCGGGGACGATCTTGGTGTTAATAAAATTGACGGTATCAACTATAAGCAGCCAGTAAGTTATACGGTGGATTGCGAAGCGGGCTATAGCGTAAACAATCTTGCTGTTGTGGTGGACACTGCTCATCCAACTGCCTTTGACAGTGCGGCGGTAACGACAAATAAAACGGGCCTCGGCATCCGGATTCTGATTGACGGCACGGCGGTGACCTTCGCAAAACGCGTTGCGTTAAGCAACCCTGCAAGCCCGCCGCTGATTGAGGCGGTGCCGGTGAAGGACCCTGCGGTTACGCTCACTGAAGGGGCCTTTGAGGCCACCCTTACGCTGCGCACCGATTATTTGTAGGAGCCAAGCATGAAAACAATTTTATTGCCCGGTACGCTGCTTATGCTCGCGCTCTCAGGGAGCGTATACGCAGAGGAAGACAATGTTCACTTCTCCGGTGCGCTAGTCGCCGAACCCTGCACCCTGCCAGAAGCGGACACTGATATTCAGCTGGATTTTGGTTCGGTAGTTGAGAAATATCTTTATAAATATCAGCGTACAAAGTCGCAGCCTTTCAGCATACATCTGACAGAGTGCAATCCGACTATTCTTAGCAGCGTAAGCGTTACCTTCCAGGGTACTGCCGATATAGAACTAATTAATATGCTGGCCCTGGATGCTTCCAGTAGTGCGAAAGGTGTTGCGATAGGACTGGAGTTGGCAGACGGGACGCCGCTGGAAATTAATAAGGCTAGCCCGTTTACAGCCTTAACAAACGGTTCCAATACGCTGACATTTAATGCCTTTGTGCAGGCTCAGCCTACAATTCTGGCAAATAAAACTCTCGTGGCAGGCGATTTTACAGCTATATCATCGTTTGTTTTGGCGTATCAATAAATTATAAAATTGCTTTAATGAAGATAACTGTTGGTGTGTCGTTGTTCTTATTGTTAAACGGAATGTTATTTTATATTCCTGGCACCGGCGGTGCCGGTGTGGCACTGCCTTATAACCTCACCTTTATTGCCTGGCTGGGTCTGGTGTTAATAATACTGGCCTTGCGATATAAAAACGCAGAATTAAAGGCGCAACGCCAGCCACTGCTCACCGCAGGCAGCCTGCTCCTGCTTCTCCCCTGGCTTCTTGAGGCGCGCGACCATCCGGGCGTCTGGGTGCTGCTGGCGGCGGTGCTGCTGTGGCTGGGGCTGCTACGTCTGTCGTTCACGCCCCGGCAAAAGCGTCAGATTCTGCTGGCCGTGTTTGTGCTGGCGCTGGGCCAGGCGCTTATCGCCCTGCTTCAGGCATTCTGCCCGCACCTCGCGATGCAACTCTATGAATATGACTGGCTGCGCAATCACGGACGCCCCTACGGTATTTTCCAGCAGGTCAATCTGCTCGCGAGCTTTCTCGCTACAGGCGTCGGTTGCGGTTTTCTGCTGTTACTGACGACGCACCGCCGTCAGGCGTGGCTGCTCACGGCGGGGCTCGGCGTGATGGTTTTCGTGCTGGCGCTCAATCAGTCGCGCGCGGGTGCTATTGGCGCGGTCGTGGTCATCGCCGCGCTGTGCGTTGTCGCCGGGCGCGGGAAATTAACGCGCGCGGGCGCGGCGCTGGGCGTCATGATCCTGTGCGCCTGGGCCGGATGGTATATCACGCAGCACGTCACGGTGATGGTCAACGGCGAGCCGTACCTGATGGCCCGCGACTATGCCGGATCCACCCGCGAGCGCTGGCATATCCTGGTGATTACCTGGCAGATGATCATGGAAAAACCGTGGCTTGGCTGGGGCTACGGCACGTTTGAATATGCGTTCAGCCGCTGGGCGCTGGCGCACCCCGGGTTGGGCTACCGCTATGCTATGCCAATCACCCATCCGCATAACGAACTGCTCTATATGTGGTTCCAGGGCGGCGTGGTGGCGCTCGCGGGTATGCTGCTGCTGGTGACAGGCTGGCTGTCGATGCTGAAAAACGCCTGGCGGCACGGGCGTGAGACAGCGGCGGTAGCGCTGCTGGTGGCGCCGCTGCTGGTGCATCTGAATCTGGAATATCCGTTTTACCAGTCCTTCGTGCATTTCGGGCTATTTATCCTGCTGCTGCGTCTCGGCGTGGTGGAGCGACCGCAGCCCGCGCGGACGCGTGCCCGCCTGTGGCCACGGGCCCTGTGCGGCGCGGTGGCGCTTGCACTTATCGCTTTCAGCGCGGCCGGGCTGTACGCCAACCAGCAGCTTACGCGACTTGAGCGCAGCGGCCTGGCGGGCTTTCCAGCGCCTGCGCCCTGGTATTTCGCCACGCAGTTTGAGCGCGCGAAATTCGACGCGATGGTGGCGCTGCTTATCTATTACAACCGCACCCATAACGAGGCGAATCTGGACGCATTTATGGCGCAGGCGCAGCGCTGGTCGCTGCGCCATAACGATAAAAACCTCTGGCAAAGCCAGATAATGATTGCTCAGCATCGGGGCGATGTAGCCACGGTCGCCCGCCTGCGCACGCAGTACGCGCGCCTTTTTCCTGCTGCGCAAATAAGCAATGCGCCGTAATTCTGCGCTGTCATAAAACTGACATAAAAGTTTTAGCGTGACTAATTAACCACTTAACCACTGCTACCATTTCTGCTCGCGTAAACCCCATAAAGCCTGCATTTTGCAGGCCGATAGATCCGATGCGCCCCCTTCAGGCGCGCCTACACCATGGGAAACAGAGTATGAAATTAAACCACCTGACAATCGGGCAACGACTCGGTCTGCTGGCGGCGTTACTGCTTGTCGCGGTGCTGTTTATCGGCATTCGCGGGCTGACTATCAACGCCGACGGGCTTGAGCAAAACAACCATATTATGGCCACGGAAAAGGTGATAGCAGAGAGCATCGACACCGCGCGGAATGCGCAGGTGCAGTTCAAAATTCAGGTTCAGGAGTGGAAAAACACCCTGCTGCGCGGCTCTCATGGGCAGGCGGCGTTTGATAAATACAAAGCCGCGTTTATCGCCCAGAGCGACAAAACCCAGGCGCTGCTGACGCAACTGACCACGCTGCTGCCGGAGCTCGGGCTGGACGCCGATGAAGTGCGCCACACCCTCGCGCTGCATGAAGATCTGGAAAAAAGTTATCTGGCGGCGATTGCGCAGTATGACATCGCCGACCCGGCAAGCGCCCAGCGCGTTGACAAGCAGGTCAGCGGTATCGACCGCGAGCCGACGCGGATGATTGACGAGGTTGTCGCGAAGACGCTGAAACAGGCGGAAGTGCTGACCCGCCAGACTGAAGCGCGCAATCTGGCGCAGTATCAGCAGACCCGCACCATGCTGCTTATCACGATGGCGCTGACGCTCATCGCCAGCATCATCATCACCGTCTGGCTGGTGCGCAGCATTACGCGTCCGCTGGCGCAGGCGGTCACCATCGCCCGCAACGTCGCCGCAGGCGATCTGCAAACGCCTATCGCCGTCAGCGGTCGTGATGAAACCGCCGAGCTGATGAGCGCGCTGCAGGAGATGAACGCGAACCTGACCCGCATCGTGGCGGGCGTGCGCAACGGCACCGAAACTATCGCTACCGCGTCGACGCAAATCGCCACCGGCAGCCGTGAGCTCTCGGCGCGCAATGAAGCGCAGGCGAGCGCGCTGGAAGAGACGGCGGCGTCGATGGAAGAGCTGACGTCGGTCGTGAAAAATAACGCCGAAAACTCCCGTTTTGCGAGCGACCTCGCGCGCGACGCGTGTCAGGTAGCCGGGCAGGGCGGCGCCGTGGTGGAGCGCGTGGTGCATACCATGAGCGAAATCCACCAGTTCTCGACAGAAATCAGCAACATCATCAGCGTTATTGACGGTATCGCCTTCCAGACCAACATTCTGGCGCTGAACGCGGCGGTGGAAGCGGCGCGCGCTGGCGCGGAAGGGCGTGGTTTTGCGGTTGTGGCGGCGGAAGTGCGCGCGCTGGCGCAGCGCTCCGGCTCGGCGGCGCAGGATATCCGTAACCTGATTGACCGCTCGGTCAGCCGTATTGCCGAAGGCAACAGCCTCGTGAAAGGCGCGGGTAGCGCGATGGAAGATATCCTGAAAAGCGTGCAGCGCGTGAGCGAGCTGGTCGAAACCATTTCGATGGCGAACCGCGAGCAAAGCACCGGCATCGATCAGGTCAATATCGCCGTCACCCAGATGGACGCCTCGACGCAGCAGAACGCCGCGCTGTCGCAGGAGTCCGCGGCGGCGGCCCAGTCGATGCAGTATCAGGCCGAGAAGCTGCTCGACTCCGTCAGCGTGTTCCGTCTGGCCGCGCGCCAGGACGAGGCGCTGGCGTAACGCCCATAAAAAAACACCGCCTTCGGGCGGTGTTTTTTCATTCGCGGCGAATTACTTCTTCGCGCGTTCGAAAGAGGCGCGGATCTCTTCTTTAGCGGCTTCGGCGTTTTCCCAGCCTTCCACTTTGACCCACTTGCCTTTTTCCAGATCTTTGTAGTGTTCAAAGAAGTGGGTGATCTGCGCTTTCAGCAGTTCCGGCAGATCGTTCACGTCTTTGATGTGATCGTATTCTTTAGAGAGTTTGGTGTGCGGAACCGCAACCAGTTTGGCGTCTTCGCCAGACTCGTCGGTCATTTTCAGCACGCCGACCGGACGGCAGCGGATCACAGAGCCCGGCTGCAGCGGGTACGGCGTCGGGACCAGCACGTCAACCGGGTCGCCATCCAGAGACAGGGTGTGGTTGATGTAGCCGTAGTTGCACGGGTAGAACATGGCGGTGGACATGAAACGGTCAACGAACAGCGCGCCGCTGTCTTTATCCACTTCGTATTTGATCGGGTCTGCGTTAGCCGGAATTTCGATAATAACGTAGATGTCTTCCGGCAGATCTTTGCCCGCAGGTACGTTCAGTAAGCTCATGTCTGTTTCCTTAAAAATGTATGGCAAACAAGTGCCCGGTATTATAGCCAACTGCAATGGAAAGTCGTGGACTCTTTTCTTTCGCCCGCGCGCCTGGTGGCGCTTTCAGCGTTTTCCCATAACAAAATAATCCATAAAGCCAGCTGCATCCTCAATAAATTACTGAAACCGTTTACAAAGCGTCGCTGACGGGCGTTTTTACGCTAAAAATTTTTGCCCGATGCCGTCCTGATGCCTGCCGCGCCGTATCCCGGCTGGCGTGAAATCGCGGGCATCCTGATTTTTAACTTTTTCGTTACTTTTTTGAATTGTGATGTAACGCATTCAGTTACATCCACGCTTGTCTATAGTTTCGCCACAGGTGGACCTTACCCAACAATAACCCTACGAGGATACCTTTATGTGGAAGCGCTTACTTGTTGTCACAGCAGTTTCGGCAGCCATGTCGTCTATGGCGCTGGCGGCCCCGTTAACCGTGGGATTTTCTCAGGTCGGCTCTGAATCCGGCTGGCGCGCGGCAGAAACCAGCGTTGCGAAAAGCGAGGCGCAGAAGCGCGGCATCACGCTGAAAGTCGCCGATGGCCAACAGAAGCAGGAGAACCAGATCAAAGCGGTGCGTTCGTTTATCGCCCAGGGCGTGGATGCGATCTTTATCGCGCCGGTGGTGGCGACCGGCTGGGAGCCAGTGCTGAAAGAAGCGAAAGACGCGGAAATTCCGGTGATGCTGCTGGACCGCTCCATTGATGTGAAAGACAAGTCGCTCTACATGACCACCGTCACCGCTGACAACGTGCTGGAAGGCAAGCTTATCGGCGAATGGCTGGTGAAAACCGTCGCGGGCAAACCGTGTAACGTCGTGGAGTTGCAGGGCACCGTCGGCGCGAGCGTGGCTATCGATCGTAAAAAAGGTTTCGCCGAGGCGATTTCAAAAGCTTCCAATATCAAGATTATCCGTTCGCAATCCGGAGACTTTACCCGCTCTAAAGGCAAAGAAGTCATGGAGAGCTTTATCAAGGCCGAGAACAACGGCAAAAACATCTGCATGGTTTATGCCCATAACGACGACATGGCGATCGGCGCCATTCAGGCCATCAAAGAGGCCGGACTGAAGCCGGGCAAAGATATCCTGACGGGCTCAATCGACGGCGTACCGGATATTTTCAAAGCGATGGTGGACGGCGAGGCCAACGCGAGCGTCGAGCTGACCCCGAATATGGCGGGCCCGGCGTTTGACGCGCTGGAGAAATTCAAGAAAGACGGCACGCAGCCAGAGAAGCTGACCATCACCAAATCGGTGCTCTATCTGCCGGATACCGCCAAAGAGATGTTAGAGAAGAAGAAAACGATGGGGTATTGAGTCACCGCACGTGATGCGCTCTGGCTGGCCTGACGGCGGGTAAGCGCAGCCGCACCCGCCGCATCCCCGACACGACAGGGATGTAAGGCGGGTAAGCAACGCGCACCCGCCATAACGGCAAGCGCATCCGCTACACGCGCCCCCGCGGCGTAACCCGGCCCGAGGCCACAGGAGAGTCCGACAATGCATAACGATAACCACCAGGAAATCCTGCGAACGGAAGGCTTAAGCAAAACGTTTCCTGGCGTAAAGGCGCTCGACCATGTCGATTTCAGCCTGCGGCGCGGGGAAATCATGGCGCTGCTGGGGGAGAACGGCGCCGGTAAATCGACGCTCATTAAAGCGCTCACCGGCGTCTACCAGCCTGACGGCGGCACAATTTATCTCGGCGGCGAGGCGGTGCGACCGCGCAACACCGCGCACGCGCAGCAGCTCGGTATCGGCACCGTGTACCAGGAGGTCAACCTGCTGCCTAACATGTCGGTGGCGGATAACCTCTTTATCGGCCGCGAGCCGCGCCGCTTCGGCCTGTTGCGCCGCAAAGAGATGGAGCAACGCGCCACGGCGCTACTGGAATCGTACGGTTTCCACCTCGACGTGCGCGAGCCGCTCAACCGCTTCTCGGTCGCGATGCAGCAGATCGTCGCTATCTGCCGCGCTATCGATCTCTCGGCGCGCGTATTGATCCTCGATGAACCCACCGCGAGCCTCGACGCCAAAGAGGTCGAAATGCTCTTTACCCTGATGCGCCAGCTGCGCGCGCAGGGCGTCAGCCTCGTGTTCGTCACCCACTTTCTCGATCAGGTCTATGAAGTAACCGATCGCATCACGGTACTGCGCAACGGGAAATTTGTCGGCACGCGGGAGACCGCCGAACTGCCGCAAATCGAGCTGGTGAAAATGATGCTCGGGCGCGAGCTGGAGAGTAACGCCCTCCAGCGCGCCGGGCGCACGCTGCTTAGCGAAAAACCGGTCGCCGCGTTCCAGGATTACGGCAAAAAAGGCGTCATCGCGCCGTTTTCGCTGGAGGTCCGCCCCGGCGAAATCGTCGGCCTCGCGGGCCTGCTCGGCTCTGGGCGCACCGAAACCGCCGAAGTTATCTTCGGCGTCCACCCGGCGGACAGCGGCACGGCGAGCGTCAAAGGCAAACCGGTCGCGCTGCGCTCGCCGCAGCAGGCCTCACGGCTGGGGATCGGCTTTTGCCCGGAAGACAGGAAAACCGACGGGATCATCGGGGCTGCCTCGGTGCGTGAAAACATCATTCTGGCGCTCCAGGCCCAGCGCGGCTGGCTGCGCCCGATCCCGCGGCGCGAACAGGATGAGATAGCCGCGCGCTTTATTCGCCAGCTCGGTATCCGCACGCCGGGGCCGGAACAGCCCATCGAGTTTCTCTCCGGCGGTAACCAGCAGAAAGTGTTGTTGTCGCGCTGGCTTCTGACAAAACCCCAGTTCCTGATCCTCGACGAGCCGACCCGTGGCATCGACGTCGGAGCGCATGCGGAGATTATCCGGCTTATCGAAACCCTCTGCGCCGACGGGCTGGCGCTGCTGGTTATCTCGTCGGAACTCGAAGAGCTGGTGGGCTACGCCGACCGGGTGATTATTCTGCGCGACCGCCAGCAGGTGGCCGAGATCCCGCTCGGCGAGCTCTCGGTCGGCGCCATTATGAATGCCATTGCGGCATAAGGAGCAACGCGTGATGTCTCGTTCATTACCGGAAACGGGAGCGCCGAAGCGCCGCTTACGCTTTCCGCCTGGCATGCCGCAAATCGCGGCGCTGCTGCTGGTGCTGCTGGTTGACGGCCTGGTGGCCGATCACTTCTTCCAGATAGTCCTGCAGGACGGGCGGCTCTTCGGCAGCCCTGTCGATATTCTCAACCGCGCCGCCCCCGTGGCGCTGCTCGCCATCGGGATGACGCTGGTGATAGCCACCGGCGGCATCGATCTTTCCGTCGGCGCCGTCATGGCGATTGCGGGCGCGACCGCCGCGACGCTCACGGTAGAAGGGCACAGCCTCGCGGTGGTGATCCTGGCGGCGCTTGGCGTCGGCGTGCTGGCAGGACTCTGGAACGGCATCCTGGTCGCGGTGCTGAAAATCCAGCCCTTTGTGGCGACGCTTATCCTGATGGTCGCCGGACGCGGCGTGGCGCAACTCATTACCTCGGGGCAGATAGTCACCTTTGATTCGCCGCCGCTCGCCTGGCTTGGCAGCGGCTCGCTGCTGCTCTTCCCGACGCCGGTCATCATCGCGCTGGTGACGCTGCTGGCGTTCTGGCTCTTTACCCGCAAAACCGCGCTCGGGATGTTTATCGAAGCGGTGGGAATTAACATTCGCGCGGCGAAAAACGCGGGCGTCAGCACCCGGCTTATCGTCATGCTCACCTATATGCTGAGCGGGCTGTGCGCGGCTATCGCCGGGCTTATCGTCACGGCGGATATCCGCGGGGCGGACGCCAACAACGCCGGGCTGTGGCTTGAGCTCGACGCCATTCTGGCCGTGGTGATTGGCGGCGCGTCGCTGATGGGCGGGCGCTTTAATCTCGCGCTGTCGGTGGTGGGCGCGCTGATTATTCAGGGGATGAATACCGGGATTCTGTTATCGGGCTTCCCGCCGGAGCTGAACCAGGTCGTGAAAGCCATCGTGGTGCTCTGCGTGCTGATTGTCCAGTCGCCGCGGTTTATTAGTCTGATTAAAGGAGTACGCCGCCATGATAAAACGTAATCTGCCGCTCACCATTACGCTTGCGGTGTTTGTGCTCGGCTACCTCTACTGCCTGACGCAGTTCCCGGGGTTCGCCTCCACGCGTGTGATTTGCAACATTCTGACCGATAACGCCTTTCTCGGCATTATCGCCGTCGGCATGACGTTTGTGATCCTCTCCGGCGGTATCGATCTGTCGGTCGGCTCGGTGATCGCCTTCACCGGCGTGTTTCTCGCCAAAGCGATCGGCTTCTGGGGCATGTCGCCGCTGATGGCGTTTCCGCTGATCCTGCTGATGGGTTGCGCGTTCGGCGCGCTGATGGGCTGGCTTATCGACGCGCTCAAAATTCCGGCGTTTATCATCACGCTGGCGGGTATGTTCTTTCTGCGCGGCGTCAGTTATCTGGTCTCTGAGGAGTCTATTCCGATTAACCATCCGATTTACGACACGCTCTCAAGCCTCGCCTGGAAAATCCCCGGCGGCGGGCGGCTCAGCGCGATGGGACTGCTGATGCTCGGCGTGGTGGTTATCGGGATTTTTCTCGCGCACCGCACCCGCTTTGGCAACCAGGTGTACGCCATCGGCGGCAATGCCACGTCCGCAAACCTGATGGGCATCTCAACCCGCAGCGTCACGGTGCGCATCTATATGCTCTCTACCGGGCTTGCCACGCTCGCGGGCATCGTCTTCTCCGTGTACACCTCGGCGGGCTATGCGCTCGCGGGCGTGGGGGTTGAACTGGACGCCATCGCGTCAGTGGTGATTGGCGGCACGCTGCTCTCCGGCGGCGTCGGCACGGTGCTCGGCACGCTGTTTGGGGTGGCCATCCAGGGGCTGATTCAGACCTACATTAACTTCGACGGCACGTTAAGCTCCTGGTGGACCAAAATCGCCATCGGCCTGCTGCTGTTTATTTTTATCGCGCTGCAACGCGGGCTGACGGTGCTCTGGGAGAGCCGCCAGAGCGCTGAGGTAACGCGTGTGACGCCGCACTAACTTTTCAGATATAAGATATTGATCTGACTAAATTGTCTAAACTTTCCCCGGTCATTGCCGATAGTTTTTTACTCAATGGAATACGCTATCGCGATGACCGGGACCCCCTATGTTGAGAAATCTCTCTATCCGTACCGGGCTGCTGACGCTGTTGGCAGTCATGGCTTTTCTGCTTCTGCTCGTAAGTGCCATGGGCATCTATTCTCTGACGCAAAGTTCTGCCTCCTTACAGCGCATTAACGCGTTGCAGGGCGAAAAAATGATGCGTCTGAACGAAGGTTATACGCTGCTGTTGCGCGCGCGCAACGAGGCGGGGCAGGCGGTGCGCCTGATGGAAATCGGCATGGTCGATGACGCCGCCGCCTCCATTAAAACCATCGCGGGCGAACTGGTGCGCGGCCAGCAACTGCTGAAAACGGTGCTGACCGGCGATGTCGATGACGAACAGGGCGCGCTGCTGTTAAGCAAACTCAATCAAAGCTTTAACGCGCTGAACAGTCAGGGGCTCGCGCCTATGATGGCCGCGCTCAATAAGCAGAGCCCGGATGATTATTACGATCTGCTCGGCAACGGTCTCATCCCGCTGACCCGCGCGTTTGATAACGATGTGCACGCGTTCCAGCGCTGGGGCGAGGCGCGCGGCAGCCGGGAAGTGGCCAGCGTGCTGACGCAAAAACAGGTGATGCTGGCGCTGATTGGGCTGGTGGCGCTGCTGACGGCCGCCATCATGACCCTGGTCTGGCTGGCGCTGCGTCATCTGCTGTTACGGCCGCTTGAACAGTCGGTGGAACAGCTGGAGCACGTGGCGGCGGGCGATTTAACGCGCGCGCTGACGGCGACCAGCAATAACGAGCTGGGGCGTCTTATCAGCGCTATCGAAACCATGCGTCTGTCGCTGGCGGAGTCGGTGATGCGCGTGCGTGACGCCAGCGCGCAGATAGACACCGGCAGCCGCGAGCTGGCGGCGGGTAATGTCGATCTGGCCCAGCGCACCGAATCCACCGCCACGTCGCTTGAGCAGACGGCGGCGAGCATGGAGCAGATCACCGCGACGGTGAAGCAAAACGCCGACAACGCCGGAATGGCGCATCAGCTGGCGAAGGCGGTTTCCGATACCGCCGATCGCGGCAGCGAGATGGTGTGTTATGTGATTGAAAAGATGCGTGATATTTCCGGGAGTTCCAACCGTATCGGCGACATTCTGAGCGTGATTGACGCCATCGCCTTCCAGACCAATATCCTCGCGCTGAACGCGGCGGTGGAAGCCGCGCGCGCGGGCGAGCAGGGACGCGGGTTTGCGGTCGTGGCGGGCGAAGTGCGCACGCTCGCCAGCCGCAGCGCCGAGGCGGCGAAAGAGATCCGCACGCTTATCAGTAATTCCCAGAGTCAGGTGGGCGAGGGCAGCGAGCTGGCCCTGCAGGCCGGGGAGACGATGGATGAAATCGCCGAAGAAGTGTTGCGGATGACGAAGCTGGTGCGCGAGATTGCCGATGCGTCGCTGGAGCAGAGTCGCGGCATTGAGCAGGTGAATATCGCGGTGAGCCAGATGGACGAAACCGCCCAGCAGAACGCCGCGCTGGTGCAGCAATCCTCCGCCGCGACCCGTTCGCTGGAAGAACAGGCCCAGCAGCTGGTGGAGGCGATGGCGTCGTTCCGGTTGCAGACGGCCGGGTAACGGTTTACGGCTGACGGGTGGTATGGGGTACTGGATGGTTTGGGTTGGTGGGTGCGCTGCGCTTACCCCCCCTACAAGGCACAATCCACAATCTACCTTCGTGTAGGGCGGGTAAGCGCAGCGCACCCGCCGTTTCGCAACCCACAATCGCGTAGGGCGGGTAAGCGCAGCGCACCCGCCGTTTCGCCACCCCGCCCGCGCCGTTTTCCCATCTCGCCGCCAATAAAAAAGGCAGCCGTGGCTGCCTTTCTTTAATGCCCAACGCGCGCTTACGCGTCCGGGAACTCGCGGATAAACCGCTCGACGTCATTCACCATCTGCTCTGTGCCGACGAAGAACGGACGGCGCTGGTGCAGGCTGTCCGGCTTGATGTCCAGGATACGCTGCTTGCCGTCGCTCGCTTTACCGCCCGCCTGCTCGGCCAGGAACGCCATCGGGTTGCACTCATACAGCAGGCGCAGCTTGCCTTCCGGGTGGCTCGCGGTGCTCGGGTAAAGGTAAATGCCGCCTTTCAGCAGGTTACGGTGGAAATCCGCCACCAGCGAACCGATATAGCGCGAGGTATACGGGCGCTGGGTCGCTTTGTCCTCTTCCTGGCAATATTTAATGTACTTCTTCACGCCCGCCGGGAATTTAATGTAGTTCCCTTCGTTAATGGAGTACGTATTGCCGCTCTGCGGGAAGCGCATACGCTCCTGGCTCAGGCAGAATACGCCGAGCGACGGGTCGTAGGTAAACGCGTGTACGCCGCAACCGGTGGTATAGACCAGCATCGTTGAGGAGCCGTAAACCACGTAACCCGCGGCGACCTGCTGGCTGCCAGGCTGCAGGAAATCTTCCATCGTGACCGGCGTGCCGACCGGCGTCACGCGGCGATAGATAGAGAAAATGGTGCCGACAGAAACGTTGACATCAATGTTGGAAGAGCCGTCCAGCGGGTCCATCAGCACGACATACTTCGCGTGTTCGCAGCCTTCGAAAACGACGATTTCGTCCTCTTCTTCAGAGGCGATGCCCGCGACGATATCGCGTGCCTTAAGCGCGGCTTTCAGCTTTTCATTGGCGAACAGATCGAGCTTTTGCTGCGTCTCGCCCTGCACGTTTTCGACGCCGCTGGCACCCAGGATATCGACCAGACCGGCCTTGTTGATATCGCGGTGGATGATCTTCGCGCCAAGCTTTATTGCCGACAGCAGCGCCGTCAGTTCCCCGGTCGCGTGAGAAAATTCGTGCTGCTTTTCAACAATAAATTCACCTAACGTTTTCATAACACTTTCCCTGCATCCTGAAGTTGAGTAAAGCGATCGCAACAATCTTAACAAAGATTCAAATTGTAGCGCACAGGTGAATCGCGCCAGCAAAATGCGGATTATCCTGAAATGCATTTATTCGCCCCGCTTCATGCAGGTAGAATGTGCGTCAGTTTTTATAAGGACTGTACCTATGCGTATTCATATACTGGGAATTTGCGGCACATTTATGGGCGGCGTGGCGATGCTGGCGCGCTCGCTGGGTCATGAAGTGACAGGCTCGGACGCCAACGTCTATCCGCCGATGAGTACCCTGCTGGAAAAGCAAGGGATCGACTTAATTCAGGGCTATGACGCCTCGCAGCTGGAGCCGCGACCGGATCTGGTGGTGATCGGCAACGCCATGACCCGCGGCAATCCGTGCGTCGAGGCGGTGCTGGAGCAGGGCATTCCTTATATGTCCGGCCCGCAATGGCTGCATGATTTCGTGCTGCGCGACCGCTGGGTCGTGGCGGTGGCGGGCACCCACGGCAAAACCACCACGGCGGGCATGGCGACCTGGATTCTGGAAGCCTGCGGCTATAAGCCTGGCTTCGTTATCGGTGGCGTGCCGGGCAATTTCGACGTCTCCGCGCGGCTGGGCGACAGCCCGTTTTTCGTTATCGAAGCGGACGAATATGACTGCGCGTTCTTTGATAAACGCTCCAAGTTTGTTCACTACGCGCCGCGCACGCTGGTGCTGAACAACCTCGAATTCGACCACGCCGATATCTTTGACGATCTTAAAGCCATCCAGAAGCAGTTCCACCATCTGGTACGCATCGTGCCTGGGCAAGGGAAAATCATCTGGCCGGAAAACGACGTCAACCTGAAACAGGTGATGGCGATGGGCTGCTGGAGCGAGCAGGAGCAGCTCGGCGAGCAGGGCCGCTGGCAGGCGAAAAAACTCACCAACGACGCGTCGAAATGGGAAGTCTGGCTGGACGGCGAATGCGTAGGCCAGGTGGAGTGGCAGCTGGTGGGCGAGCACAACATGCAGAACGGCCTGGCGGCTATCGCCGCGGCGCGCCATGTGGGCGTGACGCCGGCTGACGCCGCGCAGGCGCTCGGCGCGTTTGTCAACGCGCGCCGCCGCCTTGAACTGCGCGGCGAGGCCAACGGCGTCACCGTGTATGACGATTTCGCGCATCACCCGACGGCTATCCTCGCGACGCTTGCTGCGCTGCGTGGCAAAGTGGGCGGCACCGCGCGCATCATCGCCGTGCTGGAGCCGCGCTCCAACACCATGAAAATGGGCGTTTGCAAAGACGATCTCGCGCCGTCCCTCGGTCGCGCTGATGAAGTGTTCCTGTTCCAGCCGCACCACATTCCGTGGCAGGTGGCGGAAGTGGCTGACGCCTGCATTCAGCCAGCCCACTGGAGCGCCGACATCGACACGCTGGTAGAGATGATTGTTAAAACCGCGCAGCCGGGTGACCACATTCTGGTCATGAGCAACGGCGGCTTCGGCGGCATTCATCAGAAACTGCTGGATGCGCTGTCGAAAAAAGCGGAACAGATGCACTGAGCCGTTTTCGCTGATAAAAAAAGCCTCCGCATGCGGAGGCTTTTTTACAGGCAACGATTACTCTTTGGCGATCGGCGTCTCTTCCTGGGTGGTCTTTTTATCCCCCTGAATGTCGGCGACGCGTTTTTCTACCTCGGACACCTGCTGCGCGTTATGCAGCAGCGTATAGGTCAGCTCAAAGCGCGTGCTCTCGCCAGGCGCCAGTTGTTTCACCCGTTTCTGCTCGCGCTCGATAGTCACCGGATACGCGTAGCTGGTGCCAGGCTCGATGCCGGTCACATAACCCTGTTTCAGCGTGTCGGTGTTTTTCCACATCGTCAGCACCGGCAGCTGTTTCAGGTTAAAGCTAATCGCCGCGCCCTTATCGCCCGCTTTATTGACTACGGCGGCGACGGTCTGCTGGCTGGCGTCGCCAAGCGGCGTCAGGTTAAAGACCATTTCGTCAAAGCCTTTGGTCGGCCCGCTGTAGGTGTTCCAGCTGTTCATGCCGCCTTTAGCGTAATCGTTGAACGGGCTCACTTTTTCCAGCGGGGCGATAAAGCGCGAGCCCTCTTCCAGAATCGGCTGGCCGAAGTTGCTGTGGTAGATAATCTGGTAGTCGTGCGGGTAATCGGCGTGGTTGGTCAGCACGTCGTTCAGGCTGAAGCTGTTGCTGCCCGGCACGTAGCGCAGCTCGGTCATCGTCTGCAAATCGGCTTTCTTGAACGTGCTCTCTTTGAGCAGCCCGCGCACTTTGATTTCATACGGCGCTTTCTCACTCACTTCCACTTCCACACGCGAGGCGGGCGTGTTGCCCGCTTTGCCGTGCAGCGTGTACAGCTGACCGTCAGCGGTGGTCGGGTGGCCGGTCCATTCATAGCCGCAGCGCACCATCATCTCGTTGAAGCCTTCCAGCCAGCCGAGGCCGTTGCGGCTTTCCAGATTGATAAACGCCGGGTTCACCACCTCTTTTACCGGCGAATCCCAGCCCATACGCACGCCAAACCCGTCGGCGCGCAGCAGGTTCATACCGCGCGTCGGGCTTAAGACGATAGTCAGGCCATCTTTGCTGGTGATAGTGATGATTTTACTGCCTTCCTGTTTGCCGCCGTGCAGCACTTTCTGCTCAATGCTGAACGGCGCGCCCTGCAACTTCAGCTTTTGACTGCTTATTTGCCAGTTTCCTTTCTCGACGCCCTGTTCAGCATCGGTCAGCACCCAGGTTTGCGCGCTCGCCTGGGCGCAAATCAGCAGGGCAAGCGGGGTAAGCCATACGATTTTGTTCATCTTTTCGTCCTTTTAGCTGAATCGATTTTTGTTTTGCCCGTGCAGCCTGGCGTATCGGATGAAAAGAAAACGTGATCGTTTTCAACTGTCCAAAAAAAGCCGTTTTTAACGCCGCTAACTGTGATGGATATCGTGGTGGAAATGAAAATGTCGGTTTTGTGGAATGAGAATATGTGAAGTAGCGTGGTTTTAGCTTTAACGATTCAGTTGGCGAGGTGTAAACACGTTACGGCGCGCAAACGCGTCGGGAAAAACGCCGTAAAGCATCAGCAAAAGGAAAAGAAAACGGCTCAGGCAGCGCCTGAACCGTGGGGATTACTGCTCGCCTTCCGCCAGTTCGCGCAGATACTGGAAGATCAGACGTGAGGATTTCGGCGGTTTATTGCCTTCTTTCTCTTTTTTGGCGTTGCGGATGAGCGAACGCAGCTGCTGGCGATCCGCCTGCGGCCACAGGTTCAGCACGTCCGGCACCGCGTCGTCGCCTTCTTCAATCAGGCGGTCGCGCAGTTGCTCCAGCTTGTGGAACAGCGCCACCTGCTGGTTATGACGGTTTTTCAGCTTATCCAGCGCCTGACGAATCGGCTCATCGTCACGCTGACGCAACATTTTGCCGATAAGCTGCATCTGGCGGCGGCGGCCTTCTTTCTTAATACGCTGCGCCAGTTCAATGGCCGCGCGCAGATCGTCATCCAGCGGGATTTTTTCCAGCGCGTTTTTACCGAGATCCACCAGTTCAGCGCCAAGGCGCTTCAGCTCTTCGGCATCGCGTTTAATTTCACTTTTGCTGACCCAGATAATCTCATCATCGTCGTCATCGTTTTCGTTATCGGGCACTTCATCGAGCCAGTCATCGGGCTGCTTTGTCATCTCAGGCTCCTCAAAAAAGAGGCTAATACTACCAGTTAAGGCGCGCACTGCGAAATGGTTCTCTGTTAGACTCACAAAATGTGGCTTTGAAGTTTCACCTTACATTATGGCACTCGCGATGAAAGTAATCACACAAGTTGAAGCGCAGCGCAAAGCGCTGGAACAGGCGGTTTCTCAGGCGCTGGAGCTGGCGTCCGGCAAGTCGGACGGCGCGGAAGTGGCGGTCAGCAAAACGACCGGCATCAGCGTCAGCACCCGCTACGGTGAGGTGGAGAATGTCGAGTTCAACAGCGACGGCGCGCTTGGCATCACGGTTTATCATCAGAACCGCAAAGGCAGCGCCTCGTCGACCGATTTAAGCCCGGACGCTATCGCCCGTACCGTACAGGCGGCGCTGGATATCGCGCGTTACACCTCGCCGGACCCGTACGCAGGCGTCGCGGAAAAAGATCTGCTGGCCTTTGACGCGCCGGATCTCGACCTCTTCCACCCGGCTGAAATCGAACCGGAACAGGCTATCGAGTACGCCGCGCGCGCCGAACAGGCGTCCTTAAAGGCGGATAAACGCATCACCAACACCGAAGGCGGCAGCTTTAACAGCCACTACGGCATCAAAGTGTTCGGCAACAGCCACGGCATGCTGCAGAGCTACAGTTCGACGCGCCATTCGCTCTCCAGCTGCGTTATCGCGGAAGAGAACGGCGACATGGAACGCGACTACGCGTACACCATCGGCCGCGCGCTGGAAGACCTGGCGTCGCCGGAGTGGGTCGGTGAAGAGTGCGCCCGCCGCACGCTGTCGCGCCTCTCGCCGCGCAAACTGCCGACCATGAAAGCGCCGGTGATTTTTGGCCGCGAAGTGGCGACCGGGCTGTTTGGTCATCTGGTCGGCGCGATCAGCGGCGGCGCGGTGTACCGTAAATCGACGTTTCTGCTCGACTCGCTCGGCAAACAGATCCTGCCGGAGTGGCTCACGATTGAAGAGCATCCGCACCTGCGCAAAGGGCTCGCCTCAACGCCGTTCGACAGCGAAGGCGTGGCGACCTCGCGCCGCGACATCATCAAAGACGGCGTGCTGCAACAGTGGCTGCTTACCAACTACTCCGCGCGCAAGCTGGGGCTGAAAAGCACAGGCCATGCGGGCGGCATCCACAACTGGCGTATCAACGGGCGCGGCCTGAGCTTTGAGCAACTGCTGAAAGAGATGGGCACCGGTCTCGTCGTGACCGAGCTGATGGGCCAGGGCGTCAGCGGCATTACCGGCGATTACTCGCGCGGCGCGGCGGGCTTCTGGGTGGAGAACGGCGAAATCCAGTATCCGGTGAGCGAAATCACCATCGCCGGCAACCTCAAAGAGATGTGGCGCAATATGGTTACCATTGGTGACGATATTGAAACACGTAGCAATATTCAGTGTGGTTCAGTACTGCTGCCGGAGATGAAAATCGCCGGTGAGTAAGGCAAAGGCGTCCGGCGAGGCGCCTTTTTTTCGTCATAACAATAAAAAGGTGAGTCAATGCGTAAGCAAGCGTTAGCGATGTTAGCGGTCTCCTCTCTGTTGTTCACCAGCGCCGCGGCGTGGGCGGATCTGGAAGACAACATGGACACCCTCAATGAAAACCTGAAAGTCGTGCAGAAAACCAGCGATGCGGCGGAGATGAAAACCGCACTGACGAAAATGCGTGAGGCGGCGCTGGAGGCCAAAAAGGAAACCCCGCCGAAGCTTGAAGATAAACCGGCTGACAGCCCGGAAATGAAAGATTTCCGCCACGGTCTCGACACGCTGGTAGGCCAGATTGACGGCGCGCTGAAGCTTGTTGACGAGGGCAAAATCAAAGAGGCCCAGGCGAGCGCCGAAGAATTCAAAACCACCCGCAACACCTACCACAAGAAATACCGTTAAGCCCCTTTCTGCGCGGCGGTTCGCCGCCGCGTTCCCCTCGTTTTCCCGCTGCCATAAGCAACGCTTATTCACCGCTGTCTTTCGCGTGCGGCGTCGCAAGCCCGATATTTTCTTTTCCGGTCTGCTGCCCCCCCGCCTGGTGACATTCATCACATTTATCTAGTGATTTATATCTATCCACGGATTTTATGTGGGACGGATCACTGCCGCCGTTCTCCTTTCCGCTTCGAAGTGGAAAACAACTCGCTACAAACCTTTAACACCCGCCGCTACTGTGACTTCAGCGCAATCAACCAGGTATGCAGAGTGAATAACGGAGCGGTAATGAACAACGCGGGATGTCAACACACGGAATGCGCCGCGACGCTTGCCGAGCGGATGCTTGGCGAGGTTTACGCGCTGCTCGAACGTCACCAGATAGCGCCGAACGCCGTGCAGCGGCAGATGCTCAGCTCGCATGTGCGGGCCATGGCACACCGTGCGGTGACGGGTGAGCCGCTGCCGGAAGTCGAAGAGAGCCTGTTTGAGGAGATCTCCCCGGCCTCTATGACGCTTGCGCGTGAAATTGTGGCGCAGTTCGGCAACCTGCCCGATGAAGAGGCCTGGCTGTTGTCGGTGCACTTCGAGGTAGCGAAAGAGAATCTTTAACCTTCAGGAGCGAACCATGGAACAGATTACGGTAGTGATTGGCGATCGTCTGGGCAAAGGCCAGAAAGTGGCGGCAGGGGTCGAAAAGGCGGGCGGACGCGCCGTGGTGGTGCCGGGTGTGGCGGCAGATATGAAGCTTGGCGACGTCATGAAAACCGAAGGCGCGACGTTCGGCATCTCGTTTTGCGGCAGCGGCGGCGCAGGCGCTATCACCGCGCAAACCAAACATGGGTACAAAGCCAAATATGGTATGCGCTCTGTCGAAGAGGGCGTCACCGCCATCAACGAGGGCTGCAATGTGCTGGGCTTCGGCTTTATGGATAAAGAAGAGCTGGGCGAGCGGCTGGTGGAAGCCTGGAAAAAGAAATACGGCGCATAACGTATGAAAGAACAATTCACCACCACGGTGACGGTGCAAGGCAGAGGCGAGTCCCGCGCACGCGCGTTTGCCGATGCCTTAAGTCAGGTTCAGGCGGCGGTGATGAAAGCCTCGCCGCACATCTTACTGCGCATTGAGCCACAGGAGGTGCAGGTTGTTCATGCGCGGGAAACGGTGCGCAAAGAAGCGTTTCTGTTTTTCTTTTTGCGCCGGGAACGACGGACTTTCAGCGTGGCGCTGGAGGTGACCGTCAACGTGACCGCCATCAATCTCGACAAGGTGGATTTCGTCACGCAACACAGCTGATCGTTACTATAAGGGCAGACGAATGTTCCTGATAATTTTAATAAAATCGCTCATCATCGGCGGCCTGGTCGGCGTTGGCGTGGGCGCCGGGGCCGCACGCATGTTTCATGCGCCCACCACGCAGGGGATGGGCGCCTTTCGTACACTCGGCGAGCTGAACGCCTGCGAAGGCGATCCGGCCTCGCATTTCTCCTTTGGGTTAGGGTTCTTCTTTAACGCCTGGGCCTCGTCCGTTGCGGCGGGCGCGTTCACGCAGGATGTGGACCATCGCATTATCCCCAACTGGGGCGCGGCGGCGCTGATGGTGAAAAACCGCAACCTCGGCGAAACCCTGCACAATCCGAAAAAAATGGCTATCGCCTGCGGGCTTATCGGCATGGCGGTCGTCACGTTCCTGAATACCACGGCCTCTGCCGTGCCGGAAGCCTTACAGGTGACCGCCGTCAAAGTGCTGGTGCCTGCCGCCAACCTACTGGTGAACACCGTCATGCCGGTGATTTTCTGGCTGGCTGCTATCGACGCCGGTAAAAAATCGGGCTTCTGGGCCACCGTGTTCGGCGGCGCGGCGCAGCTGATTATGGGCAACGCCGTACCGGGCCTGGTGCTTGGCATTCTTATCGGCAAAGGCGTCGAAGAGAGCGGCTGGAACCGCGTCACCAAAGTGATGATGGTCGCCATTGTGCTGCTGTTTGTGCTGAGCGCCTTCTTCCGCGGCTTCGACATGAAAATGATCGAATCTTTCCACCTGACCGTGCCGGACTGGCTCAGTCTTATCCACAACTCGCTGAGCGGCAAATAAGGAGCGTGTAATGGAAGAGAACAAAGGTTTCTGGTACGCCGACTGGTCATTCCCGATCTTCGTCGGCCTGCTCTCCTCCGGCGTGTTCGCCGGAACGCACATGTACTACCTCTACGGCATCGGCGCGTTTAACGAAGTGGCGTTCGTGGCGATGCTCAAAGCCGGGATCGACACGGGCGTTTACGGCGCGGTGGCGGCGTTCGGCGCGAGTTTTCTCTTTGCGCGCATTATCGAGGGTTCGCTGGTGGGGATCCTGGATATCGGCGGCGCCATCCAGACCGGCGTGGGGCTCGGTGTTCCGGCGCTGCTGCTCGGCGCGGGCATTGTCTTCCCGGTGGCGAACTTCGCCGCCTCGCTGGCGACCGGGCTGCTGATTGGCCTTGCTATCGGTTACGTCATCATTCTGGCGCGCAAATTCACCATCAACCAGAGCGATTCCACCTACGGGGCGGACGTCATGATGGGCGCGGGCAACGCCTCCGGGCGCTTTCTCGGGCCGCTGATTATCCTGAGCGCGATGACGGCGTCGATACCCATCGGCATCGGCTCGCTCGTCGGCGCGCTGCTGTTCTACCTCTGGCAGAAGCCTATCACCGGCGGGGCTATTCTCGGCGCGATGATCCTGGGCTCGCTGTTCCCGGTAGCGATCGGTTAACCGCGCGGGCGCTGCGGCGCCCGCTCTTAAGGAGTGCCTATGTTTGACCTGATCCTGCGTCAGGCGCGGCTGGTGGACGACACGCTGGCGGATATCGCCATTAAAGACGGCGTCATCGCCGCGCTTGGCGAGGTTTCCGGCGCGGCGCGCGAGACGCGCGAGCTCAACGGCGAACATTACGTGAGCCCCGGCTGGATAGACCTGCACGTCCACTGCTACCCGAAATCGCCGATTTATCACGATGAGCCGGACGCGGTCGGTATCGCGACGGGCGTCACGACGGTCGTGGACGCGGGCAGCACCGGCGCGAACGATATTGACGACTTTTACGCGCTGACGCGCGGCGTCGCGACTGACGTGCTGGCGCTGCTCAATATCTCGAAGGTCGGGCTAATCGCCCAGAATGAGCTTGCGGATATGGCGAATATCGACGCCGTTGCCGCGCGCGACGCCATCGCCCGTCACCCCGATTTTATCGTCGGCCTGAAGGCGCGGATGAGCAGCAGCGTGGTCGGTGACAACGGCATCGCGCCGCTTGAGCGCGCCAAAGCCATTCAGCAAGAGAACGGCAATCTGCCGCTGATGGTGCATATCGGCAACGGCCCGCCGCCGCTCGATGACATCGCGGCGCGGTTATGCGAAGGCGACATTATCACCCACTGCTTTAACGGTAAGCCGAACCGTATTCTGACGCCGCAGGGCGCGCTTCGCGCCAGCATCAGCGACGCGCTGCGGCGCGGCGTGCGGCTGGACGTGGGCCACGGCAGCGCCAGCTTTAGCTTTGAGGTGGCGCGCCAGGCTATCGCACAGGGCATTGTGCCGCACACCATTAGCTCGGACATCTACTGCCGCAACCGTATTAACGGCCCGGTGAAAAGCCTGGCCCATGTGATGTCGAAATTCCTCGCCATCGGCCTGTCGCTGCCGCAGGTGATTGACTGTGTGACGCTGCATGCCGCGCAGGCGCTACGTCTTGAACATAAAGGCCGCCTGACCCCAGGCGCGCACGCTGACCTGACCATTTTCGACCTGCGCCGCCAGCCGGCGCGGTTTACCGATGCCGACGACCAGAGCCTGCAGGGCGATCGACTACTGGTGCCGCTTGCCGCCGTGCGCGCGGGCGTCTGGCACATGACCGAACAAGGGAGCGCGGAACATGCCTTCAGTGTATGAAAAATATGATTTAAAACAGGTGATTAACGCCTCCGGGCGCATGACGATTTTAGGCGTCTCCACGCCGCGCCAGGCCGTGGTCGAGGCCATGTCCGAAGGGCTTAATCACTATTTCGAGATGAAAGATCTGGTGAATAAAACCGGCGCTTACATCGCCAGCCTGCTGGATGTGGAGGCGGCGACGGTCGTCTCCTGCGCGTCGGCGGGCCTCGCGCAGTCGGTGGCGGCGGTGCTGGTGAAAGAGAGCGACTGGCTTCTTGAAAACCTGCATACCACCGCGATGGCGCAAAACGAGATTGTGCTGCCGAAAGGCCACAACGTGAACTACGGCGCGCCGGTCGGCACGATGGTGGCGCTGGGCGGCGGAAAGCTGGTCGAGGCGGGCTACGCCAATGAGTGCTCGGCGCAACAGCTGGCCGCCGCGATCACGCCGCGCACGGCGGCGATTCTCTATGTGAAATCCCACCACTGCGTGCAGAAAAGTATGCTGAGCGTGGCGCAGGCGGCGGCAGTGGCGCGGGCGCATCAGCTGCCGCTTATCGTCGATGCCGCCGCCGAAGAGGATTTGCAGTGCTACTACCGCGCCGGCGCCGATCTGGTGATTTACAGCGGCGCGAAAGCCATTGAAGGGCCGAGCAGCGGGCTGGTTATCGGCAAAACGCAGTATGTGGAGTGGGTAAAACGCCAGGCGAACGGTATCGGACGCGCCATGAAAGTCGGCAAAGAGGGCATTCTCGGCCTGACCTGCGCCATTGAACACTACCTCAGCGCGCCGAAAGAGAGCGGGGCGGAGATGGTTGCGAAGATGGCGCCGTTTATCGACCAGCTCAACACGCTGAACGGCGTGAAGGCCCGCGTGGTATGGGACAGCGCCGGACGCGACATCGCCCGCTGCGAGATAACATTCGACGACGCCGCGACCGGCGTACCGACGGGCGATCTGGTCAGCGCGCTGAAACAGGGCGAATACGCTATCTACTTTCGCGGCTACAAGGCCAACGAGGGCATCATCGAAGCCGACGTGCGCAGCGTCAGCGCCGCCCAGCTGGCGATTGTTTTGCGCCGCATTCGCGACGTGCTGAATCAGGAGACGCCCGCATGAAACTCACCCCGAATTTTTACCGCGATCGCGTCTGCCTGAACGTGCTGGCAGGCTCTAAGGAAAACGCCAGCGCGATTTATGAAGCCGCCGAAGGGCATGTGCTGGTGGGCGTGCTGTCCAAAAACTATCCCGATGTGGCGAGCGCCGTCACTGATATGCGCGACTACGCGGCACGTATCGATAATGCGCTGTCGGTAGGGCTTGGCGCAGGCGATCCGAACCAGTCGGCGATGGTCAGCGCTATCGCGCGCGAACTACAGCCACAGCATGTGAATCAGGTGTTTACCGGCGTGGGGGCGAGCCGCGCGCTGCTCGGGCAGCGCGAGACCGTCGTCAACGGGCTGGTGTCGCCGACCGGCACGCCAGGCATGGTGAAAATCTCCACCGGCCCGCTGAGCAGCGCCGCGCCCGACGGCATCGTGCCGGTAGAAACGGCCATCGCCCTGCTGAAGGATATGGGCGGCAGCTCGATTAAATATTTCCCGATGGGCGGGCTCGCCTGCCGCGAAGAGTATCAGGCGGTGGCGCAGGCGTGCGCGCGTCACGACTTCTGGCTGGAGCCGACCGGCGGCATCGATCTGGCGAACTTTTCGGAGATCCTGGGTATCGCGCTGGAGGCCGGCGTGAGCAAAGTGATCCCGCATATTTACAGTTCGATCATCGACAAAACCAGCGGCGACACGCGCCCGCAGGATGTGCGCCGCCTGTTGGCGATGACGCGCGAGCGGGTGGGGTAAGCGCTTTTACGTTAAGGCTGGAGAATATATTTATCACCGTGATAAATATAAACCCTGCCTGACGCCGTCCGCGGGCGCGATGGCGCGCCCGTTTAACGAGAGGAAACCGGTGTGCGATTCCCGAGTCAACGTCTGTCCCGGCTGTTTGATCTGCTGCAAAACGAAGCGCTGCCGCAGGATGAGCTGGCGCGCCGGTTAAACGTCACCACGCGTACCGTGCGCGCCGATATCAGCGCGCTCAACGAACTGCTGCGCCAGCACGGCGTCCAGCTGGTGCTTAATCGCGGCAGCGGCTATCAGCTGAACGTCGACGATCCGGGGCGGTATCAGGCGTTGCAGGCGAGCCGCCCGAAGGCGCTGCGCATTCCGCGTACCGCGCCGGAGCGCGTTAACTACCTGGCGGTGCGTTTTCTGACGGCGGCGTTTGCCCTGAAGCTTGAAGATCTCGCCGACGAATGGTTTGTCAGCCGCGCCACGCTGCAAAGCGACATGACGGAAGTGCGCGAGCTGTTTACCCGCTATAACCTGACGCTGGAGACCCGCCCGCGCCACGGCATGAAGCTCTTTGGGAGCGAGATGGCGCTGCGCGCCTGCCTGACGGACTTGCTCTGGCAGCTCGCCCAGCAGGACAGCGCCAACCCGCTGATTACCGAAGAGGCGCTGAACGCCGGCGTGCAGGAGCGGCTCGGCGGCGGGCTGCCGGCGATTTTCGCGCGCGCGCGCCTGCGCTTCACCGACGAAGGCGAACAGTTTATCCGGCTCTACTGCGCGGTGGCGGTGCGGCGTATCAGCGAGGGCTATCCGCTGTCTGAATTTGTGGCGGACGATGTGGATGAGAGCGTGCGCGCGGCGGCGCGCGACATTGCGGCCCTGCTGCAAACGCTGTGCGGTAAGCCGCTGTCGGACGCCGAAGAGAACTGGCTGCGGGTGCATATCGCCGCGCGGCAGGTGCAGGAGCTGGAGCCCAGCGCTATCAGCGCCGATGACGCCGAAGCGCTGGCGGGCTACATCCTGCGCTATATCAACACGCACTATAACTACAACCTGCTGACCGACGAGCAGCTGCGCGCCGATTTGCTGACCCATATCCGCACCATGATCACCCGCGTGCGCTACCAGATAAACATTCCTAACCCGCTGCTCGGCAATATAAAACAGCACTACCCGATGGCCTGGGATATGACGCTTGCGGCAGTGTCTGGCTGGGGGAAATATACGCCTTACACGATCAGCGAAAACGAGGTGGGGTTTCTGGTGCTGCATATCGGCGTCGGGCTGGAGCGCCACTATAACGTGGGCTACCAGCGCAATCCGCGCGTGCTGCTGGTGTGCGACACCGGCAACTCCACGGTGCGCATGATCCAGTCGATGCTGCTGCGCAGATATCCGCAGCTCGAAGTGAGCGAAATCGCCACGCTGCGCGACTATGAACAGCGCGCCAGCATCGCCGAGGATTTTGTGATTTCTACCGCGCGGGTCGCCGAAAAAGATAAGCCGGTCGTGGTGATGTCGCCGTTTCCGACCGATTTCCAGCTGGAGCAGATAGGCAAGCTGGTGCTGGTGGACCGCACCCGGCCCTGGATGCTGGAGAAATATTTCGACGCCCGCCATTTTCGCGTGGTGGAAGGGCCCATGACCCAGCAGGAACTCTTTACGCAGCTGTGCGGAGAGCTGGAGCGGGAGGGCTACGTGGACGCGGATTTTCTGCCGTCGGTGGTGGAGCGTGAGGCGATTGTCAGCACGATGCTTGGCGACGGGATAGCCCTGCCGCACTCGCTCGGTCTGATGGCGCGCAAAACCGTGGTCTACACCGTGCTGGCGCCGCAGGGAATAGCCTGGGGCGAAGAGACGGCGCACGTGATTTTCCTGCTCGCCATCAGCAAGCGCGAATATGAAGAGGCGATGACGATTTACGATCTGTTCGTGACGTTTTTGCGCGAACGCGCGGCGCAGCAGCTGCAAACGTGTCGCGATTTCGCCGGTTTTCACGAGGTGGCGATGGCGTGTCTTAGCCGCTTTTAGCGGTGGTTTGCGCACGATTGAGGCGTGCTTCGGATAGCGTGGCCGCGGCGCTCAGCGCAGCCGGTGGATTACCTGATTACTGCTGCCGCGCCAGATGAGCGCCGGATCTTTGAGATCCTGAACAAACTTGCCGTCGACCAGTACGTTGATGAGCGCCACGACCTCGCGCTGGGCATCGTTAAGCTCATCGATTTTATACCCCGTCCACACCCAGATATCTTTGCCGGGGCATTCAGCCCGCACGCGACGGACGAGCCGCAGGACCGTCGGCACGTTTTGCGGGTGCAGCGGATCGCCGCCCGAGAGCGAGAGCCCCTGGCGTTTAACGCGGGTGTCGTTGAGGTCGCGGATGATGCGGTTTTCCATGTCGTCGGTGAACGGCGCGCCGGAATTGAGCCGCCAGGTGCTTTTGTTATAGCAGCCCGGGCATTCATGGACGCAGCCTGCGACAAACAGCGTACAGCGAGTGCCGGGGCCGTTGACGACGTCAACCGGGTAGTATTGGTGATAATTCATTTTCGCTTCTCACTTGTCGCCATAGCGGCGTTGGCTGCGCGTATTCGCCCCGGTCACTTACCGGAGTAAGCTCCCGGGGACTCGTTCGCTTGCCGCCTTGCTCTGACGCCAATTGCTTTGCGAAATCGCTTCTCAATGGACGCCATAGCGGCGTTGGCTGCGCGTATTCGTCCCGGGGGCTGTCGCGGCGTGGCGGGTGCGCTTTGCTTACCTGCCCTGGGGGCTGTCGCGCCGCATGGCGGGTGCGCTTAGCTTACCCGCCCTACAAACTCAAACGAACACAACGTAGGGCGGATAAGCGCAGCGCCATCCGCCGTGGCGAACGGGGTTAACCCAACTGGCCGTTGCCGAGGTGTTTCACGCGGCGCTTCACTTCTTCCTGCTTACCGGCGTTGAACGGACGGGCGTCGGGGCTGCCGAGATAACCGCATACGCGGCGGGTGACGGAAACGCGCGTGGCGTCGTGGTTGCCGCATTTCGGGCAGGTAAAGCCCTTGCTGGTGCACTCGAACTCGCCGGTGAAGCCGCACTCGTAACATTCGTCAATCGGCGTATTGGTGCCGTAATACGGCACGTGGTGATAGCTGTAATCCCACACGTCCTCCAGCGCCTTGAGGTTATGCTGAAGATTCGGGTATTCGCCGTAACAGATGAATCCGCCATTGGCGAGAGGCGGGTAGGGCGCTTCGAAATCGATTTTATCGTACGGGTTCACCTTCTTCTCGACATCCAGATGGAAGCTGTTGGTGTAATACCCTTTATCGGTCACGCCCGGCACCACGCCGAACTCAGCGGTGTCGAGGCGGCAGAAGCGATCGCACAGGTTCTCGCTCGGCGTACTGTAGAGGCTAAACCCGTAGCCGGTCTCCTCTTTCCATTCATCCACCGCCTGACGCAGACGCTCGACAATCGCGACGCCTTTGGCGCGCAGCGCCTCGCTGTCATACACATGCTGATTGCCGCACAGCGCGTTAATAGTTTCGTGAATGCCGATATAGCCGAGTGAAATCGACGCGCGGCCATTTTTGAAAATCTGCGCGATATCGTCATCGGGTTTGAGACGCACGCCGCACGCGCCTTCCATGTACAGAATGGGCGCCACGCGCGCTTTCACGCCTTCGAGACGCGCGATACGCGTCATCAGCGCCTTGCGGGCGAGCGTCAGGCGCGCATCCAGCAGCTGCCAGAACGCGGTTTCATCGCCTTTCGCTTCCAGCGCGATGCGCGGCAGGTTAAGGCTGATAACCCCGAGGTTATTGCGCCCGTCGTGGATCTGCTCGCCGTTCTCTTCATAAACGCCGAGGAAACTGCGGCAGCCCATCGGCGTTTTAAACGAGCCGGTGACTTTCACGACCTGATCGTAATTGAGGATATCCGGGTACATGCGCTTGCTCGCGCACTCCAGCGCCAGCTGTTTGATGTCGTAATTCGGGTCGCTGGCTTTATGATTCAGGCCGTCGCGGATGGCGAACACCAGTTTCGGGAACACCGCCGTTTTGTGGTTTTTGCCAAGCCCGGCGATGCGATTGCGCAGGATCGAACTCTGGATCAGGCGTGATTCCCAGCTGGTGCCGAGCCCGAATCCGAAGGTAACAAACGGCGTCTGGCCGTTGGCGGTATGCAGCGTGTTGACTTCATATTCCAGCGACTGGAACGCGTCGTAGCACTCTTTCTCGGTGCGCGCGCGGGCGTAGCCTTCCGCGTCTGCAATCTGCCACTCTTCGGCCACCTGGCGATGCTTGTCATAGCTTGCGGCGACAAACGGGGCCAGCACTTCGTCGATGCGGTTGATGGTGGTGCCGCCGTAAATATGGCTCGCCACCTGGGCGATAATTTGCGCCGTCACGGCGGTCGCGGTTGAGATGGATTTCGGCGGTTCAATCTCGGCGTTGCCCATCTTAAAGCCCTGCGTCAGCATGCCTTTTAAATCGATAAGCATGCAGTTGAACATCGGGAAAAACGGCGAGTAGTCGAGATCGTGATAGTGGATGTCGCCGCGCTCATGCGCCTGCACGACATCGCGCGGCAGCAGGTACTGACGCGCGTAGTGGCGCGCGACGATGCCCGCCAGCAGATCGCGCTGGGTGGGGATGACTTTGCTGTCTTTGTTGGCGTTCTCGTTCAGCAACGCCGAATTGGTCTGCTCCACCAGGCCGCGGATCTCTTTATTCAGGCGGCCCTGTTTTTCGCGGGCGATATCGCGGTCGTGGCGATATTCAATATACGCGCGCGCCAGCTGCTTGTAGTTGCCCGCCATCAGCTGGTTTTCTACCGCCGTCTGGATCTCGTGGATATCCACTTCCCGACGATGCTGCATCTGACTGCTGACGATCTCTGCGACGGTGGCGCAATAGTCTGCGTCATCGACTCCCGCTGCCTGCGCCGCACGAAGAATCGCTTCGTGAATGCGCGCTGAATTGAAAGGTACTTTACACCCGTCTCGTTTCACTACATGCGGTGTCATGATCACTCCATATTAAGCACAGGTTATCCACAGAATCTTCGTCGTGCGGCATGAGCGGTATCTTCCCGATAACCCCTCAGTAACGGCGAAGCCGGCCCGTTTTATCCACAGCGTTGCGTCGTTTTCAGCAATGCCGGATTGTTGAAAGGGTAGCCTGAAATAACAAGATATTGGGCCGCGCTGGATTTTAATGTCTATATATAGTGATTTGCATCAAACAAGTTTGCGTTTTTATTGATGCAGGACAAAGCAAAGCGGCGAGCGCGCTCGGCGTCTGCGCTGACGGATGCGAAATATTTACGCCGTGAATTTTTCGATTAAAAAGTCGACAAAGGCCCGCACGCGCGGGGCCAGGCGATGGTGCGGATATTTCACCCATAGCGGCTGCGGCGCGGGCCAGTGGGCCTCCATCAGCGGCACGAGGCGGCCCGCGGCGACGGGCGGAGCCAGATACCAGTCGGCGAGCGAAACGATGCCCATATCCGCCAGCGCCGCGTCGACCAGCACGTCGGGAAAGGTGCTGATAAGAAACGCATGCTGCTCTTCCATCGCCAGTTCGTCAGCAAGCCAGCTTTGCAGCTTGCCGTTGCCGGGATTGCGGTGCACGAGGCAGCGGTGATGCACAAGATCCTGCGGGCGCTGCGGCGTGCCGAAGCGCGCCAGATAAGCGGGGGAGGCGGCGAGCATCATGCGCATCGGGCGGATCTCGCGCGTCACTACCCGGCTGTCCTGCACGGTGCGCTGGCCGACCGCCACGTCGATCCGCTCGCCAATCAGATTGACGCGGCGCGGATCCATCGCCAGATCCAGCCGTACCTGCGGGTAGCGCGCCTGAAACGCGGGCAGTTCCGGCATCAGGAGATAGCGGCCGAAGCCCGGAATGACGCTCACGCGCACCAGCCCCTGCGGCTCGTCGGCGGGTTTTTCCAGCGCCTGATCCAGCGCGTGCCACAGCGGCGCCACCTGGTCGCGCAGCGCCGCGCCTTCTTCCGTCAGCACCACAAAATGGGTGTTGCGCTGGAACAGCACGCGCCCGAGCCGCGCTTCCAGCTGGCGCACGCTTTTACTCACGGCGGCAGGCGTCACGCCCAGCAGGCGCGCGGCGGCGGAAAAGCTCTGGCTCTGCGCGGCGGCCAGAAAAGCGGGCAGCAGGCGGTGTACATCGGAAGTCAGCGTCATGGTTGATACCTTTGGTTGAAACAGATATGCCCGGAACCGCGCTACAGGTTAACCCTGCGTCGTGCCAACATTACCTCAACATCACCGTTGAGGAGAGAAAAAATGAAAAAAGTATTGGTACTGGCCGGGCACCGTTACCCGGATGAATCGCGCGTCAACCACGCCGCCATCGAGGCGCTGAAGGCGCTGCCGCAGGTGACGGTGCATGAACTGATGCGCGAGTACCCGGATTTCAGGATTGACGTGAAGCGTGAGCAGGCGTTGCTGCTGGCGCATGACGCGGTGGTCATGCTGTTCCCGTTCTGGTGGTACAGCGCGCCCGCGATTTTAAAAGAGTGGCAGGATCACGTACTGGAGCACGGCTTCGCGTATGGCAGCGGCGGCGACCGCCTGCACGGTAAGCCGTTTATGCTGATGGTCTCGACCGGCGGCAACGCGCAGGCGTATTCGCCGCAGGGCTACAACCGGTATCCGATTGAAGAATTCTGGCTGCCGTTCCGCGCGACGGCCAACATGACTGGCATGGTCTGGCAGACGCCTGCGCTGATCCAGGGCACCCATGTACTGAGCGACGCCGAACTCGACGCGGGCATCGCGCAGTGGCTGAGCCGGGTAAACGCGCTGGTAAGCTGATGCCCGGCGGGTGCCGGGCAAGGTTCAGGATTGCAGCCAGATAGCGGCTTCGAACGGGCGCAGGTTCATTTCCGCAGGTTCAGAGGCCGCGTCCGGGTAGTTACTCATTAACAACTGCCATTCGCCGCTGAATTCGCCCGGCGTACACCCGTGCGTTTCACGACTAAGGTTGGCCATCACCACCAGCTGCTGGCCCTGCCATTCACGGCGGTAACACCAGAGATATGGGTGCTCCGCCAGCAGATCCTGATAGTCGCCCCAGGTGAAGATCGGGTGCGCTTTGCGCAGCTGGATCAGCTTTTGGTAGGCGTAAAAGACGGAGTCTGGATCGTCGAGCGCGCGGGCGGCGTTGATCTCGCGGTAGTTATCGCACAGCCCAATCCACGGCGTCCCGGTGGTAAAGCCGCCGTTATCGCTGTCATCCCACTGCATCGGCGTGCGGCTGTTGTCGCGCGATTTGCTGGCGAGGATAGCGAGCAGCGTCTCCGGGCTTTGCCCCTGCGCGCGGCGCTCCGCAAACATGTTATGGCTCTCCACGTCCCGGTAATCGATGATGCGCGTAAAGTGCGGGTTGGTCATACCGAGCTCTTCGCCTTGATAGATATAGGGCGTGCCCTGCATACCGTGCAGCACCATCGCGAGCATTTTCGCCGCCGGAACGCGCAGCTCGCCCTCGTCGCCGAATCGCGAGACGATGCGCGGCTGGTCGTGGTTACACCAGAACAGCGCATTCCAGGCGACGTTATGCATTCCCTGCTGCCAGTGGTTGAAGATGGCTTTCAGCGCCACGAAATCGGGCTGCGCCAGCGTCCACTTCTGCCCGTTGGGGTAATCCACTTTCAGATGGTGAAAGTTAAAGGTCATTGAGAGCTCGTGGCCCTCCAGCGCGGCATAACGCTTGCAGTTATCGAGCGTGGTGGAGGACATTTCGCCGACCGTCATCAGCCCGCGCGGCGTAAACACATCGCGGCTGAGTTCCTGCAGATAATCATGAATGCGCGGTCCGTCGGTGTAAAAACGCCGCCCGTCGCCCTGGTCATCGGAGGGGAAATCGCTGTCTTTGGAAATCAGGTTAATCACATCCAGGCGCAGACCATCGACGCCGCGATCGGCCCAGAATTCGCAGACTTTTTTGACTTCATCGCGCACCTGCGGGTTTTCCCAGTTGAGGTCCGCCTGTTCGGGCGCGAAGAGGTGCAGATAATACTGGCCGCTCTCCGCATGCCAGCGCCACGCGCTGCCGCCGAATTTTGAGCGCCAGTTGTTGGGGGCCTCCTCCGGCGTGCCGTCGCGCCAGATGTAGAAATCGCGGTGCGCGCTCTCGCGGGTCAGCGCGTCGTGAAACCAGGCGTGCTGGGTCGAGGTGTGGTTAAACACCATATCCAGAATCAGCCGGATGCCGCGGGCGTGCGCCTCGGCCACCAGCGTGTCGAACTCCTCCAGCGTCCCGTAGGCCGGGTCGATGGCGGTGTAATTCGCCACGTCATAGCCGTTATCGACCTGCGGGGAGAGATAAAACGGGGTGAGCCAGATGGCGTCGACGCCGAGCGTTTGCAGATAATCGAGGCGGCGGATAACGCCCGCCAGATCGCCGGTGCCGTTGCCGGAGGTATCCTGGAAGCTCTTCGGGTAAATCTGGTAAATCACCCCGTTTTGCCACCAGGGCAGAGTTTTAGTCATAACGCCTTCCTGCCGTTGCTGAAGGGGAGCGCCGCAGCGCTCCCCGTACCACTCTAAAAGTTAGACGACTAATAACGTTCCCTGGCGGGATTTACGCTTATAGATGAACGTTGTCAGGATAAACGGCACGATAATCGCCACCAGCATCGCCATACCGTACACGCCCCAGTAGCTGGTCTGGATGGAGAGAATGGCCGGCAGGCCGCCGACGCCGATGCCGTTCGCCATCACGCCGCTTAAGCCGCACAGCAGCCCCGCGATGCAGGAGCCCACCATGCCGCACAGCATCGGGAAGCGGTATTTCATATTGATGCCGTACATGGCGGGCTCGGTGACGCCGAGATAGGCGGAGATCGCCGCCGGAACGGAAATCTCGCGCTCGTTGTGTTTGCGGCTGGTGGCAATAATGCCCATCACCGCCGACCCCTGCGCGATATTCGACAGCGCAATCAGCGGCCACACCGGCGTACCGCCCATGCTCTGGATCATCTGCATATCGACGGCAAGCGTGGTCTGATGGACGCCGGTGATAACCAGCGGCGCATAGAGGAAGCCAAACAGCGCAGCGCCGACGGGCGCGAAGCTGCCGGTCATCAGATGACGCACCGCGAACGCCACGCCGTCGCCGATAAGGCGTCCGAACGGGCCGATAAACGCATGCGCCAGAAATACGGCGAGCAGCAGCGAACAGACCGGCACGACCACCAGATAGAGATAATCCGGCACCAGCCGTTTTAAGCGTATCTCAATCATGCCGAGCGCGAGACCCGCCAGCAGCGCGGGGATGACCTGCGCCTGATAACCCACTTTGGCGATAGAAAAGAGCCCGAAGTTCCACACTTCCGGCGTTTGCTGGCCGAGCAGGTAGGCGTTCATCAGCTGCGGAGAGACCAGGGTGATGCCGAGCACGATCCCGAGGATCGGCGTGCCGCCCATTTTGCGCACCGCCGACCAGCAGATCCCGACCGGCAGATAGAAGAAAATCGCCTCGCCGATAAGCCACAGGAAATCGTTCACCGTTTGCAGCACCGGGAACATCTGCGCCAGCGTCTGGCCGCCGCTCATCGGCACGTCGCCTATCACATTGCGAAAACCGAGCACCAGACCGCCGCTAATCAGCGCGGGCAGCAGCGGGAAGAAGATTTCGGCGAAGTGGGAGATCAGTCGCTCGTGCCATTTCATGTTCTGGCGCGCGGCGAGTTTGGCCTGATCTTTACTGGCGGCGCTATGGCCGCTGGTGGCGATCAGCGCCTGATAGTAATCGCCGACGTTGGTGCCGATCACCACCTGGAACTGTCCGGCGTTGGTGAAACAGCCTTTGACCATCGACAGTTCTTCAATGGCTTTCGGATTGGCTTTGGCCGGCTGGTTCAGTACAAAGCGCAGGCGGGTAATACAGTGGCTGACGGTCGCGATATTCTCACGGCCGCCCACCAGTTCTATCAGTTTATCGATATCCTGTTGGTTTACTTTGCTCATGATGAAGCCCTGTCGCAGAGGTAGGTACGAGGCACGGATGGCCTGATGCGCAGAGTAGCGAGTAACCGCCCGAACGTGAACGGGAACGTTCCCGAAAATGGAGGACGATCACAATAAACGTGGCGCACTGCCACGCAGGGCACACGATCAGTCGAGATGAGCGGGGATCACTATCTGGCGCGGATCGGCGCGGCGGGTAATCTGATCGATAAGCTGTTTCGCCGCCGCGCGCCCGGCTTCGCCGTATCCAGGATCGACGGCGATCGTCTCCGGGTGCAGGAATTTCAGCAGCGGCGTATTGCCGACGCTCGCGAGCTGCAACGGCGCGCCGCCGCGCTGCTGAAGATATTTGCTGGCGCCGATGGCGAGGGTGTCGGTGGCGCAAACCAGCGCGGTGGTGTCGTCATGAAGCACCTCGGCGGCGTGCTCGTAGCCCTGTTTCATCGCAAGCCCCGGCAGCGTGTCGCAGGGCGTCAGCCCGTGCTGCGCGCAAAAGGCGAGATAGGCTTCGTGGCGACGTTTGCCGGTGGTGATATCGCTGTGCGGCACGCCGAGAAAACTGATGCGCCGGTGGCCTTGTTCATACAGCCGCTGCATCAGAAGCCGTATCGCGCCCTCGTCGTCAAAACAGACCGACGCAAAGCCCGGCGCGTCGCGCGCCATCAGCACCAGCGAATCCTGCCAGGCGGCGCTCAGCGCCTCGTTAACGCCGGTAAAGCTGAATAAAATCACGCCGTCGATATGGCGGCGGCTCAGCACGCCTAAATGCTCCTGCACCAGCGCTGGTGAAAAACGGCTCTCCAGCATGATAGGGTCGTAGCCCTGTTCATAGAGCGCCGGCAGCATCGTCTGCACCGCCAGGTTTTCCGACAGCGAATCCAGACGCGTTACCATAATCGCCACCACTTTATCGCTCTGCCCGCGCATCGCCCGCGCCGAACGGGAGGGCGAAAAACCGTGCTGGCGCATCACCGCCTCCACCTTTTCACGCGTGCGCTCGCTGACGCCGCTCTCGTTATTGAGCACGCGCGAGACCGTGGATTTCCCCACGCCGCTTAAGCGCGCGATATCTTTGATGGTGAGACGGGTTTGCATCGTCCATTCCTCTGGCTGGCGGTCGAAAAGGTGTAATGCGTTAAGGTAATGCGCGCCGCGCCGCGCGCAATGGGTAAAATCTGGTTCGGGCAGATCCCGACGAACAACGAGGAGCGGGCGCCATTTTTACGCGGCTAAGCGAAGCGGCGCTTATCTTCGCCGATGGCTTGTGGGTTATCAATCGGTTAGCGGCGAATTTGTGCGCCTGTCGTCTGTGGCGCGGGCAGGGGGATGACGCGGTCAGCCAGCAGGCGGGTCGTAAGGCTGGCGCGTCGTTACGGCAGTGCGTTATGGTAATAATATTCAAGACAACGCATCCGTCGTCCTTTTGCGCGCGATAAAAATGTTGTCGCCGCCTTCCAGCATGGAGAATTGCATGAAGCTGCATATCTACGAGCACTGCCCGTTCTGTGTCCGCACCCTGATGATTTTCGGCCTGAAAAAGCTACCCGTTGCGGTGTCGGTCATTATGGAAGGCGATGCGGAAACGCCGACGCGCATGGTCGGGCGCAAGGTGGTGCCGATTCTTGAAAAAGAGGACGGCACGTATATGCCGGAGAGCATGGACATCGTGCGCTACGTCGATGGGCTTGCCGCGCCGCGCGTCGCCGATGCGCCGATTGATGAAGCCGTCAAACAGTGGTGCGAGTCGGTCTCCGGCCCGCTGTTCAATCTGGTTATCCCGCGCTTTACCGAGGGCGATTTCGCCGAGCTGGCGACCCCGGAAGCCCGCCGCGCCTACACCGCGCGTGAAGAGAAAGCGTTTGGCGATTTAGACGCGCTGCGCGCCCGGACGCCTGCGCTGCTTGAGCAGGTTAACGCGAAGCTCGCGGCGCTTGAGCCGCTGGTGGCCGAGCGTCACACGGTCGATACCACCGATTTTATTCTCTTCCCGCTGCTGCGCTCGCTCACCATCGTGAAAGGCGCGGCATTCGGCCCGCAGGCGCAGGCGTACCTTGCGCGCGTGTCGGTGCAGACGCAGGTGGCGCTGTTAAGCGACCAGGCAAAATAACCGCGACGGGCGTAAGCGCGCCGCTTATTTACCAACCTTAACTTCAGGAGTACAACATGACCGTTCCGGTAGTCGCTGTTTTTGTCAGTAAGCCTGGCAACGAAGAGACGCTTGAGCAGCTGTTTCGCGGCGTGATCGAGAAAACGCACGCGGAAGAGGGCTGCATCGTGTACCAGCTGAACCGCGACAGTGAAAATCCGCGCCGTTTCGTCTGGACTGAAGAGTGGGAGAGCCGTGAACTGCTGCAAAAACATCTGCAGTCGGCGCACATCGTTCACCTGTTCTCTGAGCTGCCGAAATATATCGAAACCTCAGACGTGATGCTGCTGGATAAACTCGCAGGCGGCAGCGCGAAGTAAGACGGCGTCAACGCAAAAAAAACGGCTTGCTCAGGCAAGCCGTTTTTTATGGGGCGCGAATCAGGGCGCGACGGCGTCGCTGTTGGCGCTATCGGCGCGCAGTTGCTTACTGCTCTCCTGTAGCGACTGAGAGAGGCTGCCGTTGCCGTTCATGATGTCATCGATGCGCCAGCGGCCTTTTTCATTGATAAGCGCGAAGCTTTGCGTGGTGGCGTCCGGTGAGCTGCGAAACGGACGGAACGTCACTGTCGCTTTGGCGTGCGCGGCATCGCTGTTGGTCACATTGATTTTATCTACCGCCAGATCGTCCCAGTCCTGGCAATAGCAGATGGGATCGTAATCGAGAAAGCCAACTTCGCCGCCCGCGAGACGGGTGTCTTCATCCACCAGCTTTAACAGGCGATCGGAGAGGATCTGCTTCTCGCCCTGGCTTGTGAAATCAACGGGTTCATTGCCTTTGGAATAACTTTGGTAAAGCGCTTTCAAAAATTGCGTGGGGGTCTGCTCGGCCCCTTGCGCCAGCGCGCTGGCGGAAAAAAACAGCATAACTAACGCTAAGCGGTGCTTCATCGGAACTGGTCCTCAAACGTCCGTAAACAGGCCTGCGTAGTATGCTGTTTTTTCTTTTTGCCGCCAACAGGCGCGATTATCCGCCGAACTGTTCCGGGTCCGGGCCGAGGCGTTTGCCCTGATCGAGTTTCGCGATTTCGCTCAGCTCGTCTTTATCCAGGCGGAAATCCCAGACGTCGAAGTTTTCCGCGATACGCGACGGCGTAACGGATTTCGGGATAACCACCAGGCCGGAATCGAGATGCCAGCGGATGACAATCTGCGCCGGGGTTTTGCTGTACTTATCGGCAAGCGTACGGATGATTTTCTGATCGAATACGCCTTCGCCGCCCTGCGCCAGTGGGCTCCAGGATTCCGTCTGGATCTTGTGCGTGGCGTTCCAGGCGTGCAGCTGGCGCTGTTGCAGCAGCGGGTGCAGCTCAATCTGATTGATAACCGGCGTAACGCCCGTTTCATCAATGATGCGTTGCAGATGCTCTACGTTAAAGTTACAGACGCCGATGCTCTTGATGAGCCCTTCCTGCTGGAGTTCGATCATGCCTTTCCAGGCCTCGACATAGCGGTCGATAGCCGGCACCGGCCAGTGCATCAGATAGAGATCCACATAGTCGAGCTGCAGCTTTTCGAGGCTCTCTTCCAGCGCCTCGCGCGGGCGCTTCTGGTCGTCATTCCACAGTTTGGTGGTGATAAACAGCTCGTCGCGCGCAATGCCCGCGCTTTTCAGCGCATCGCCCACGCCTTGTTCGTTTTTATAGGCCGCCGCGGTATCGATGGAGCGATAGCCCACCTCCAGCGCTTTATGGATAGCGGTGACAACATCTTCGTTAGACGCTTGCCATACGCCGAGGCCGAGCTGGGGCATCAGGTTGCCGTCATGCAGCTTAATTACGCCTGGATTTGCCATATGTCCTCCTTTTGAGCTAACACACCGGGGCTGTTGCCCCGGCGCAAGTCAGGTGAGTTAAGTCTGGTTCAAATAGCCAAAAACGAAAGGTCGCGCGCAAAAAGCTTAGCGGGCGGCTTCGTAAATGCGGCGGCTGACGTCGAGGGTAATGTCCTGGTGTTCGCCAAGCGCGGTCAGGCCGTGCTCTTCGAGTTTCGCCAGCAGCGCCGGGATGGAACTGCCGTCCAGGCCGTAATCGCTCAGGCGGGTTGGCGCGCCCATGGTTTCAAAGAAACGGCGGGTGGCGGCAATCGCGGCGTCGATGCGTTCATCGTCGCTGCCTTCGGTGATATTCCACACGCGCCCGGCGTATTGCAGCAGTTTGGCGCGCTTCTCGTTGCGCTTCTCATTCCACAGCGCCGGCAGCACGACCGCCAGCGTCTGAGCGTGATCCAGCCCGTGCATCGCCGTCAGCTCATGGCCGAGCATATGCGTCGCCCAGTCCTGCGGCACGCCCGCGCCAATCAGGCCGTTCAGCGCCTGGGTGGCGGCCCACATCAGGTTGGCGCGCACCTCGTAGTTTTCCGGCTCTTTCAGCGCTTTCGGGCCTTCTTCGATAAGCGTCAGCAGAATACCTTCGGCGAAGCGGTCCTGAATTTTCGCGTTCACCGGGTACGTGACGTACTGCTCGACGGTGTGCACAAACGCGTCCACCACGCCGTTCGCCACCTGACGCGGCGGCAGGGTGTAAGTGTAAACCGGGTCGAGAATGGCGAAGCGCGGCTGCACAAACGGCGAGTGGAACGCCTGTTTATCGCCCGTGGCGCGGCGCGAAACCACCGCGCCTTTATTGGATTCCGAGCCGGTCGCAGGCAGCGTCAGCACCGAGCCCATCGGGATGGCGTCGGTAATATCGCTGCCGCGGGTTTCAAGGATATGCCACGGATCGCTTGCGGCGGTGTAGTGCGCGGCGGCGGCGATAAATTTAGTGCCATCCAGTACCGAACCGCCGCCGACGGCCAGTAAGAATGTCACTTTTTCTTTACGCACCAGCTCCACGGCGTTCATCAGCGTTTCGTAAGACGGGTTAGGCTCGATGCCGCCGAACTCCAGCACGTCGAGACCGTTTAACGCGCTGTAGACCTGATCGAGCACGCCGGTTTTCTTAACGCTGCCGCCGCCGTAGGTAATGAGTACGCGGCTGTCGGCCGGGATGAGCGAGCGCAGTTCGCTGATGGCGCCTTTACCAAAGGCAATGTGGGTCGGGTTGTGGAGGTTAAAGTTGTTCATCGAAAACTCCTTCTGGAATAAACGTCACGCCAGGCGTGAAAGGTTGACGACTATTCTCGGCGCGGGAGCGTACAGCCTCAATGCTCATTCCTGCCTTTCTCTTGCCCATTTCTCTTTGCCGCTGGAGGAAACGCATTTTTTTGCGCACACTGGAGGCCGGATAAAAGGCTATCAGGAGCCGTGATTAATGAACCGTGACAGCGTCTGCCGCAAGATTGCCGACGAGATTAGAAGACTGAAAGAGAAAGAAAAAATGCTGGCGTTTCTGCCGCCGGAGGTGCGTCTGCTGTACGGCACGACGCCCGGCGCGCGCACGCCGGTCATTTATCAGCCTGGCATCATATTTCTCTTTTCCGGCCATAAAACGGGTTATCTGAACGATAAAGTCTTCCGCTACGATCCGCGCGAATATCTGCTGCTGACGGTGCCGCTGCCGTTTGAGTGCGAAACGTTCGCCACCCCGCAGGAGCCGCTGGCGGGCCTGCGCATTAATATCGATCTGTTACAGCTTCAGGCGCTGGTGATGGAGATTGGCGAAGATGACCACTTCCGGCCCGCGCCCTGTTCGTGCGGCATTAACTCGGGCGTGCTGACCGATGAGATCCTCTGCGCCGTCGAGCGGCTGCTGGAAGTGCTGGAGACGCCGCTCGATGCGCGGATCCTCGGCAAGCAGGTCGTGCGCGAAATCCTGTATCACGTCCTGAAAGGGCCGGGCGGCGGGGCGCTGCTGGCGCTGGTGAGCCGTCAGACGCATTTCAGCCTGATAAGCCGCGCGCTGCGGCGCATCGAAACGCGCTATGCCGAAAGCCTGACGGTGGAGCAACTCGCCGCGGAGGCCAACATGAGCGTGTCGGCGTTTCACCATAATTTCAAAGCGGTGACCAGCACGTCGCCGCTGCAATATCTGAAAACCTGGCGGCTGCAAAAGGCGCGGCTGTTGATGGCGCATAACGGCATGAAGGCCAGCGCGGCGGCGATGCAGGTGGGCTATGAGAGCGCGTCGCAGTTCAGTCGGGAGTTTAAACGCTATTTCGGCGTCACGCCGGGAGAGGATGCCGCGCGCCTGCGCGCGCTGTCGTGAGCGGAGCTGGCGCTCCGCCCGCAGAGCGTTACTGCGTTTTTTTCTTCAGCACCACCAGCACGGCGCCGAGCAGGCCAATCACCAGCAGCGCAATCGGCAGGATCATCAGGAAGGTCATGACCTGATCTTCGTGACGTTTCACGAACGGGATCATGCTGAGCGCATAGCCGAAACCGGTGACCACGCCGACCCAAATCAGCGCGCTCAGCCAGTTGAAAATCTGGAAGCGGCGGTTAGAGAGGCCGGAGATGCCCGCCATTGTCGGCAGCAGGGTGCGCACAAAAGCCAGGAAACGCCCGGTCAGCAGCGCCAGCAGACCGTGGCGGTCGAACATGCAGGTGGCGCGGTGGTGGTATTTTGCCGGTAACTGCGCGAGCCAGCCGCGCACGAGGCGGGTATTGCCGAGCCACCGCCCCTGAACATAGCTCAGCCAGCAGCCGAGGCTCGCCGCCGAGGTGAGGATCACAAGCGTCGGCACAAAGTCCATCACGCCCTGGGCTATCATCGCGCCCGCCAGCAGGAGCAGGCTGTCGCCCGGCAGGAACGAGGCCGGCAGCAGACCGTTTTCTAAAAACAGCGTGGCAAACATCACGCACCAGACAACGCCAACGACATGCGGGTCCGCCAGCGCGGCAAAATCGTGATGCCAGAGCGCAGCGATAATATCCTGGATAACAGCCATGGGAGATCCTGTGGAACAGCGGAATTGTGCCTATTGTACCCTTAAATGGACCGGCACATCTGCATTACAGGTTCAACAAACCCTCTCTTTTCCTGGGATAACGGCGTTTTTTTTCACTTCAGGCGATGCGATGAAAGCCCGCGTCCAGATCGGCGATTAAATCTTCGACATTTTCGAGCCCGATATGCAGGCGCACCAGCGTGCCGGTGAAGTCGATGCCGCCCGCCGGACGAATCGCCGCCAGCTCTTCGGGCTGATTGGCGAGGATCAGCGATTCATAGCCGCCCCAGGAGTACGCCATGCTGAAATGGGTGAAATTATCCAGATAATGCGCGAATTCCGTCTCGCTCAAACGTCTGTCGAGAATAAAAGAGAACAGGCCGCTGGCGCCGCTGAAATCGCGTTGCCAGAATTCATGGCCTTTGCTGCCGGGCAGCGCCGGATGGTTAACGCGCGCCACCTGCGGATGCGCCGCCAGCCATTGTGCGATTTTCAGCGCGCTTTCGTGATGCTGACGCAGGCGCACGGCAAGGGTGCGCAGGCCGCGGCTGGTGACATACGCCGTGTCGGCATCCACCATCTGGCCCATCAGGTAGGCGTTTTCGCGAAGCGTATCCCAGCAGCGGGCATTGGCGACGGCGGTGCCGATCATCGCGTCCGAATGGCCGACCAGATATTTAGTGCCTGCCTGAATGGAGATATCGACGCCGAAATCGAGCGCTTTGAACAGAATGCCCGCAGCCCAGGTGTTGTCCATCATAATAATGGCCTGCGGCGCGACGCGGCGCACCGCCGCGACAATCGCCGGGACGTCATGCACTTCCATCGTGATGGAGCCTGGCGACTCCAGAAACACGACTTTGGTGTTGGGTTGAATATGTTGCGCGATAGCCGCGCCCGCCAGCGGATCGAACCAGCTGGTGGTGACGCCGAGCTTCGCGAGAATTTTGGTGCAGAAATCCTGCGTCGGCTCATAGGCGCTGTTGGTCACCAGCACATGATCGCCGTGTTCGACAAACGCCAGCAGCGTATTGGCGACCGCCGCTGCGCCGCACGGAAACAGCGCGCAGCCCGCGCCGCCTTCCAGCTCGCACATCGCCTCCTGAAGCGAAAAGTGGGTCAGGGTGCCGCGACGGCCATAAAACAGTTCCCCCTGCGCGCGCCCGGCGGTGGCCTGTTTTTTCGCCTCGACGCTCTCAAACACCAGCGATGACGCCCGCTGGATCACGCTGTTCACCGAACCTTGCGTGTAACGTTTCGCGCGCCCGGCATGGATGAGCGTCGTCTCGATGTGTTTGTCGGTCATGGAAGGCCCCTGTCTGAACGTCTGGATGTCTAAAACTACGTTACCACGGAAAATCGCCAGCGCCTCACGCTGTTTTACGTTTGGCGGGAAAGATGAAAAAACGTCATCTGCGCCGCTTTCCTGTCTGAGCGCAAAGAAAAAAAATGTGCGCTGGCGCACCATGCAAATACTAATGAGAACTACTATCAATTCGATGTCATTTTGATATCATTGTGAGCAGTTTTGTGACTTTCGTCCTGGAGATGCAGAGTGGGAAATAATTTGATGCAGACGGATCTCTCCGTCTGGGGCATGTATCAGCATGCCGACATCGTGGTGAAAATTGTCATGATCGGCCTCATCCTGGCCTCCGTCGTGACCTGGGCGATCTTCTTTAGCAAAAGCGTTGAGCTCGCCGGTCACAAGCGCCGCCTCAAACGCGAGCAGCAGGAGCTGGCAGGCGCCCGCACGCTGAACGACGCGCGCGAGATGGCCGAGCGTTTCGGCCCGAAAAGCCTCAGCGCCCGTCTGATTGACGAAGCGCAGAACGAGCGCGAGCTCTCGGCAGGCAGCGAAGATAACGAAGGCATTAAAGAGCGCACCGGTTTTCGTCTTGAGCGTCGCGTGGCGGCGGCAGGGCGTCACATGGGGCGCGGCAACGGCTATCTCGCCACTATCGGCGCGATTTCTCCGTTCGTCGGCCTGTTCGGCACCGTGTGGGGCATCATGAACAGCTTTATCGGCATCGCCCAGTCGCAGACCACCAACCTCGCGGTCGTGGCGCCGGGTATCGCCGAAGCGCTGCTGGCGACGGCCATTGGTCTTATCGCCGCGATCCCGGCCGTGGTTATCTACAACATTTTTGCGCGCACCATCGGCAGCTATAAAGCGACGCTCGGTGATGTCGCGGCACAGGTGCTGCTGCTGCAAAGCCGCGATCTGGATCTCGAGGCGAGCGCGCAGGCGCAGCCGGTACGTACTGCTCAGAAACTGCGTTTAGGTTAATGCCCTATGGCGATGCGTCTTAACGAAAATCTCGATGATAACGGCGAAATGCACGAAATTAACGTCACGCCGTTTATCGACGTGATGCTGGTGTTGCTGATTATCTTTATGGTGGCCGCGCCGCTCGCGACCGTCGATGTGAAGGTGAATCTGCCGGCGGCGTCGAGCCAGCCGCAGCCGCGTCCGGAAAAACCGGTCTATCTGTCGGTGAAAGCGGATAAAACGATGTTTATCGGCAACGACCCGGTCACCCGCGACACAATGGTCAGCGCGCTGGACGCGCAGACCGGCGGCAAGAAAGACACCACGATTTTCTTCCGCGCCGACAAAACGGTCGACTACGAAACCATGATGAGCGTGATGGATACGCTACATCAGGCGGGCTATCTGAAAATCGGCCTGGTCGGTCAGGAAGTGACGAAAGCGAAGTAACGCTTAAGCCTTCAGATGAGCCTTCAGATAAAGAAAAAGCGCGGCACAAGCCGCGCTTTTTTTATGCTCTCGCGTCAGGGCGTTAACTCAGGTGCTCGCCGCCGGTCACGCCGTGAACTTCGGCGGTGACGTAGCTCGACTCCTGGCTTGCCAGATAGACGTAAATCGGCGCAAGCTCGGCGGGCTGACCGGCGCGTTTAAGCGGCGTCTGCTGGCCGAACTGCGGGATTTTCTCCTGCGGCTGACCGCCACAGATTTGCAGCGGCGTCCAGATAGGGCCTGGGGCCACGATATTCACGCGAATGCCTTTCTCGGCCACCTGTTTCGCAAGGCCGCGGCTGTAGTTCAGGATAGCGGCCTTGGTAGAGGCGTAATCCAGCAGGTGCGGGCTCGGCTGATACGCCTGAATGGACGACGTCGTAATAATGCTCGCGCCCGGTTTCAGGTGCGGCAACGCCTCCTGGGTTATCCAGAACAGCGCGAACACGTTGGTCGCATAGGTTTTCTGGAATTGTTCGCTGGTAAGATCCGCAATATCTTCAACGGCGGTCTGCTTACCGGCCACCAGCGCCAGGATATCCAGCCCGCCCAGCTCTTTAATGGCGCGATGCACCAGCTCACGGGCGAATTTCTCATCGGTCAGGTCGCCTGGGATCAGCACCGCTTTGCGGCCCGCCTCTTCAATCAGCGCTTTGACCTCTTCGGCGTCCTGCTGCTCATCCGGGAGGTAGTTCAGCACCACGTCCGCGCCTTCTCGCGCGTAAGCAATGGCGGCAGCGCGCCCGATGCCGGAATCGCCCCCTGTCACCAGTGCCTTACGATCCTGAAGACGACCGCTGCCCTTGTAGGTTTTCTCGCCGCAGTCCGGCACCGGCTCCATTTTTGCCTGAATGCCCGGCGCAGGCTGTTTCTGCTTTGGATATTCCCCGGTGAAGTACTGGGAAGTCGGGTCCTGAATCTTGTTCTGGTCGTTCGCCATAAGTTCCTCCTCGTTATCAAAGCGTATCTCTAAGGGTAGTGCCTTGTGCTGCGCTGTCGAAAATTATCAGGATTTTCTGTATTCACGTTGCGCAGGATGGTCTGAGGGGGCGTGCCTGTAAGGTGAGGCGTCGTTAACGCAGCTGCTGCGCCGGGCGGCGCCATCGCTGTGGCGCATCGAGCGCGGCACACGCAATCATACCGGCGACGCACATATCGGCGCGCTGTAGCAGGTGACGGAGGTGATAACGCAGGGGAGAGCGGCAGGCGAAAAGCGGGCGCGCTACTTTTTGGCTGGAGGGGCGGGCGGTTCCGGGAGCGGCGTAACGGAAGAGGTCTGGCAGTTGCCATCGGCGAGCTGACGGGTCAGCATCAGCGTTTCGGCTTCCTGCGTTTTGATCTGCTGATAGTGTTGTTCAATCGCCACCATGATTTGCGCGCGCAGCTGCGGGTGCCGGTTCATGAGTTCTTCCAGCACCGCGCCATACACTTCTTCTTTCACCAGCAACGGATAGATTTCGCGGCGATTATGCCATTTCAGCTGTACCAGGGCGGCAGGGATCGTCAGCACTGCCCGGGTATAACCCGCAATGGCTTCATTCTTTTCGTTAATCAGCGCCTGCAAATTCTGACTTAAGATAAATTTCTGCTCTTCTTGCTTATCTAAAGTGAAATATTGGTGGCTGGAGGTTATTTCCGTCACGCCAGTTAATCCTCGAACTTATAAAAAACGGGGGCGTCTTTTTCCTGGGTAATGAGATTAAGCCAAATTTTATTACCCGCTTCATTTATCTGCGCGGTTTTGGTGGCAATCAGTTCAGCCAATTCTTCAGCGCTAATAGTATTATCTTCGACCAGTTTATTCAGGACTTTAGTGTAAGCCTCGATTTTAACCACACTGAGCAGGCGTGCTTTAATATGGCGGTCGCGTTCTTCAAGCAACACGTTGCCGCTCTGGCCCGCCAGAGATTTGCCGCTCAATATGTCGGTTTCATATTCTTCGAGCTTTGGCTTTCCCTGAGTTAAATTTTCGCTATTTTGTTCGCCGGAGGGTTGGGTGTCGGGTGTAGGAATACGATAACGCGCCGGCACAAGATTGTCGGGCAACATTGATGTTATTTCCTTTTATATCAGAAGGATAAAGGATTGGGCTGAATGGTTTTCGTTGACAATAACATGCCGTAAAATTAAAATCAAAAAAAACGGAGTCTGCACATGAACAGTATTTTTTATTCTGTCATTACCTTGATGCTGCTTTTAAGCGGCGTACTTTTTTTTATGAAAGAAAATGGTGACAATAAACCAGCTAACGGTTCTGGTGCAGAGCCCATGCCGCCGCGCAACAAAGAAGAGGGCGAAGACCATTTCTCCGCGCTCCTTAACGCAATTACGCCGTTATGGTACTGGCGCGTTAATCATGAATATATTGATTTTACTAATGCAACCATTAAAAAAATGAGTTTTGAAGAGCTCAATGCGACGCCCGGTTTATTTGAGGCGCAACGCCGTTGCAGTAATCTTAATTCCGCAGTGTATAAATATTACGATAATTTAAAAAAACGCTGTCTGAACGGTGAGTTAGTCACTTTCTCCGATATCGAAGTCCTCAACCTGCGCCACTGCTTCCATGAGTTCAGCCAGGACGCGTACCCGCAACTGGTGGCGATCGTCTGGCCGGAGTATCAGCGCCCGCAGGTCGATATCACGCAGGTCTGAGCCTGCTTTTCTCCGTTGTTATCGTTATTCCCCTGTTAAGCGTCGTTTGCTGGCGTGTTGCCAGACGTTAACCTCTGTGCGTTATACTGAAAGCCATTCTGGCTATTTTTCAGGACGCTATGGAACGCTTTATCGAAAACGCAATGTACGCTTCGCGCTGGCTGCTGGCCCCGGTTTACTTCGGGCTCTCGCTGGCCCTGCTGGCGCTCACCGTCAAATTCTTCCAGGAAATTTTCCACGTTCTGCCGAACATCTTATCGATAGCCGAGGCGGATCTTATTCTGCTGCTGCTGTCGCTGGTGGATATGACGCTGGTGGGCGGTCTGCTGGTCATGGTGATGTTTTCCGGTTACGAAAACTTCGTCTCCCAGCTGGATATTCATGAAGGTAAGGAAAAGCTGAGCTGGCTTGGCAAAATGGACGCCAGCTCGCTGAAAAATAAAGTGGCGGCGTCGATTGTCGCTATCTCGTCGATTCACCTGCTGCGCGTCTTTATGGATGCGAAGAACGTGCCGGATAATAAGTTGATGTGGTATGTGATTATCCATCTCACGTTCGTGCTGTCGGCATTCGTGATGGGGTATCTGGATAAAATCTCCCGCGAAAAAGGCTATTAACACGTTACGGCAGACAGGCCGGACGGGTTAATTCTGCGATTAAGCCCCTTCTGATGAAGGGGCTTTTTTTATCCTCCAGGCGGCATAACCCTATGAAAAGAGCGTCCTTAGCGATGGTCTATACTCAGATTTCTTTTAAGGGCTGCCAACCACGGAGGATGAATGGAGTACATTCTGCACACCAATTTTTTGCGGCTGATGACCTCGTTAACGTTCTGGGGAAATGTTCTGCTGGTCGTGGCGGTCACCGCCATTACTTACTGGGTCGTGAATAAAGTGCTGGCGCTGCTGCACAAGCGTATCGCCCGCTGGGCGGAGGAGCACAACAACAGTACCGCGTATAAAGTGTTTCTCGACGTGCTGCAAAAGACGCGGCGGATCCTGATTTTATTCGCGGCGTTCCTGTTCAGCCTGCAGTTTGTCAGCCTGCCTGACCGGCTGCACAGCACGATTTCCCACGCCTGGTTCCTGGTGCTGGCGTTGCAAATCGCGCTGTGGTTCGATCAGTCGGTGCAGTCGTGGCTGCGCCATTCCCTGATGCGCCCCGGCGCGCACCGCAACCCGGTGACGACGATTATTCTCGGGCTGATGATCCGCGCACTCATCTGGGCGGTCATGCTGCTGTCGATTCTTGCTAACGCCGGGGTTAACATCACGGCGCTGGTCGCAAGCCTCGGCGTCGGCGGTATCGCCATCGCGCTGGCGGTGCAGACGGTCTTAAGCGACGTTTTCGCCTCGCTTTCAATAGGCTTCGATAAGCCGTTCGAGATTGGCGATTTCATCGTCTTTAACGATGTTTCCGGCACTATCGAGCATATCGGCCTTAAAACCACGCGCATTCGCAGCCTGAGCGGCGAGCAGATTGTCTGCGCCAACGCCATCCTGCTTCAGCAAACCATCCACAACTACAAACGCATGCAGACCCGCCGCATCGTGTTTACGTTCGGCGTTGCGCTCTCCACGCCGCCTGAGAAGCTGCGCCAGATAGGCCCGATGGTGAAAGCGATCATTGAGAAGAGCGGCGATACCCGCTTCGATCGCGCTCACTTTGCCGCGTTCGACCAGGATCGCCTGACCTATGAAGTGGTGCACATCATTAATACGGCGGATTACAACCAGTACATGGATCTGCAGCAGGAGATTAACCTGCGCATTATGGAAGGGTTACAGGAGCTCGGCGTGCGCCTGGCGCTGCCAAGCCGCGTGATCATTCAGCCTGACGTGCCGGAAGCCGACAAGCCGGAGCAGGACACGCCGCAACCGCAACCCCATTAAGAACGGGCGCGCAGCGAAGCACGTCGCTGCGCGCTATCGCCGTTAGGGATGGGCTTTCCCCCATTGCGCAATCTGCGCAACGTCATGCTCCGTCAGCGCTTTTTCTGAGTTCCTTATCAACCCCACGCGCTGCGTATCGGCGAAACGTCGCCCTGCGCTTTGCAAGCCTGTTTTCTTTTATCGCACCTGGGCGGTCATTACAGCGCCTTCGTAAAACGCGCATGGGTGCGTGTGTAGCCCTCGCGTTCGTAGAAACGGTGCGCGTCGAGGCGTTTGACGCTGGTGGAAAGCTCCGTCAGCTCTGCGCCGGCCTTGCGGGCAATCTCTTCGGCACATGCCAGAAGCGCTTTGCCAGTACCGGTACCGCGCATTGTTGGCATCACGACCAGCTCCTGGATTTCGCCAATCAAGCGCAGGTGATGCAGGTGGTATTGCAGATGCAGCGTGATCATGCCGAGCGGTTCGCCATCATGCCAGGCCAGCAGCAGGTGCGTATTGGGTTGCGCCAGGATACGTGCGAAACCGTCGCGAAACGTGTCTCTGTCAAACGTCGCCTGTTTGAGTTCGCAAATCAGCGCGTAGGCGTGCGCTTCGTCATCAGGGGTGGCGGGGCGAATTTCAGTGGCAGGCATTACGCGGCTCCTCAGGGCATCCGACGGCGCGGACGCGCGATTAACAGGACAGAAGACGACATGTACCGGGCCATTGTTGCAGCGTTTGCGGCGCGCGTCAGCCTGTTAAAAAGAGGAGGGTGAACCGCGCGACAGGTGCCGCGCGGTCAGGGGGATTACCACCAGGCTTCCCACATGGCGCCAATATTCAGCGAATCGAGCTGCGACTCTTCGGTGTTGTTCACGCGTGCGGTGCGTTTGTTATCCACCTCGCCGCCGGTCACGTAGAAGCGCAGCATCGGACGGAATTCCGGTCCCATCGCGATAGACATATTCTGCGAGAGCGTGACTTTCCAGCCGTCGTTGTCGCCGCCTTCTTTATAATCGACGCGCTGCCAGCCCGCTTCGAGCCAGGTAGAGTGAACGTCGTTCCAGAAATACATCGGGCGCACAATGGCGTTGTAGTTGCGGCGGTTATCGCGGTCGTCACGGTCGTTGTCGTAGTCGTGGAAAGCCAGCAGGTACTCAATCTGCGCCTGCTGCGTGAACTTATGCAGCCCTTCGAAGCTCGCGTAGACGGTGGTCAGATCGTCGGTTTTGTTATAGACGCTGTTGTCTGAGTTATCGGAGTAGCGGGCGATAAGCTTGTTCACGCCGCTGTCATTGGTGTGGCTCAGCACCACGCCGCCCTGCCAGGCTTTCAGGCGCTCATCGCGATCCACCGCTTTGGAGTCGAACCCGTAGTTGGCGTAAAGCTCCAGATCGAGCGGGCCGACTTTCATGCCGTGCAGTTTCGAGGTGGCCGCATAGTTGCCTTTATCGCCGGTGCCGGAGCCGCCGGTACAGGTGATGCGCGACGGGTTGGCCTCATCTTCCATCACTTCCGGGCTACAGGATTCGACGGCTGCGACCACCGCCAGATCGAGCTGCACGCCGCCGAGATCGAAGTTTTTCACCCCGGCGCCCTGGCCGTCGTGGTTCATCCAGAAGTAGTCGTTGATGCCCTGTTGCGGACGCTGGTGGAAATCACGACCGGCCCAGAAATAAGCGTTCGGGTTGGATTCGAGCAGATTGGTCACGCCCGCGTAGGCTTTTTTCAGGTTCACTTCGTCGCCCCAGTGGTCAAACATCACGTTGACGTCCCAGATAGCGCCGTTGCCGCCTTTAAAGGCTTTAGAGAGCTGGAATTCGCCGCCGTTGCCTTCGTTGCCGAGTCGGCCAATCGCGGACGCGCCGTTATAGGAGCCGTCCACCCCGACATACTTTTGGTCGCCGCTCTGGTAATGCGCGCCGTAGCGGGCGTAGCCGGTGAATTTCACCCCGAAAGGGATCGCGAGATCCGGCGTCTGGGCGGTGGATTGCGGCTCGGTGATGACATCCGCTTTCTTGTTCATTGCGGCATCGATTTTCGCCTGACGCTCGGCCAGCGCTTTATCCACCGCTTTTGCCACCATGGCGTCGATTTGTTCCTGCGTATATTCCTGAGCGAGCACAGACATCGGGCAAAGCGCGGCGATAACCGCCAGGGTTAAGGGCAGTTTTTTTAACGTAGTCATAATTATCTCTTTATCGTTACTATTATTAAGACAACAGCTTTCCCTTCTGGCGAGCCAGAATTAATGCGCTATCATCGGGAAAACTATTTACGTCGTTTCAGGTACAGCTATTTATCGCAACCCGGATATTTATCCACGGCAATTCTTATTTACTGACGCTGATATAAATGCATCAGCTCCTCAGAAAATTCGCGCGCCAGCAGGGAATTCATTAAATGATCCTGCGCGTGCACCATAATTAACGTCATCGGCTGGCGGCCTTCTCCGGCGTCCTGCTCAATCAGCTTCGTCTGCATCCGGTGCGCCTGCCGGGCGTAGCCGTCGGCCTCGCGCAGCAGCTGCTGCGCCTCGGTGAAATTCCCGGCGCGGGCGGCGTGCAGCGCTTCAAAACAGAGGCTGCGCGATTGCCCCGCATTGACGATAATTTCCATTACCGCTTCTTCCAGTGCCATCATTATTGATTACTCTTCATCTGTTAAAGGGAAATAACGCGAGCGCAGCCGCCCCCGCATTGCGCAATTCGCCACGCGTGTATTTCGGATACGGTTTACTGCCGCCGTCGGGATAATGCGCTGTCCTTAGCGCGGCGATGATTATCCGGTGACGGTTTGCGCCGTCGGGGCGGCGTTACGGGCCTTCAGCTCTTCAGTTTTAATTAATGACCGCTCATAGGCGCGCAGGAAAGGCAGGTAAATGAGCGCCGACATCACCATGCAGACCAGGCACATGACCACCGGGGCAAAGGCCCAGTTGGCGGCCCAGGACGCGCCGACAGGCGCGGGCGTCGTCCACGGGGTGAGCGACACCACCTGTTCAATCAGGCCCAGCCGGGTGGCGGTCCAGGCGAGCACCGCGTTCACCAGCGGCACGCAGACGAACGGGAGAAACATCATCGGGTTCATGATGATAGGCGCGCCAAACAGGATGGGCTCGTTGATATTAAAGAAGCTTGGCACGACGCCCATCTTGCCGATAGTGCGCAGGTGCGTGACGCGGCTTTTCAGCAGCAGGAAGGCCAGCGGCAGGGTGGAGCCGACGCCGCCAATCAGCAGGTAGTGGTCCCAGAAGCCCTGCAAATAAGTGTGCGGCAGCGCGGCGCCGGCGGCGAGCGCGGCCTGGTTGGCGGAGAGGTTCGCCATCCAGAACGGGTTCATAATGCCGGTGACGATAAGCGAGCCGTGGATGCCCGCGAACCAGAAGATCTGGCACAGCAGCACGGAGAGCAGCACCGCAGGCAGGGAATCGGAGGCGGAAACCAGCGGCTCCAGCAGATGCATAATCGCCTGCGGCATAATCATGCCGGTCTGCGCTTCGATGAACAGGTTCAGCGGGTGCAGCGTGCCCATGACCGCCATGACCGGGATCAGAATTTCAAAAGAGCGCGCTACGCCGGTCGGCACCTCTTTGGGCAGGCGAATCGTCACCTTATGCTGCTTAAGCCACGCGTAGACGCGGGTGGAGTAGATGGCGGTGATGAGCGCCGTAAAAATGCCCTGGCCGGAGAGATACTGCGTGGAGATTTTGCCGTCGGCATACGGGGCGGCGACCAGCAGGAACGCCATGAAGGCCAGCAGGCCGGACATCACCGGGTCGAGCTGGAACTGACGCCCCAGGCTCGCGCCTATCCCGACCGAGATAAAAAAGGTCATCACGCCCATGCTGAGGTTAAAGGGCAGCATCAGTTGCTCGCGGTACGTCTCGGAGAAATCGAGCCAGGCGCGGGCGAAGCCAACCGTGGTATCGGCGGAGAATGGCGGGAAGATAAACACCAGCATAAACGAGCCGATAATCATAAACGGCAGCGCCGCGGTGAAGCCGTCGCGAATGGCGATAACGTATTTCTGCTGGCCGAGTTTTCCGGCGAGCGGGGTGATCGTCTGTTCAATGACGGCAATCATCGACTGATATAAAGAACTCATGGGCGAGATCCTGTTTCTAATGCGCCGCTTCGATGAGCGAGAGCGCGTAGTCCAGCACTTTGTCGCCACGCTGCATTCCGTAATCCATCATGTCGATGGCCTGAACAGGAATGCCGTGAGCGGCAGCCTTTTGCGACAGCGTCGGTAACATATACTTCACTTGCGGCCCGAGCAGCACCACCTGATATTTTGGAAACTGCGTATCAAATTCGGCAACGCCCCAGGCTTCAATCTGCACCGGGAGATCCCGCTCCTGCGCCGCATCCACCATTTTCCTCACCAGCAGACTGGTGGACATTCCCGCAGAGCAACACAGCATAATCTTGTACATGACCTCATCCTTAAATGTAAAAACTTATTGCGGAGATGATTGGATAGGATATGGAAACCGATTTCCATTTATAAAAAATGGAACTGTGAGCCCTATCAAGATCTCCCTCTTATCGCGCGGATTAATTGGATTTGCATCACAGCTTTTCAGGTGAAATTCGTGACACGGATACGAAACGGAAAATCGGTTTCCATGATTTCGGGAAACAGATATACTTCAGCCGGTTATCATCTGAACGATTTTTGATGAAAGTTTGACGCAGAAAGCCAGGTTTCTGTCAGGGGAAAAAGATGTCAACAATCAACGACGTATCGCGTTTAGCCGGGGTGTCGAAAGCCACGGTGTCTCGGGTGTTGAGCGGATCGCGCGGCGTAAAGGAAGCCAGCCGTCAGGCGGTGTTGAAAGCGGTGGATGAACTCAACTACCGCCCTAACGTCATCGCGCAGTCGCTGTTAAGCCAGAGCACTGGCTGCATCGGCGTGATTTGCGCGCAGGATAATATCAACCAGACCACCGGTTACCTCTACGCGCTGGAAAAACAGCTCAGCCAGCATCAGAAACACCTGCTGCTGCGCTTCGCCAACAGCAAACAGGAGGTGATGCAGGCGCTCGACGAGCTGACCAGCGGCCTGTGCGACGACGTGCTGATCATCGGCGCGCGGTTTCCGTTAAACATCACGCAGGAAAATGTGATCCTGGTGGACTGCATGGAGAGCGAAAACGCCCCCAGTCTCCAGTACGATCACGCGTTCGCCGTGGAAACCGCCTGTAATTATCTGATTCGCCAGAACCGACGCCAGATTGCGCTCATTTACCCTCACGGCAGCGGCTTCGCCGATCAGGTGCTGCTCGGTTATAAGCTGGCGCTGGAGCGCAACTTCCTGCCGTTTAACCGCAATCTGGTGTTTATGGACGCGACTTCATCGTCGGTGGCATTGCAGGAGCTGCTCAACAACGCCACGACGGTGAACTTCAACGCGCTGCTGGTGGCCGACGATCAGGAGGCGCAGCGTGTCATCCCGCAGCTCCAGGCGTTTAATAAGTCGGTGCCGGAAGAGATCATGGTCTTTAGCCTCGCGGGCACGCTGCATATGCCCGGCATCCCGACGATCCCGGCTATCGAGTATTCGATGGATGTGATGGCCGCGCGAATTGTCGGCTGGCTGAATGAGAAAACGCAGGATGTGCTCGGCAGCGGCGTGCTGCGGGGCGACTTATTCCTGCCGGAAATCCCTAAGCGTTAAAATAAAAAGCCGCCTGCGGGCGGCTTTTTTAATGGCGACGCTTGTGTAATGAAAAGCGTAATAAAAGAGAATGTATGGGGCGATAATCGTCGTGCGCCATCATTCAGTGATACCACACTCTACATTCATGTGCGTTATTTATCAGGTAATAAAAACAGTTGTTGATAATAACGTAACGGCTTCCCCTTATCCTGCCTGTGATTTTTGTCGATGTTATAACGATGCGGCAACGATAAAGCGCACGTCTTGTGTTTATAAATTAATTAAAAGAGAATTATCTTTATATTTAAAAGGTTTTCTTGCGCGGGACGCATCATTATTACAGGGACAGGTAAGCGGATGGATCATGCAGCAATCACCGACACGCTTTCTTTATCGCGTTATCAGCTGAATATTTATAATTGTACGGTCAGGCCCGATGTACTGATATTCAAAGGGCGCGAGGCGCTGAGCGAGCCTTTCTCGTGGCGAACTGAATTCACGACATCACAACGTATTCAGGGCGAAGACATGCTGATGAAATATGCCCATTTTGATATGAATGGGCATAAAAGTATTTACGGCATCATTACCGCTTTCGAATGGCTTTCCACCAGCGCAGACCAGTCGCATTATGCCGTCACTCTGGAACCCCGACTCGCTTTACTTTCCCGCTCCCGTCGCTGCGCGGTATTTCAGGGCCAGTCGGTGCCCGAGCTTGTGGAACAGGTGCTACGCGCGCATGGCCTGGAAGGGCCCGATTTCGAATTTCGGCTCTCCCGCCAATATCCCTGTCGCGACGTCATCACCCAGTGGCGGGAAACCGACCTTGAGTTTATTCAGCGAATCCTTGCTGAAGTGGGTATCTGGTATCGCTTTGCCATGCACGAGGCGACTGAACGGGAGGTCATTATTTTCGGTGACAGCCCGCTACAGTATGACTTTGATATTCGTCTGCCTTACCAGGAGCCGTCGGGACTATTAGCGCAGGAAGGCGTCTGGGACGTGCGTACCTAGCATACGGCCGTACCGGGCAGCGTTCATGTAAATCGGTATTACGAGCGCGACGCCACGATGCCGATGCAGGCGCATGTCAGCGTGCGAAGCGATGCGGTGACGACGGGCGAGCATTACCGCTATGGGGACATCTATCTGGAAGAGGGGGACGAGGGTCACTCTGAACCTGCGACGGAGAGCGGGGCATTCTACGCGCGCCTGCAACATGAGCGTGAACTGAACCACTCAACCCGGATTCATCTCTTCAGCAACGCCCCGCACCTGACGCCCGGCCAGGTGCTTGAGCCTGAAGGCAACATCATTACCGCGCTTAAAAACGGCGTGCTCATCACGCTGCTGACGTTCAGAGGCGCGCGGGACGCTCGCCTGCGGGTTTCCTTGTGGGGACAGCCTTATACCGAGCGCTACGGCTTTCGCCCCGCTTGCCCGCCGCGCCCTGAAATTCACGGCACGCTTCCCGCCCGCGTTGAGAGCCGCGAGAAACACGATAACTACGCGCATCTTGATACGTTCGGGCGTTACCGGGTCAGGCTTGATTTCGACCGCAGCGACAGCGAGCCGGGTTTTGGCTATCTGTGGCTGCGAATGGCGAAGCCTTATGCCGCCGCAGACGCGGGCTGGCATATGCCGCTTACTGACGGTACGGAAGTCGCTATCGCATGGAGCCAGGGAGATATCGACCTGCCCTATATTTCTCACGCCTTGCATGACGCTGAACATGCGGATGTGGTGAACCGGGACAACCGCAGCCAGAACATTCTGCGCACCGCGGGCGATAACGCGCTACGAATGGAAGACCGGCGCGGCGAAGAGCATATCGCGCTGACCACGCCGTATGGCGAGACGCAGCTTAATCAGGGGCATATCACTGACCCGCAGGGAAAATCGCGTGGCGCGGGCTTTGAACTGCGCACCGATGAGTATGGCGTCATTCGCGTGGCGAAAGGGCTGTTTATCACCGCGCAGGGGCAGGCCAAAGCCGCAGGCGAGGTGCTGGACAGAGAAACGGCCCTAAAAGAAATCGAGATCTGCCTGCAACAGATTGAGCAGCTCAATCAGGCGGCAGCGCAGGCGCAGGCATTACAGGCGGATATAGCCAGCCAGGCCGCGATGTTTAACCAGCGCCTGACACCGCTCAACGAGATGATTCATGTTCATGGCCCGCAGGGCGTGGCGTTCACCAGCGGAGAACATATGCAGTTTGCCGCCGCGAAGAACGTGAGCGTCAGCGCGGCGGGCGATATCAGTCTCGGCGCGATGGGGAATATGACGATGCTTGCCGGTGAGAAAATCGGCCTGTTTGCCCGAACCGGCCCGCTGAGCCTGCAAGCGGGCGAGGGGCCTGTAGAGATGCAGGCGCAGAACGGCAGGATGTCGCTCTGCGCGCAGAAGAGGCTCACTCTCACCTCGACCAGTGACATCACGTTTGCGGGCAAGAAGCGCATCACGCTTATCGGCGGCGGAAGTTATCTGACGCTGGAGGAAGGGAAAATCGAATACGGCACCGTCCAGAATTACCTGTGCAGGGTACCGCGCACGTATTTGGGGGCGGCACAGAGTATGCCCCTGACCATGCCCGTCATGCCCATTGCCGACGGTTACAGCGAATTCTTTATCGTGCGCGACCAGGCGACGGATAAGCCGCTGGCCGGTTTCCCTTACACATTGACGTTTTCAGGTGTCACGCTCTGCGGCAAAACCGACGATAGCGGACACACTCAGCGCGCCTGGAGCAGGCAGAGCGAAACGATCTCGCTGACACCGCACACGGATCAGTTCGGGAGGACGTTATTGCACGCCAGCTACTGGGATAACCGCGCCTCTCTGTCACTTGATTTTTCGGATTACACCAAGGAGGAAACCTAATGGCTGCAGGGAAGAGGGCCGCCGGTCTGCCAGGCGAGCCGCAAAGCACAGCGACCACGGTAAAAGCGCCTGAAGGCACGGTTGCCAGGGTCACGAATCCGCTGGATTTATGGTACCTGTGCGAGAAGGTGAACTATGCGCTGAAATACCCGGTAAAGCGCTCTGACGGAATGATGATGTATCAGCGGAAAGTGACCCGGCTTATTCGTCAGGATGATAAGAACTTTAATTTTCATTTTCCCTACATTGGCGAAGTGGGCTTCGATATGCGGCGCGATCCGCCCTCGCCGCTAATGAGTCGACGGCATCCTGACTGGCCGAGCAGTTTCCCGCTCTCGCAATATCGCCTTATCAAGCAAAGGTACGACATGCGCTTGCGGGAAATGGCGGAAGGGAAAGTGGAGCGTGTTATTGAGCTGTTAACGCGGGATGAACTGGAGACGCTGCCCATGCCGGGTGCCGATGACATCGTGCTGGATGATGTGCTGGCTATCCTGCTCAAACGTAAGGGGAGCTTTCGGATACCGGATGTTATTCGGCTTAACGACGTCACCCTGACAGGGCAGGCCGCCTTTAGCCAGGGCAATATTCATACGGTGATTGAGATTAAGTTTCCGGGGGACAAATTGTCACCTGAACAAGAGGTGAGCTATCGGTACATTGCAGGTGACAGGGAAAAATTTCGCTTACTCGAGACTCATGTCTGTCAGATAGACGACAAGCGCAAACGCGAGTGGATACGCGATTCCATACAGGAGCCGGTATATAAACCGGTAGCCGATGCGCTGGGAGAAAACGAACGAATCTGTCTGCGCCCCGATGTTCCGGCGTATCACCTGCTGGAAGGCGAGATGGAGCAGGAGTCTCGCCAGGTACGCCACCATTTTATCCAGCTGGCGGGGGATTACTGGGTGCCGCCTGCGGGTATGAAAGTCTCCACGCTAAAACCGCAGCAAGATGCCGGAGAGATAACGCGGGAGGCGCAAGAGCGGGAGCGTGCGGCAGGGTTTCTGGGGGCATTACTGGTGGGGCCCATGGTGGTGATCCCCGCCACGGCGGGCGCAGGATCAGTCGCCGTCGCGGCAGGAGACAGCCTGACGGGAACCATTGCAGGCACCGCAGTGCGGTATGCCAGAACGGTAGCCACCTTTCTGCTCCCGGCAGGGAGCCTGAATATGGCGACAGCCGCTGAGCCTGAAGCGCAGCGCTCCACCTCATTTCCCCTGGGCCAGCCTCAGGATTTTGTTTACTGGCCCGATTAAGGAGCTGACAAATGGATTTTTTTGAGAAATTTAAGCAGGCCGAGTACGACTTTACTTACGGTGCGGAGGATGACCCGGAGCACCATAATGCGCTACAGGTAGGGATTGTTGCCTGGTTTTATCTGGATAAAGGCTATACAAAAGAAAACCGGGCCAGAATTGCTGAAGCCTGGCAGCTTTACCACAATGAATTCGGTGAGAACCTAAAATGGGGATATATTGGTGACCCGAATAAATCACAGAGTTACAGAGCGATTTTATCGAGAAAAATTAAAGAGATTATATCCGATAGTTTTGGTGAGAGTTTGTTTTTTGATTGGTATTCTGATGCCGGATTTCGTTACGCCAGTGACTATTCCGTTTCAGCTGGTTCTATGGCTAGGTGGTATGAATTAACTCATAAAAATGTAAGCTATTTCGGTTTCTATATACCTGTTTCCGAACTTAACCATAAAATCCATTTGCAAAAACTTTTGTCTCAATTTTGTAATCTTCTGCAGCCAATTCATGGGCTGCTGGGTTTGGGAATCCAGCAATGTTATGAGAAAGAGCGATATCAGCATCTTGAATATACGATTTGCCAACAGTTTAATTGTGTCGATGTCATTAACTCTAATAATAGCAAAGAAATGAGAAATGGTTTCCGCTCCGTTAACTGGTATACTTTTTTTAACAGTGAATGGCTAAATAAGCTGGGTGGACTTCAGTATTTACGTAGCGCTCTGCGCAACCCGGCTATCGACGTAACACCCTACAGTGATGGCGTCATTATCCGTGCCGGAGAATGGCCTGAGCTGGGCTGGGTAAAGGATAATCCTTACCCTGAACTGTACGTTAAAGTGAATAAGGTGCTTAAACCAATCCGAACGCCCAAAATTGGTAGTCTGGGTTATGGCTCGATTGCCGGTGAAATCCGGTTCGACAAAAATTCTACTGCTCGTTGGCTTTCCCGGTTTGACGTTGAGCTCCCGCCGCTTGCCATGGTACCCGCCGCAAAAGACCCGGTGCGCATAAGCCGCTGGACAGACGACATTGCGCCCTGTGCGGGGCAATGGGCCGCAATGGTTAACGGGGCTACCGAGTATATTCAAACCCGAGAAGGACAGAAAATGCCTTATTTCAAAGATAAATATGGCAAGAAGCACCGTGCTTACTGGCAGCTGCTAAAGCGTGATGACAAAGGCAGCGTTTTTATATTACCTGACGATAAATGAAAGGAAAAACGATGGAACGTATACAAAATTTGATAAACGTGCTGGGCTTATGCATTCCTGAGCTGGAAAAAACGCTGCTCCTTGCAGACCTGCCTGAGGATACGGAGACAGAGACGGTACTGCACTGGTTATATAAAAACTTAGCTGCACAAAACCAGATAGCTTATGAAGAATGGAATGAATATAGCGGCTATATCCCGGATTTAAAGCCACTGACAACTTTATCGCTAACCGAGGAGCCTGCAGACTTTATTTTTACGCTTATAGAAAATATTGACTGGTCCGCAGCCAGTATTGATCCCTTTGAGTTACCCTATGTTATTCCGTGGCTTGAGCATATCAACTTTTATTTAAAACCGTATGGTTTAAGGCTGGTCGATCTTCTGCCATTTGAAAATGCCTACATTTTCTGCGTGCGAGATGATGAACGCTTACTGGAAAAACTAAACTTAACCTTTGAAAGTCTGGGTATGGGTATCAATTTACGGCAAGCAATGGATCAACAACAAGTATCTGCTGATGTTATGTCTTTAATTTATGAGTAAAGCACTGATGAAGCGTTGGGTAAAAAAGCTCACCCTGTTTGCTATTATTTACCCTGAAGCTACCTTAGGATGTTATCTGGCCCGATTAAGGAGCTGATAAATGGATTTTTTTGAAAAATTTAAGCAGGCCGAATACGACTTTACTTACGGTGCGGAGGATGACCCTGAGCACCATAATGCGCTACAGGTAGGCATTGTGGCCTGGTTTTATCTGGATAAAGGCTATACAAAAGAAAACCGGGTCAGAGTTGCTGAAGCCTGGCAGCTTTACCACAATGAATTCGGTGAAAAGCTGACGTGGGGATACATTGATGATCCGAACAATGACATGGCCTATAAGGAAATATTAAATAAAAACTTAAAGAAAATTATTGCAGATAGTTTTGGGGAGAGTTTGTTTTTTAAATGGTACTCTGATAAAGGGTTTCTCTATTCGAGTGATTATTCTGTTTGTTTTGAATCGATGGCGGGTTGGTTTGAGGCCATTCATAAGCCTGTAAGTTGCTTTGGGTTTTCGTTGCCTGTATTGGAATTAATGAAAAAAGACAATCCGGAAGAACTGCTCGCTTGTTTTTGCAATATTTTACGGCCTGTCCATGGATTGATGGGGTTAGGCATTCAACAATGTTATGAAGAGGAACGGTATCAACATTTAGAATATGGGATTGGGCGTGAGTTTTTGGGGGTTGATATACCAGGAGGGTTAACGGATGATAAATTGAGAAATGGTATTCGAACAATTAATTGGCTGACGTTTTTCAATGATCAGTGGCTTGAAAAATTAGGCGGACTCTCTTATTTGAGAGGGGCGTTCAGTAACTCAGAGATTAAAATCATGCCCTACAGTGATGGCGTCATTATCCGTGCAGGAGACTGGCCTGAACTGGGCTGGGTAAAGGATAATCCTTACCCTGAGCTTTATGTCAAAGTAAATAAGATATTAAAACCCATCCGGGCACCAGAAATTGACAGTCTGGGTTATGGCTCGATTGCCGGTGAAATCCGGTTCGACAAAAATTCTACCGCTCGTTGGCTTTCCCGGTTTGACGTTGAGCTCCCGCCAACAGGCCCCGCACCGGAAATCCCTAAGCGTTAAAATAACAAGCCGCCTGCGGGCGGCTTTTTTAATGGCGGGCGTTAATGCACAAAGCGCCGCAGCTGGCGCGTATGCCAGCGGCCCAGCGCGAATACCGTAATAAAGGCGCCTGCCAGCGCGCAGAGCATATCCGCCTGCGTATCCCATTCATCACCCTGGGTGCCGAGAAAGTCATCGGCGTCCTTACCGAGCGCCAGCGCCACCCACCATTCAATCAGCTCATAAAACGCGCTGACGGCGAGCGTCACGCAGCAGACCAGACACGCCAGCATCTTCGGCCCGAGCCGGTAACCGCCGCGCGCCAGCACTTCCCGTGCGGCCATCGAGATAACGAGCCCCTGCAAAATATGCCCGAAGCGGTCATAAGGGTTGCGCGCAAGCCCGAACCACTCCTGCACCGCAAATCCGGCGGGCACGCGTGCATAGGAGTACATCCCGCCGACGATAAGCGACACGCAGCCCATAAAAATCAGCGCATACAGCAGCGGCGTCAGCGGATAGCGCTTCGCGGTGAGCCACAGCACCGGCGCCACGATAAGCACCGGCATCACTTCCATAAGCCAGGTCAGCCTGCGCCCGGTGGTGAGCGCGGTGATGACCAGCAGCAGCGCCAGCAGCGCAACGCCTGCGGTGAGATAAAAGGGACGAGAGGTTTTCATCAGCGATCCTTCACAACGGCCAGGTGAAAAGCGTAAACCATCAACGTTGATACTGCGCCGCGCGGCCTTCTGACGGCGCGCCAGGTGAACGTTATCTTATTCATTTTAGATGGATTACGGCCGGGCTCATGATAAAACGCGGGCCGCAAAGGAGAGGGCGTATCGCGAGACGGGAGAGGGAGCGGTAGAACGCCTGAAATAAAAAACGGGGCCGCGTGGCCCCGTGAGTGTTCAGCGTCAGCGCTTAGAACGATTTGTTCAGGCGCAGGCTGAAGGTGTGTGCCTGGTAACGCTCGGCGGCCTGGAGGTCATAACGCGCGTCAATGCTCAGGTCACTGGCGTTAAACAGCGTGCTGCCGACCGACAGACCCGCCATATCCTTAACCGGCGCGGCACCTTTGGTGGTGAACTGCGTCTCACCAATGGTATCGGCGGCGTAGGTCGCGGTGTTGCTCGTACGGCGGTTGTCATACTGGTGGATCCAGGAGACCTGCGCGAACGGGGTCAGGCGGCCAAGACCGGTATCGAAGCCTTTCTCGATCCGGGTGCCAAGATCGCTTGTGACCGACTGCGAGTGCGATGAACCTACGTCCAGCGCCATGCCGTTGCCGCCGCTCTCTTTATAGCCATCGACGTGTTGATAACCGTAAGTCAGGCCCGCCATCGGGGTGATAACCACCGCAGCAGGCAGCGTGAACGGGTAGCCGAATTCGCTTTGCAGCGTCACGGACTGGCCGTTGAACTTGCCATTTGCCGCACCGGAGAAGCCGGTAAATTCTGCGCGACGCACGGTGTCGTAGTTCTGACGGGTCA
>Ga0157365_10000033_pt1 | contig 74189 bp, 65 predicted proteins | sample AttsexASBM3_FD_111478 | JGI IMG/M metagenome (GOLD analysis project Ga0157365, IMG submission 111478) | Fungus gardens microbial communities from leaf cutter ant in Ribeirão Preto, State of São Paulo, Brazil - Atta sexdens ASBM3 | ecosystem: Host-associated > Fungi > Mycelium > Unclassified ...
AAAAGAACAAACCCAACCCAAAAGAGCCGAGAAATCTACCAACCCCAGAAGCCCCGGTCAACCCGAAAACCTCAACCGCGTCGGTGAAGCGGCTTATACGAGCCACTCACACTCAGGTCAACAACATTCCAGACAGAAAAATGAAAAAATTCGCAAACCCCGGAAAATCGCCACTCACTCCGCAGCATACGCATGATACGCCCGGAACCACGCCACAAACCGACCCACCCCCTCCTCCAGTTCCACACACGGCGCCCACCCCGTCAGCCCACGGATCGCGTCCAGACACGCCCATGTCCGCTCCATGTCCGCCGCCGGACGCGGCCTGCGATCGATCACGGCCCTCCGCCCCAACGCCGCCTCCAGCAACGCGACCAGATGCCGAACCCGCGAAGGCGCATCATTCCCGATATTCAGAATCCGCGGCGCATCCCCCGGCGGCGCACACATCAGCACGCCCAGAACCCCCGCCACCACATCGTCGATATATGTGAAATCCCGCGCCAGCCCCTCCCCCTCATACAGCGTCACAGGCCGCCCCTCGGCAATCGCCTGCGCAAACCCGTAACACGCCATGTCCGGCCGCCCCCAAGGCCCATACACCGTGAAAAATCGCAGCCCCGTCAGCGGTAACCCATGCAGATGCGCATAGGACTGCGCCGCCAACTCATCCGCCCGCTTCGTCACCGCATAAAACGACCCGGGGGAATCCACCGCATCCGTCTCCCGAAACGGCAAAGACGTATTGCGCCCGTAAACGGAGGAGGACGACGCATAAACCAGATGCCGTAACCCCCGAAACCGCCGCGCGGTCTCCAGCAGCACAACCTGCCCCATTACATTCGCCGTTACATACGCATACGGGTCCACCAGCGAATACCGAACCCCCGCCTGCGCCGCGAGATGCACGATATGCGTCACCTCCGGATAAGCCTCCGCAATGCCGGACATCGCCTCCCGATCACTGACATCCACCTGATGAAACGAAAACCCGTCCCCATGCGCCAGATGCCGCAACCGCGCCCGCTTCAGCGCCGGATCGTAATAGTCGTTCAGCGTATCCAGCCCGATCACCCGCACACCCCGGTCCAGAAGCGCACGGCTGACATGCGCCCCAATGAACCCGGCCGCACCCGTGACCAGAACAACCATGGACGGGTCCGATACGCTCACGGCTTGCCCGAACCAGGCAACGCCGAAGAACTCACCTTGTCCCCAACCTCGATCCCCAGCTTCTCGGTAATCCCGCCCTGCAATTCCAGCGTCGCCGCAACCGCCCCGTGGCTGGAAAGATGCGCCTCACTCCGCGGAACGGCATTTTCTATGATCGAGTGAATCCGCCCGTCACCATCGATGAACACGATATCCAGCGACACCAGCGTATTGCGCATCCACATGTCCGAATCCTGCGGCGCCGGCCACAAGAACAACATCCCCCGATCCGCCGGCAACACCGTCCGGAACATCTCACCTACCTCCTGCTGCCGATACGTCTTCGCCAGCTCGACCGAAAACGGATGCGCCTTTCCATCCTTCGTCGTGATCGTCAAAGCCGCACGCGGCAACTCCGCCTGCGCCGCCGTCGGCTCCCCCAGCGCCGCCGCAGTGTCCTGCGCGCCCGCTACGCCCGGCAAAGCCACCGCCGCCAGCAGCACCGCCATCAAACCCGCCTGTCTCATCCTGCTTTCCTCACTCAGATATAGGGATTGCCGTCCCGCTCCGCCCCGATCGTCGTCGGCATCCCATGCCCGGGCAGAACGGCAACGTCATCCGGCAAAACCATCAAAGCGGCCCGGATGCCATCCACCAAAGCCGCATGATCGCCATACGAAAAATCCGTGCGCCCGATCACACCACGAAACAACGTATCTCCCACCAGCGCCAGCCGCGCCGCGGGATCGATGAACACCACATGCCCCGGCGTATGCCCCGGCACATGCCGCACCAGCATCTCCCGCCCCATCACCGTCAGAACATCCCCATCCTCGACATACCGGTCCGGCTGCACGTCCCGCGCCCCCATGATCCCCAGACGCTCCGCCTGCCCCCGCGCATCCGCCAGCAGAAACGCATCCCGACGGTCCGGCCCGATCACCGCAACCTCATCTCCCTGCCGCGCCCGCAACACCTCACGCAACTCATCCGCGCCCCCCACATGGTCCCCATGCCCATGCGTCAGCAGGATCGCATCGATCCGCAGCCCCTCCGCCTCAATGAATCGCAGGATCGACTCCACGTTCCCCCCGGGATCGGTCACAACCCCAACCCCGCCCGGCGCGTCATACAAAACAGAACAGTTCTGGCGCAGCGGCGTCACAGGCAGGATCTTGAGATGAAGCGGTTCAGACGACGGCACGAAATCATCCTCATCAATGGCGCGAACCCAGTAGGCAAACCGCGAAACTCCCGAGCCTGTAACCCGCAGCCCCGCCCCGAACAACCCCGCACGCCCCCGGCCCACCCACGATTCGCCCCGTTTCCAAGATTGACCCTTCCGTCCCCTCATGAGATGCGACCGGAAGGCTGTTCCGAAACGTCCAATTCAGGGCAGAACACCCATCGGGCACGACAGACAGGGATTTTCAGGCACCGCAACGGCAACCCCTCACAACCTGCCGCACCGGAACACGGAAAACCACCGTCAGCCGACCCACCCCGGAACACCCCCGGTCAACCAGACCCGGCCCACCAAAAGGAGAGTCCCATGAGCCGCATCATCCGCACCGAGCCCAACGCCATCCTGTCCAAGGCCGTCGAATATCACGGCTTCGTCTTCACGCAGGGCGTCGTCGCACGCGATCTGACGCAGGACATCAACGGCCAGACCAAGGACGTCCTCACCCAGATCGACGAAATCCTCGAACAGCACGGCACCGACAACACCCGCCTGCTGCAAGCCCAGATCTGGGTGAAAGACATCGCAGACCGGGACGCCATGAACGCCCACTGGTCCGCATGGCTGCCGAAAGACGCCGCCCCGGCCCGTGCCTGCGTCCAGGCCATCATGGCGGACCCGCGCATCCTCGTCGAAATCATGGTCACGACCACCAAGTAAACGCCCCACGCCCGCTTCCACCGGAAGCGGGCCAAACACGTGACATCCCGGACACACCCTCTCGGCAACCCCTGCCCCCACCTCCTCCGAGATTCGGTCAACGCAGCCTATTTTTTAACGTATTTGGGAATATTGTCCTATAATTCCACGCGAGAGATCACCAAACCCAAAAAAGCGACATTTTGCGATTAAGGGTTGCGCACGTGACTTGCCAGGGTTGCGAGACCCCAATACGTTCCGTTCAACAGAATATAACCCTCGTCGAAGATCAAAGGTCGTGATGCGAAAAAGTTTCCTCCGTTTCGCGGTTTTTCCCCTGGTCTTCGCCTCCCTGACGCTCTCCACCAAAGCCGAGGCCCGTCACCACAGCCGGACGAGCCACCAGGCGGCCCACCACACGCGCCTCGCCAGCTATCGTCATCATGGCTACGGCGCTCCGGTCATCCAGTGCGTCGCCTTCGCCAAAACCGCATCGGACGTCATGCTCCACGGCAACGCGGCAGATTGGTGGTACAACGCCCAGGGCGTCTACGCCCGCGGCAAGGCCCCCGAAGCCGGCAGCGTCCTCAGCTTCAGCGCCACACGCCGGATGCCGCTGGGCCACGTCGCCGTCGTCAAATCCATCGAAGACAGCCGCACCATCGTCATCGACCAGTCCCACTGGGCACAGCGCGGCATTAGCCGCAACGTGCACGTCATCGACGTCTCCCCCAATAACGACTGGAGCGCCGTCCGCGTCGCCCTCAACGGCAACCGGGACGCCTATGGCAGCATCTACCCGACACACGGTTTCATCTACGGTCGTCCCGAAGGCAGCCCGGAAAACGGCCCTGAGGAAAGCAGCGGCGTCATGATGGCCAGCACCGCCGCCGCCCGCGCCGCAACCCGCCCGGTCATCGCCCACGTCAATTACGGCACCAGCTACGGCACGCTCGCTCACCCGATGCGCTCCACCGAAGTCGCCGAAGCCCCGGACGACGATTTCGGCGTGGACGCCCCAAACCGCAACCTGCGTTAACCCCTTCAAAGGCGGCAATGTCTCCCCTCATTGCCGCCGAAAACCTCCGAAAAACCTATCCAATCCGCGAAGGCGGCCTCTGGCGCGGCAAAACCCGCACCCTCACACCGCCGTCAGCGCGGCTTCCCCCCAAAAGCCTGCCGACCCGCGCCCCTCAGACACGCACGGCAAAATCCCCACCCGGACGCGCGCCGAACCGCTGAATGATTGCCCCCGCCGCCGCATTCCCCAACGCCCCGCACGCCCCCAGATCCTTCCCGCGCGCCAGTCCCGCCAGAAAACCGGCCGCGAACGCATCGCCAGCCCCCGTCGTATCCACAACCGGAACCGCCGCCGTCGCCACAGCAACACTCCGCCCGCCAGACACCACCACACACCCTTCACCCCCGCGCGTCAAAGCCGCCAGCTCCGTTTCCCGCGCCACGCACGCCGCCGCCTCCGCAAAATCCTCCGTGTCATACAACGCCAGAATCTCCTGCTCATTGGCGAACAGAATATCGATATGCCCCGCCACCAGTTCCCGGAACGCCGCCTTGTGTCGTCCCACGCAAAACGCATCGGACAGGCTCAACGCCACCTTGCGGCCATGCACATGGGCCATCTCCGCCGCCCGCCGGAACGCCGCCTGCGCACGCGGCTTGTCGAACAGATACCCCTCCAGATAAACGATCCCGGATTCCCGGACCGTCTCCTCCAGAACATCCTCCGGCCCGAACTCCGTACAGGCCCCCAGATAGGTATGCATCGTCCGCTGCCCGTCCGGCGTCACCAGAACGATGCAACGCGCCGTCGGAAGCTCCGCCCCGGCCTCAAGCGGCGCGGACGGAAAATGAATCCCCTGCGCCTCGAAATCCGTCCGGAACCGAACCCCGGCCTCATCCAGCGCCACCTTCCCCAGATACGCGGACGACACCCCCATCACCCCCGCCGTCACCGCCGTATTCGCGGCAGACCCCCCACCCATGATCTCCTCCGGCACGATCCGCGCCTCGATCGCCGCCATCCGTACCTCGTCGATCAGCGTCATCCCCCCCGGCGCCGAGCCCAGCTCCGCCAGAACCGCCGGACTCACCGGCGCCAGAACATCGACGATCGCATTGCCAATGCACAGCAGATCGAAACGGGAAGCGCGGTCAGTCATGCGAAATCCTTTGGAAAGGCCAGAAAAGGACAGTTTTGCCATCAAATCAACACGATCGGCGGCAGTATGAAGCCAGTCCGCTAACACCGTCGCTCAAGACACGCAACGGATACGGGTTTTCCTCGAAAATCCATTCGCTAATTCGGTCTGGAGCGCTTGTGGCACGCGGAAGTCAGCGTTAAGCCGGTTCATCCGGGCGAACATGGCCATCACCACGCCATATCAGCGCCCGAACCGCCTTTATTCGACCGTGTAGCGGGGTTTCCTTGTTCAAACGACGTAAAGAAGAAACGCCAGCCACTCCTCCGGCAAAAAGCCAGAGCAGCGGCGGTGCCGGCCAGATCTTCCCGTCCAAACCGGCGGGAACATCAGCCGCTCCGAATTCCTCGCCCTCCCAAACAGCAAAGGATCAGGCTGACATGGGCCGCACTCCCTTCCCGACCCCGCCTTCCTCCAACGCCGCCCCGGGCGCCGTCCCGGGCCGCCCCGCCGCCGCCCCCGGCGCCGCCAGCACCGCCGCCGCACCGGGCGGCACCCCGCGCCGTGACGTGCCGGAACGCCGCACCCTCGTCGTCGGTCGCGGCATCAGCGTCCAGGGCACCGTGCAGGACGCCGAACGCCTCGTGGTCGAAGGCACCGTCGAAGCCAGCAAGATCAGCGCGACCGAACTGGTCGTCTCCGCAGGCGGCGTATTCCGTGGCGAAGTCGAGGTGGAAGACGCCGAACTCGCCGGCACCGTGGACGGCTCCCTCATCGTGCGCGGCAGCCTCACCATCCGCGCCAGCGGCCGCCTGCTCGGCAAGACGCGCTGCCGTCGCCTCCAGGTCGAAGACGGCGGCCAGATCACCGGCCACCTCGAAATGATTACCGACGGCTCCAGCAGCCGCCCGGTCGGCGAACCCATCGCCGCCACCCGCCCGGCCCCCGTCCAGCCGAGCACCGCGGAAACCGCCACGTCGTAACCCGACAGGCCTTTCCCGGACAAAAAACCCCGCCCATCCCGGCGGGGTTTTTTTTGCGCCTTACGCGAAAAGCCAACCTTCGGCGAATATGCTTGCGAAAGCCAGCTCTCCCACGTGATCATACGTTAATTATCGACAAAGGAGACAGGCCATGATCGGAAGTCTTTTCAACAAGGTCGAAAACATCCGCCGGGTCGAACACCTGCCCTGGGAGTATCATAAATATCCCACCCAAGGCCGTAAGCTCCTCCAGCGTCTGATCCAGAAACGCCACAAGGCCAATAAACGCTATACGATCGGCAACGATTGCTTCATCGCACTCTCGGCCGGCATCTGGGCGCATGATCTGGCCATCGGCGATCGTACCTGTATTTCAGGAGGAACGATCATCAAGGATCACGTATCCATCGGGGCCAACAGTCTGATCGGGCTGAACTGCTATATTGGCGGCAAGGTCACCATCGGGGCCGAGACCATGCTGGGCAACAACGTCTCCATTCTGGGCTTCGATCACGGACTGGCCCCGGAACACCCCATGATTCACCAGAACATTACCATGAAAGGCATTACTATTGGCAATGATTGCTGGATCGGTGCCAATGTCACCATCGTGGATGGTGTAACGATCAATGATCATGCCATAATCGCAGCTGGCGCTGTCGTCACCAAAGATGTCGCAGCATGGACGATCGCAGGTGGCATACCGGCAAAACCAATCCGGGACCGGCAACACTTTGCTCCACCGATCCAGCGCATCGCCTGACCGGTCCAACACTTCACATTTATGGTATTCATTACAGCAATTTCATTAAACCCACCGAAATTGCTTGGTCGGAGTGAGAGGATTCGAACCTCCGGCCCCTGCGTCCCGAACACAGTGCTCTACCAGGCTGAGCTACACTCCGCCGACGCCGCGGGTAATAGCGAAGCCAACCCACAGGCGCAAGAGGGGAGGCTCCATTTTTCAACAATTCCCGGCCATCACATCCGCGCGGTCTCCGCCTCCCGCACCACAGGCACAGCCTCCAGCCGCGCCAGTGCCGTCTCCACATCCGGCACCACCTCGAACAGATCCCGCGCCGATGCCGCCGCAAACCCCTGTTCGATCGCCACATCGATCGTCGCCACCAGCATCCGCGCCCACCCCGCCACATCTACGATAAGGATCGGCTTGTCATGCAGCGAAAGCTGCCGCCACGTCAGAATCTCCATCAACTCGTCAAACGTCCCCAACCCACCCGGCATGATCAGAAACGCATCCGCAGACGCAAACATGCGCGTCTTGCGCTCATGCATCGTCTCCGTCACCATCAGATCCATCACCCCGTCATGCATCACCTCCCGATCCCGCAAAAACCCTGGAATCACCCCCGTCACCGCCCCCCCGGCCCGTAACGCCGCATCCGCCACGGCCCCCATCAACCCCACATTCCCACCCCCATAAACCAGCCTGATCCCGGCCCCGGCCAAACCCGCCCCCAAAACCTCCGCCGCCCGCCCATAAGCCGGATCATTCCCCGAACGAGACCCGCAGAACACCGCCGCCGACGCAATCGTCATAAAACCTCCCTCACACACTCACCGCAGCCGCGCGCTCGGCCGCCCCAAAATCTGGCTGATCACAGCCCCACCCACACTGAAGGCAGCCGCCACAAGAAACAACGCCGGATACCCGTCAAACTCAACCACAAGCCCCAGAAACGGCCCCGAAATCCCGATCGCCAGATCCAGAAACACCGAAAACGCCCCCAGCGCCGCCCCACGATTCTCCGGCCCGGCCCGATCCACCGCCAGAACCCCCAGCGCCGGAAACACCAGCGAGAACCCGGCCCCCGTCAACGCCGCCCCGATCCCGCCCATTACCGGCGAGTTCCCCAGCCACAACACCACAAGCCCCACAGCCTCCATCAGCAGGGACGCCACCGCCACCCGCGTCCCCCCGAACCGCCCGATCTGCCGGGACAGCACAAACCGAACCAGCACAAAAATCGCCCCGAACCCCGCCAGCGCCTGCGCCGCCCCCGCCCAATGCTCCACCGAATAATACAGCGCCAGATACGAGGAAATCGCCCCGAACCCGATGGACCCCGCCGCCAGCGCACTTCCATGCGGCAGAACCCGCCGGAACACCGCCCCGAAAGACATCGGCGGCGCCTTGGACGGCATCGGCCTGATCCCCTGATAAGGCCCGATGACCGAAAGCCCGAACACCGGCAGCAAAAAGGACAGCAACCCCACCGAAACCAACCCCCCCCATGGATGCCCCAGATGAGACAGCACCTCCCCGACCGGCGCCCCGAACGCAATTCCCCCATAGGAACACACCCCGTTCCATGAAATTGCCTGCGCGGTATTCGCCGCCCCCACCCGCCGAATGTTCCATACGATCACCGCCGTCGCCGTCCAGCTCTCCCCCCACCCGAGAAACAGCCGGCTCACCAGCAACAGCGCCAGCGAAACCCCCGCCATCTGTGCGCACAGCCCCGCCGCGAACACCAACGCACCCGAAACCGCCGTCAGCGCCAGTCCCGCTACTACCACAGGCTTCGGCCCGATCGTATCCACACGCCGCCCTGCCGAAGCCCGCGAGGCAAACGTCGCGAAATACTGAAGTGAAATCGCAAGCCCGGCAATCGTCGCGGAATACAGCAGGGTCTTGTGAACAAACACCGGAATGACGGCCATCGGCAGGCCGATATCGATATAAACCAGCAGATTGAACAGAACGACCGTCAGGATCCGCCTCGTGGGCGACTCCACCTGCGTTCCTTCGGCTGACATATCGCACTCCTCACCACTTCAAACAGATCACAAACAAAAACAGGGCGTCCGACCATAGGCCAGACACCCCGTCACGTCACGGCCCGCAACCCGGCGCGAATGCCGGGCCGCAGTCCGGATTACATCGCACCGCCAATCAGGGATTGCGCACGGTTCTCGATCATGGAGCAGACCTGCTGCTTCAACGGCTGGGACAGGCTCGTCAACGAGAAAGGCTGCGCCGTGCTGGTCTGCAGCACGCCCTGCGTCCCCGCCGTATAGGCCGCGTTGGACGTTACACCCGGCTGCGAGGAAGACAGCTTCGCCAGCAGCGGCGAACTCGTCCCGGTCGCCGTCGCACCGGCATTCTGGCAATAGCCCAGCACACCCGCGATGTTGCTCGCATTCGCGCCAGACACGTTCGGCACACCCGGCACGCTCGCCATGCCATTCACGCCGGCCATCGTGCCAGCCATGTTCTGCGCCAGAGACTGCGCCGCCGGGCCGGTCGCCGTGCTGCTGTCACAGGCTGCCAGAGAAAGCGCCATCGCGAACGCAGCACAACCGGGCAGAAGACGGGTACGGATCATAACAAAGCTCCAGTAAACAGTGGTCGTTATGGCATCCAGAACGCCGGAGCCGCGAAAAGTTGGCGAAATTTCTTCCAACAATATTCCTGCAACCTTTCCCGCCCCAAAGATCTACAGCCGCCAGGCCCCATATCATTGCGAACCCAAACCTAAACCCTGAACGCCAGCGTCATCTGCTCCCCCTCCTCTTCCCCCCCTCCCACACTCAACCCGGACAACGTCACCCCCAACAACCGAATTCCCCGCTCAACCGGAAACAACGGCCGCAAAACCTCCAGCGCGGACGCCACGAATACCTCCTCGGACGCAATCACCCCACCATGAGACCGCGCCCGCGTGATCTGCCGGAAATCCGCATATTTCACCTTCAACGTCACCGTCCGCCCCCCAATCCCCCGCGTCACACACAACGCCCAAACCTTCGCCGCCAGATGGGTCACAGCCGCCTCCGCGTCCGCCGGATCCGTCAGATCCCGTTCGAACGTCGTCTCCGTCCCCAAAGATTTCCGCTGCCGGTCCGCCACCACCGGCCGCTCGTCGATCCCCCGCGAAATCCCATAATAAAATCCCGCCATCTTCCCGAACCGCGCCGTCAGCTCCGCCAGACTCCGCGCCCGCAGATCCGCCCCCGTCCGTATCCCCAGCCCATGCATCTTCGCCGCCGTCGCCGGCCCGATCCCATGAAACCGCTCCACCGCCAGAGACGCCGCAAAATCCGGCCCCATCCGCGGCGTAATCACAAACAGCCCATCCGGCTTCCGATGGTCGGACGCCAGCTTCGCCAGAAACCGGTTGTACGAAACCCCGGCGGATGCCGTCAGCCCCGTCTCCGCCCGGATCGCCGCCCGGATCGCCTCCGCAATCGCCGTGGCGGACCCATGCGCCCCCACCGCCTCCGTCACATCCAGATACGCCTCATCCAGCGAAAGCGGCTGAATCAACGCCGTATAACGCGCGAAAATCTCATGCACCAGCCGGGACACCGCCCGATACACCTCAAATCGCGGCGGCACGAACACCAGCTCCGGGCACCGCCGCAACGCCACCGTGGACGGCATCGCAGACCGCACCCCAAACACCCGCGCCTCATAACTCGCCGCCGCCACAACCCCACGCGCCGCCCCCCGCCCCACCGCCAGAGGCCGCCCCCGCAACGCCGGATCATCCCGCTGCTCAACGGACGCATAAAAAGCATCCATGTCGATATGGATGATACGCCGTATCCGATCCTGCGAAACCGCCGAGTCCATGAAACCTTGTCGCTGATAAAACAGAACAAAACAAGATCATTCGCACATCCACCCACAACCCGCTACGCTCCCGCCAGAACCACACAGGAAACCACCTCCCCATGACCCAAGACACAAAGGACGAAACCCGCCGCGCCGCCGGCTACGACATCCTCTCCACCCGCACCGCCTATAAAAACCCCTGGACCGCCGTGCGCGAAGACATCATCCGCCACCCCAACGGCAAACAGGGCCTCTACGGCATCGTCGAACGCGGCGAATTCGTCGTCATCCTGCCCTTGGGCGAAAGCCCCGAAGGCCCCACCGTCACCCTCGTTCGCCAGTTCCGCTACCCCGTCGCCGAAACCCTCTGGGAACTTCCGATGGGCATGTGGGAAAGCCGCCCGGACGCGATACCGGAAGACGTCGCCGCCGGAGAACTACGCGAGGAAACCGGCCTCATCGCCAAAACCATGGTCCACGGCGGCACCATGTTCCAGGGCGCCGGATACTCAACCCAGAAAGGCCACGCCTACCTCGCCACCGGCCTCACCCAGGGCCCGACAGACCGCGAAGCCACCGAATCCGACATGACCTGCCACACCATCCCCCTCAAACAGTTCGAAACCATGATCGCCCGTGGCGAGATCACCTGCATGGTCACGCTCGCCACCTTCGCCCTGCTGCGTGCCCGCGGACTGGTCTGACACCTCCCTCTTCGGCGACCATCCCACGACGCGCCGCTCCGTCCCCCGGAAGGGGACTCGTCCCCTTCACCCCATTTCGGTTATCGCGCGCTCCCGGCCCAGGACGCTCCAACAGCCTGCGTAAACCGGTTCCCCGGAATGCTCCCCTGCGCATTGACGGACCGCCCCTCCCGCTCCGCCCCACTCAGGATCCGCCCATCATTCATGATCACCACCATATGATCGTAACACCACTCCGCCAGAAACACGTCCGCCAGCCGCTCCACTCCAACATGCGCGATCTCCCGACACACCCATTCCTCATCGAACTTCGCCCCCTCCAACTCATGCCGCAATAACTCCCCCCGATACGCCATGAACCGCGTCGGATGCGCCTTGTCCCCCTGAATCACACTCACATGCCCCGTCGGTTCAAGCTGCGCGAACTGAATGTTCTCGAACCCGAAAATCCCCTGCATCCGCAACCCCGTGGCAATGTCGTCAATATCCAGCCGCGTCCTGTGCCGCTCGAAAGACTCCACGATAAACCGGCCATTTTCGATAATCGGAATCGGTTTCCCGATCGACGCCTTCCGCAGAACATTCCAGTTCCGCGCAACATAATTGATCAGAACCATCACAAAAATGCAGATCAGCAAAAGCGCGACATACCGCCCGAACGGCACCTTGTCGTTATAGAGAATTCCCCCGATCACCCCGCCTAGAATGAAATTCCCCACCAGATCCACCGCCGTCATCTGCGCGATCTGATACCGCCCGGTCAGATTCAGATATCCGACGACAATCACAATGCCGACCAGAACCTTCACCAGCGTCCACAAATAAAAATCCATAGATCCCATCCAGAAAAGCCGGCCCCGCAGGACCAGCCCCCAGGATCGAAAAACCCGATCAATGCGCCGCAATCACCCCCTCATTGTCAGACCGATCCACATCGGGAATGGCATGATCCGGGTCCAGCACTGCCTTCCCCAACGCACCACCCCCCGGAAAAGTTACCGTCGCCACATCCCGCAGAAACCACGTCTCCGTCGGCACACGCCGATCGACATGATGCCCATCCGCATAAATCAGCCGCAGAACCACAGGCAAAGGCAAAGACCCCTTGTTCCGCACCGAAACCGTAACCCCCTGCCCCGCATCCCCATTCACATAGGACACCCCCGCAACAGCATAATCCGGGGACCAGTTCTCATAATACCAGCCCCGCCAGAACCAGGAGAGATCCTCCCCTCCCTCGCTCTCCATCATCCGGAAGAAATCACTTGGCCCCGGATGCTTGTAAGCCCACACCGCAATATACCGCCGGAACGCCGCATCGAACCGGTCCGGCCCCAGAATCTGCTCCCGCAACAGCTTCAAGCCATAGGCCGATTTGAAATACGTCACATTATGCCGGTATTTCTCCGAAACCAGATCCGTCGGCGTCATCAGAACCGGCGCATGAGGATCAGTCAGCGTCGGCACGATATCATCCGCCGGAACCCCCGTCTTCGGCGCGAACTCACTGTCCCGCTTCGGCGCAAACTCACCATGATTGAAATGATCGGACGCATACGCATCGATGAAGGTGTTGAACCCCTCATCCATGAACCCCCGACGCCGCTCATCCGTCCCGACAATCATCGGGAACCACCCATGCCCCAGCTCATGCGTCGTGATCCAGAACAGCATCGGATCACGATCCGCCCACCCGTCGAACACAATACCCGGATACTCCATCCCGGCCCCATGCCCCCCCAGATTCACCGCATTCGGCCAGGGATACGGATACCACTGCGCCGAAAAATACTCGATCGCATGCTTCACATAAGATGTGGACCGATCCCAACCATGCGGCCCCACCCCCTCGACCGGATAAACCGACATCGCCAGTCGCGGCTGCACCGGCTTCCCCGGCGCCGGGCTGACCGGCGGCAGATCCATCTTCGCCGCATCCCAGACAAACGCCGGAGACGCCGCAAAAGACACATCCCGCGTGTTTTCCATATGGAACCGCCAGGTCTTCACCCCGCTTCGCGCCACATGGCTCCGCGGATCGGCAACATCCCTGGCCGTGCGAATCATCACCCGCGTCTCGCTCCGCCCCGCGTGCGCCAGACGCGCCCGCTCCACCGGCGTCAGAACCTGCTCCGGATTCACCAGCGCCCCGGACCCGACAACCGTGAAATTCCAAGGCACGTCCACGCTGTAATCAAAAGTCCCGTAATCGAGAAAAAACTCCTGCCCCAGATACGGCAGCGTGTTCCACCCCCGCCGATCGTCATAAACGCTCATCCGTGGATACCACTGCGCGATCTCATAGATTTCGCCATTCTTCGAAGGCGTCACCGCCGTACGCCCGCCCCACACTCCCGGAATCGCATAGCGCCACTCCACATGCAGCTTCACCACCCCCTTCGGCGCCAACCCCTTCGGCAACCGCACACTCATGCGCGTATCCGAAATCAACGGCGTCACCGAAACGCCATTCACCAGCACCCGCGCAATCGTCATCCCGTCCGTATGATGCGTCTCCCGCTCCGGCAAAGCCGAAGCCCCCCGCGAGTTCGGGCGATAAATGTTCTGATCCAACTGCACCCAAAGCTGATCCAAAACATCCGGACTGTTATTCGTATAGGTAATCGTCTCCGCACCAACCAGAACATGCCCCCCCGTATCGACAGACGCATGAATGTCGTAATCGGCCCGATTCTGCCAGTAATCCGGCCCCGGCAACCCGCTCCCACTCCGATAGCGGCTCTCCGGCTGCGAATACGCCAGAGGCGAAAACACAGCCGCCGCATCCGGCACCGCAGCCACAACAGGCACCGCCGCACCCCCGCCGATCAGCAGAACAGATCCCAGCAACACCTGTCTCAACCGCCTCATGCCACCATCCTCTCACTCATTACGATACCGAGACCGATAGCAGACAACCCCGCCTCCACAAAACCCACTCCCCACAAACCGGAAAATTCAGAAGTCGGGGTGAAGGGGACGCATCCGCTGCCGGGGGGGCAGGGCAGCGCCCCGCAAATTGTCCTAACAAGATCATGGGGGCCTTGCCCCCGGCCCCCCACAAAAATGGCAGTCGCTCTTTTGAAACCCATTCCCCAAACAAAAAAGGGGAGCAAGGCCCAAGCCCTGCTCCCCTTCTCACGAAACCCGAAAGCCTCAGTGCGAAGCCGCCTCGATCTCAGCCTGCGCCTTCTGCAATTCCGCAGAAGTCTTCACCAGCGCAGCCTCATCCGCCGGATCGACAGACGCCCAGTTCCTGTCCAGCTCATCCAGACGAGCCCGCGCAGCCGAAGCGTCCAGACTATCCAGCGAACGGGCCTCATCGGCCAGAACCGTGCAGCGATCCGCCGTCATGTCCGCGAACCCGCCCTCAATGAAGAAGCGCTCGCTGACGGAAGACCCCTCATAAACCGAGACCACACCTGCGCGAAGCTGCATCATGATCGGCGAGCGATCCGGCATCGCGGCGATATCGCCTTCCGAACCCGGCACGACCGCCATCTCGACGTCTCGCCGGAACAGCACCTTCTCAGGGCTGATGATCTCAAGCTGAAGCGGCATGGGCTTAGCCCTGCTCCTTCATCTTCTTGGCCTTCTCAAGCACCTCGTCGATGCCACCGACCATGTAGAACGCCCCTTCCGGCAGATCATCATGCTCACCGGCCACGACCGCCTTGAACGAACGCACCGTGTCCTCAAGCGACACCAGCTTGCCCGGCGCGCCCGTGAACACTTCCGCCACATGGAACGGCTGGGACAGGAAACGCTGGATGCGGCGCGCCCGCGCCACCGTCCGCTTGTCGTCTTCCGAAAGCTCGTCCATGCCCAGAATGGCAATGATGTCCTGCAAACCCTTGTAGGTCTGCAAGGTCCGCTGCACGTCACGCGCAACCTGGTAATGCTCTTCGCCCACGATCTTCGGATCGAGCGAACGGGACGTCGAATCCAGCGGATCGACCGCCGGATAGATGCCCATTTCCGCGATCGAACGGTTCAGAACGGTCGTGGCATCCAGATGCGCGAAGGTCGCGGCCGGCGCCGGATCGGTCAGATCATCCGCAGGCACGTAAACAGCCTGAACCGAGGTGATGGACCCCTTGGTCGTGGAGGTAATCCGCTCCTGCAAAGCGCCCATCTCGGTCGCCAGCGTCGGCTGATACCCCACCGCCGAAGGAATACGGCCCAGCAGCGCGGACACTTCCGAACCCGCCTGCGTGAAGCGGAAGATATTGTCCACGAAGAACAACACGTCCTGGCCTTCCTCGTCACGGAAATACTCAGCCAGCGACAGCGCCGCCAGCGCCACGCGCGAACGCGCACCCGGCGGCTCGTTCATCTGGCCATAGACCAGCGCCACCTTGGACCCTTGGGAAGACCCATCCTCACCTAGCTTGATCACGCCCGCATCCTGCATTTCGAAATACAGGTCGTTGCCTTCACGCGTCCGCTCGCCAACACCCGCGAACACGGACACGCCACCATGCGCCTTCGCGATGTTGTTGATCAGTTCCTGAATGATCACCGTCTTGCCAACGCCGGCGCCACCGAACAGGCCGATCTTGCCACCCTTCAGATACGGGCACAGTAGATCGACAACCTTGATCCCCGTCACCAGAATCTCGGACGCCGCCGCCTGATCCTCGAACGCCGGAGCCTTGCGGTGAATCGGATAACGCGTCTTGGCATTGACCGGCCCACGCTCGTCGATCGGCGCACCGACGACGTTCAGGATACGGCCCAGCGTCTCCGGTCCCACCGGAACCATGATCTGCTCGCCGGTATCGCGCACTTCAGACCCGCGAACCAGGCCATCGGTCGTGTCCATGGCAATGCAGCGCACTTCACGCTCGCCGATTTCCTGCGCAACCTCGAGAACCAGCGTCTGGCCATCGACGTCCACATGCAGCGCGTTCAGGATATAGGGCAGCGTGCCCTCGAACTGAACATCGACCACCGGCCCGCGCACCTGCGTGACACGGCCGACGACGTTGGAGGAAGGGCTGGCCACAGGGGCCGGTGCATCTTGAATGGTGTCGGACATTAGGTGTGCTCCGTGCTCTGGTCTCAGACGGCGTCGGCGCCGGAGATGATCTCGATCAGTTCGTTGGTAATATTGGCCTGGCGGGTCCGGTTATACTTCTGCGACAGACGGTCGATCGCCTTGCTGGCGTTCCGGCTCGCATTGTCCATCGCCGTCATCCGCGCACCCTGCTCGCCCGCGGCACTCTCCAGCAGCGCCGCAAAGATCTGCACCTGGAGGTTGCGCGGCAACAGCCGGGCCATCAGCGTGGTCTCGTCAGGCTCGAACGCATATTGCGCCTTGTCCGAAGCCTGGTTGTCGTTGGCGCTCTCCGGCATCGGCAGCGGAATCAACTGCCGCTCGATCGGCTGCTGCGTCATCGCATTGACGAACCGGTTATAAACCAGCGTGCAATGGTCGAACGCGCCCTTTTCAAGCATCTCGACCAGCTTCTCGCCCAGTTCCGCCGCCGTCGCGAAACCGACCTCACGGCCGCCCGTACCCGGAAGCCGGTCAACCAGCATGTCGCCATTCGTCCGGCTCAGCGAATCCGCGCCCTTGCGGCCGACCGTCAGAATCTTGACCGTCTTGCCCTCGCCCCGGAGCCGCTGCGCCATCTCACGCGTCGCCCGCGCCACATTGACGTTGAAGCCACCCGCCAGACCGCGATCGCTCGTCAGGGCCACGATCAGATGAACCTTGTCCTCACCCGTCCCCTGCAACAGCTTGGGCAGATTGCCCTGCCCCTGCACGGCCAGAGCCAGTTCGGACATCATCCGCCGCATCGCCTCGGCGTAAGGCCGCGAAGCCTCCGCCTGGCTCTGCGCCCGCCGCAGCTTGGATGCCGCGACCATTTTCATCGCGCTCGTAATCTTCCGCGTCGATTTGACGCTGGTGATCCGGGCGCGCAGTTCCTTCAGCGAAGGCATGGTTCAGTCCTCAGGCCGAGAAACGCTTGCCGAAGCTTTCGAGCAAACCCTTCAGCTTCTCTTCAGTCTCGGGCTTGATCTGGCGATCGCTACGGATCGCATCCAGAATCGCCTTGCCCGGACCACGCATCTCGGAAAGAAGCTGCGCCTCATAAGGCACGACCTTCTCCACCGGAATCCCGTCCAGATAGCCGCGCGTCCCGGCGAACAGAACCACGACCTGCTCCTCGACAGGCAACGGAGACGTCTCCGGCTGCTTCAGAAGCTCGGTCAGGCGCGCGCCACGCTCAAGCTGCTTGCGCGTCGCCGGGTCCAGATCGGACGCGAACTGCGAGAACGCCGCCATCTCACGATACTGCGCCAGCTCCAGCTTGATCTTGCCGGCCACCTGCTTCATCGCCTTGATCTGCGCGGCAGACCCGACGCGGGACACCGAACCGCCAACGTTCACCGCCGGACGGATGCCCTTGTAGAACAGGTCCGTCTCAAGGAAGATCTGCCCGTCCGTGATCGAAATCACGTTGGTCGGAATATACGCCGCCGTATCGCCAGCCTGCGTCTCGATCACCGGCAACGCCGTCAGCGAACCCGCCCCGAACTCGTCGGACATCTTCGCCGCACGCTCCAGCAGGCGCGAATGCAGATAGAACACATCGCCCGGGAACGCCTCACGCGCCGGCGGACGGCGCAGCAGCAGGGACATCTGGCGATACGCAACCGCCTGCTTGGACAGATCGTCGTAGCAGATCAGCGCATGCATCTTGTTGTCGCGGAAGTACTCGCCCATCGCGCAACCCGTGTAAGGCGCGAGATACTGCATCGGCGCCGCATCGGATGCCGTCGCCGCCACGACGATGGAATACTCCATCGCGCCCTGCTCCGTCAGCGTCCGCACCAGATTCGCCACCGTGGAGCGCTTCTGCCCGACCGCCACATAGATGCAGTACAGCTTCTTGGACTCGTCACCCGTCGCATTGACCGGCTTCTGCCCAACGATGGTGTCAATCAGGATCGCCGTCTTGCCCGTCTGCCGATCGCCGATGATCAGCTCACGCTGCCCACGCCCGATCGGAACCAGCGCATCGATCGCCTTGATGCCCGTCTGCATCGGCTCGCTGACGGACTGGCGCGGCATGATGCCCGGCGCCTTCACCTCGGCACGACGCATCTCCACATCCGTCAACGGTCCCTTGCCGTCGATCGGATTGCCCAGGCCGTCAACAACACGCCCCAGCAGGCCCTTGCCCACCGGCACCTCGACCACCGTTTTGGTGCGGGTCACGGTGTCACCCTCGCGGATGTTATCGCCATCGCCGAAAATCACGACGCCGACATTGTCCTGCTCAAGGTTCAGCGCCATGCCCCGCACGCCCTTGCCGGCGAACTCGACCATCTCGCCGGCCATCACGTTCGTCAGACCATAGACGCGCGCAATGCCGTCACCGATCGACAGAACCGTGCCGGTCTCCGAAATCTCGGCCGTGCTGTCGAACGAGGCGATCTGCTGCTTGAGGATGTCCGAAATCTCGGCGGGACGGATATCCATCACGCGGCTCCCTTCATGGCATGGTGCAAGCGCGTCAGACGCCCGCGAATCGATGTATCGAACAACTGGGTTCCAATCCGCACCACCAGCCCGCCAAGCAACTTAGGCTCGACATGCTCGGTAATCGCGACGCGGCCATAACCCGCTTCCGCCAGACGCGTCTGCAACGATGCACGTTGCGACTCGCTCAGCGGTTGTGCCGAACGCACCTCGGCGACAACCTCGCCACGGCGCTCGGCGGCCAGCGTTTTAACGCCAGCCAGAATCTCGGAAAGACGGGACAGACGGCGGTTGGCCGCAACCACCCCCACGAAATGGCGGATCGTCTCGCCAAACCCGCGCCCCTGAAGAAACGTGTCCACCGCACGCCCGGCCTGCCGCGCATCCAGCGCCCGGTCAGACAATGCCGCGCGGAAGTCGGCATCCTCCGCAATCAAAGCCAGCAGCGAATCCACCTGCCGCAGCACATCGGGAAGCGCCGAACGTTCGTCCGCGAAATCATAAAGGGCGACGGCATAACGTCCCGCCAGGCCACTCGGCACCATGGACGGCGACAATGTTCCAACACCCTCTGTCACGTACCGTTCTCTCAATCCTGTTGCGATCTGCGAAACAGGCAAACGGCATCGCTGCACGCCCACCCCATTTCGGCTGAATACCGGGCGCGTCTAGCACGGTGCGGCCGCCGGGCGCAACCAACCACACGATCACGACCGCGCCTTTTCCCGCTCCATTTGCATTTCCTTCCCCCACACTGGCAAATACCCTCGATCATTCCATTCCCCAAAGGATCAACCGCTTCATGATACGTCGCCCGGCCCGAACCACCGCCGTCGCCCTCGCCGCCTTCGCCCTCGCCACAGCCCCGGCCCTCGCACAGAACCATCCGGCCCCCACCAGCGGCGGGCAGGCCGCGGACGTCGCGACCGGCGAACCCCAGCCCGAAGCCCCACGCGTCCCCTACTGGGACAACTGGACCGATTCCCAGGGCATCAGCCACCTGACGAAATGCACCTTCACCACCTTCAATCTCCGCAAGACCGCCCCGGGCGCGGACAAGATGTGGCTCGGCCATACCATTCACGGCGCCGCCACCGTCATGACCAACGTGCAGCCCGCCCACTGGAAAGGCGGCTGGCATCAGAATCCGCATGTGCAGTGGATCGTCCCCACCTCCGGCACCCTCTTCGTACAGGCGATGGACGGAACCCGCGTCGAGCTCAACGCCGGCGACGCCCTGCTGGGCGAGGATTTCAACACCACGAAAGACAAGTCCGGTCATGCGGGACACCTGTCCGGCAACGTCGGCGATGCGCCCGTCACCCTGCTCATCACGCAGTTCGACAACGCCATCGCGTCGCACAAACCCTGTCTGGCACACTGAATTGTAAGGGAAAAGCTGGAGCGGGCGAAGGGAATCGAACCCTCCTCAGAAGCTTGGAAGGCTACTGCATTACCACTATGCTACGCCCGCCCAGATGGGAACGCTCCATACCCTCTCCCGCCACAGGATGGCAAGAGCAAACCGCCCACTTCCTTTTCTCCGATCTTTTTGCCTCCACGGGCTTGACTTTGCCCGCCGGACATACTCTTTTCCGCGGCCTGCGCCGGGTTCCGGAGCGAAGCTGAAACGGGCTTTCCGAATCGGCCAAGTCTTCCGGGCCGTCAGGCTTCAGGGGTGTAGCTCAATTGGCTAGAGCGCCGGTCTCCAAAACCGGAGGTTGCGGGTTCGAGACCCTCCGCCCCTGCCACTTCACCACACAGTCACGTGTGCTGGAGTACTCCTGGCGACAATCGGGCGTGGCGCAGATCGAATGACGGGCCGGCTCACCCAATTCCATTGGGCGCGCTCAGGTTCTCAGCGTAGAGGTCGGTTGTGTCGGCGAGTGCCCAGAAGCAGAATACGAAATTGAACGCACAGAAACCCACGAACGGAACCGCCCCCAAGGCGCCCACTCCCCAGGGAAGCGGCGGATTTTCTCCCGTCAAATTCTTCGAGGACGTGCGGGCCGAGGCAAAACGCGTCACCTGGCCTACACGCCGGGCGACGATGGTCACAACCGGCGCCGTCCTGGCAATGGCCGCGCTGACCTCCGTCTTCTTCTTCGTGGTCGATCAGGTGATCGGCCTCGGCGTTCGTGAACTGTTCGGTGTTGGAGGTTAGTCGGAATACCATGGCCAAGCGTTGGTATGTCGTGCATGTCTATTCCGGCTTCGAGAAGAAGATCGCAAGCCACATTCAGGAACAGGCCGCACAGAAAGGTCTGTCCGATCATTTCGAGCAGATCCTCGTCCCGTCGGAAGATATCGTGGAAGTGCGCCGCGGTCGCAAGATCAACGCGGAACGCAAGTTCTTCCCCGGCTACGTCCTCGTCAAGATGGAACTGACGGACGAAGCCTGGCATCTCGTCAAGGATACGCCCAAGGTCACGGGCTTCCTCGGCAGCCGCACCCGGCCCTCCCCGATCTCGGAAGCCGAAGCCGAACGGATCATGAAGCAGGCCCAAGAAGGCGTGGATCGTCCCCGGTCCAACATCACCTTCGAAATCGGCGAGCAGATTCGCGTGGCGGACGGCCCCTTCACCTCCTTCAACGGCACGATCGAAGACGTGGACGACGAACGCGGCCGCCTCAAGGTCAGCGTCTCCATCTTCGGCCGCTCCACACCCGTCGATCTCGAATACGGCCAGGTCGAGAAAATCTGATCTATCTCTGCAGAGCCGCACTTTCCCTGCGGCTCTCATAAACCAGCATCTGGTAACCCCCGCGCACGAATGCGCCGGTCTGCCGCATGCCAATACCCCCCAACACCATCCGGGATGCGCGATTGTCCTCACGCGCCACCGCAATCACCAGCGGCTCCCCGGCATCATGCACGAAGCCCAGCGCCGCACCCGCCGCTTCCCGCCCCAGCCCGCGCCCCGCCGCCCAGGGCCATAGTGCAAAACGCAATCCCAACCCGCGCCCGTCCGGCCGCTCATGCACACCGGTCATCCCCACCACACGGTTTTCCTCCCCCAGCCGCTCCCGGATCGTGAACATGCCCACGCGCCGCCGCGCCCAGAACGCCACATCTTCCGCCATTTCCGCTTCGCTCTGCGCCAGGGAGCGCACCCCCCCCAGCATCATGCCAAATGCCCCCGCATTGGCCTTCAGGCGCGACAGATCCTCCATGTCGCGCCAAGACACCGCCTCCAGCAACAGGCGCGGCGTCCTGATCTCCCGGCCGAACGCCACCCGGCGATCAGACCGTCACACACTCAACGCGCGATCGGGCGATACTTGATCCGGGCAGGCTCGGTGGAGTCCGGCCCAAGCCGACGCCGCTTGTCTTCCTCATAGTCCTGGAAGTTCCCCTCGAACCACTCCACATGACTATCCCCCTCGAACGCCAGAATATGCGTCGCCAGACGGTCCAGAAACCAGCGATCATGGGTGATGATCACCGCACACCCGGCAAACTCCGCCAGCGCGTCTTCAAGCGCACGCAGCGTATCGACATCCAGATCGTTGGTCGGCTCGTCCAGCAGGATGACATTGCTTTCCTGCTTCAGCATCTTCGCCAGATGCACGCGGTTGCGCTCACCACCGGACAACACGCCAACACGCTTCTGCTGGTCCGGCCCCTTGAAGTTGAACGCCCCCACATAGGCGCGCGACGGCACCGCACGCTTGCCCAGATAAATCACATCCGTCCCGCCGGAAATCTCTTCCCACACGGTCTTGCCGTCATCCAGCGTGTTGCGGGACTGGTCCACATAGCCCAGCTTCACCGTATCGCCGATCTTCAGCGAACCGCCATCCGGCTGGTCGTCCCCGGTAATCATCTTGAACAGCGTGGACTTGCCCGCGCCGTTCGGCCCGATCACACCCACGATGCCACCCGGCGGCAGCTTGAAGCTCAGATCGTCGATCAGCAGACGGTTGCCATACCCCTTCCGCAGATCCTCCGCCTCGATCACCGTCCCGCCCAGGCGCGGTCCCGGCGTAATCACGATGTCCGCCGTCCCGCCCGCACGCTCGGCCCCCGCCGCCAGCATCTCCTCATACTTGGTGATACGCGCCTTGCTCTTGGCCTGACGCGCCTTGGGAGAGGACGCAATCCACTCCTGCTCCGCCGCCAGCGCACGCTGCCGCGCACTCTCCTCCTTCTCCTCCTGCGCCAGACGCTTGCGCTTCTGCGCCAGCCAGGACGAGTAGTTCCCCTCGAACGGATAGCCACGGCCCCGCTCGATCTCCAGAATCCAGTTCGTCACATTGTCCAGGAAGTACCGGTCATGGGTAATCACCATCACCGTCCCCTGATACTCCCGCAACGTCTTCTCCAGCCAGCTCACGCTCTCCGCGTCGAGATGGTTGGTCGGCTCGTCCAGCAACAGAATGTCCGGCTTCTCAAGCAACAGGCGGCATAACGCCACCCGGCGCCGCTCACCGCCCGAAAGCTTCGTCACCGGGCTGTCCGCCGGCGGGCACCGCAGCGCATCCAGCGCAATGTCCAGCCGCCGGTCCAGCTCCCAGCCATCCCCGGCATCAATCTTCTCCTGAAGATCCGCCTGCTCGGCCAGCAGCCCGTTCATCTCGTCATCGGTCATCGGCTCGGCAAACTTCATCGAAATCTCGTTGAAGCGGTCCACCGCCTTCTTCAGATCGCCGAAACCAAGCGCCGCATTCTCGCCAACCGTCAGCGAATCGTCGAGCTTCGGCTCCTGCTCCAGATAGCCGATCTTCACGCCGTCAGCCGCCCACGCCTCGCCGCCGAACTCCTTCTCGATCCCCGCCATGATCTTCAGTAGCGTGGACTTGCCCGCCCCGTTCACACCCAGAACGCCGATCTTCACACCCGGCAGGAACGACAGCGTGATCCCCTTGAAAACCTCCCGGCCGCCCGGATAGGCCTTCGTCAGATCCTTCATGACGTAAACATATTGATAAGCAGCCATGACAGGACTCCTGAAGATCGCGAAAGAAACGAAAGCGCGAGAAACCCCTGCGCCCGGCAGGACTTGAACCCGCAACCAAGCCGTTATGAGCGGCCCGCTCTAACCAATTGAGCTACGGGCGCGCAGGTCCGCACCCAATCGCGCACATGGCCCGCTTTTGCAAGGGCATCCCCCCCTAAAACATCCCGGCATCAGACCATGCACCCTCCGGAGTGCTGCCCTGCCCCCGCAGCAGGTGTCAAACCATATCGCCCAAGCCTAGCATCCCACCCCGGGAAGCCCAGCCCGTGGTCACCTCCGTCACCACGGTGTTCTGCATACGTCCCGGAGGACAGCATGTTCCAGGGCGACTCGACGCCAGCCGCCATGATCGGCGCCGAACTCTCGAAACTCCGTCAGAAAATACGCTGGCTCTACGCCCCGGACCCGGTCATGCTCGGATACGCCCTCCGCACGACCTTCTCCTCCCTCCTCGCCCTCGGCATCGCCCTCAAGATGGAACTCGGCAGCCCCCAATGGGCCGCCCTCACCGTCTGGATGATCGCCCAAGGCACACGCGGCCGCAGCCTCGCCAAGGCCCGATGGCACCTGTTCGGCATGATCCTCGGCGTCCTCTGCGCCGTCGCCCTCGTCGCCGCACTCCCGCAGGCCCCGATGCTCTTCATCATCGCACTCGCCACGGGAATCGGCCTGTTCTGCCTGATCGGAACCTTCCTCCCCGGCCCCGCCACCATGACGAACTACCGGATCCACGGCATGCGCGCGACCGGCTTCACCTACGCCATCGTCTCGCTCGACGGCATCGCGAACCCCAACCACATCTTCCAGATCGCCGCCGCCCGCGCCACCTACATCATCCTCGGCATCCTCATCGAAACCACCATCTCCGGCCTGTTCCAGCTCGGCCTCCCCAAACGCACCCGCGCCGAACTGACCCGAAATTTCGAAACCGCCCTCGCAGGCACCCTCCAGTCCCTCTCCGCCCTCCTCGCCGGAGACCTCGACGCCCTCGCACACGCACAGAGCCTGTTCTCCACCATCACCACACTGGGCGATCAGGTCGAATTCGCCGAAGTCGAACTCGGACACAACACCCACGCCGGAGACCACGCCCGCGCCGCCCTCGCCGGCATCGCCGTCCTCCTCGCCCGAGGGTTCGACCTCGCCACCCTCATGCGCGTCCCCCTCGCAGAAAGCAGCCTGTTCACCCAACAGGCCAACCGCCTCCGCACCCTCCTCCTCGCCCTGCCGGACCGGCTCCGCACCGAACCCGATATCCTCCCCATCCTGAACGACCTGCGAACACTGCGCAAAACCTGCCGCGCCAACGTCGCCGCCGCCTTCACCACCAGCACCCCGCCCTCCTTGCAGCACGACGCCACCATCCGCCAGGGCATGCTCCATCACGCCCTGATAAACGTGATCGACGCCCTCCGCATGGCCCTGCTCCAGTTCGACGCCAGCCGCAACGCCCTCCCGCACGACCATTTCCGATACCGCATCCGCTCCTACCGGAACTGGCCCCAGGCCATCCTCAACAGCGCCCGCGCCTCCGTCACCGTCTTCGGCGCCGGCCTGATCTGGATCACAAGCGCCTGGCCCGATGGCCTCAGCTTCGTCCTCTTCGTCTCCATCGCATGCAGCCTGTTCTCAACCCTCGAACGCCCCGCACTCGCCACACAGTCCTTCTTCCACGGCGCCTGCTGCGCCGCCCTCGCCGGCGGCATTCTGGACCTCGCCCTCCTCGGAGAACCCACAACCTTCGAACTCCTCGCCGTCTGGACCGGCCTCGCCATGCTCCTCGGCGGCCTCGCCTTCGCATACCCCCCGCTCACACTCCCCGCCGTCTCCTACAACCTGTTCCTCCCCATCATGATCGCCCCCTCCAATCAGGGCCGAACCGACGAAATCACCTATTTCAACACCGCACTCCCCCTCATCCTCGGCCTCCTGTACGCCACCTGGATGTTCCGCGTCTTCCTCCCCTACGACGTCCGCAACCAGCGCATCGCCCTCCGAACCGACATCCTGCACGACCTCCGCCACACCGCCGGAACCCCACACCCCCAAAGCGCGGAAGACGCCATCAGCCGCAACGTAGACCGCTTCGTGCGCCTGCTCACCAACGCAGGAAACACACCCACCCCCATCATCGAAGCCCACCTGCGCGGCATCCTCTCCGCCATGCGCGTCACACTCTGCGTCCTCAAACTCCGCACCATCACCCGCGTCGCCCTCATCCCCCGGCCCGGCCTCCAGGCCCTCCACCTCGTCATCGCCCGCATGAGCCATTTCAGTGGTCGATACCACGGCCATTATGGTCGCACCCTCCGCGCCACACGCCTCGCTATCCTCCGCCTCAGAACCTGCGAACGCACAACCACCACCCTGCGCTCCCGCTTCGTCCTCATCGAAGCCCTCACCGCACTGGACATCATCGCCGCCGAACTGGATGCAAACCGCGTCTTCTTCGACACGAACGACACCACCCCCGAACACGACACGAAAAAGTGACCACCCAACCTCCATGCACGACAGGAGAGACTGCCGTGCACCGATTGCTCTTTCCCAACGAAATCCAACACAGGATGATGCCCCAGACCGGCCTCGCACCCCCGCTGCCGCCGGAACAGACATCAGGGAACATCATGACCGCGCTCCGTCCCCTTCTTGCCCTCACCCTTGCCCTCTCCACCGCCGGCATCGCGCAGGCCTTCCCCGTCGATAACACCCCCAAGCTCGGCACCCCCAGCAAGGATCTCACCGGCGTCAGCCCCGCCAACCTCGCCGGAATCGTCAATTACTGCATCGAGCTGAACTACCTCGGCTACGACGAAGGTGAACCCACCCTGAACGCCCTCATCGACAAATCCAACGCCGTCCCGAAAACACAGGACGGCAATTTCGACTACGCCCTCGGCACCGCCGGTCACTTCGATCGCCAGGGCAGCAGATACGACATGGCCGCTCTCTCCACGGCCGATCGCACCGCCGCCTGTCACAACGCATTAACGGTCGCCAAACCCATGATGTAATCTTCACGCCGTTCCGACCGCCCTGGGCGTTGTTTCCGGCCCGCTCCACCGATAGGATCGCCGCCGTCAATCACCCTTCAGGTCAGGACCAGAACACATGGACGTCTCGAAGATCTCGCCCGGCAAAGACGTGCCGAACGACATCAACGTGGTCATCGAAATCCCGCAGGGATCATCGGTGAAATACGAAGTGGACAAGGACAGCGGCGCCGTCGTCGTCGATCGCGTCCTGTTCACCCCGATGGCCTACCCCGCCGCCTACGGCTTCATCCCCAACACGCTGGCGGCAGACGGCGACCCGGCCGATGCCCTCGTGCTGATCCCCGCCGCCGTCGTTCCCGGCTCCGTCATCCGCGCCCGCCCGATCGGGATGCTGAAAATGGAAGACGAAAGCGGTGAAGACGAGAAAATCATCTGCGTCCCGCACGACAAGATCCACCCGCAATACACCGATGTGAAGGAAATCACGGACCTGCCGGAAATCACCCGCAAGGCCATCGAACACTTCTTCACACGCTACAAGGATCTCGAACCCAACAAATGGGTCAAGGTCTCCGGCTGGGCCAACAAGGAAGAAGCCGGAAAGGCCATCCTCGCCAGCCTCGAAGCCGCCAAAAAGTAAAAAGGGTTCCCAAAGGGTGACTACCCTTTGGCGGGGTCAGGGGCAGCGCCCCTGAATGACCGGCCCCGAAACACACGGGGCGCTGCCCCGCCCCCCGGAAGGGGCCTCAGGCCCCTTCACCCCGCTACAATGCGGTCAATCAATTCCTCATAGCGTTCCAGATACCGGTCGAGAGACAGCTCCTTCTCCGCCCAGGCCCGCGCCCGGCGACGCATGGACCGCGCCAGCGTCCGGTCCTCCAGAACCTCCAATATCCCGTCCGCAATCCCGTCCGGCTCCAGAAACGGCACCAGCCGCCCCGTCTGCCCGTCCGTGATGAACTCCTCCACCGGCTCCGTCCGGCTCCCCACGATCGCGCACCCGCACGCCATCGCCTCCCGCAACGACCACGACGCCACGAACGGATACGTCAGATACACATGCGCGTCCGACCGCCGCAGCAACGTCCGGAACGTCTCGTAATCCACCCGCCCCAGAAAATGCACGCGCGACAGATCCAGACGGTCCCCCACCTCACGCAACATGGCCTCGCGCCAACACCCCCCCACAGGCTGCGCCCCATAACTCACGCTGTCACTGCCCACCATCACGACCCGCGCATCGGGCCGCTCCGCCAGAACACGCGGCAACGCCCGCATGAACGTGTGAAACCCCCGATACGGCTCCAGCCCGCGCGAGACGAACGAAACCAGCTTCTCCTTCGGCCCGACCTCAACCCCGTTCAGAACAACCTTCCGGCGCGAAATCCCCGCCTCCGGGCTGCACAGATCCAGATTGACCCCCTCACGTAACAGGGTCAGCTTCGGTCGCGCCCATTCCGGATAGGTTCCACGCTGGAACGCCGTCGGCGTCTGCCCATACCCCGGCGCATTCAACGCCAGCAGATTGACCGCGTTCTTCGCCCGTATCTGCGGAAAAATCTCCGGACGAACCTGAAACTCCGGATCGAACCCCACATCATACCGGTCGGTGTGATAAAAGAACTCGAAATACCCCAGCACCGGAACATCCGGGTAAACATCCCCCAGATTCAGCAATTCCCCCCACCCATGATGCCCGATGATGATGTCCGGCTCATACCCCAGCCCCTTCAGCGTCGCCGCCGCCCGCGCCACACCCTCCGCCCGCAGGCACGCCATCTCGAACTCACGCACATTCGGATGCGCCGTCTCCGAAGGCGGGCGCGGCACCTTGTAGATCACCCGCCGAACCCCGGGCATCGCCCCCTCATTCGCCTCGGAAATAAAGACGATCTCATGCCGGCCCTGCGCATGAAGATGCCGGACCAGATGCAGAAACTGCCCGGGAAAATTCTGGTGAACGAAAAGATACCGCACGCAACCGCCCTATCGCGCCCACCCGGAAAAAGTCAGACGCCGCCGAAGCCAGACACACCCGGCGGAGGCCCAAACACCCTCCGCCGGCTCAGAGTTCAGCGCTTCGCAGCCCCACGCCGCTTCGGCGCCGCCGCTTTCTCAACCTTGGGAGCCGCCTTCGCTGGCGCTCCCTTTCCAGCCTTCGCCTTCACCGGCGTCCCCTTCCGTGTAACCTCGGCCACAACCGGCGCAGCCTCGGCAGCAGCCTTGGAAGGCCGTCCACGGCGCTTCGGCGCTTCCTCGGCAGCCACCACAGGGGTCTCATCCTTCGCAGCCACAGCCTTTGAAGCCGCACCCCGGCCACCCTTCTTCACCGGTGCCGCGTCAGCCTTGCCAGCCCCCTTCCGGGAAGAACCGGCACGCACCGCCCCGGCAACCGGTTTGGCCGATCCCGCCGGCACGATCTCGACCAGAAACGCCTCCAGCGGCGCCAGGCTCTCCGCCTCGGCCGCCTCGGTCCCGTCCAGCGGGCCAACCCGGGTACCATCCGTAAACGTCGCCGTCAGCCGCAGATCATGCGTCTTCGCGGACTCTCCCTTCAGCCGCACCCGCAATCCCAGAATCGGCAACGCCATCCCACGGCTGCCGCAATACTGGCCACCCTCGGCCCAGGGAGACAGCCACCCCTTGCCCAGAACCGCCTGATACTCGATGTCCTGCACCGGCACGCCGGATTCCGGCGCAATCCCGAACCCCTCGATCCAGGCCTGACTCTCCGGCACGCCCATCCACTCCCCGATCCGCGCCAGAACATCCCCGCGCCGCTGGATATGCGCCGCAATCTCCGCCTTCCCGCCAGGCGCCGGCGGCGCTGCCGGCGCCTTCACGGCCGCAGGCGAACCCACAGCCACCGGGGCCGCAGCCGGAGCAGCCGCCGCCCCGGCCAGCTGAACCACCTGCAAACGCGGAGAGTCGGACTGCACGGCCGGATCCTGATAGATCGTCACCATCACCTGCGCTGGCCCACGCATCACACGAATCAACGCCGCCCCGTTGCTGGCTCCAAGCCACCCTTCCGCATCGAAGGTGGAAATCGCCACGGCTCCCGGCGCCGTCCCCGGCGCAGGCGAAATCCGCACCCCCGGAAACCCCGTCGCCGCCGCGGCCGGCTGACCCGCCGCATGAAAAACGCAGAATATTCCTGCATCCATCGTCATCAAATGCGCCGAGGCCTTCAATTCCACAACGCGATTCTGGTTCGGCGCCTGCCCAGGCTGCGACATCAGGAAACTTCCATTCGGTTAAAATCACACAAGAAATCTGACGAGGATCGCACGCTCTTACCCGGAAAGACCATCTCCGACCCCAGACGACATGAAGCTATAGTCTAACGAATATTGACGAACGGTAAAGCACCACGATACCGCTTTTATACCGCACCCACGGCTCACCCCAGCCGCAAGATCCAGTCATTCATCGCCGCCGCCGGCATCCCCAGCGGCACCACCCACCCCGCCCCACGATCCCGGATGCGCGCCCCCTGCGCCCCCAGATCGAACGCCAGCGCCGGCAACCCCGCCCGCCAGACCTGCCCCAGCGCATAGCACCACGTCTCCGCCGTGATCGACGGAATCAACCCCAGATCCGCATCCTGCGCCGCAATCAGCCCCTGCGCCTCCCCATCCCGATACTCCCCCGTCACCACAACCCGCCCCGTCTCCATCAACGCCTCGTCGCCCGGCGTATGCCCCACCAGCGAAAACTCCAGCGGCAGATCCCGCGCGCGCGCATCCTCCGCCAACGCCCGCACCACATCATACCCCTTCTCCCGCCCGATCCCCCCCACGATGCAAACCCGCCGCCGCGCCCGCTTCCCCCCCAAAGCCCGCAACGGCCGCACCGCAGGCCACGCCCGATCATCCTCCAGCGGCAGAACCTCCGGCACGATCCCTGGAAAATGCCGCATCATCCGCCGCGCGCAATCCCCCGAAGGCGTCATCAGCCGCCGCGCGCCCCTCAACTCCCGGCCAGACCGCTCCAGCAACCCCGCAACCGAAATCGCCTCCCCCAGATAAGACCCACACCGCGCCACACACACCTCACACCCCGCCGGATCAGGCTCCCCACAATACCGATCCCCAATCCCCAACAGGGAAATCCTCTGGCAGAACCAAACATAATCATGAATGAAAACATCATACGGAACCCCCAGATCCCGATGCAGCTCCCGCACCCACGGCGCATGACCCACCAGATGATGCCACTCCACGCCCCGCACCCCACACGCCCGCAAAACTGCCACCAAAGCCCCCGACTCCTCCGGCAACACGAAGCGCAGATTCGGAAAATCCTCCGTTCCCTCAAGCAAGGATAAAACACACCCCAACGGATCGGGCTTCAGCACCAGCGGCATCACCCCCTCCGCCGCAAACACCGCCGCCCGCTCCCGCGCCACCCGCGCCACACCCCCGCCCCCGTCATGCAACACCAGCACCACACTCCCCCGCCGCCCCCGCACCATCCGCAACCGCGCCAGATCCAGCCGCCGCCGCGCCGCAAACAACGGGTCGCGCGCCACATGATCCCGCACCAAAGCCCCGTAACCGGGATACAGAGCTTCCAGAATCTCCTGATTGCGCCTCATCAGATGCACACCCGCCGCCCGGAACGAGGCAGACCCCACATGCCCCACATACATCCCCAAAGCCGCCACATGCCGCCACCCCAGCCCACGCGCCTTCATGCAGAACGCATTCTCCTCCCCATAGCCCTGCGCGAACACGTCCTCCCGCATGAATCCCGTCTCCGCCAGGCAATCCCCCCGGATATACATGCAGAACCCGTTCGCCGTCGGAATCTCCACCACCTCCCCACCATTCTCCGCCACGCACAACGCCGCCATCCGCCGCACCATCCTCAAATCCGGCACGGGATTGGCCCGGTCCAGCGCCGGATAGGACAGAATGCTCGCCCGGTTGGACAGCGGCGTCACCGTCCCGACATCCGCCGCAGAATACGCCGCCGCCCGCAACGCCTCACACCATCCCGGCGGCACCAGCGTATCGCTGTTCAGCAAAATCACATCCCGCCCCTCCGCCTCCCCCATCCCCAGATTGACACTCGCCGGAAACCCCTGCGCCCGCTCATGCCGCCACAGCGTCACCGCCCCCCGCCCCGCCAGCCGGTCCAGCCACCGCGCCAGCCCCGGCTCCGGCGTCGCATCGTCCACCACCAGAACCTCCACCCCTTCCGGTCGCGTCTCCAGCACCGATTTCAGACACGCCCGCGTCACCGCGAAATCCGCATGAACCGGAATCACAATCATCAACCCCCTCTCCTCGCGCCGCCTCCGCCGCACCGAACGCTCCCCCACCGGCCGCTCCCCCACCGGACAAGGCCGAAACCGCTCCGGCACCCCCGCCCGGCCACGCCCCAGCAAAATTCCCATCCACGGATCGAGCGGGCTGCCGGTCAGCGCATCCCCATTCCCGTCCAGAACCTCCACCACCCCCTCCGGCAACCGCCCGCGCGCCACCGAAAACCACCGGGGCCGTGCAATCGGCACCTCGCTGCTCACCTCCTCGGCAAACGCCTCCACCACCAGCACACGCTCGAACCCCGGCGCATGAATCCGCACCACCGGCGCACGTTCCGCCTCCCCCGGATGCCAGACCCACCCCTCGATCCCCCGCGGCGTCGCCCGAACACATCCCTCCACCCGCCGGATCGCCCGCAGATCTACCGCACTCCCCAGCAAATCCTCCCCTCCGCATACAACCCGCAAAACCCCCGCCGTCCCCCACTCCGGCGGCAACCCATGCTCCCCCGCACCCACACCCCGATAAATCCGCCGCCCATCCAGCCACACATCCACCCGCCGCCCACAGGCAACCGTCACAACCCCACGCCCCGAAACCCCACACCACCCAACGGCCCCACAGCCCCGCGCCACCATGTCCGCAATCGGCACCACATCCGGCGAAGGCGCGAACCGCCCCAGCAAATCCCCCACCACATCCCGCGCCGCGCCAACACGCCCCAGCCGCAACAGGCACAGCGCCTTCGCCCCGATCGCCTCCCGCAGGTCGAACCGCTCCGCCAACGCCCCCATCAACGCCAGAGCCTCCTCCCACCGCTCTCGCGCCAACTCCACCATGCCCAAAGCGAACATGACGTTCGGGCTGTCCCGCGCCATCCGGTTCGCACGCCCCAGCCAGAACGCCGCCCCCACGAAATCCCGCACCTCCGCCGCCGCACAGCCGCGCCGATACGCCTCCTGCGCCCGGCCATCCATCCAGTCCTGCCACTCGGCCCGCTGGGCATCCGTCACGAAATGGCCATACCCGACGAAAGCCGGCGCAGGCCTCTCCTCCGAACCCGCCCCAGCTTCAGCCGGCACGCTGGACCTGATCCGCCTCATCCCCCAACCGGCTCAGCTCCGCCCCGGCATCCTTCACGCCCTGCGCCTGCGCCCGCAACAGCCAGCTCCGTCCCTCCCCAAGGCTGCGCTCCCCACCCAGCCCCCGCACCAGATACCGCCCCAGCATCAACTGCGCCAACCCGTTCCCGCGCTCCGCCGCCCGCCGGAACCACAGCCGCGCCTCCGCCCGATCCTCCGGAACCTCATGTCCCCCGCCATACATCGCGCCGACCGAGAACATCGCCCCCACATGCCCACGCTCCGCCGCCTCGCGATACAACGCCAGCGCCCCCGCATGATCCCGGCCACTCACCGCCGCCCCCGTCACCTTCAACTGCGCCAGAACCACCTGCGCATCCGGCAGCCCCGCCTTCGCCGCCTTCTCCATCCAGTCCGACCCGGCCTTGAGGTTGGTCTCGACCCCACGCCCCTCGATCAGCATCCGCCCATACCAGTACTGCGCGTTCACAACCCCGTCCGCCGCACGATGCATCCACTGCGCCGCCTGACGCTCATCCCGCGCAATCCCCACCCCTTCCGCCAGACACACCCCGAAATTGAACGCCCCCACCAGATCGCCCTCCCGCGCCAGCCGCTCGAACCGCGCACTCAACGCCCTCCGCTCGTCATCCGTCCCAACCCCCGTCAGAACCAGATTGCCCAGATCAGCATCCGCCCCCGCATCCCCGCTCTCCGCCGAAATCCGGAACCACCGCGCCGCCTCCATCGGATCGCGATGCACCCCCGCCCCCGTCAGATGCAACAGCCCCAGCGCGCGTGCGGACCGGCCATGGCCGTTCTCCGCCGCAAAACGATACCAGTTCGCCGCCTCCAGATAATTCGGCGCCATGTCGCCACCACGGGCGTGAATATCCCCCAGCAACGCCGCCGCCTCGATCTCGCCATTCAGCGCCGCCCGCCGCAGCCACGTCTCCGCACGGTGAACATCCCGCTCAACCCCACGCCCCTCCAGCAACGCCAGACCATACCGCGCCTGCGCGATCGGAACCCCACGCTCCGCCGCCAGCCGGTAATACTCCGTCCCACGCGCCGTATCCCGCTCAATCCCCTGCCCACGCTCATACAGCGCCCCCAGCAGGAAATACGCCGTCCCCAACCCGCCCTTGCTGGCCTGCTGCAACTCATGCACGGCCCGCTTCTGGTCATCCTCGGACCGCGCCGTATGCAGATACAGCATCCCCAGCCCCAGATGCCCCTGCGAACACCCCGCCGCCGCCGATTTCTCATACCAGCCGCGCGCCGCCTCCTGATCCCGGATCGCCTCCGGCCCGTTGATCAGGATATAGCCCAGCAACGCCTGCGCATCGGGCGACCCCGCCTCCGCCGCCAGCAGCGCCCAATGCCGCGCCTTCTCGAAATCAGGCTTCCGCGGCGCCACCGTCTCCTCGGAAGTCGCCGTCAGGGACAGCGCCCCCTCCCGCAAATCCTCCGGCAACCCGATCGTATACAGCGTCGCCATCGTGAAGCGGGCATCCACACGCCCCGCCTCCGCCGCCAGGCGCATCCATCGCGCCCCCTCCTCCAGACTGGGCGGAACCCCCGCCCCATCCAGATAGGCCCGCCCAACCCGATACTGCGCCTCCGGATCGCCCGTCGCCGCCACGGCGCTCAACAGCGCGAACCCCTGCACCGCCTCCCCCGACTCCATCAGGGAAATGGCATATTCCAGCTTCGCCGCGCGGGAGAACCGCGCCGCAATCTTCAGTTTCACAGACATCCCGGCCTACCCGAAACGCGCCGCACTCCCACGGTCAGGGCACCCCTTCCACGGCAGACGGCGCGCACTCCCACTTATGGCTCCCGCATACCGTCGGTCGCGGCCGGAATCATCCGGTTCAGGAAATACCGCATCATCGTCCGCTTGCCGACATCGATATCCGCCGTCAGCGGCATCCCCGGAGACGGATGGAAAAACGACGGCACGCCATGCAGCGTATACCGATCGATCCGCAGCCGCACGCGATAGAACGTGTTCAGCCCGGCTCCCCCAGCCCCGCCGCCGGACGCACCCTGCCCGCCACCGCTGCCGCCACCCTGATCGCCACCTTCACCCGGCGAGAACGAATCCGCGCTGATCACCCGCACCGTCGCATCCGCCCCGCCATATTGCTGATAGGGGAACGTCACGAATTTCAGCAGCGCATGATCGCCCAGATGCACGAAGCCCGCATCCTGCCCCCGCAGGATCGCCTCCATCTCAAGCCCGCTGCCCACCGGCACCAGAGACATCAGCTGCGTCCCGGCCCCCAGAACCGATCCGACGGACGCATGCGCCACCGTCAGAACGATCGCATCCTCCTGCGCCTTCAGAACCACAAGGCTCTTGCGCAACGCCGCCTTGTCGTAATCCCCGCGCGACTCATCGAGGTGATGCTGCGCCGTGCTCAGGTTGGAATAGATCTCCGCCTTCCAGTTCTGGATGTAGCTCTCACGCTCGTCCCGCAACGCATCCAGCTTGCTCTGCGTCGATTGCGCGCTCTGCTGCGCCCCGATCTGGGACCGCTCGGATTCCATCAGCTCGCTCTGCGCCTGCAACGTGGACAGGCGGCTTCCCACCTGCTGGTTCTGCAAGGAAACCCGCATGTTGTACACATCGCTCGCCAGCTTCGCCCGGCTCGCATACATCGCTGCATTGGCGCGATAGCCCTGCAAATCGCTCTGCGCTCCCACGATCTGCTGGTCATAATTCCCGACCCGCGCCTTGAACTCCGCCGAACGCCGCTCAAATGCCGCCGCCTGCGTTACCGAGGCCGGGCTGGCCATGTCCGGCTTGTACGGCTTGTCCTGCGCCTCCGCCGTCAGCCGGTCCACCTCCGCCTGATACGCATCGCGCTGCTCGCGCATGTTCGTCACATCCGCCGTGGTGATCGTCGGGTCCAGATGCGCCAGCACCTGCCCCTTATGCACGAAATCCCCCACATGAACGTCAATCGACCGGATGATGGACGTCTCCAGCGGCTGCACGACCATGGTCGGCTGCGTCGAGATCAGCCGCCCCGGCGTCGAAACCACCCGGTCCAGTGGATAGAACGACGCCGCCATCAGGCTCGCGAAAAACAGCGCCCCGACCATCCAGGTAATGTGCTGCGCGGCCGGCGTCGGCGGCAGGTTGACCAGCGCCTGACTGGGAGAATGAAACTCCAGCAGCGCCAGCGGCATCCCCTCGGGCGAAAACGGATCGTCCACCCGGCGCGGCACATGCTGCTGATCGTCCTGATGCGGTACAGGCTCCTGATTGTCGTCGTGCGGAATGACGTCGCTCATCGCCCTTACTCCCCTTCCGCCAGCATCGGCGCAGGCCCGGTGGAACGGCCGGGCGCCTCATGCCGGTTCTGCTGCAACCACAGCATCCGATAGATCTCGCACCGCTCCAGCAGCACGGAATGCGGCGCGATATCCACAACCTTGCCCCGATCCATGACGCAGATCTGATGGCAGTCGATCAACGAGGACAGACGGTGAGACACGATCACCATCGTCCGCCCCTTGCCGATCCGCTGCAGGTTCGCATTCACCAGCGCCTCGCTCTCCGGGTCCAGCGCCGATGTCGCCTCGTCCAGAATCATCAGCTTCGGATCGCAGATCACCGCACGCGCGATCGCCAGACGCTGCCGCTGCCCGCCCGAGATGTTGGTGGACCCTTCCTCGATCCACGTATCATACCCGGCCGGCATCCGCTCGATGAACTCCTCAGCCCCGGCCAGACGCGCCGCCCGCACCACATCGTCGATCGTCAGCCCCGGACGCCCCGCCGTGATGTTGTCCCGGATCGTCCCGCGGAACAGGAAGTTGTCCTGCAGGACCACACCCAGCGAACGCCGCAGATGCGTCAGGTTGATCTCGCGCAGATCCACGCCATCAAGCCGCAGATACCCGGTATAGCTCCGGCTCACGCCCTGGAGCAGACGCGTCACGGTCGATTTGCCCGATCCCGAACGCCCGACCAGGCCCAGCATCGTCCCCGCCGGAATCTCGAAATTGACGCTGTTCAACGCCTTGCTGGTCGAACCCGGATAGGAGAAGTTCACATCCGTGAACGTCAGCGCACCCTTGATCCGCGGCCGCATCCCCGTCGTCAGCGCCTTCGTCTCCGTCGGCTGGTTCAGCACCGCCCCAGCCTCGCCGAGAGACGTTGTCACCTCGTTCAGGTCTTCCATCAGCTTGGCCAGATTCACCAGCGGAGACGCCACACGCCCGCCCAGCATCATGAACGCCAGCAACCCGCCAGCCGCCATCCCGTCCGTGCTGGTCAACGCCAGATACGCCCCGATCAGGATGATGCCACGGTTGATGAACAGATCCAGCGGCATCACCAGCGTCGCCGGCCAGGATCCGATACGCCCGGCCAGAAGCTTCCACTTCACCACCTCCGCCGTCCGCTCGTCCCACTCGATGCGCCGCGTCGGCTCCAGCGCCAGCGTCTTCACCGTCCGGATGCCCGCGACACTCTCATACAGCGTCGAACTGCGCTGCATCTCCGCCATCACGAGCTTGCCATACACCGCACCCACCGGCCGCAGGAACAGAACGACGATCAACCCGATCAGCCCCGCCGCCGCCACCGTCATCCAGGCCAGCGTCGCGCTCATGTAGAACAGCAGCGGCAGGATCACCAGCAGCGTGAACAGGTCCAGAAACGTCGTCATCAGGCGCCCGGTCAGGAAGTCACGCACCTTGTAGATCGCCATGAACCGGCCCAGAACCTGTCCGGTCTGCTCCCGCTCGAAAAACTCCAGCGGCAGGGACAAAAGCCGGTTGAACGCATGAAGCGACAGTCGCGTATCAAGCCGCGTGGACAGGATCAGCGAAAGCTCCCGCCGCGCATAGGTCAGCAAAACCTCATAGAACGAAAGCACGACCACGATCCCCGTGATCGAAACCAGCGTCGCCATCGAATGGTAGTTCACCACCCGGTCCACAACCTGCATCACGATCAGCGCCGGGAAAATACTCAGGATACTCAGCGTGATGGACGCGATGATGATGTCCCGCAGCAGGCGCTTCTCGCGCAGCACCATCTTGCCGAACCAGAGGAAATCAAACGGCGCATCCGCTTCGGACTCATCGCGCCGCCGCTTCACCAGCAGCACGTCTCCCGTCCAGACCTGCGAAAGCCGAAGCTCGTCCACCGCGATCGGCGGATCGCCCTCCCCCCCCATCGGATCGCGCAGCCACACGATGCCACGCTCGGAATCCGCACGCACCATCAACCCGGCAGAGCCGTCCCGGAACATCAGCACCACCGGCGGCGTGTTGTGCATCCGGATCAGATACCGCCACTTCAGGCGCATCGCACGCGCCACCGCCCCCTGGTCATTCAGCCAGCGCGAAAGGGACGCCGGCGAAGGCGTCTCCTCACCAGGCTCGCTGGCGAAATCACGGACATCCAGCTCAATTCCATGAAACTTCGCCGCCGCCATCGCGGCACGCAGCCGAATCAAGGCCGGGCTCGTCCTGCCGCCTTGTCCTGACACGCTTTCGGAATGCTCCACGGAACGTCCTTATTACTGATTAGGTCCGTCTCTCTTAAAGCCTGTTTGGCAACAAGCCAACCTCTCCACCATCCATTGACTTCGCCAGAACCAGATCATCCTTACGAAACACCTCCCGCATCCACACGGTTTTCACGCAGTTCCCGAAGCGAGAACCGCGCCCGCAGCATCGCGGAGTCCGCATGAATCCGTCGCATATCCGCCACACCCCCCTCCGGAAGAACCATCAGAACCGAAGAAAACCCGCCACCATGCCCGCGCACATGCGCCAGAAACACATCGGACAGCGCCCGCTCCCACGCCCCCCCACCCGCACAACACACGCACCCCGCGAAATGCACCGCCACCGCCTCCGGCAACACACGCGCCTCCCGCCATCCCCCACCCACATCATCCCCCACCCCCGCCAGCACCAGCGTCCCCGCCCGGTCGAACCGCGCCACCGCCGCCATCCCCTCGGGGTCCGACCGTTCCACAACCCGAAGCACCAGCCCCGCCATCAGTACATTTGCCTCCCGCAACCCGCTTTTGCTACGCAGGCTCCACATGGCGTTTCCATACCCCCATGAGAAGGGCCTGTCCGGAAATTCACCACGACGCACGAAAGCAGGATCGTAGGCACCAAGCCCACGGTCCATTTCCCAGGTATCGGCGGAAAACAGCCCGCCAACCGCCGTCAGGGTGATTTTCCGGACAGGCCCGAAAAGAGACCGTCCCGAAGTTCCGAACACACGCGGGACAGCCTTGTTACCCACACCCTCACAACGCCGTCACGGCCGGATACCAAAGCCCAGATGACCAAACGTCCCCACCTCCTCGACGCCCTCAAAGACCAGGTGCTGCTCTGCGACGGCGGCATGGGATCGCGCGTCCAGATGCTCGATCTGGAAGTGAAGCGGGACTACTGGGGCCAGGAAAACTGCACCGAAGTCCTCAACCTCTCCCGCCCCGAACTGGTCCGCGAAATCCATCGCGGCTATTTCGAAGCCGGCGCGGACATGGTCGAAACCAACACCTTCGGCGGCTCCATCCTCACGCTGGGCGAATTCGGCCTTCAGGACCGCACCCGCGAAATCAACCGCACCGCCGCCGAACTCGCCCGCGAAGCCGCCGAAACCTTCGCCGATGGCCGCCACCGCTACGTCATAGGCTCCATCGGCCCCGGCACCAAACTCCCCACCCTCGGCAATATCGACTACGACACGCTCGAAGCCGGCCTCGCCGAACAGTGCCGCGGCCTGATCGACGGCCAGGTGGACGCCTTCCTCATCGAAACCTGCCAGGACACGCTCCAGATCAAGGCCGCCGTCAACGCCGCCAGACAGGCCCGCACAGAACTCGGTTCGGACGCTCCCATCTTCGTGCAGGTCACCGTCGAAACCACCGGCACCCTCCTCGTCGGCCCCGATATCGCCGCCGCCGCCACCGCCATCCACGCACTCGACGTCCCCCTCATCGGCCTCAACTGCGCCACCGGCCCGCAGGAAATGGCCGAACACGTCCGCTGGCTCGCCGAAAACTGGCCCGGCCTCCTCTCCATCCAGCCCAATGCCGGCCTCCCAGAACTCGTGGACGGCCAGACCCGCTACCCCCTCGGCCCGGATGAAATGGCAAGCTGGGTCGAACGCTTCATCACGGAAGACGGCCTGAACCTGATCGGCGGCTGCTGCGGAACCTCCACCCCCCACATCCAGGGGCTGGACGCCATGCTCCGCCGCCGCGCCACCCGAGGCCACCGCCCCGCCCCCGTCGCCCGCAAATCCCTCTGGGTACCCTCGGTCGCCAGCCTCTATAATCAAGTCCCGCTCCGGCAGGAAAACAGCTACTTTTCCATCGGGGAACGCTGCAACGCCAACGGCTCCAAAAAGTGGCGAGAACTTCAGGAAAGCGGAGACTGGGACGGCTGCGTCGCCATCGGCCGCGAACAGGCCGCCGAAGGCTCGAACTCGCTGGACGTCTGCACCGCCTTCGTCGGCCGCGACGAGGTAAAGGAAATGAGCGAGGTCATCACCCGCTTCACCTCCTCCGTAAACGCTCCGCTGGTCATCGATTCCACTGAAACCCCCGTCATCGAAGCCGCCCTCAAGCTCCACGGCGGCAAGCCCATCATCAACTCCATCAACTTCGAAGACGGCGAACACCACGCCCACGACCGGATGAAACTGGCCCGCAAGTTCGGCGCCGCCATGATCGCCCTCACCATCGACGAGGTGGGCATGGCCAAGAAACCGGAAGACAAACTCCGCATCGCCGAACGACTGGTCGATTTCGCCTGCACGCAGTACGGCCTGCCCCAGTCGGACCTGATGATCGACCCCCTCACCTTCACCATCGCCACCGGCATGGAAGACGATCGCAAACTCGGCCTCTGGACACTCGAAGGCATCCGCATGATCCGGGAGAAATTCCCGGACATCCAGATCATCCTCGGCCTCTCCAACATCTCCTTCGGCCTCAACCCAGCCGCCCGCGCCGTTCTGAACTCCGTCTTCCTCGATCACGCCGTCAAGGCCGGCATGACCGGCGCCATCGTCCACGTCAGCAAGATCCGCCCTCTCCACCTCATCGCGGAGGCCGAGGTGAAAGTCGCGGAAGACCTGATCTACGACCGCCGCACGAAAGACTATGACCCCCTCCAGAAACTCCTCGAACTCTTCGCAGGCCGCAAGGCCGCCGACGCCGTCAAGAAACGCCGCGCCGAAACCCCCGCCGAACGCCTGAAAGACCGCATCGTCGACGGAGACCGCAAAGGCATCGAGGAAGACCTCGAAGCCGCCATGCAGGTCATGCCCCCGCTGGACATCATCAACACCGTCCTGCTCGACGGCATGAAAGTCGTTGGCGAACTCTTCGGCTCCGGCAAGATGCAGCTCCCCTTCGTGCTGCAATCCGCCGAAACCATGAAAACCGCCGTCGCCTGGCTCGAACCGCACATGGAACGCATCGAAGGCCAGACACGCGGCACGATGGTGCTGGCCACCGTCAAGGGAGACGTCCACGATATCGGAAAGAATCTCGTCGATATCATCCTCACCAATAACGGCTATCAGGTCATCAATCTCGGCATCAAGGTGCCGCTGGCGGACATGATCGAAGCCGCGAAAACCCACAAGGCCCACGCCATCGGCATGTCCGGCCTGCTCGTCAAATCCACCGTCATCATGCGCGAAAACCTCGAGGAAATGGCCCGGCAGGGCATCGACATCCCCGTCATCCTCGGCGGCGCCGCCCTCACCCGCAACTACGTCGAGGAGGAATGCGCCCTCGCCTATGGCGGCGAAACCGCCAATGGCACACTGGGTCGGGTCGCCTATGCCCGCGATGCGTTCGACGGCCTCGCCCTCATGGACCGCGTCGCCCAGAACGGCTTCGACGACTATCTCTCCGCCATCCAAACCAAACGCGCCGGCAAATCGAAACGCCGCACCGAACGCGCGCCGGAACAGGCCGAAACGCGCGGCTTCGCCCCGGCAGACCGCAATGCCGCCAAAGCCCGCCGCGCCCGCATCGCCGGATCGCAAACCCCGCCAGCTCCCCCCTTCTGGGGCGCACGCGTCATCGAGGCCACGCCCCCCGCCGTTCTGCCCTTCTTGAATGAACGTTCGCTGTATCAGTTCCAGTGGGGCTTCCGGAAACAGGGCCGCTCCCTCGACGAATTCATGGCCTACGCCAAACAGGAACTCCGCCCCGTCCTCAAACGGATGCTCACCCTCACGGCAGAGGAAAACATCCTCCGCCCGCAGGCCATCTACGGCTACTGGAAAGCCGCCGGCGAAGGAAACGACCTGATCCTGTTCGACGAGGACGGCACCACCGAACGCGCCCGCTTCACCCTCCCCCGGCAGCCCCGGGAAGACGGCGAATGCATCGCCGATTTCGTTCGCGATATCGACGACGCCGAGCGCGACACCATCGGCCTGCAAGTCGTCACAGTCGGCCAGAAAGCCTCAGACCTCGCGCGGGACTGGTTCGAGGCCAACCGCTATCAGGATTACCTCTACCTGCACGGCCTCTCGGTCGAAATGGCCGAAGCCATGGCCGAATACACCCACAAACGCATCCGCGCCGAACTCGGCTTCGCCTCGGAAGATGACCGGGACATGGAAAAAATGCTCAGCCAGGGCTACCGCGGCTCCCGCTATTCCTTCGGCTACCCCGCCTGCCCCCGCCTGGAAGATCAGGAACCCATCCTGAACCTCCTCGGCGCAGACCGCATCGGCATCTCCCTGTCAGACGGCTATCAACTCCACCCGGAACAATCGACCTCCGCCCTCGTCGTCATGAACCCAAAAGCCAAATACTTCACCGTTTGACAAAAGCACTCATCCCATAACAATCAAAACAGGCAACCTGATCATGTGCTGTCTTCCGCAGGACAGCCACATCTTTGATATGCCCCTGCACAACGAAACCGTTTCGTTTCGTAAACCGTATAATATTGTTATAGCAGCAGGATTCAGGGCGATACTCACCGATCAGGGCATTGTCTTAGCCGGACACAACTCTGTTTCTTAAATAATAATCGTCAATAAATAGTTTAAGTCGTTAAAATACCATCTTATGCTCCCCGCCAAGACCAGAACGTATCTCCTTACTGCAATGGGCAGGCGGTTGATGATCTCCCGCATGCCATCCGAAGGGAAGAACACGCCATGTCAACGGTAAGCTCCGGGCAAACAAAAAATGTTTCCAGCGGAACATCTACCAGTGACGATATAATTCTCAGTGGTGGAACCGAATATGTCGGCCAATTCAACGTCTTCACAGGCGGCTCTGCAACTTCCACAATCGTCAATGGCGGATCGATTTTCTACGAAGGAGGTGGTACGGGTTCCGATCTTCTCGTACAAAGCAGCGGTCATGCGGCAGTAGACAACGGCGCAACTCTCTCAAATGGCACTGTACGAGGTGGCGCCGTCCTCTCTGCCTATTATCAGGGCAATACGTCCAACGCCACATCTGGATCGGCACATCTCTACTCGACAACCGTCAATAGCGGCGGCGAACTTCAGGTCCGCTCCGGGGCAGCTGCAACCGCCACGACAGTCAATAGCGGCGGTGTCGAATATGTCGGACGGTTCAATATCTATGGTGGTGGAACCGATACCTCGGGCACGGTCAATGGCGGCCAGCTCTATGTAGAAGCCAATGGCATTGCGCAGAGCCTGCTGGTCGAGTCCGGCGGCACAGCCTATGTCGATAATTCCGGCGTCATCTCCGCTGCAACCGTGGAAAACGGCGGCGTCATCTCTGCCTTCTATCAGGGCAATAACGGTCGCGACTACGCAGGCTCGGCCATATCCACAACCATCAACAGCGGCGGCACACTCGCCGTCGCATCCGGCGCCACATCGACCGATGCACACGTCTATCGCGGCGGCACGGAAACCCTGACCCAATCCGGCGCGATCGTCCGCAATACAACCCTGGACCAGGGCGGCTCGATCAATTTCGCCTTTCTCGGTGGAACGATCAGCTCCGCCAGCATATCCTCGAACGGCGTCCTGAGCGCCGTCTCAAACAACGGCTCGTCCACCACCCTGCAACTGTCCGGCTCCTACGCCTCGAACGACCATTTCGAAACGAACGGGGATAGCCTGACGCTGGTCTGCTTCCTTGCAGGCGCCATGATCGAGACACCCACCGGCGAACGCCCCGTCGAAACCCTGCGTCAAGGCGATCTCGTCACAACCTTTACCGCTGACACCATCACGTCTCACCCCGTCACATGGGCAGGTCAAGCCCACCGCATCGTCCAGACACACCTGCCGCATGATGACGACGCTGGCTATCCCGTCCGTATCCGTGCCGGAGCATTGCAGGACGGCATCCCCTCGACGGACCTGCTGGTCACGCCCGAACATTGCCTGTTCCTGGAAGGAAATTTCATTCCTGTCCGTATGCTCGTGAACGGATGCAGCATCCTCTATGACCGCTTCATCACGTCCTATGACTATTTTCATATCGAAACCGCACACCACGCCATCATTCGCGCGAACGGCGCCCTGACGGAAAGCTTCCTCGACACTGGCCACCGTCGCACATTTCACCAGCACGGAAACATCCTGCGCCTCGATCAGAAACATCACACCTGGGAGCAGGACGCCGCCGCGCCGCTCGCAACCAGCCAGTCAATCATCGAACCTTTGTATCGCGCCATTCAGGCCCGCGCGACCACGCTCGAATATCCTGAAAACATCCATACCCGGACGTTGCAGAACGATCCCGAACTGCACCTCATCACCAATGAGGGGCACTCGCTTTCTCCCCTGCGCAACCAGGGCGGCTTCTCCATTTTCGCCATCCCCCACGATGTCGAGACCGTACGGCTGAAATCGCTGACGGCACGTCCCGCCGATATCGAAGGACCATTCATCGACGACCGCCGCGATCTCGGTGTGCTGATCGGGCAGATCCGATGCTACACCCCCACAACCACACTCACACTCGAACACCACCTGCATGACGAAAAACTACCCGGCTGGAGCGTAGTGGAATCCACTCCATGCCGCTGGACGCTTGGTGAAGCAGTCCTGCCACTTCAGCAGGGCACGGGCGGCTGTATCCTCGCCATCCAGATCCTTCAGGCAGGCCCCTATGAGGTCATGTCACAGGAAAACGACGACAGGTTGCCTCTCCGGGCCTGAATCAGTCAGTCCGATAGGGCCCGTTACAGGCCCTATCGGTACTCTTCAGTAATCCAGAGCAACCGTCCGGATCAGTTTCCGTCCGCCGCCGGATAATCCACATACCCTTCCGGCCCACGGCTGTACCAGGTCTTCATCTCATCCTCATTCAACGGCAATCCGGCTTCGAACCGATGCGGCAGATCAGGATTGGCCAGAAACTTCCGCCCAAAGCTGATCGCATCCGCCTTGCCCTCAGCCACCACCATCTCCGCCTCTTCAAGCGAATAATCCTGGTTCAGCACCAAAGGCTTGTCGAACACCTGCCGGATCACCGGAGACAGCTTCGGCTGATCCGTCTTCCCGAACGTCCCGTCCGGCCCAACCTCCCGCAACTCCAGCCACGCAATCCCCAGATCGGACAGCATCTTCGCCGCCGGCACGAACACACGCTGCGGATCACTGTCGATCGTCCCCTGCGTATCCCCGTTGGGCGACAGCCGAACCGAAACCCGCTCCTTGCCCACCACGGAAATCACCCGCTCCGTCACCTCCCGCAGCAGCCGGATGCGGTTCTCAGGCTCCCCACCATACTCATCGGTGCGCTTGTTCGTCCCATCCCGCAAAAACTCATCAATCAGATAGCCATTCGCCGCATGAATCTGAACGCCGTCAAATCCGGCCTCCAATGCATTGCGCGCCGCCACCTCATATGCTTCCAGAATGCGCGGAATCTCGGAAACTTCCAGCGCGCGCGCCTCCGGATACGGCTTCTTCTCACTATAGGTATGCGCATGTCCCGGCGCCGTCGTCGCGGAAGCCGAGACCGGCTGAAGCCCCGTCACATCCGGATGCACCATCCGCCCCATATGCCAGAGCTGCGAAACGATCCGCCCGCCCTTGTCATGCACCGCCTTTACCACAGGCCGCCAGGCTTCAACCTGCTCCCGGCTCCAGATCCCCGGCGCATAAGGCCAGCCCAGCCCCTCGCGGCTGATCCCCGTCGCCTCGGAAATAATCAGCCCGGCCGATGCCCGCTGCCCATAATATTCCGCCATCAGGCCGGAATCCGGCACATGCTCCCGGGAAGACCGCCCCCGCGTCAGCGGCGCCATAAGAATGCGGTTCGGTGCGGCAATGGCACCAAGCTTGACGGGATCAAAGAGGGTGGTCATGGAAACTCCCGGTTCAACAGAATGTTGTTCTACGAAAATCGAACTAACAGAGTATGAGAACGCCACTGTTCACAAACAAGTTGCAGCCCCAAGGAAAGTCACAATGCGCTCACCCGCGCAAACCACATCAGATACACTCATCCTGACCGACATCCTCCGCGCCCTCTCGGAACCCGTCCGCCTCTGCATCGTCCGCAAACTCGCCCAGGACGGCATCTGCAACTGCACCGAACTCCTGTCGGACCGGCCCAAATCCAGCATGTCCCACCATTTTCAGGTGCTGCGGGACGCCGGCCTCATCGAAACCCGCATCAGCGGCGTCACCCACCTCAATGAACTCCGCCGCACCGCCGTCAACCAGCAATTCCCTGGCCTGCTGGACGCCATCCTCAACGCGGACTGACCTCACCCTCCGGTGCGCCAGCCCCCGGTAAGCCCGCCCCCGGCAAAGCCAGTGTCGCCACAATCCGCCCCCCCACCGGGTCCCAGATCACCACACGCTCCCCCGCATCCCCACGCAACGACACCACCACGGACCCGTCCGCCCGCGCCGTCATCCCGGTCACGCGCATCCCCCCCGGCACCGCCAGCCGCACGTTTTCCCCCTGGCCCCGCCCCACCACGACAGGCGCGGAAACCCCATGTCCGCTCCCCATCCGATGCACGATCACCCCGATCAGCACGGCAACCCCCACAACGATCGCAATTCCCATCCCGATCACCGCCGCCATCAAGGCCCGCGGCACCACCGGGGCCTCATCACGCGGCTTCACCTGCATATCCATTCCCTTCATTCCCCTCCCATATCCACTGCGCTAAACACGCAGGATCATGACCGATCATCCCACGTTCTTCGACCATATCACCACCGAAAGCCAGACCGGCCAACGCGTGGACCGCATGCTGGCCGACACCATCGGCACCCTGTCCCGCTCACGCCTCAAATCCCTGATCGAAGACGGCCACCTCACCTGCAACGGCACGATCCTGTGTGATCCCTCCGCCACGATCAGACCCGGAATGCACCTGATCCTCACCCCGCCAGCCCCCACTCCCGCCCGCCCCCAAGGCGAAACCATCCCCCTCACGATCCTCTACGAAGACCGCGACCTCATCGTGCTGGACAAACCCGCCGGCCTCGTCGCACACCCCGCCCCCGGCAACGAAACCGGCACGCTGGTCAACGCCCTCATCGCCCATTGCGGCGAAACGCTGGAAGGCATCGGCGGTGAAAAACGCCCCGGCATCGTCCACCGGCTGGACAAGGACACCTCCGGCCTGATGGTCGTCGCCAAAACCCCCCTCGCCCACAACACCCTGTCGGACGCCTTCGCCGCACGTGACATAGACCGCGCCTATCTCGCCCTCACATGGGGCATCCTCACCCCCACCCACGGCGAACTCGAAGGCGATATCGGGCGGGATCCACGAGACCGCAAACGCATGGCCGTCGTCACCCGCAACGGCAAACACGCCCTCACGCGCTACCGCACGCTCCACGCATACCAGGCCTCCATCTCCTATATCGAATGCCGCCTCGCCACCGGCCGAACCCACCAGATCCGCGTCCACCTTTCCCATAACGGCCATCCCCTGATCGGCGATCCGGTCTATCTCCGCCGCATCCCCGCCGCCGCCCGCGGCCTCACCCCGACCGCCCGACAGGCCGCGCTGGATTTTCCCCGTCAGGCCCTCCACGCCACCAGACTCGGCTTCATACACCCCCGCACCGGCCAGACTCTCTCTTTCGAAACCCCTCCCCCGGCCGATTTTCAGGCCCTCCTGAAAGCCATATCGGACTGATCCGGTCCTGTTTGTTGACACGGTCCCGCTGATGTGATGTATTAAGAGCCTATCCGACGAGCTGACGCGCCGCCGGGATGGACGTACCATTTCGCATTGCCCAGATGGGGATCCGAAGCGGGGACGTAAAGGTCCTTCCACATGCGTCAACCGGATTTAAGCGCAACCTTTCCCAGGATGCGCCGTATGCAGGATCAAGGTCCAGGCATATCCGGGCGAAAGGAGTCTTCAGACATGGCCTTTTCTGCCGCCATCTCCACAAGTCCCGAAGGTAATCTCACCCGATATCTTCAGGAAATCCGCAAATTCCCCCTCCTGTCTCCGCAGGAAGAACTCGATCTGTCCCATCGCTGGAAAAACGATCAGGACAGTTCGGCCGCGCATAAGCTCGTCACCTCCCATCTCCGCCTCGTCGCGAAAATCGCCATGGGCTATCGCGGCTACGGTCTGCCAGTCAGCGAACTGATCAGCGAAGGCAATGTCGGCATGATGCAGGCCGTACGCCGCTTCGATCCCGATCGCGGCTTCCGTCTGGCCACCTACGCCATGTGGTGGATTCGCGCCGCCATGCAGGAATACATCCTGCACAGCTGGTCCCTCGTCAAAATGGGCACGACCGCCGCGCAGAAGAAACTGTTCTTCAACCTGCGCCGCCTCAAGGGCCAGATGCAGGCCATTGAGGACGGCGATCTGAAGCCCGATCAGGTGGACAAGATCGCCACCACCCTCGGCGTGCCGGAACAGGACGTCGTCTCCATGAACCGCCGCCTCGCCGCGCCGGATCACAGCCTCAACGCCCCGCTGCGCGCCGACAGCGAAGGCGAATGGCAGGACTGGCTGGTGGACGAGCATGAAAATCAGGAAGACGCCTACGCCGAGTCCGAGGAATTCTCAGGCCGCAAGGCCCTTCTGACGGAAGCGATGGAAACCCTGAACGACCGCGAACGCCATATTCTCACGGAACGCCGCCTCAAGGACGAACCGTCCACGCTGGAAGAGCTGTCCCACCACTATAACGTCTCGCGCGAACGCGTCCGCCAGATCGAGGCCCGCGCGTTCGAAAAGGTCCAGAAGGCAATGGCACAGGCCGTAACGCAGCGCCGCCAGGAATCCGGCGCCACCGCATAAACAGACCTCCCCGCGCCACTGGCGGCAGCTTCGCAAACATGCCGCCAGACAGCAGGATCAGACCCCGCTCAATTTCAGGTTTCCAAAGGCACTGTCTCTGAAAAAACTGGAGCCAAAGATCACGTTTCCTCCACCACCCCGATCTGCCATTCCGCCCGCAGCGCCTCGGCCCGCTCACGGTATTTGCGGTTCTGCCGCTTCCAGCGATACGCCCCCTGCATCCCCGCCACAGCCGCCGCCGCCTCCACCAGACTCCACCCCCCAAGTCCCGCCAGCCAGTCGAACCCCAGCAGGCGCGGCGACCCCAGAAGCGCGAAACACGTCGCCCAGTCCGCCCCGTGCAACCATAAAACCCGCACCGGATGCACCATGACGGCCAGCAGAAAAAAAATCACCGGCGCCACCGCCTGAACCGAAACCTCGCCATACCACCCCAGAATCGGCACCAACGGGAATGAAAGCCCCCCCACCAGCACGCCATATTCCGGAAAACAGGACACAAGCACCCCGAACATGATCCCCTGAACCCAGGTAATCCTGATCCCCTCCATCCGAACACCACTCATCCCGCAAACTCCAGCCCCGCACTCACCAGCGCCACGGCAATCCCGATCGCCGTCGCCACGAAACGCCCCGTCTCCCGATAGCCCGCGTCGAACCGCATCCCCTGCGCCGCAACATGCGCCAGCGTCTCGTCAATCCGCCGCACCTCGGACGCCGCCAGCGCCGCCAGTTCGCGGTCCTGCTCCAGCGCCGCCCCATCCTCGATCAGCCCGATCATCCGCTTCAGGTCCCCTTGCCGAGCCGCAGCCTCCAGATGCTCACACCGCGTTTTCCGCGCCGTCACGCTCCTCCATTGCTCCATCCGCTCCATCGCCAGAGGCAAAAACCGCCCCGCCAACCCCGTCAGTGGCACCGGCAGAAACCGCGCCTGCAGAACCGCCAGCAGCATCAGATCAGCAAGCCACACCGGTAATCCCACCCTGACGGACTGCGCCAATGGCACGATCCCCCGGCGCTGCGCATGGCTCGCCAGAAAATTATGCATCTGCACATCCAGAATCCCCGCTTTCCCCGGATCGGGCGTCGCCCGCTCCCCCTCCCCATCCAGCCATGCCAGAAACCGTCCCATCGTCACGATCCGCCCGGAAACACAGCGCGGAGACAGGCACGGCATCCACGGATTGGTATCGTAAGGCAACCGCAAAATCCGATCCCGCCCCCGCGCGGAAGATCGCCGGATCGTCTGCAAAAGCCACTCCAGTTGCCCCGCCAGCCCTGACCCCGCCCCGAACTCGTTGAAAGCACTCTCGTTGCCGGATAGGTAGGAGGCGATGGAGGTAATCTGATGCTCCTCCACATTCGCATCCTGCCGTCCGCTCTCCGCATGAACGATCTGCGCATGCGCCAGCATCGCCGGCAAAGCCTCCGGCCAGAACCATCGCCCCCCCAGAAACATCGGCGCCGCCGGATCGAGCAGCCCGATCACCCGGCTCAGGATCGGCGTCGCCGCATCACTCCCCCCCTTGCTCAACCCCGGCACGCTCGACAGTGAAAGATTGGCCCCCACCTGGTCGATCTCACTGGCCAGGCCGGACAGTTCCAGCTCCCGCTGCAACCACACATCCACAGCCCGCTTCTGCAACAGCCCCGAAAACAGATCCGGCTGCCGGGACGCATGCCACGCCAATGCCCGAACCGTCCGGATCTTCACATCCCCCATCACCAGAGGCGCGCGCGCGTGCGGCTCCGGCCGCGCGGAAAAAACCTTGCTCTGCGCGATGCTGACCAGATCATTCAACCCCGGGCGACCATCCGGATTGTCCGAAAGCATCGCCCCCAGCAACGACGCCAGCCCGGACGGCAGAACCCGTCCCTGCGTATAGGCCGCAAACGTCCCCACCTGAAACCGGCGCGCCAGCACCTCCTCATCCGGCATCCCCGCCAGCGGCACCTCCCCGAAACACAACGCCAGCACCATCACGCCCAGCGAAAACACGTCATCCGCAATCCGCCCGCCCCCCCGCGCCACCGGCGCGCATACCGCGGAAGAAAGCGACTCGAACACGCAAGGCTGCGAAAACCCCGGCGGAGTCAGCCCCAAAGGCCCCAGAATCAACTGATGCGCCCCGGACGCCACGAACAGATTGTCAGGCCGTATCCCCCGCAAGGTCAGGCCCTGCGCCGCCAGAACCTGCAACAACCCCGCAATCGGTCGGATCACCCCATCGATCAGATGGTTCTCCCTCCACACCGGAAACCCCGCCCCCAGAGACGGCCCCGGCGGCCCGTTGCAGATCGCCCAGGGCGACCCATCCTCCACATCATACGTCAGAACCGGCATCACACTCGGATGCCGGATCGCCGCGAAATCCGCGAACCGCGCGGACGGCATCATCGGCGCCAGCCCCAGCAGGGCCGATCCCGGCGTCAACGTATCCAGCACCCGATACGCCCGGCACCCGGCGAAATCCGCCAGGGTGGACCGCAAATCGATCAGATACCGTGTCCCGATCGTCAGTTCGCTGCGCTGCGCCGCGTCGTCCGCCATAATCCCGCCCGTTGCTTCATCCGGGCAAGATTAACCAACTCCTCCTTAAGAAAACGTAAACTCAGTTCTGGAAAGGATCGCGCATCAGAATCGTGTCGTCCCGCTCCGGACTGGTGGACAGCAACGTCACCGGAACCCCGATCAACTCCTCCACACGCCGAACATACTTGATCGCCTGCGCCGGCAATTCCCCCCAGGACCGCGCCCCATAGGTCGTCTCGCCCCAGCCCGGCAAACTCTCATACACCGGTTTCACCCGCGCCTGCGCCAGCGGAGATGCCGGCAGAACCGAGAGCGGCTTCCCATCCAGCTCATACCCCGTGCAGATCCGGATCTCGTCCAGCCCGTCCAGAACATCCAGCTTCGTCAGCGCAATCCCCTCGACGCCACCAACCGTCACCGCCTGCCGCACCAGCACCGCGTCGAACCAGCCACATCGCCGCGCACGCCCCGTCACCGTTCCGAATTCGCGCCCGCGCTCACCGATCGTCCGACCGATTTCGTCATGCAGTTCCGTCGGAAACGGCCCCTCGCCCACACGCGTCGAATACGCCTTCGCAATCCCCAGCACGAACCCGACCGTCCCCGGCCCCACCCCACTGCCGGACGCCGCCGTCGCCGCGATCGTGTTGGAACTGGTCACGAACGGATACGTCCCATGATCCACATCCAGCATCACCGCCTGCGCGCCCTCGAACAGAACCCGCTTGCCCGCCTTCCGCGCCTGGTCCAGCCGGTCCCACACCGCACACATATGCGGCAGGACACGCGGCGTCACACGCGCCAGAAAATCCAGAATCTCCTGCTTGGTGAAGGTCGGCGCCCCCAGCCCCGCCAGCAACGTGTTATGATGCAGCAGAAGCTCGTCCAGCTTCCAGTCCAGCGTCTCCGGCTCCGCCAGATCGCACAGCCGGATCGCACGCCGCGCCACCTTGTCCTCATAGGCCGGCCCGATCCCGCGTCCCGTCGTGCCGATCTTCCGATCCCCGCGCGCCGCCTCGCGCGCCCGGTCCGTCGCCCCATGCACCGGCAGGATCAACGGCACGTTCTCCGCAATCCACAGCGTCTCCGGCGTGATCGTCAGCCCCTGCGCCGCAACCCGGTCGATCTCCGTCAGCAACGCCTCCGGATCGACAACCACACCATTGCCAATCACCCCGATCTTGCCACGCACCAGCCCTGAAGGCAGCAGCGAAAGCTTATAGACCTGATCGCCCACAACCAGCGTATGCCCCGCATTGTGGCCGCCCTGAAAACGAACCACGATATCGGCACGGCTCGCCAGCCAGTCGACGATCTTTCCCTTGCCCTCATCACCCCACTGGGCGCCGATCACGGTCACGTTGGACATAAACTCACATTCCTCGAAGAGCGATTTGAAAATTCAGTTCAGAGAGAAACAACACGGTCGCCAAGAACCGCCTGCACACACCCCAGCCGCACAGCCTCGGCCCGCACGGCCTCCTCTGGCTCGGACGCCTCCAGCCCGTACACCGTCGCAAACCCGCGCGCCCGCAACCCGCGCGCCACCGCCTCGTCACTGCCCAGCGGCACATACACGCGCAGGCGCGGCGCAGGCAGGGCCGCCGCCCGCAACAACGCATCCGGCCGCAGGGTCAGCCCGCACGCCGCCTCCCCATCCCCCACCAGATACCGCCCGCCACGCCCCAGCTCCTCACGCTGCCCCCGCGCAAACACCGTCACGCACACACCCGTATGATACTGCCACCCCCGGAACTCGACCGGATCGATCGTCAGCGCCGCATCCGGCACCCGCCTCCGGATCGCCAGCACACTCTCCCGCAACCGCACCGCCAGAGGCCGCACGGCCTCCGGCAGATCGAGCCCCGCCAGAACCTCCAGCGCAAGCTCTGCCGCCCCCGCCGCATTCAGCAACGCAATCAGCAACCCCGCGATCGGCCCGCCCAGACGCGCCACCTCCGCCGCATCCTTCCGGTCCAGCGCATGGCTCAGCCGCCCGCAAACCTCCGCACCCAACCCGGACGCCGCCAGCAACCCCCGCGCAATGGACGGCATCGTCAGATCGAACGATCCCCCCGCAATCCCCAGCGCCGCCATCGCCTCGGCCGCAACCACCACGATCTCCGCATCCGCCTCGGCGGAATCCGGCCCGATCAGCTCAATCCCCGCCTGCGAAATCTCCCGGTCGCTCTCCCGCCCCGGAACCCCCAGAACCACACACGGACCGGCATAGGAAAGCCGCAACGGCCGCGGCGCATCCATCAGCCGCGTCGCCGCAATCCGCGCCACCTGCGTCGTCATATCAGGCCGCAGCCCCATCATCCGGCGCGAATACGGGTCCATCAAACGAAACGTCTGGTCCGCCAACGCCTCGCCCGAACCGCTCAGCAGGCTGGACTCGAACTCCAGCAACGGCGGCCGAACCCGCTCATACCCCCACGCCCCGAATACCGAGAGCAACGTCTCGATCCCCTTCGCCTCGGCCTCCGCCTCACGCGGCAGCAGATCCACGAAACCGGACGGCAACAGCGCAGCACTCGGCGTCTCCAGCCCCTCGAAATGACTCATGCCGCAAACTCCGCCCGCACTTCCTCATGCGCCCAGTCCAGCCACGGCAGCAGCGCCTCGATATCCGCCGTCTCCACCGTCGCCCCACCCCAGATCCGCAACCCCGGCGGCGCATCCCGGTAACTGCCGATATCATAGCCCGCCCCCTCGGCCTCTACCAGCGCCACAAGCCGCTTCGCCGCCGCAACACGCCGCTCCTCCGGCAACGCCACGAACCACCGCGCCTCGATCACCAGACAGATCGACGTGGAAGACCGCGTCCCTGGATCACGCGCCAGAAACGCCGCCCAGTCCGATCGCTCCACCCACGCACTCACCGCCGCCAGATTGGCCCGCGTCCGCGCCATCAGCCCCGCACGCCCGCCCACGGATTCCGCCCAACGCAACCCGTCAAGCGCATCCTCCACACACAGCATGGACGGCGTGTTGATCGTGTCGCCCCGGAAAATCCCCTCGATCAGCCCCTTGCCATCCGTCAGTCGGAAAATCTTCGGCAAAGGCCGCAGATCCGCCGCCTCCAGCCGCGCTACCGCGCGCGGGCTCAACGCCAGCATCCCATGCGCCGCCTCCCCCCCCAGAACCTTCTGCCAGGACCACGTCACCACATCCAGCCTGTCCCACGGCAGATCCATCGCGAACGCCGCGGACGTCGCATCGCAGATCACCAGCCCCTCACGCGTCACCGGAATCGCATCCCCATCCGGCAACCGCGCGCCCGACGTCGTGCCGTTCCACGTCAGAACCACATCGCGAGACCAATCCACCTCCGCCAGGTCGGGCACCTCCCCATAAGGCGCCTTCAGAACCCGCACGTCCTCCAGCGCCAGCGTCCGCGTCAGATCCTTCGCCCAGGTGTCGGAAAAACTCTCGAAAGACAGCACATCGACAGGCCGCTCCCCCGCCAGCGCCCACAAAACCATCTCCACCGCCCCGGTGTCGGACGCCGGAACGATCCCCAGACGCCACCCCTCCGGCATCCCCAGCAACGCCCTCGAACGGTCGATCACCTCGGCCAGACGCGCCCTCCCCTCTTTCGAACGATGCGAACGCCCCAGAAATGCCCCTTCGAGCGCCGCAAGAGACCATCCCGGCCGCTTGGCGCACGGGCCGGAAGAAAAGAACGGACGAGCAGGTTTTGTGCTGGGTCGGGTCGGCATGGCGGATCCGCGTCATCGGGCCTGCGGGCGAACTACCCTCGCAGAACGCCACCGCGCCCCGAGACGCCAGCCGCCCGGTAAAGAAAGCGCCCGGCACGAAATCCATGCCGAACGCGCGAAACCGTGGTGCGAGAGGGGGGATTCGAACCCCCACGCCTTGCGGCGGTCGATTTTGAGCCGACTACGTCTACCGTTCCGTCACTCTCGCTTGCCCGCCGCTCTTAACAGAGTTTCCCTCCAAAGGGCAATATCGGGGGCAATTCTCACCCGCAGGTTTTTTCTAAAGCCCCAACATCAACCGGATATTCTGGATCGCCGCCCCGGACGCCCCCTTGCCCAGATTGTCCAGCCGCGCCGTCAGCACCGCCTGCCCATGCGCGTCATTGCCATGCACACGCAGTTCCATCCCGTCCGTCCCCGCCAACGCCTCCGCCACCAGACGCGCCTCCGGCTCCACAACCCGCACCACCGAACTCCCCGCATAAAACGATGCCAGCGCCTCATGCAGCACGTCCGTCGTCACCCCCGCCCGCAACGCGGAGAAATGCAGCGGAACCGACACGATCATCCCCTGCGCAAAATGCCCGACCGACGGCACGAACAACGGCCGCGCCGTCAGCCCGCTATAACGCTGAATCTCCGGCACATGCTTGTGCGAAAGTCCCAGCCCATACAGCTCGAACGCCGGTCCGCCATGCGTCTGATGCGCCTCGATATCGCTCCGCCCCCCCCCGCTATACCCACTCACCGCATTGATCGACACCGCCAGATCGGCAGGTACAATTCCCGCCTCGATCAACGGATGCAACAGCGCAATCGCCCCCGTTGGATAACATCCCGGATTGGACACATACGCAGCCCCCGCCACCGCCTCCGCATGACGCACCGAAAGCTCCGGAAACCCATACACCCATTCCGGATCGACACGATGCGCCGTACTCGCATCCAGAACCCGGACCGGGTGCCCTCCAGCCCGCAACTCCGCCGCCAGCCGCGCCGTCTCCCGCGCCGCATCGTCCGGCAAACACAAAATCGCCAGATCCGCCGCCGCCAGCATGTCCCGCCGCGCCGCCAGATCCTTCCGCAACGCCGGATCGATCGACAGAACCTCAACCGGCAGATCCGCCAGACGCGCGCGAATCCCCAACCCCGTCGTCCCCGCCTCACCGTCGATGAAAATGCGCGCCACGTCCATGCTCTCCTGTACAGAAAAAACACCCTACCCGAACACCGGGCAGACTTGAACCATCCCCCTACTCGGTGTCTGATCCGAAACGATTGCAAAGGACCGAGATGACCAACCCCCACACGCCCCCCGCCGAAACACTCCCAAAAGGAATGCTGAAAGACCGGCACATCGTCATGATCGCCCTCGGCGGCGTCATCGGCGCGGGCCTGTTCGTCGGAAGCTCCGCCGCCATCGCACAGGCCGGGCCCGCCGTGCTGCTGGCCTTCATGGCCACCGGCGCGCTCGTCGTCATCGTCATGCGGATGCTGGGCGAAATGCTCCTCGCCAACCCCGGTATCGGTTCCTTCGTCGCCTGCATCCGCAAGGGCCACGGCCCTTGGGCAGGCTTCCTCTCCGGTTGGCTCTACTGGTTCTTCTGGGCCATCACCGTCGGCTCGGAAGCTATCGGCGGCGCCATCGCCCTGCATGACTGGATCGCCCTCCCCGTCTGGTCCCTCGCCATCGGCCTCATCCTCTTCGTCAACCTGCTGAACTTCATCTCCGTCAAACTCTTCGGCGAATGCGAATTCTGGCTGTCCCTCATCAAGGTCGCCTGCCTCGTCGGCTTCTGCGCCCTCGGCACCCTCTGCCTGGCCCACATCGTCGGTCCCACCCCACACGTCACGGCCAACCTCGAAAGCCACGGCGGCATCGCCCCCCACGGATGGGCTGCCGTCATCGCCGTCATCCCCACCGTCCTGTTCTCCATGATCGGCACCGAAGCCACCACCGTCGCCGCCGCAGAATCCGAAAACGCGGACGAAAACCTCGCCCGCGTCACCCGCAACACCGGCTTCCGCATCACCGTGTTCTACCTGCTTTCCGTCGCCCTCATCCTCTGCATCGTCCCCTGGACCACCATCCAGGAAGGACACTCCCCCTTCGTCACCGTCATGCAGGCCATCGGAATCCCCGGCGCTTCCGCCATCATGCGCATCGTCGTCCTCAGCGCCATCATTTCCTGCCTGAACTCCAGCATCTACATCACCTCCCGAACCCTGCACGACATGGCCGAACGCGGAGACGCCCCCGCCCCCTTCGCCAAACTCTCCCGACGCGGCGTCCCCCAACGCGCCGTCACCGCATGCAGTCTGTTCGGCCTGTTCGTCGCCTTCTGCTCCATCCTCTCCCCCGGCGTCATCTTCGCCTTCCTGCTCGGGGCCTCAGGCGCCGTCATCCTGCTCGTCTACGCCATGATCGTCACCGCACACTGGTCCATGCACCGCAAGTCCCCCGGCAGCTTCCGCATTCCTACATGGGCCAACGCCATCACCATAACCGGCATCGCCCTCGTCATCGCCGCCATGATGGCCGATCCCACCAGCCGCGCCACCGTCATCGCCAGCGCCGGCAGCGTCATCACCTTCTCCGCCGCCTACCTCCTCCGCCGCCGCTTCGGCACCCGCTCGCCCATGGAAACCACCTATGTCCCTGCACAGTAAAGAGACTGTCCCGGGACCCTTGCTGACGGCGGCTTGGCAGGGGTTTTCTGCGCGTCGGTGCTCACGCTCATAAAGACCGCCCTGCTCCGATACTCAAAAACCACCGCCAAACGTGTACACAAGGCCAGCTTCCGCTCGTCATCGAAACTTCCGGATCACCCAACAGGCCTGACAGGACGTCTCATTCAACCATCCGCATCGGCGCAGGCGGGCGCGGTCTGCGCATCCTTACAACAAGCGTATCAAGTTCGGACAAAAAGCGAGAGCGGTCCGCCTTCCCGAACGCAGCCCCGTTCGAGGTCATCACGCCCACCTCCCGCAATTCCGTCATCAGGTTGCGCGTCGCCAACGCCATGCCGATCGCATCGGAGTCGAGAAGCCGCCCTTTCGGTTCAAGCACACAGGCACCTTTCTCAACACACCGCGCCGCCAGCGGAATATCGGACGTAATCACGATATCCCTGTCCAATACGCGCTCGGCAATCCAGTCATCGGCAACATCCGGGCCAGCCTCAACCACGACACCTTCGATCAACGCAGAGTGCGGCACGGCGATCATCCGGTTGGAAACAACAAAAACATGCAGGCCATACCGGCCGGCAACGCGGTACACCTCGTCCTTCACAGGACAGGCATCTGAATCAACAAAAATACGGATCATGCCATCAGGATGCCGTAGTCACCTCCACAACGCAAACGACCATCAAGCTCGATCTGTCCGACTGGTGCTGGATTTCACAAGCGGTATCATGCTCTTCGCAACCCTGAGCATGACATCGGCCTGGACGCTGCAACTGCCGTGACTTGCCTGACGTACTAAAAAACCCCGAAGCTGCCTCCGGGGCTTTTCTTATTCCGCGGCAACCAGATCAGGCAACGGCGGCGATCTTGCCGCGCGCCCGATATGGTCCCTTGGCCTGCACCTTGATGCTCAGCAAACGTGTGCCATAGGCATGACCGATCGGCAGGACCGCATTGCCGTTGGTCCAGCGACAATGCGTTGCCTCAACAATATCCCACCCCGGCAAGTCAGCCTCAAGAAACGGCACCTCGACCGTCGCGGTGGCATCCGCTGAAAAAACGCGAATTTCGCTCACCAACACACCAAGATCGCGGCGATCATCCACGAATGGCCCAATCACATCTGACGGCCGTGACGTGCGAGAGGCCAGCACCACGGCTGCAACACCTTCCGGCAGACGGAACACATGTTGCGCACCATTGACACGATGCGCCCGGATAACAGCCCCGGTATCGGTAACCAGATGCATATCCGCATCATCCGTCGTGGCAACCCCATCCGCGACAATACCGGCGCGTGCAGCGATCGCGGAATGAATCGGCTCGACAAAAGCGCGCGACGTATCAAGCGGCAGGTTCTCCGAACCACCCGCCACGCGTTCGGCAAACATGACCGTAACAGCATGGTTTTCGAACTGATCACGGTTGCCGGTATCGAGATAGCTCTCCGTCAACGCACCTTCAGCCCAGATCGCCTCATGGCTGTCGAGCTCGACGTGATAATAAGTATAAGCGCTGATGCCGCGATCAATGATGATTGATGTCCCGTTGACCAGCATACGGGCAGGCACAAGCCGATCATCGAACACCATGCAATGCTCCTGCGTGATCAGCAGATCCCGGACGGGCACATTATCGGCCAGCGCGCCAGCACGGATACGGACAAGCCAGTTCTCCTCGGGCACACGCTGATCCGCAACCGTGATCGTGCGATGGCCAAGCCATTTGACCGGAAACGCCCCTTTGGGAGTGGACACCATCATGCCTTCAGTCACGTCTTCAACCGCAATCTCGCCATCTGGCGTTGCGATCATCGTCCCCTCGGCAAAGCACGTGGTGTAAATCGTACCGCCATGACCATCGCTGATAAGCTGATAGCCGTAATTGCTCGCTCCAGGCGCGTTCAGTGTGTAGGTTGAGCCGCCCTGCGTCGTGATAACAATCTGGTTGTTCTGCCGCGATACATTCGTGATCGAGGATTGCGGGATCGAGGCCAGATCGATCTGGTCGTTGGTTGTAAACCCGGAAATCGTGTTCGTGGGCATGTCGGTGCCGCTGATGACCATGCTGGCACCATCGCCCGCCAGGTTGATCGTTCCGCTGCCGGCAGTCCCGTTAAGGGTTACCGTGCCCCCGGAAGATACAGTTGCGCTACCACTCAGTACACCGCCAGACTCTATAACGAGACTACCACCATTCCGGACCGTTGTCGTGGCAATGGTCGCACCACTCGCAACGTTAAAAGTGACGTTATTCGAAACGACCCAGGAGCGAGAATCCTTGAATCCACTTTCAAGGTTTACCGTGCCACCATTCGAGGTAAATGTTGTATTGTTAGTGCCGCCGTTCGAAGTGAAGACGTTTAATGTTCCGCCATCGACGAAAGTATTCGAAACGACACCACCCTGAACATTGATCACGCCACCGGATCTGACATACGAGCTTGCAAGGACAGCCCCAGACATCACATCGATCGTATTGCCGTCCGTTGCATAATTACCGCTGGCAGCTGTGAACGTGACACCAGACTCAAGGATAAACGTTCCTCCGGTGCCGACAATCGTCGTGTTTGTCGTGTTGTTCGAGTAAAGATCAAGGGTGCCACCGCTTACAACAAGATTCCGACCCGCACTCGTATAGGCCAGGAGCCTAGCGGACGCTCCGCTGCCGATCGTCTGATTCGCAATTACCGCACCTGACGAGACCGTTTCAACAGTCCCGGCGCCGGAGAGCAGCCCACCACTGATCGTGCCACCATCCGTAATGACGCCTGTAAGGGTTGCGCCGTCTGCCCCGCTGATGACACCGCCTTTCGCAACAGTAGCGCTGTTAACAACACCACCGCTCTGAATATTGACGGTATTACCGGACGTGACGCCAACGCCTGACGCAGTTTGTCCAGATATGATGGTTGTCGTAGCCATGGCAAAATTCTCCAGAATGCGGCGGTTCAAACACGGCCCGCACAGGGCGACAGGCTAAGTATAAGGAAACCCTATGAGGAAAACCGCTACCAAAAAGTAATTAACCATTAACATGCACTACAATTCGTTAAAGCTTGTCAATTTTTTAATAACTATATTTTTTGTCATGCTGCCTGTTGCAGCTCTGCATGCACTTTCCCGCAAAGCTATATGCACCTGATATCACGGCAAATTTTCAATTGATTCTTCTCCCTGCTCCCCAACAGACTCTCTCTTGCACCCCACCCCCAACCAAAAAGCATCCCGATGCCTCACCCAACACCCGCCGCCGAACAGCTCGACCGCCTCCTCGACGTCATGGCCCGCCTCCGAAACCCCGAAACCGGCTGCCCATGGGACAGGGAGCAAACATTCACCACAATCGCCCCCTTCGCCATCGAGGAAGCCTACGAGGTGATGGACACCATCGCCCGGCAGGATTGGGATGCCTTCCCGGAAGAACTGGGAGACCTCCTCCTCCAGGTCGTCTATCAAACCCGCATGGCCGAGGAGCAGGGCCGGTTCGATTTCGCACTCGTCGCCCAAAAAATCGCGGACAAGATGATTCGCCGCCACCCCCACGTCTTCGGCACCACAGAACTGGACGCCGATCTCTGGGAACGCACCAAGGCCGAGGAACGCGCCCACAAACAGAACCACGGTGTCCTCGCGGATATCCCCCTCGCCCTACCCGCCCTCACCCGCGCCCGCAAACTCTGCGCCCGCGCCGCCCGCGTTGGCTTCGACTGGGGCACGCCCGAAGAAGTCACGGACAAGATCCAGGAAGAAATCGCCGAATTCCGCATCGAACTCACTGCACAGGACCGGGACAGGATGGAAGACGAACTGGGGGACGTCCTCTTCACCGTCGCCAGCCTCGCCCGCAAACTCGATCTCGATCCCGAAGCCTGCCTCCGCCGCTCCAACGCCAAATTCACCCAACGCTTCGAACTGATGGAGGCCATGCTCGCCGAAACCGGGCAGATCATGGCCGAACAACCCCTCCCCACGCTCGAAGACCTCTGGCAAACCGCCAAACGCCGCCTTACCCAACCCTGAATGTGGCCCCAAAGCCCCATCCGCACCGCAAAACACCACCAAAGGGAACCAGAAAAGCTTTGCAACCTTAGAGGGGCTGACATGCGTCCACTTCCGAGACGCCAGGAGACCAGCCCCCCATGGCGCAGCACCCCCGACACCGACCCTTCCTCATAAGCCTCACCGGCATCGCCCTCATCGTGCTCGGCGTCGCGCTCTGCCTCCCGGGCCTCTACCTCGCAACCCTCGGCGGCAGCCTCTACTACGCCATCGGCGGCCTCCTCATGGCCCTCTCCGGAATCCTGATCTTCCAGCAGATGCGCGCCGGAATCTGGCTCTACGCCGCCTTCCTGATCGGCACCCTCGCCTGGGCGCTCTCCAGCGTCGGCTTCGACGGCTGGCGCCTCATCCCGCCCCTCGCCCTCCCCGCAGGAATCGGTCTCTGGGTCTTCGGCCCCTGGGTCGGCGGCAAAATGCACGATCCCTCCTACCGCGCCCGCCTCAACACCATCAGCCTCGCCGGCATGGGCGCCTGCACCGCCCTGTTCGTCTTCATGTTCGCCTGCGGATGGACCATCACCTCCTCCCGCTTCATCCACCCCTCCCCCTTTCCGGATCGCCCAGCAACCGGCGCCATCCCCGGCGTGGAAGCCAACGGCAACGCCACCCCCGGCTCCAACGAATGGCGTTTCTACGGCGGCACCTCGGCAGGGGACCGCTTCGCTACGACGGACCAGATCACCCCCGCCAACGCCGCCAACCTCAAACCCGCCTGGACCTTCCATACAGGCGATCTCCCACGCCCCGGCGAAAACTCCCGCGGCCGCGAATTCAGCTTCGAAGCCACCCCCATCAAGATCGCCAACAAACTGTTCTTCTGCACCCCCCACCGCGACGTGATCGCGCTCGATGCCACCACCGGCAAACAGATCTGGCGCTATACCCCCGGCGGAGACTTCAGCAAGAACGTCTATCAGGCCTGCCGCGGCGTCTCCTATTTCGACGCCACGACCGACGCCCCAACCCCCACCGCGGCAGACGCCCCCTGTGCCCACCGCATCATCTCCACCGATTCCGGCTCTCCCCCCACCCTGTTCGAACTGGACGCCGAAACCGGCAAACTCTGCGAAAGCTTCGGCACCGGCGGCCAGATCAACCTGACCGACAGCATGGGGCCAGTCCCCCCCGGCTTCCACTTCATCACCTCCCCCCCAATGGTCATGCACAACCGCATCATGACCAGCGGCTGGGTCTACGATAACCAGACCGTCGGCGAACCCTCCGGCGTCATCCGCGCCTTCGACGCCACCACCGGCCAGCTCGCATGGGCGTGGGACATGGACCGCACCCCCGCCAACAAACCCCTCGAACCCGGCGAAACCTTCACGCGCGGCACCCCCAACGGCTGGGGCGTGTATACGGCCGACCCCGCGCTGAACATGGTCTACGTCCCGCTCGGCACCCCCACGCCGGACTATTTCGGCGGCAAACGCCGCGCAACAGACGAGAAATACGACAGTTCCCTCGTCGCGCTGGACATCACCACCGGCGAGGAACGCTGGCACTTCCAGACCACCCATCACGACCTCTGGGATTTCGACCTTCCCGTCGGCCCCTCCCTCGTCGATCTTCCCGACGCGCAGGGCACCATGGTCCCCGCCCTCGTCCAGACCAACAAACAGGGCGAGCTCTTCGTGCTGGACCGCCGCACCGGCACACCGTTCTACCCGGTCAAGGAAGTACCCGTTCCACAGGGCGATATCCCCGGCGAACACTACTCCCCCACGCAACCCCTCTCCACCACCATGCCCAACCTGCGGCGGCCAAACCTGACCGAGAACGATCTCTGGGGTGCCACCCCTTACGATCAGCTCGCCTGCCGCATCATGTTCCACAAGGAACGCTTCCAGGGCCTCTACACCCCCCCCAGCCTGCAAGGCACCATCGGCGATCCCGCATTCGACGGCGTGGCGGACTGGTATGGCGCCACCATCGATCCCACACGCGGGATGCTCTACGTCAACACCACCTATATCCCGTTCCTCATGAACATGGTGACGCAGCAGCAGGGCCTCGACAAAGGCCTCTACAAGCCGTGGTCCGGCTGGAACCAGCCCTACCCGGAACCCGTCTTCACCAACAACCCGCAGCACGGCCTGCCCTACGGCATCGTCGTCAAACCCTGGCTAGGCCTGTTCGGCGCCCCCTGCCTCGCCCCGCCTTGGGGCCTGATGAAGGCGATCGACCTGCACACCCGCAAGGTCGTCTGGGAACGCCCCCTCGGCACGACGAAAAACGTCGGCCCCAGCAACGCTCTGCGGATGCCCATCGGCCTCCCCACCGGCATCTTCAGCATGGGCGGCAGCCTGGCCACCAAGTCCGGCCTCCTGTTCATGAGCGGCACCGCAGACCAGCAATTCCGCGTCCTGAACGCCAAAACCGGAGACATCCTCTACTCCACCGAACTGGACGCCGGCGGCAACGCCACCCCCATGAGCTACATGGGCCAGGACGGACGCCAATACGTCGTCATCGCCGTAGGCGGTCACGGCGGCCTGAAAACCCGCAACGGAGACGAAGTCGAAGCCTTCGCCCTCCCCAAATAATCCCCCCACGCCCTGCCTTCCCAAAAGGCAGGGCACCCCCACACACAACCCTTGACCAATCCCCAAGACACCGGCAAAACCACACCCACAGGCCAAAAGCCATAGGCCGGGTTAGCACAGTGGTAGTGCAGCGGTTTTGTAAACCGAAGGCCGGGGGTTCAAATCCCTCACCCGGCACCATCCTCCGAAAACTGGATCGCCATAAAAACAGCCTGCCAGTGGCAAGCATGTTTCGTGTTCAGTAACGCCCCTTTTCACCCAATAAAAAAACCCGGCACAAAGGCCGGGCTTTCCAAACTCGCCAATCGAAACCCGATCAGACCGAGTAATACATTTCGAACTCCACCGGATGCGGCGTGTGCTCAAATGCGTAAACCTCTTTCCACTTGATCTCGATATAGCTCTCGATCTGGTCCTTGGTGAACACGCCCCCTTCCAGCAGAAACGCATGATCCGCCGCAAGAGACTCCAGGGCCTCCCGCAAGGAACCGCACACCGTCGGAATCTGCGCCAGCTCATCCTTCGGCAGCTCGTATAGATCCTTGTCCATCGCCTCGCCCGGATGAATCTTGTTGCGAATACCGTCCAGACCCGCCATCAGCATCGCCGAGAACGCCAGATACGGGTTCGCCGTCGGATCCGGGAACCGCACCTCGACACGCTTCGCCTTCGGGCTGGTCGCATGCGGAATCCGGCACGACGCCGAACGGTTCGCCGCCGAATAGGCCAGCAATACCGGCGCTTCGAAGCCCGGAATCAGCCGCTTGTAGGAATTGGTGGACGGGTTGGTGAACGCATTCAGCGCCTTGGCATGCTTGATGATGCCGCCGATGTAATACAGCGCCTCGTCCGACAGATCGGCATACCTGTCACCCGCGAACGCCGGCTTGCCATCCCGCCAGATCGACTGATGCACATGCATCCCTGATCCATTATCGCCCGAAATCGGCTTCGGCATGAACGTCGCCGTCTTGCCATAGGAATGCGCCACGTTATGCACGCAATACTTGTAGATCTGCATGAAATCGGCAGACCGCACCAACGTGTCGAACTTCGTGCCCAGCTCATGCTGGCTCTGCGCCACCTCATGATGATGCTTCTCGATCGGCAGGCCCATCTCGCCCATCGTGGACAGCATCTCGGCGCGCAGATCGCCTTCGCTGTCCACCGGCGCCACCGGGAAATACCCGCCCTTCACAACCGGGCGATGCCCCATGTTGCCTTCCGGATAATCCTTCAGGGACGATCCCGGCCCCTCGATGCTGTCAAGCTGGTAGGTCCCGAAATTCGGCCCCGTCCCGAACCGGACGCTGTCGAAAATGAAGAACTCGGCTTCCGGCCCGAAAAACGCCGTATCGCCAAACCCGGCTTCCTTCAGATACTTTTCCGCCAGCTTCGCCGTCGAACGCGGATCGCGGTTGTAGAACCCGCCCGTCTTCGGATCGATGATGTCACAGAACAGGATCAGCTGCGGCTTGGCCGAAAACGGGTCCATGACCGCCGTTTCCGCATCCGGCAACAACACCATGTCGGACTCGTTGATCGCCTTCCAGCCCTGAATGGATGATCCATCAAACATGAACCCTTCCACAAAGGTGTCTTCCTCGATCGTCGTCACCCACTGCGTCGTGTGGTGCCACTTGCCCTTGGGGTCCGTGAAACGCAGATCGACCAGCTCGACCGCATGTTCCTGAATCAGCTCGAACACGCGCGCAACAGCGGCCTTGTTCTGCACCGGCGGCGCCGCAGGCCCCGTGCTGGCGGTGGGAGCCGCAGGAGCGGCCTTACGGGTCGGGGCTTTTTTCGCCATGGGTCGAATACCTGCCTTGATTGCAATGCCAAATGAACGGCAGCAAAACGATTACGAGACAATCGCCCCCCTGTCGAGGCCACCCCACGCACTTTATGGCAAGGTTCCGCCGCCCCTTTCGTCACATCCTGACCAGAAACCCCACCTCATCCACCGCCCTTCCAATTACGCCTGAAAATGGCGCAACACACCATGCTCCCACCCCCAAAACCGAACAAAACCCCCAACGGCACATCTCTTGCGTGGTCCTGACCGAACAGGAGGCCCCATGTCCCACATCGATACCCCGCCGCTTCTCCCGATCGACGCCGAACGCTACCTCCACGTCATCAGGGGCGAACTCCTCGCCCTCCCCGAAACCGAGCGGGACAGTATCCTGGACGAAATCCGCGCCCAGTTCATCGCCCAGGCCACATTCGGTCCGGACGCCGTCCAGAAGCTCATGGCCCGCCTCGGCCCCGCACACACCCTCGGCCATACCTTCGCCAAAGGCTACGAACTCACCACCACCCTCACCCGCACCAACCCCACCCCCCTCATCCGAACCATCGCCAGCCTCGCCACGAAAAGCACCGTCGCCTTCTTCGGCACCATCGGCATCGTCATCTGCTACACGGCCACCCCGGCACTGCTCGTCATGGCCATCGGCAAGGCCCTCTTCCCCACCCATGTCGGCTGGGTCCACACCCTGGAAGCCACCGGCCTCATCATGTCCAGCACCCCACTCCCCGCACCCGATCCCCTCGGCTACGGCACCATCCCCCTCACCCTCGGCCTCAGCCTGCTCGCCTTCCTGCTCGGCACGAAAATCGCCCGCCTCACGGGCCGCACGCTTCTGCGCCGACTGCCTTTACTTCCAGAAGCAAGGTAGGCGTTCTTTTTTGCAAAAAAGAACCAAAAACTCCTGTCCGTCTGGAGCCTTCCCACACGCAGGGGCAGGCTCCAAAGCCACCTACTCCCGGATACGCTCGATCTGCGCCCCGCATGCCGCCAGTTTCCGGTCCACCGCCTCATACCCACGGTCCAGATGGTAGATCCGGCTCACCGCCGTCTCCCCCTCAGCCGCCAAGGCCGCCAGAATCAACGAGAAAGACGCCCGCAGATCCGTCGCCATCACCTGCGCGCCAGACAGACGCGGCACCCCGCGAATGATCGCCGAACTCCCATGCACGTTGATCCGCGCGCCCATCCGGTTCAGCTCCGGCACATGCATGAAGCGGTTCTCGAAAATCGTCTCCGTAATCATCGAAGCCCCTTCCGCAACCGACAGCATCGCCATGAACTGCGCCTGCATGTCCGTCGGAAACCCCGGATACGGCTCCGTCATGATATCAACCCCGCGCAACGGCCCCGTCCGCCGCACCCGCAGCGCATTCTCCTCGTCAATCACCTCGACGCCCGCCTCCTCAAGCGTCCGAACCACCGCCCCGAGATCGCTCATCCGCCCCCCCAGAAGCCGCAGATCACCCCCCGTAATCCCCGCCGCGCACGCATACGTCCCACACTCGATGCGGTCCGGCATCACCGCATACTCCGCCCCATGCAGCGCATCCACACCGTCAATCACCAGCGTCCCGGTCCCGCTCCCGGAAATCCGCGCGCCCATCCGGTTCAGGCAACTCACCAGATCCGCAATCTCCGGCTCCCGCGCCGCATTCACGATCTCCGTGCGCCCCTTCGCCAGCGTCGCCGCCATCAGCAGATTTTCGGTCGCCCCCACCGACGCGAACGGCAACACGATCCGATCCCCCGTCAGCCCGTTCGGCGCCTTCGCATTGATATAGCCATTCTCCAGCCGGATCTCCGCTCCCAGAGCCTCAAGCCCCTTCAGATGCATGTCCACCGGGCGCGTCCCGATCATGCACCCGCCCGGCAGCGAAACCCGCGCCTCACGCGCCCGCGCCAGCAACGGCCCCAGAACCAGAATGGACGCCCGCATCTTGGACACGATGTCATAAGGCGCCTCGACGGACGCAATCTCCCCCCCGATCGACAGCGTATGCCCGTCCTCACCCACCGGCTCCACCACAATCCCATGCTGCCGCAACAGATCACTCATGGTCCCGATATCGGCAATCCGCGGCACGTTGGACAGAACCAGCCGCTCCCCCGTCAGCAGCCCCGCCACCATCAGCTTCAGCCCGGAATTCTTGGCCCCGCCAATCGCGATCTCGCCCTCAAGGCGATTTCCGCCACGTATGATGAAACGGTCCATGTGGCGGCCTCCCTGCGCATGAAGCCGCCTTCGATATCAGAGCCTCATGACAAGAAGAAGGCGCTTCTTACAAAATCTTTCATTCCTCAGGGGCTTTGCCCCCGAACCCCCACAAAAGGGCAGTCGCCCTCTTGAAACCCAAGGCTTCATGAATCGGGGCGAAGGGAACAAATCCCCTTCCGGGGCGCGGGGCAGCACCCCGCAAACACCCTCACAACCGAGGCGTCGTAACCCCACGCTGCCCCATATATTTCCCCAGCCGGTCCGCATAACTTACCTCACACGGCTCCGCCCCCTGAAAGAACAGGAACTGGCAAATCCCCTCATTCGCATAAATCCGCGCCGGCAGCTTCGTCGTGTTACTGATCTCGATCGTCACCTGCCCCTCCCATTCCGGCTCCAGCGGCGTCACGTTCACGATAATCCCACACCGCGCATAAGTGGACTTCCCCAGACACACCACCAATACATCCCGCGGAATCCGGAAATACTCCACCGTATGCGCCAGCGCGAAACTGTTCGGTGGAATCGTAATGTCCCCCGTCCGAGTCACGAAACTGTTCGCCGCGAAATTCTTCGGGTCCACCACCGCATTGTCCACATCCGTGAACACCTTGAAATCCCCCGCCACCCGCGCATCATACCCATAGGACGACAACCCGTAGGAAATCACCTCCTCCCGCTTCTGCGCCTCCACAAACGGCTCGATCATCCCACGCTCCCGCGCCATCCGGCGAATCCAGCTATCCGGCATGATCGACATCGCAACACTCTCCACAAAACCTAGTCCCCCGCCCCTTACCCCGTCCCAACATCGGACGCAATTTCAGGCGCCAGGTTCCTGGCAGAGAGCAACACGGCTATCGGGAAAATATAATACGAAGCTCATTAGGGACATTAGCTTTCAGTGCACCGCAAGCGACAGCCCATACCGCCGATATCGTCCACCCAGTGTTTTTAACCCACGGCATCATATCCACACGATCTGAACAGACCACCGAACCCGTAAGTAGAATTATCGTCCCTATTAGAGCCCGTCCCGAAAGGGTTGAGTGACTGGAGCATACATGATTCCAAGGGGTCGTTCAGGCCGTTTTGGAAGATATGCGATGTGGACCCCAGCCACCCGTCGGCAGCATGGCCGCACGGGACTACAACATGAAACCGACCTTACCGATGCGGAGTGGCGCCTGGTTGAGCCGCTGCTGCCCGAGCCGCCCGGAACCGGGCGACCGTTGGCATGGTCGTTGCGCGAAATCCTGAACGCGATCTTCTACGTGTTGCGTGGTGATCCCATGGGGCCTGCTGCCAACTGACCTGCCGCCACAAAGCACTGCGTTTCAGTGGTTTGCAGTATGGCACGACCAGGGCGTGTTCCAAGCGATGAACCATACAACCATACGTTGCTGGTGATCGACCGCGAGCGTACCGGTCGCGCAGCGTCACCCAGCGCCGCCGGCATCGACAGTCAGCCGGTCAAGACCAACGAAAGCGGCGGCCCTCGGGGCTACGATGCCGGTAAGAAGATCATGGGCCGCAAACGACACGCTCTGGTCGACACCGACGGTCGCGCGCTCGAACTGTTTCCCCACCCGGCCAGCGTGCAGGATCACGACGGTCGACCGCCGGTGATCAATGCCTCGCGCGGTTCGTTTCCATTTATCGAAAAGGTTTTTGCTGATGCGGGATAGCAAGGACCACGCGTCGCCGACGCAACGCTCATTGCCGTGGAGATCGTCCGCCGCAAGTCCGATCAGGTCGGCTTCGCCGTCCAGCTCAAAAGATGGGTGGTCGAGCGCTTCGTCGCCTGGATCAGCCGCAACCATCGCCTGTGGAAAGACGCTGAGGCCCCCATCGCATCCGCAACCGCCTTCCTCTACGCAGCAGCCTCCCTCATCCTCATCGGGCGCATCGCTCGTTGCGATTGAGTTCCGGAACAGACTCTTACTGCTTGGTCGCACTAACGCTGGCGTGGTGCGCTGGCGCCACGTCGATCTGCAATGCGTGATCGAGGAGCGCTTCGGCGTCATCTGTCATCATACGCTGCTTATCATGACCACTTTGTCCTATCTACGGTTACCAGTTTCCATTGCTACCTCCCGATTCAGCGGAACACGGTTCCGCTGATGGCGCTCCCATTGACGATCCCGGTGACGTGTGAAGCGTCCAGATGCGCATGATCGGCAGGCAAATCATACTGGCTGTAATCGATCGGCGGTTCCATGCGGGCCGCAAAATACCGGCCATTGCCGATCCACTGGTTGGGGTCATTGTAGGCGCAGCCGCACAGAATGCAGACCACCGACAGACCGACTGTCAGCCGGATCCAGCATTCCGGTATTTCTCTAATCTTCAGAGTTCTCATCCGCCAACGGCCTTGACAGTACGAACATGGTCTTCCTGTGCCAAAGTCTCAATCGCGCCGGGCCGGGCCACACGGACGGTTCTGATTGCCGTGTCCGGAGTCGCCCCGTTTTCCACCAGCAGCCGGGCGGCCAGCAGGCCGGTGCGCCCAAGGCCACCGCGGCAGTGGATCACCACCTTCCCGCCTCGGGCCAGCAAACCGCGCAAGATGACCCCATCTGTCTGCCACGCCCGCTCAAAGGCAGCGTTGGGAACATCGCCATCCACGATCGGCAGATGGAACCAGGCCATGCCGCGCTGCATCACCGCCTTACCCAGACCCGCTACGCGATAGCGGCGCAGTTCCTCCGTTTCCATCAGGGTGACGACGGCTCCTGAACCCCAGTTGCGAATAGCGTCGAGATCATGGGCCAGGTCGCGGTTCCAGTCGCCGGTTAGGCCGCCTGACTGTATCTTGCCCGGACAGAATGTCAGACCAAGTAGACCACCCGCGGATAGCGGAAGTTCGGCGATGCAGAGGGGATGCGTCTGGCTGGTTCTGGCAAATGGCATGTGAAAGCGATCCTGAATGAAAGAGCGAAAGAGCAGGCGGGAGAAAGGCTACCAGCCGGGATACTGCAACCAGAGGTCACAGGGATCACCTTGCACCGCCTGCACGAAATCATCGGATAGACGGGCGATCAGATCGGTGCATTCGAGCTGGTCGACCCAGGGGTGTGTCAGTGTTTCTTCGCGAAACATCAGGCCAAGAGCATTGCCGGCGATAGCGCCTGTACTGTCGCTGTCTCCGGAATGGGTCACGGCAATGGTCAGGCCATGCATAAGATCACGGGCGCAGAGACAGGCATAAAGCGCGATTGCCAGCGCCTCCTCCGCGACCCATCCGGCACCCAGACTCTCGATGGTTTCAGGGGCACCATCACGACAGGCGGCGAGAGCGCGCTGCAGGGCGTCCCGGGTTTCGTCCCCGAACGCGTTGATCTGGCGCCGTGCTGCCTCCTCAATGGTATCGCCACGGACAAGGTCGGCAAGAATCAGCGCCCAGGCTGCCGCGGCGTCCTGCCCTGTCGGATGGCCATGCGTCAGGGCCGAGCAGTCGATGGCCAGCGTGCGGATGTCATTGAAATCGCAGAAGGCCAGTGGGGCAACTCGCATCAAAGCGCCGCATCCCTTGGAATTGTTACGGGCTGTCGCGCCGAAATGACGCGCTGCCTGAAGCGCGCCAAGGCATGTCAGACCAGGGGAACGCCGGACATGCAGGCGACGGTCCGATACCAGGCCAGTGGTTGTGTCCATATGATCAAGGGGGCGGCCGCCCTGGGTTACCAGCCAGCGCAGCAGCGCATGGTGGATGACGGACGGCCCGTGGCAAATTCCCTTGCTCGCGCTGCGCACCAGGGCGCGGATTACGCCCTCGAGAGTGAACAAGGTCATCTGCGTGTCATCGGTGATCGCGGCACGTAGGTCGCCGTGCACGAGTTGCTCCATAAAGCCATGCGGACGACGGCGGCAGATCTCATGCAGCGAGAGGAATTCAATATCCGCCCCAAGAGCATCGCCCAGGGCGCCACCCAACAGGCAGGCGCGCAGGCTGTCACGTAATCCGGTATCAATGTCACTCATGTTCTCTCTCCTCGTCAGCGGGGACAGGACATGCCACAACCGGACGGAAGCATTAGGGAGCGTCGGGATTTTCCGCATGAGACAGATCTACGTTGGTCTCTACTGGACCCGGCCAGTCCCTTGGGCCGGTGTGACCACTCTGCCGCAGGATGTGGATGCAGCTGCAAAGGTCAGTCGCACCATTCGCTATCAGCGCGATCTTGTGCGGCGACACGTGCGTGAGGAGCACGGCATCCTTGCGCGGGAAATGGCCTTGCTGGAGCTGGCTCCGGATCGGGCGACGCCGGAGAGCCTCGGCATTCTCGAAAAGCTGGTTCGGGAGTGTCCGCCGCAAGCCGTGTTCATCAGCGTGGATTTTTCGGTCGCGCAAGGATGGCGACCACAGCCGTCACTCAGGAAAGGTGTGCCGCCGGAGCGCAGTTATGCCCTGTCTCCGGACCCGCTGCCTATCGACGGCGTCATCTTCGACCCGCGCAGCCACTTTCGACAATGGCGCCACAAGGAACAGCAGCACATCTCCGGCAAATCGGCGCATCGGGCCACGATCCTTGGCGCATTGTCAGAATGCCGGACGACGGCCAGTTTTGCGGAAAAAGCCACCCAGTTGGACGGGCTGGGTCTACGTACTCATGGCGGGCGGGTATGGACACCTGACAACCTGCGAAAGTTTCTGGCGAAGGACGGATGAGGTCGAATGCCGCTTTGCGACAGGCAGTTCAAATGAAGAACTTGTCTCGTTTCCCAAAAGCGTCACATAGTCAGAAAAAAGTATTTTCTCTTCAAATTTTTTCGCGATATTCGAGTTCAGTATCGCTTAGAGCGTTTTCCTCTCAATCTAGCTCATACCCTGCTGCGATGAAGAAATTCACGCACTCTGCGGGTAAGAACTGTTCGATCAGGATGCCGATCCTGTCCCATAAGGCGTCGCGGGTGCGTTCGGCGGCGCGGCGGAAATGCGCCTCAAGCTTGGAGAAGGCCATCTCGATCGGGTTGAAGTCGGGGCTGTATGGCGGCAGAAACTGCAGGCTGGCACCCGCCGCCTCGATCGCGGCCTGCACGCCCGGCCCCTTGTGTGAGCCGAGATTG